>RCUO01001061.1_pt1 | contig 11082 bp, 10 predicted proteins | sample 2166161 | NCBI WGS metagenome assembly RCUO01 (sample SAMN09932617, study PRJNA488358) | compost metagenome | feature: garden; material: soil; isolation source: compost soil in cyclohexanecarbonitrile-enriched culture | place: Germany: Experimental Botanical Garden Goettingen | collected 2016-01-27 | reverse complement strand
ACGCAGATGTCAACGGCGTCGGCAAAACCGTCGTCGGCGGTTCCGGTGACGTGGGCCTGACCGATCGTAACTGGGTCTCCCTGACCGTCAGCACAGCGTTCTAAACCGCCCCTGAAATGCAATGCAGTGATCACCGGGCTCGGTGATCACCCATCTGAATGGAGAAGGTCATGAAGATTAATTCTTATGCGATAGGCCTGGTGGCCATCGCTTTGGCGGGGTCGGCGGTGGCCGATGAGAGCTTTACCGCAGCGGACCTGGGCAGCAAGCTCACGGAGTTTGGTTCGATTGTCGCCGGCAACGCGGCAGGCACTATTCCGGCGTACGACGGTGGTCTGAAAGTCCCTGCCGGTATGGTGCCTGGCGACGGGACATGGCCGAACCCGTTTGCCAATGAAAAACCACGCTTGCGCATTACGGCAAGCAACGCGGAACAGTACGCTGACCAGCTGACAGCCGGGCAGTTGAATTTGCTCAAAAAGTACCCCGACACTTATTACCTCGAGGTGTACCCCACCCACCGGACCGCTACCTTTCCAGGAAACTTCCTGGCAGCTACTCAGCGTAACGCCACCCGCAAAGACTGCAAAACCGAGAACGATGGTCTGTCGATCAGCGAAGCGTGCCGTGGCGGTCTGCCGTTCCCGCTGCCGCGCGATGGCCGCGAGGTGATGTGGAACTACATCCTCAATTACCAAGGCGTGAATGGCTGGGACTGGAACCACAGTGCCTATGTGGTCAATGAGGGTCATGTGACGTTGACCAACACAAACCGTTCCACCGGCGAAAAACCTTTCTATCAACTGGATGTACCGGGGCGCGATCCGAAAATTGCGCAGCGTATCTGGTCGCACGTTGTCGCACCGGCCCGAACCGCCGGGCAGGCATCCGGGTATTGGGATTACCTCGACCCGGTCACCGACTCCCGCTACGCCTGGAGCTACAGCACCGGCCAGCGGCGTGTGCGCAAGGCTCCGGAGTTCAACTACGACACCCCTAACTCGGCGTTCGGCGGGGTAGCGTTCTACGACGAAATCTTCCTGTTCTCCGGGAAGATGGACCGCTTTGACTGGAAGTTGGTGGGTAAGAAGGAAATGCTGATTCCCTACAGCAACTACACGCTGAAATGGGGTTGCGACATGGAGAAAAAACTCATGCCCAACCACATCAACCTCGCCTGTGAGCGCTGGGAGCTGCACCGTGTTTGGGTAGTGGAAGCGACCCGCAAGGACGGCGTGCGCCATGCGCAGAAAAAGCGTCGCTACTACATCGACGAAGACACCTTTGGTGCTGCTGTCTACGACGCCTGGGACGACAGCGGTGCGCTGTTCCGTACCGGCTCGCAGTACAACATCGAGGCTTACGGTATTCCAAACAATCCGCAACAGGATTCCTACTCGTTGTACGACTTCACCCGTGATCAGTACGGCATGTTCGGCAACGGCCCTACACGCTACCGCCAGGAGCCGGTCGCTGAGCGTGAAGCCAACCCACAGACCATCGCTGGTGGTCAAACCCGCTGACATCGTGCGCCCTTTTCGGCGTTCGCCTCGAACGCCGATTTTTTTCTTCGTTCCCGAGACATCTTTATGAGCGAGATTCTGAAACGCCTGGACGGCAAAGTCTGCGTGATCACTGGCGCGGGCAGCGGCATTGGTCGCGCTTCGGCACTGCGCTTTGGTATGGAAGGCGCCACCGTGGTGGTCACCGATCTTTTCGCCGAATCGGCGCAGGCCGTGGCGGCTGAGATCGGCGTCAATGCCCTGGCATTGCAAGTGGATGTCGGCCAGGAAGACGCCCTGCGGGAGATGGTTGAACAGACCGTCCAGACCTTCGGCCGTATCGACGTGCTGTTCAATAATGCGGTGTACCGAAACCCGGCCACCACCCGCGATATCGACTTCATCAACTTCAACACCGAACTGTTCCACAACTGCATGCGTGTCAACGTGCTGGGCGGTGTCTTGGCCTGCAAATACGCCTTGCCGCACATGCTCGCTCAAGGCAGCGGTTCGATTCTGTTCACGTCGTCCACTAGCTCGATTGCCGGGGAAATCTCCCAGTTCAGCTACGGCGCCTCCAAGGCTGCGCTCAATTGGTACGTGCAAACCATTGCCGCCACCTTTGGTAAACGCGGCATTCGTTGCAACGGCATTTTGCCGGGGGTCATTCGAACACCGGCCATGGAAAGCTGGGCCAACGAGGCCATGAAGGCCGCTTTTCTCGACCTGCAAAACGTACCGCAACTGGGCGAGCCAGAAGACATCGCCGCCATGGCCGCATTCCTCGCCAGCGACGATGCCGCCTACGTGAACGGTACGCTGATGCGCGTCGATGGCGGCATGAGTTGCGGCACGCCGATGGTGCCGGTGGTGCGTAACTTCCTGCTGCCCCAGGCCTCGGCCTGATTCCGCCCCTTTCACTGCTGTGGAGCCCTTTTTATGGCACTCGAACAGGAACGTTTCATTCTTGACATGCTAGCTGCCTGGGGCGATGGCAGCGACGGCAGCCGCCCGGATATCGAACGCATCATGGCCACGTTCGCCGATGACGCCGTCTGGCAACTGTGGGTGCCCGGAGGACCGCTGATCCGCGGGCGCGAGGCGTTGCGCAAAGAGATAGAACGGCAGATGAGTTATGTCACCCATAACCGATGCACCACGCGGCACATCGTCTCTTCGGAGCGGGTGGTGATGACTGAGCGCGACGATTATTGCGTAAACAACGGTGTTCCCATGCCGCACTCGATGGTGGCGGTGTATGAGCTGGACGAGCACGGGCTTATCTGTGCCTGGCGCGAGTACCTGGACACTGCCGACCTGGCGAAGAAAAAGGGCGTGTCGCTAGAACATGTGGGCGGGCCGAACGCTGGTGTTGTCAGTAGCCATTGATAGCGGCGCTGGACGGCAGCGCCTGGAGGAGAGACCTATGCCAACTACAAATACGACCTGTGATCCGGTAGAAGAAAAATTGCGTACCTTCGTCGAAGGGCTGTTGGGCGGGAAGGTCATGGCCATGCATCGCCTGCTGCGCTGGCGTCCTGCCTGGAACCTTGAGCTGCAACGCGATGGCGAAACCCTTCAGTTGCATATTCGTGGCGAGCGCGGTGGGGATGTCAGCCCATTCCCGGATTTGCGCCGGGAGGCGGATATTCTCTCTTTGCTCGGTCAGCAAGGCGTGCCCGTACCGCATATCTACGGCTTTTGCGAAGACCCGCAAGCGATCTTGATGCAGTTGGTGCCGGGTAGCCGTGACGTCCGCACAGCGAAGAATGATGTTGAACGTCATGGGGTTGCACGCCAGTGGGTCGACGCCATGGCGCGAATGCACCAACTGCCATTGCAACCCTTTATTGATCAGGGTATTAGCCTGCCGAAAAGTGCCGAGGACATCACTTTGGCTGGGCTGGAAGCCTATTACCCGCTGTATGCGCGCAATAAAACTAGGCCTCAGCCTCTGGCCGAATTCGCTCTCGGTTGGCTACGGCGCAATGTGCCACAACACCGTACCCGACCTTCTTTCGTTCAGTACGATTCGGGGCAGTTTCTGTTCGAGAACGGCCAGGTGCATGGCCTCTACGATTTTGAGTTCGCCATGATCGGTGATCCTCTGGCCGACCTGGCTTCGGCGCGCATGCGCGACAATTACGAACCGCTCGGGGACAGTTTTGCGGCCCTGTATAGCTACTATCAGCAAGTGACTGGCGAACCGGCGGAGCCTGATGTGGTGCGTTACCACACCGCGCTCTTCGCCACGGTCAGCACTATGCAGTTCTCGGCATCGGTGGCGACGCCACAGCCGGGTGACCCCCATGACACCTACACCGAATTTGATATCGCGCTGCGCCGGGTGGTGGTGCATGCGCTGGCCGAAGCCATGGGTATTGCCCTGGAAGTGCCGACGCTGGACATCGTCACCAACGGCCCGAATGCACAGCTGTTGACCATGCTGAGCGACGCCCTGGCGCAGGTGGAGGTCGGCAACGACTTTCAGCAAACCAAACTGCGTGCAGTGAGCAAACTGGTGGAATACCTGGGGCGCGGCGATGCCATGGAGTTGCACCTGCGCGCGCTGGAGCAACAAGAGGCGCAAGCCCTGCTGGATCGCACGTTCAGTGACTACGACGAGATCGAAGCGGCACTGGAAGCCTTTGTCAAAAGTGCCGGGCCGGAATACGACGAGCCTTTGCTGCGCCTGTTCATGGTGCAAATCGAGCGGCGCGTCCTGGTCTATGGCAGCACCGCCATTGGCGCCTCTGCCAGCCACATCGACCTGCCACCGGTCGATTGACGCGGTGCCATTTTCGCCCGGTGGCTGGCTACCGGGCCTTTGTATCCGGAGTGTTTATGTCAGTTCCTGATAGTGCCTTCCAGCATCGATATGGCCCGTGGGCAGTGATTGCCGGTGCCTCCCATGGCGTCGGTGCGGCCTTTGCCCACGCACTGGCCGAACGTGGCCTCAACTGCGTGCTGGTGGCACGCCGTGGCGACGTCCTGATGCGATTGAAAAGTGAGTTGGAGCAACGCTACGCCGTTGAAGTGCAGGTGGTGATCCAGGACCTGTCCCATCCCGATGCCTGCGAGCAATTGCTGGCGGCGGTCGGTGAGCGGCAAGTCGGCCTGTTTATCTACAACGCCGGTGGCGACCCTTTCATCACACGCTTTCTGGATACCTCGGCCGAGGGCTGGGGCGCCTTGTTGCGACTCAATAGCTTGACCGTCATGCAGTGCAGCCACGCGTTTGGTGCGGCCATGCTGGAGCGCGGTCGGGGTGGCTTGCTGTTGGTGGGTTCCCAGGCCGCCCTGGGCGGAATTCGCAAACTGGCGATGTACACCGCCACCAAAGGGTTCGCGCTCAACCTGGGTGAGTCGCTGTGGGCGGAATGGAAAGACCGGGGCGTGGATGTGCTCAATTTGCTCATCGGCACCGTCGATACACCGACCATGCGGGATGCCATGGTCAAGCTGAACATCCCCGATGCCTTGACCATGACCTTGCCCAAGGCTGATGACCTGGCACTGCTTGCGCTGTCGCAATTGGCCAACGGTCCGACGCTGATCCACCCGGAAGACACGCTCGTCCAGGACGCGATTGCACCGGGCGCGGCACGTCGCGTCCATGTGCTGAGCAAAAGTGCGGAAGCGGCTGTGTTTATCGGCAACGACTGAGGGCACCCACCATGAAAGGCTTTGACAACACAGAGTTTAAACGCGGCTGGCGGGTGCTGATCCTGGCGCTGGTCGGCGTTGCAACCAGTTCCAGTTCGTTGCTGCTGTACAGCTTCAGCTCCATGGTCATTCCCCTGGAACATGCCATGGGCTGGGGCAGGGCGGAGCTGCAAGCGGCGATCACCGCGCTGTCGTTGGGCACCATTGTCGCCTCGCAGTTGGCGGGCTGGCTCAACTTGCGGTATGGCTTGCGCCGAGTCACGTTGCTGTCTTTGTTGGCGTTGTCCCTGAGCGTCTTCACCCTGAGCTGCATCAGCGGCTCGATCTGGACCCTCTACCTGGGCTTTTTCCTGGTGCCACTGGCCGGATTGGGTACATTGCAGGTGACTTGGTCGCACCTGATCAACCTGTGGTTCGAGGAAAACCGCGGCCTCGCATTGGCGATCATTCTCAGCGGCTCCGGGCTGGCGGCGATTATCCTGCCGCTGATCACCGCTTGGGCGATCGGACGCTGGCAGTGGCAGGCGGGTTTTATGGCATTGGCCGTATTGCCGGTCCTGTTGGCATTGCCCTTGGCCTTACGCTGGTTAATGCCGAGCGCCGGGTTCAGCCAGCACACGGCACAACAGCCGGCCGCCAGCGAAGACACCGGTGGGTTGATGCTGCGGGACGCGCTACGGTCGTGGCGGTTCTGGGTGTGCAACCTGTCGATGACCTTGGTGGTGTCTTGCGTGGTCGGCATGGTCACCAACATTGTTCCGTTATTGCAGGACCGGGGTCTGAGCGCCTTGCAGGCCAGCCAGATTTTCAGCAGCTTCGGCGTGTCGCTGATTCTCGGTCGATTGCTGGTGGGCTACCTGATCGACCGGTTATGGGCCCCGGGTGTCGCCTCGCTGGCGCTGCTGATGCCGGCATTCGCCTGCGGCATTTTTGCCTACGGCGAATCCAGTATCACCCTGTACACCCTCGCCACGTTGTTGGTGGGGGTTGGTGCGGGGGCTGAGTTCGACATCGCAGCCTTCCTGATCGCTCGCTACTTCGGCATGCGTGACTACGGTCGCTTGTTTGGCGCACATCTGGGCTTGATAACCGCTGGCGCCGCGATCTCGCCGTTGCTGTTTGCGGGGTTGTTCAAACTCACCGGTGGCTACTCGGCCATGCTGCTGTTCAGCTTCATCTGCTTTGTCGTCGGTCCCCTGCTGCTCCTGACATTGGGTGGGTATCCGCGTTATCAGGCGCACTCTCTGGCGACGCGCTAGGCGCCTGCACTTGTAAATATATGGACAAATAATCAAAATATGTTCAACTAACACTCAAAGTGCAGCCTTAAAATAAAACAGACAAGGAGAATGCCATGCGTGCCGCAATCATTTCCGAGCGCAATGCGCCGCCGGTAGTTGGCGAGTTTCGTGAGCCGCAGCCGCAAGACGGCGCGGTACTGATCGATGTTGATACCGCTGGCCTGGGGGGATGGGATGTCCTTGGCGCCTACCGTCTCGGTGTTGAATACCCCTGTGTCATTCGCGGCGAAGGCGTGGGCCGTGCGCCGGATGGTCGACGGGTGTATTTCGGTGAACGCTCTGTCTTGCCGTTTGGTGCCTTCGCAGAACGAACCCTGGTGCCGCAAGCTGAAGTCTGGAATGTACCGGACGACGTAGACGATAAAACCGCAATCAGCATGGGCATCGCCGCGACCGGCGCCATCGTTCCCTTGGAAAAAGCAGCGATTCAGAAGGGTGAAAAGGTCCTGATTCTGGGCGCCACCGGCACGCTCGGCCAGATCGCCCTGCAACTGGCCCGCGGCATGGGGGCGGGCAAGGTGGTGGGTGCGGCGCGGTCGGCTGACGCGCTCGGGCGACTGAAGTCACGGGGCCTGGCCGACGCTGTAGTGACGCTGGGCGGCAGCGATGATGTCGCCGCGCTCAAGGACGCCGCCGATGGTGGATTTGATGTGGTGCTGGACCTGGTGTGCGGTCAGCCCATGTTGACTTCCCTGAAGGCAACCAACTGGGGCGCGCGCATCATGACCATTGGCACCGGGGCCGGTCGCCAGCTCAACTTGGACATTGCCGATCTTCTGTTTCGCAACTTGTCGTGCATCGGCACAGGCCAGCGTCCGCCTGCCGATCGTGAGCAGATCTGGCTGCGTTTGCTGAAGATAGCCAAGGAGCAGCAGATCCAGGTGGATTACCTCGATTTCACCCTCGACCAGGCGGCTGAAGCCTGGGCCGCTCAGGTCAATGGGCCCCACGCAAAAATTACCGCCACGATTCGTCGTTAAGGACTGAAACGCTGAAAGTTCCCTCGTCGGGGCGCTTTCAGCGCTGGCGCTGGTGACGAAACTCCTCCGGGGTAATGCCCATTTCCTTGCGGAATGCAGCACTGAAAGCGGCGGCATTGGTGAAGCCGGCCTCATAGGCAACCTGTTTGATCATCAACCGAGGGTCGGCCAGCAGGGCCATGGCTTTTTGCAGGCGATGTTGCGCTGCGTACTGGCGCAGGGTCATGCCCGTAGTGTTTTTGCAGCGGCTGGACAATGTCCGCAACGGCAAATCGCAGGCCAGTGCCAGGTCACGCAGTGAGCGGCCTTCGTCGCTCGTGGTATCGAGCAGCTCACGCAGAATGTTGAATTGCCGTGGGCTGAGTTTTTCAGCGTTGATCGGGGGACTGACGGACGTTTCGGGCGCGTCGATAAATTCGCGGCGCAGGTCCAGGGCAATGCTGGTGAGCAGGCATTCAGTCTGCAGTTCGCTGGCGAAGCCGGGGTTGGTCACCTCTTCGGCCAGGCGTTGCAAGTAAGTCTGCAGGTAGCCGCTTTGCAGGTTGAGCATGGCTTCGCTGACATTGTCCTGCCAGTTCCAGCGATAACTGCCTAGGACACCGAGCGAATTGGGATCGAACAAGCACACCAGTGCCTTTTGATCGCAAGCATCGTGACGCAGGTGAAAGGCGGTGCCGTGGGGGATAAACAACAACTTGCCCAAGGGCTGGAAGTGACGGGTGTCGTGGCTGGAAAAGCTGCCGCAATTGGGTTTGCTCTGAACCCCGGCTGGAAGCATCAGCCGCAGCAGGCAACTGTTGCCGGTTTCAATCAAGGCCGTGCCGGAGCCGGACCATTGCGCCTTTTCCACACGGATCTCGAACCCTTGCCTGGCCAGTGAAGCTTCAGTCAGGAAATTGCCTGACGCTTCACAGTCGTACTCGCTGTAGTGGATTGCGCTCATTTTTCAACCTTCAGCCATTTTTATTGTTGGTGCTGAAATTCGAAGGGTAACGATAGGTAGAACAGCTCCCTGGTCTTGAGTGTACCCAGCACGCGGACTGAGCTGTTTCATATATTCAGACGCCAGGTATCAGAAAATCAGATGACAAAAGGCAAAGATATTTCAATGCGCCAGCTGCGTTATTTTGTGGCCGCCGCCGATGCCGGGCAGTTTTCCCAGGCGGCATTGAAGGCGCATGTATCGCAGTCGGCAATTACCGCGGCGGTGCTGCACCTGGAACACTCCATGGGTGTCAGCCTGTTCGATCGCCTGCCCCACGGCGTGACCCTGACCGCTGAAGGCAACAAGTTTTCCCAGCATGCGCGGCACATCCTCGACACCCTGCAGGACGCGCTCAGCGAGCCGCTGTTTCTTGGCCATGCCATGCAGGGAACCGTGCGCGTGGGTGCCTCCTACACCGTACTCGGTTATTTTCTGCCGGCACTGCTGGCCCGTTTCAAACGCAGTTACCCGCAGGTCGAGATCGACCTCCTCGACATGGACCGCCAGAGCATTGAAGAAGCCTTGGGCAATGGCGACCTTGACCTGGGCCTGACGATTGTCTCCAACACACCGAACCTGGAGGGGCTGGCCCATCAGGTCCTGATTCGCTCCCGCCGCCAGCTCTGGCTGGCCAGTCAGCACCCGCTGATGTCGGCGCCTTCGATCAATCTCGAAGACGTCGCCGAGCATGCCTATATCCTCGCCACGGTAGATGAGGGGGAAATTTCAACGTCGCGCTATTGGGAGTCCCGTGGCCTGGCACCCAAAGTGGCCTTTCGCACCTCTTCCATGGAGGCATTGCGCGGCCTGGTGGGCCATGGTTTTGGGGTGACCATTCTCTCGGACATGCTTTACCGGGCCTGGTCCCTGGAAGGCAAGAAAATTGAAATCCGCCCGCTGGTAGACGTGATCCCGCCCATGGAGCTCGGACTGATCTGGTTGCCCGATACCCGCTTGTCAGCACCCGCCCAGGCATTTCGGCAGTTCATGATCATGGCTTGCGCTTCGTAGTCTTGACCGTCGGCCAGGCGCACGGCGTTGCCTGGTTATTGACCGGAATCGAGGGAGGAGGGGATCGTTAAATCAAGCGAACTTCACGGTGGTATTGGATATTCAGATACTGGAAGACATGTTGGTTTTTGCGACTTTGCAGAGGGCTGTTTACGCGTGGTAGATCAATTTCAATTCGCCGCTTGCTTGATATCTCCGCAGAAAATATCGACGTTGCCATCGGCCGGCGTAGTGGTGACGACCACCGAGTACCCAGCGGAAAACAGCTCTGACAAAGCCACAGGCGCACTTCGCGAATAGGTCCATCCACGAGTATCGGAAATGCGGCTGGTATTGATCCGTTCATTCATCGTGTAGGCCACGGGTCCGGGCTGTTTGCAGCTGCCTTTATGGATCGACGTGTAGAGATTCAAGGGACTGAGGGTGCCGCTTGGAACCCCACTGATGATGAAGGTAAAGGCGGTCTCATGGCCTTGGCTGGCCAACGTCACATTGGCAATCTCGCCAGTGTTGCGTGGCGTAGCAAGCAGAGGAATGGTCACTGTCTGGCTTGATGAATGTGTACAGCCAAACATCATCACAGTGACCATCAGCGCCGCCGACCGGTTTCTCATGTTCATGATCAACCTCCTGCTCAATAAATGTAGTACGGGGGGATTTTGGTATAGCGCATCGAGCGCTATTGGGGGGGAGATGCTGACGGGAGGGTGATGCCGTTTTTGCGGTTGTTGCTTGAACTGCCGGATCACCGTTCGAGCGTTCCGGCCGTTCCGATCATGGCTCGCGACCCTTTCCAGGGCCAGGCGATACATGTGGTCCAGCAGAAGTTCATGCGTGCGCTGTGGGGGGGAGCAGGGCATGGCGTTGACTGGATCATTTGAAATCGTGGATTCGCTCCTTAAATAACTGAACAGTAATTAAAAATATGTTTATATTTGTGCTGGGGCATTCCTACCTCAATTCAAGCCAATCACCCCGCCAATCGGTGATTCGGCACGCTGGCTAATGACAATAAGGAGAACGCCATGCTGATTGATGTCCACGCTCATTTGCTGACCGAAGGCATGCTGAACCGCCACGAGTTCTGGGGACCTTTCATGAAGGTGCAGGGGCTGACCGTGGGGCACTTTTCCCTCGGCACCAAGCAACCGGCCAAGGCCGCGACAGATGCCGAAGCGCAGGCCAACATCCTGGCGCGCATGAGCCACGCCAGCCGTCGCAAGCTGATGGCCGAACGGGGCGTCGATAAATTGGTGATGTCCACACCATCCCACTGCTTTATGTATTGGGCGGGCGATTTCGCCAATGAATATGCACGCATCTGCAACGACGAGTTGTCGGCATTCTGCCGGGCCGATCCCGACCACTTCGACTTCTGGTGCCACGCCAACCTGGCGGATCCGCTGAACGCCGCCAAGGAAATCGAACGTGCCGTGACCCAACTGGGCGCCAAGGGTGTGTGCGTGGGTGGGGCCAATTTTAATGGTCTGGAAGCGCATGATGAGCGTTTGTTCCCCGTCTGGGAAAAGCTCACTCAACTCGACGTACCGATCATGGTGCACGGCTTCAACCAGTCGATTTACTGGGGTGAAAAACACACCGACGACAAGTTCGAAACCACCTCGATCGTGGGGGAT
>RCUO01001060.1_pt1 | contig 11087 bp, 10 predicted proteins | sample 2166161 | NCBI WGS metagenome assembly RCUO01 (sample SAMN09932617, study PRJNA488358) | compost metagenome | feature: garden; material: soil; isolation source: compost soil in cyclohexanecarbonitrile-enriched culture | place: Germany: Experimental Botanical Garden Goettingen | collected 2016-01-27 | reverse complement strand
TTACCAGCCTGTCTGTAGACAAGACTTCTGGTGAACAACACCTGCGTCACCACATCACTGCTGACGGTTTCTACCGCGGCCGCAAGGTTATCACTAAGTAATCACGCGTTTGCGTGATTAAGCTTAGTGAGGGTTTCCCCGTGCAAGCGGGGATATACCGAACCAGGCTGTGACGATACCTTGACACGTCTAACCCTGGCGTTAGATGTCATGGGGGGTGATTTTGGCCCTTCTGTGACAGTGCCTGCAGCATTGCAGGCACTGAACTCTAATTCGCAACTCACTCTTCTATTAGTCGGAAACCCCGACGCAATCACGCCATTACTCGCAAAAGCTGACTTCGAACAACGTTCGCGTCTGCAGATTATTCCTGCGCAGTCAGTTATTGCCAGTGATGTCAGGCCTTCGCAGGCCATCCGCAACAGTCGCGGCAGCTCAATGCGTATTGCACTTGAGCTGGTAAAAGATGGACGCGCGCAAGCGTGCGTTAGCGCGGGAAACACCGGCGCACTGATGGGGCTGGCAAAATTACTGCTCAAGCCCATTGATGGGATTGAGCGCCCGGCGCTGGTGACGGTACTGCCGCATCAGCAAAAGGGCAAAACGGTGGTGCTTGATTTAGGTGCCAACGTCGATTGCGATAGCGTGATGCTGGCGCAATTTGCGGTGATGGGCTCGGTGCTGGCTGAAGAAGTACTGGGAATTTCCCGCCCTCGGGTGGCCTTGTTGAATATCGGTGAAGAAGAGACCAAAGGTCTCGACAGCATTCGTGAAGCGGGAGAGCGGCTAAAAAACGAGCCGTCCATCAACTATATTGGTTATCTTGAAGCCAACGAATTATTGACCGGAAAAACGGATGTCCTGGTGTGTGACGGGTTTACAGGAAACGTTACACTGAAAACCATGGAAGGGGTGGTGAGAATGTTTCTTTCTCTGCTTAAATCGCAGGGAGAGGGGAAAAAACGGTCATGGTGGCTGATTTTATTGAAGCGTTGGTTACAAAAGAGCCTGACGCGGCGATTCAGTCACCTCAACCCCGACCAGTATAATGGCGCCTGTCTGTTAGGATTGCGCGGCATCGTGATCAAGAGTCACGGTGCCGCCAATCAGCGAGCGTTTTCCGTCGCGATTGAACAGGCAGTGCAGGCGGTGCAGCGACAAGTCCCACAGCGGATTGCCGCTCGCCTGGGATCTGTATTAGCAAAAAGTGACTGAGCGTACATGTATACGAAGATTTTAGGTACCGGCAGTTTTCTGCCTGAACAAGTGCGAACCAACGCCGATCTGGAAAAAATGGTAGATACGTCTGACGAGTGGATTGTCACGCGTACAGGTATCCGTGAACGTCGTATTGCCGCGCCAGATGAAACGGTTGCCACCATGGGCTTTGAAGCTGCCCAGCGCGCGCTGGAGATGGCGGGTATCGATAAAGAAGACATCGGTCTGATTATTGTCGCGACGACGTCCTCGACCCATGCTTTCCCAAGCGCGGCGTGCCAGGTACAGAACATGTTGGGCATTAAAGGCTGCCCGGCGTTTGACGTGGCGGCTGCCTGCGCAGGCTTTACCTATGCGCTGAGCATTGCCGATCAGTACGTGAAATCCGGTTCGGTTAAGCATGCGCTGGTGATCGGTGCTGACGTGCTGGCGCGGACATGCAATCCAGAAGATCGTGGGACAATCATTATCTTTGGTGATGGTGCAGGTGCAGTTCTGCTGGGACAATCTGAAGAGCCGGGCATTATCTCGACACATCTGCATGCGGACGGCCGCTACGGCGAGCTGTTGACGCTGCCAAACGCAGATCGTGTTAATCCGGACAGCTCAATCTACCTGACCATGGCGGGTAATGAAGTCTTCAAAGTGGCGGTCACCGAGCTGGCGCATATCGTTGATGAAACGCTGGAAGCCAACAACCTCGAGCGCTCCGCCCTTGACTGGCTGGTGCCGCATCAGGCTAACCTGCGCATCATCAGCGCTACTGCGAAGAAACTCGGCATGTCTATGGATAACGTTGTGGTGACGCTGGATCGTCACGGCAATACGTCTGCGGCATCGGTACCCTGCGCATTTGACGAAGCGGTGCGCGATGGACGAATTCAACGGGGCCAACTGGTGTTGCTCGAAGCCTTCGGTGGCGGTTTCACCTGGGGTTCTGCGCTGGTTCGTTTCTAGTATAAGGATTAAATAATGACGCAGTTTGCTTTTGTGTTTCCGGGCCAGGGTTCTCAGGCCGTAGGAATGTTGTCGGGTTTAGCGGCAGAGTATCCGGTAATCGAAGAGACATTCCGTGAAGCTTCTGATGCTCTGGGCTATGATCTTTGGGCGCTGACTCAGCAGGGGCCAGCCGAAGAGCTGAATAAAACCTGGCAGACGCAGCCAGCGCTGCTGACCGCATCGGTGGCCCTGTGGCGCGTATGGCAACAGCAGGGTGGCAAAACGCCTGCGCTGCTGGCAGGCCATAGCCTGGGGGAATACTCTGCGCTGGTATGTGCAGGTGTGATTGCATTTGCTGACGCGGTACGCCTGGTTGAACTGCGCGGCAAGTTTATGCAGGAAGCGGTACCGGAAGGGACCGGCGGCATGTCGGCTATTATCGGTCTGGATGATGCTGCTATTGCGAAAGCGTGCGAAGAGTCAGCCGCCGGGCAGGTGGTTTCACCGGTTAACTTCAACTCGCCTGGCCAGGTGGTTATCGCCGGTCACAAAGAAGCGGTTGAACGCGCTGGTGCTGCCTGTAAAGCTGCCGGTGCTAAGCGTGCGCTGCCGCTGCCGGTTAGCGTCCCGTCCCACTGCGCGCTGATGAAGCCTGCTGCAGAGAAACTGGCGATCGAACTGGAAAAAATCACCTTCAATGCACCGGCTATCGCGGTGGTAAACAACGTTGATGTGCAGTGTGAAACCGCGCCAGAGGCTATCCGTCATGCGCTGGTTCGCCAGTTGTACAGCCCGGTTCAGTGGACCAAAACCGTTGAATTTATGGCATCGCAGGGCGTTGAGCACCTGTATGAAGCAGGTCCGGGTAAAGTCCTCACCGGTCTGACAAAACGTATTGTTGATACCCTGACCGCGTCGGCCATTAATGAGCCGGAAGCACTGTCAGCGGCACTCGCGCAGTAAGAAGAGGAATACCATGAGTTTTGAAGGAAAAATCGCACTGGTCACCGGCGCAAGCCGTGGTATTGGCCGTGCCATTGCTGAAACGCTCGTCGCGCGCGGCGCGACGGTGATCGGTACTGCAACCAGCGAAAGCGGTGCGCAGGCGATCACTGATTATCTGGGTGCGAACGGCAAAGGTCTGATGTTGAATGTGACCGATCCTGCATCTATCGAATCTGTTCTGGGAAACATTCGCGCAGAATTTGGCGAAGTGGATATTCTGGTCAATAATGCCGGGATTACTCGCGACAACCTGCTGATGCGAATGAAAGATGATGAGTGGAACGATATTATCGAAACCAATCTTTCATCTGTATTCCGTCTGTCAAAAGCGGTAATGCGAGCTATGATGAAAAAGCGTCATGGACGTATTATCACTGTCGGTTCTGTGGTTGGTACCATGGGAAATGCTGGTCAGGCTAACTACGCTGCGGCGAAAGCAGGTCTGATCGGTTTCAGTAAGTCGCTGGCGCGCGAAGTTGCGTCTCGCGGTATTACGGTAAACGTTGTTGCTCCGGGCTTTATTGAAACGGACATGACGCGTGCGCTGACTGAAGATCAGCGTGCGGGTACGCTGGCGGCAGTTCCTGCGGGTCGTCTTGGCGATCCTAAAGAAATCGCCAGCGCGGTAGCATTTTTAGCCTCTGACGAAGCGAGTTACATCACTGGTGAGACTCTCCACGTTAACGGCGGAATGTACATGGTTTAACCACGATCAAAAAGATTTGCGTTATTAGGGTGAATGGCCTCAGAATAACGCAAAATCGTGGTACGACCTGCCGGGATTTAGTTGCAAATTTTTCAACATTTTATACACTACGAAAACCATCGCGAAAGCGAGTTTTGATAGGAAATTTAAGAGTATGAGCACTATCGAAGAACGCGTTAAGAAAATTATCGGCGAGCAGCTGGGCGTTAAGCAGGAAGAAGTTGTGAACTCCGCATCCTTCGTTGAAGACCTGGGCGCAGATTCTCTTGACACCGTTGAGCTGGTAATGGCTCTGGAAGAAGAGTTTGATACTGAGATTCCGGACGAAGAAGCTGAGAAAATCACCACCGTTCAGGCTGCCATTGATTACATCAACGGTCACCAGGCGTAAGTGAACATCTCCAGGCGGTCATTCGACCGCCTGAGTTTTATCTTTTTTAGTCCCACGAATCCCTTTTTTTATCCCTCCCTGGAGGACAAACGTGTCTAAGCGTCGTGTAGTTGTGACCGGACTTGGCATGTTGTCTCCTGTCGGCAATACCGTAGAGTCCACCTGGAAAGCTCTCCTTGCCGGTCAGAGCGGCATCAGCCTAATCGACCATTTCGATACTAGCGCCTATGCAACGAAATTTGCTGGCTTAGTAAAGGATTTTAACTGTGAAGAGATTATCTCGCGCAAAGAACAGCGCAAGATGGATGCCTTCATTCAATATGGAATTGTTGCAGGCTGGCAGGCCATGCAGGATTCTGGCCTTGAAATTACGGAAGAGAACGCAACCCGTATCGGCGCCGCTATCGGCTCCGGGATTGGCGGTCTTGGCTTAATCGAGGAAAACCATGCCTCTCTGGTAAACGGTGGCCCGCGTAAGATTAGCCCGTTCTTTGTTCCGTCAACGATTGTTAACATGGTGGCCGGTCATCTGACCATCATGTTCGGCCTGCGTGGCCCTAGTATCTCTATCGCGACAGCCTGTACTTCCGGCGTGCACAACATCGGCCAGGCGGCGCGTATCATCGCTTACGGCGATGCAGATGCTATGGTTGCCGGTGGTGCTGAAAAAGCCAGTACCCCTCTGGGTGTCGGTGGTTTTGGTGCTGCGCGTGCGCTGTCTACCCGTAACGACAACCCGCAGGCGGCAAGCCGTCCGTGGGATAAAGACCGTGATGGTTTTGTGCTGGGTGACGGTGCGGGCATGGTCGTACTGGAAGAGTACGAACACGCGAAGAAACGTGGCGCAAAAATTTATGCAGAAATCATTGGTTTCGGCATGAGCAGCGATGCTTATCACATGACCTCTCCGCCGGAAGACGGGGCAGGTGCTGCGCTGGCAATGGTTAACGCTATCCGCGATGCGGGTATTGAACCGGGCCAGATTGGCTATGTGAATGCGCACGGTACCTCTACGCCCGCGGGCGACAAAGCAGAAATGCAGGCCGTTAAGTCTGTGTTTGGCGATGCAGCCAGCCGTGTGATGGTGAGCTCCACCAAATCCATGACCGGACACCTGTTAGGTGCAGCGGGTGCAGTAGAGTCTATCTACTCCATCCTTGCGCTGCGCGATCAGGCTGTTCCGCCAACCATCAACTTGGATAACCCGGATGAAGGTTGCGATCTGGACTTCGTTCCGCACGAAGCACGCCAGGTCAGCGGTCTGGAGTACACCCTGTGTAACTCCTTCGGCTTCGGTGGCACCAACGGCTCTCTGATCTTTAAAAAGGTCTGACGCTGTAAGTCGGGTTAGCCACTGTGCTACCCGGCAAATTGATAAAAAAGGTCCGCTTGTCGGGCCTTTTTTATTCAGTTTTCTTCCCTTGTCCCAGGCATTTCATCCTGCCAAACTACCCGACCACCTTTAAGGAGCCACCATGTTCTTGATAAATGGCATGAAGCAGGCAGTTCTTCCGGCGAGTGACAGGGCTATCCAGTTTGGCGACGGCTGTTTTACCACGGCGCGCATTGTAGAGGGCAGAGTCTGTATGCTTGATGCTCACCTGCAGCGCCTGCAGGTGGCCTGCGAAAAGCTGTTCATCGCTTTTACCGAGTGGCAGGAGCTGCTGGGCGAAATGATTGAGCTGGCGCAGGGTGTTGAGCGCGGCGTGCTCAAAGTCATTATTAGCCGTGGCAGCGGCGGCAGAGGTTACAGCGCGGCAAACTGCCAGCATCCCGTGCGAATCCTTTCCGTTTCCGCTTATCCTGTCCATTACGATCGCTGGCGCGTCGAGGGGATTACCCTGGCGTTAAGTCCGGTCCGTCTGGGACGTAACCCGCAGCTTGCCGGAATTAAACATCTGAATCGCCTTGAGCAGGTGCTGATCCGTACCCATCTTGAACAGACAACCGCCGATGAAGCGCTGGTTCTTGACAGCGACGGGTTCATTACGGAATGCTGTGCGGCAAATTTATTCTGGCGACGGGGCCGTGATGTATTTACCCCCCGGCTGGATCAGGCAGGGGTGAACGGCCTGATGCGACAGTTTTGTCTGCAACAGCTGGCACTCGCGGGATCCCGCGTTGTCGAAGTGTACGAGCGTGAGGCCGCGCTGAGCAGCGTTGACGAAATAGTCGTCTGTAATGCCCTGATGCCGGTGATCCCAGTCCGCCAGTATGGTTCTCAACGCTTGTCATCGCGTGAGTTGTACTCATTTTTAGCCCCTCTGTGTGAGCAAACCAGATAGTCATGAAGAAAATGCTACGTTTTATTCTCCTCGTCATTGTCGTGCTGGGCATCGCCGCTGGCGTGGGGATGTGGAAGGTTCGCCAGTTGGCGGGCAGCCCAATTCTTATCGCTGAAGAGACCATCTTCACCCTGAAAGCGGGCACCGGGCGCCTCGCGCTGGGCGATCAGCTGTATGCTGATAAGATCATTAACCGTCCGCGCGTCTTCCAGTGGTTGCTGCGCGTGCAGCCGGAGCTGTCGCATTTCAAAGCGGGAACGTACCGCCTGACCCCGGGAATGACCGTCACCGAGATGCTGCAGTTACTCGAAAGCGGTAAAGAAGCCCAGTTCCCGCTTCGTCTGGTAGAAGGGATGCGGCTGAGCGATTACCTGCAGCAGCTGCGTAATGCCCCCTATATCAAGCACACCCTGCCGGACGACAGCTATGAGACCGTGGCCAGGGTGCTAAAGTTTGACCATCCCGAGTGGGTAGAGGGCTGGTTCTGGCCCGATACCTGGATGTATACCGCTGGCACCACGGATGTGGCCCTGCTTCAGCGTGCGCACAAGAAAATGGTCGAGGCAGTCGATAAAACCTGGGAAGGGCGGATGGACGGTCTGCCGTATCAGGATCAAAACCAGTTTGTGACCATGGCCTCCATCGTCGAGAAAGAGACTGCGGTTGCCCACGAGCGCGATCAGGTTGCTTCGGTCTTTATTAATCGTCTGCGTATTGGCATGCGCCTGCAGACCGACCCGACCGTTATTTACGGAATGGGGGAGAACTACAAAGGCAAGATTTCGCGTGCAGACCTGGAAACCCCAACGGCTTATAATACCTACGTCATTAGCGGATTACCGCCGGGACCGATCGCCACGCCGGGTCAGGCGTCACTGACGGCTGCCGCACATCCGGCGAAAACGCCGTATCTCTATTTCGTCGCCGACGGAAAGGGTGGACACACATTTAACACCAATCTTGCCGGTCATAATCGTTCGGTCCAGGACTATCTGAAGGCACTTAAGGAAAAAAATGCGCAGTAATTACATCGTCATTGAGGGGCTGGAAGGCGCCGGAAAAACAACCGCACGGAATACGGTGGTTGAGACGCTTAAACAGCAAGGCATCGAAGAGATGATCTTCACCCGCGAACCGGGCGGCACGCAGCTGGCAGAAAAACTGCGCAGCCTGGTGCTGGACATAAAATCGGTCGGCGATGAGGTGATTACTGACAAAGCAGAAGTCATGATGTTCTACGCCGCGCGCGTGCAGCTGGTTGATACGGTGATTAAGCCCGCGCTTGCACGCGGCTGCTGGGTGATTGGCGATCGCCATGACCTCTCCACCCAAGCCTATCAGGGCGGCGGTCGTGGTATTGACCAGCAGATGCTCGCGACGCTTCGCGATGCAGTGCTGGGAGATTTTCGTCCGAACCTGACGCTGTACCTCGACGTCACGCCAGAAGTGGGCCTGAAGCGTGCCCGCGCGCGCGGTGAACTGGATCGCATTGAGCAGGAGTCGCTGGACTTTTTCAATCGTACGCGTGCCCGTTACCGTGAACTTGCCGCGCAGGACAGCAGCATCCGCACCATTGATGCCACACAGCCGCTGGACGATGTATTGAATGACATTCGTAACACGATCACCGACTGGCTGCAGGAACAACAGGCATGAAATGGTATCCATGGCTGCGCCCGCACCTTGAGCAGCTGGTCAACAGCTATCAGTCTGGACGGGGGCATCATGCGTTACTGATTCAGTCGCTGTCGGGTATGGGCGATGATGCGCTGATCTACGCCATCAGCCGCTACATGATGTGCCAGCAACCACAGGGACATAAAAGCTGCGGCCAGTGCCGGAGCTGTCAGCTGATGCAGGCCCAGACGCACCCGGACTATTACACGCTGGAGCCGGAGAAGGGAAAAACCTCCCTCGGCATCGATGCAGTGCGTGCAGTTAACGAAAAATTGTACGAACGCGCGCGTCTTGGCGGAGCAAAAGTCGTCTGGTTGAAAGATGCCGCCCAGCTCACCGAAGCGGCGGCCAACGCGTTGCTCAAAACGCTGGAAGAGCCACCAGAGAATACCTGGTTCCTGCTGGCCTGCCGTGAACCGGGCCGACTGCTGGCAACGTTGCGTAGCCGCTGTCGTCTGCATCATCTCAGCGTACCGCCGGAAGCCTGGGCAATCAGCTGGCTTGCACGAGAAGTGACGGTGTCACAAGAGGCAGCGCTGAGCGCGCTGCGTCTGTGCGGCGGCGCGCCTGCCGCGGCGCTGGACTTATTGCAGCAGAAGGTCTGGGCGCAGCGGGAGCTGCTTTGTCAGACGCTCGGTGCAGTGCCTGATAGCGGCGACTGGCTGAGTTTGCTGTCAGTGTTAAACCATGATCAGGCGAGCGAACGGCTGCACTGGCTCGCGGCCTTGCTGCTTGACGCACTCAAAATTCAGCAGGGCGCGACCCTGCTCAGCAATGCCGATGCCTGGCCGCTCGTCAGCAACCTCGCGCAACGCCTGCCGGGCGTGGCGCTGCGCGCTATGCTTAGTGACGTGTGCCAGTGTCGGGAACACCTTCTTAGCGTAACGGGGCTGAACCGGGAGCTGGTTCTGACTGACCTGTTACTCACTTTTGAGCATTACCTGCAACCGGGCACCACATTGCCCATTTCTCACCTCTGAGAGAGACATTATGTTTTTAGTCGACTCACACTGCCATCTTGATGGCCTGGATTATCAATCCCTGCATAAAAACGTCGATGACGTGCTGGCGAAAGCCGCCGCCCGCGACGTGAAATTTTGTCTGGCCGTGGCCACGACCTTACCTGGCTACCGCACCCTGCGCGAACTGGTGGGCGTACGCGACAACGTGGTGTTTTCCTGCGGCGTCCATCCCCTGAACCAGGACGAAGCTTACGACGTTGAGGATTTACGCCGCATGGCGGCGGAAGAGGGCGTCGTCGCTATGGGGGAGACCGGGCTGGATTATTTTTATACGCCGGAAACAAAACCCCGCCAGCAGGAGTCGTTTCGCGATCATATCCGCATAGGCCGGGAGCTGAACAAGCCAGTGATCGTCCATACCCGCGATGCGCGCGCCGATACGCTTCAGATCCTGAAAGAAGAAAAGGTGACGGATTGTGGTGGCGTACTACACTGTTTCACAGAAGACAGAGAAACAGCGGGCAAGCTGCTGGATATGGGTTTTTATATCTCGTTTTCCGGGATCGTGACGTTCCGTAATGCGGAGCAGCTACGTGAGGCTGCGCGCTACGTACCGCTCGATCGCCTGCTGGTGGAAACAGATTCCCCGTATCTGGCTCCGGTACCGCATCGCGGTAAAGAAAATCAACCCGCGATGGTACGGGATGTGGCCGAGTATATGGCCGTTTTGAAAGGCGTCGAGGTTGAAGAACTGGCACGCATTACCACTGATAACTTTGCCAGCTTGTTTCACATCAACCCCTCCCGCCTGCAATCTGCCTGATTAGCCTGTTTTTTTAAGGCTCGTAATTAATAATCAAAGCGAGTACAGTTCACCGCCCTTTTTGGGGCGGTGAAGGCTTTTCTGGAGACATTTAGTAACAGCTTTTGTAAAATTCTGAAAGTTTTTCAGAGGCCTTAAGCTGAAACGTGATAGCCGTCAAACAAAGATACGCGGATTTATTTTACTCTGTGTAATAAATAAAGGGCGCTTAGATGTCCTGTCCACGGCACGGTTCTCCCCCCGGGCCAATGCGTGAAAACGTAAAAAAAGCACAAATACTCAGGAGCACTCTCAATTATGTTTAAGAATGCATTTGCTAACCTGCAAAAGGTCGGTAAATCGCTGATGCTGCCAGTATCCGTACTGCCTATCGCAGGTATCCTGCTGGGCGTCGGTTCTGCAAACTTCAGCTGGCTGCCAGCCGTAGTTTCTCATGTGATGGCCGAAGCAGGCGGTTCTGTTTTTGCTAACATGCCACTGATCTTCGCCATCGGCGTTGCGCTTGGCTTCACCAATAACGACGGCGTATCTGCACTGGCCGCTGTAGTTGCATACGGCATCATGGTTAAGACCATGGCTGTGGTTGCACCTCTGGTACTGCACTTGCCACCTGAAGAGATCGCGTCAAAACACCTGGCTGATACCGGTGTTCTGGGCGGGATTATCTCGGGTGCGATTGCGGCCTATATGTTTAACCGCTTCTATCGCATCAAGCTGCCTGAGTATCTGGGCTTCTTTGCTGGTAAGCGTTTTGTTCCAATCATTTCTGGTCTGGCGGCGATTTTCACTGGCGTGATCCTCTCCTTCATCTGGCCTCCGATTGGTTCCGCAATCCAGACCTTCTCCCAGTGGGCTGCTTACCAGAACCCGGTTGTGGCGTTCGGTATCTACGGCTTCATTGAGCGTTGCCTGGTACCGTTTGGTCTGCACCACATCTGGAACGTTCCTTTCCAGATGCAGATCGGCGAATACACCAACGCAGCAGGTCAGGTCTTCCATGGCGACATCCCTCGTTACATGGCTGGCGACCCAACTGCAGGCAAACTGTCTGGTGGCTTCCTGTTCAAAATGTACGGTCTGC
>RCUO01001056.1_pt1 | contig 11117 bp, 16 predicted proteins | sample 2166161 | NCBI WGS metagenome assembly RCUO01 (sample SAMN09932617, study PRJNA488358) | compost metagenome | feature: garden; material: soil; isolation source: compost soil in cyclohexanecarbonitrile-enriched culture | place: Germany: Experimental Botanical Garden Goettingen | collected 2016-01-27 | reverse complement strand
AAAAGAAGCGCCCGATCCGGTTTGTCTATGTCGGCAGCACAATTGATATCAATCTGGCCGTAAGCATTGAGTCCTTCGAGTGGAAGGAAGTTGCCGGAAGCCCCGGAACCATTGAGTATACGCTTGAGCTTAAGGAATACCGCTTCTATGCTCCGCGAAAGGTTGAGGTCAAAAAAGCCTCGTCAGGAACGACGACCGCTCAGAAAAAACCTGCATCCCGTGCCAGTGACAAGGAGACTCCGAAAACCTATACCGTTGTATCTGGTGATAGCTTGTGGAAGATCGCTCAGAAGACCCTTGGCAAAGGCGACCGGTGGAAGGAGATTCAGAAGCTGAATGGGCTCAGTGACGCGCAGGCGAAGAACTTGAAAATTGGCCAAAAGCTGAAGATCCCGACGACTTAGGAGGCGCACCGCTGTGCTTGAAATTCTGATCGACAACAAAAACGGCAAGGTCTGGGACGTATCGGAAATCGCCAGCATCCTGACCTGGTCCACTTCAAGAATCGGTACTCCGGCCAGTGTGGAGTTCTCTCTCTTGGCCAGCGGTATTTACCAGGACAAGGCCTTTGATGTGAACAATGGTGATGTCGTCCGGGTCCGGAAGGATGGAACGAATGTCTTTTACGGCTATGTATTTTCGGTCAAGTCAAACGCCGATGCCGAAGTTTCTGTCAAAGCTTATGATCAGGTGCGTTACCTGCTGGCCAAAGACACTTATGTGCTCAAAGGTCAGACAGCCACTCAGATCGTCCAGCGGATCGCCAAAGACTTCAGCCTGAAGACTGGAAAGCTGGAGGATACAGGATATGCAATCCCATCTATGGTCGAGGACGCACAGACTCTTCTGGATATTATCGAGAAGGCTGTCAGCTTGACGCTGATCAACTCGCAGCAGCACTTCGTTTTCTTCGATGACTTCGGAGGGCTCAGCCTGCGGAGGGTGAAGGAATTTCTTCCGGACATTTATGTCGGTGACGAAAGCCTGATGACCGGTTACGATTTTTCTGCGGATATCGACAATGAGACGTACAACCGAGTCAAGCTCTACCAGGATAATAAGGAGACTGGGAAGCGCGAGCTCTACGTCGCCCAGGACAGCGCCAATATCGCTAAGTGGGGGCTGCTGCAGATGTATGAGAGCGTGGATGAGGGGCTCAATGCTGCGCAGATCCAGCAAATGCTTGCACAGCTCATCGCTTTGAAGAACCGGGAGGTCAAGAGTCTGAAGATTGAGGCTATAGGAGATATCCGGGTGCGTGCCGGGACGTATGTGCCGGTCATTATTAAATCTCTAGGGATTAAGCAGCCGATGCTGGTCGATGAGGCTAAGCACAGCTTTGACGGCGATGACCACACCATGTCATTAACACTGAAGGTGATATAAATGATTGAGGCCATTCGAAAGGCAGCTCTTGGAGCAGTGGAAGCCGGTGCGCCGGTGACTGTAGTTTTTGGCAGTGTTATAAATGCAGATCCGCTCGAAGTAAACGTCGATCAGAGGTTTACTCTCGATGCGGATTTTTTAATTGTTCCGGATGGTCTGGTTCGGCAGGAGCTTGATTTAAGTGAGATCGGGCTGGAGCAGCCCGTCGTCATTCACAAGGGCCTGGAGGTTGGAAATTCGGTTATTCTCCTGCGGGTTCAGGGCGGGCAGAAGTATCTAATTTTGGATAAGGTGGCGAGTATATGATCCCGAACAGCGGCCAGACGCTCAACGAAGCGACCGAAGAGACGTTGCAGCCGTCGCAAACCTATCGTCTAGACCTGGACAGCGGACGCATTCTCGGCACAATGGATGGCCTTGAGGCGATCCGGCAGGCTGTGGTCAAAATTATTCTAACCGAGCGCTACGATTACCTGACTTACACTCCGGATTACGGAGCGGAGCTGAAGGGGTTATTCGGCGGTAGCCCGGCCTTTGTGCGATCCGAATTGCGGCGCCGAATCCAGGAGGCGCTTCTGCAGGATGAGCGGATTGAATCCGTCGAAAACCTGACTTTTGCCCAGGATGGAGATCAGCTTACGGTGACCTTCACGGTGGTGTCAGCTGAAGGCGTTTTTGATGAGGAGGTGTTAGTAAATGTATGAGGATCAGACCTTTGATGCGATTATGACCCGGATGCTGGCCCGCGTACCGGATGACATCGACAAGCGGGAAGGCAGCATCATATATGACGCTTTGGCTCCGGCTGCCGCTGAACTGTCTCAGATATATATTGAACTGGATTTGAATGCGAATCTGACGTTTGCCGATACCGCTTCAGGCGACTATCTGGACAAAGCTGTCGCCTGGTCTGGAGTATCACGGAAGCCGGCCACACAGGCTGTCATGCTTGGAGTATTCCGCGACTCAGCCGGAGGCTTGCTGGATATCCCGTTGGGTAGCCGCTTCTCGCTCGGCGATCAGAACTATACAGTGATAGCCAAGGTGTCTACTGGAAACTATCGATTGCAAGCAGAGACTGCGGGCGCGGCGGGCGGCCAGTCCTTCGGGACTCTGTTGCCGATCACTTATATCAATGGTCTGGCCAGCGCGTCCATTACCGGCCTGATCACGCCGGGGACGGATGCGGAGACTGACGAAGCTCTCTATGAGAGATACCAAGAGCAGGTGACCAAGCCTATTACCAGCGGAAACAGATATCAGTATGAACAATGGGCCCGGGAGATCAGCGGCGTCGGACGAGCAAAGGCATTCCCGCTCTGGAATGGCGCAGGAACGGTAAAGGTCGTCCTACTGGACGAAGACATGACGCCTCCGGAGCCGGCTGTTGTGGCAGCGGTCCAGGCGTACATCGATCCGACACAGGACGGTATGGGTGAGGGAGTGGCGCCGATCGGCGCGGTTGTGACTGTGGTCGGAGCAACTGAACTGCCGATTAATATCTCCGTTGACGTGACGCTGGCCAGCGGCGCGACGACCGAACAGGTGCAGGAGCAGATCGAGGAGGGGCTGAAGGATTACCTGGCTGATTTGGCCTTTACGGATACGATCATTCGGTATACACGCATCCAGGGCATCATTCTTGGCATTCCGCCGGTGATCGATTATGCCAATCTGTTGGTCAACGGAGGAGCGGCCAATATCGAGACAGCTGAAGATGCTGTGCCGGTGGTCGGGACGGTGAACGTCTCATGAGTGAACGGCTGAAGGAATATCTGCCGGGATATTACCGGGATGTTCGGGATATGAACGAACTCTTGGAGACAGAGGGCGACGAGTTTGATCTACTGGCCTCGCGGGTGGGGCTGCTTCTCGACCAGGCCTATCCAGAGTCGGCTTCTTGGGCGCTGGATCGCTACGAGAAGGAACTGAACATCACAATCGACCTGAGCAAGCCGATCAGTCAGCGACGATCCGTTGTCATTTCAAAGCGGCGTGGCTATGGGAAAGTATCCGGATCGATGTTGAGGAATGTGGCGCAGGCCTATGCCGGTGGAACAATTGATGTCTCAGCCGTTCCGGGAGAATATCGTATCAACATCAAATTTATCGACAACCTCGGTATTCCGCCAAACCTCGATGATCTGAAGTCATCGCTGGAGGAGATTAAGCCGGCACATATGACCTTATCTTATACGTACCGCTATTTACTGGTACGTGAGATGAATGCCATGAAGATCAACAACCTGCAGGCTACTAAACTGTCTAATTTCGCACCATTCCTGGAGAATTTGTAAAGGAGGGATACCATGCCCGAGAATACCCCAAACCTGAATTTATACAAGGTAGATCCGGCAACAGACGGTAACGATACATTTAACATCGATACCATGCTGAATGAGAACTGGGACAAGATTGACCAGCATGCAGGAGATACTGTCAAGCACGTTACAGCAGCTGAGCGTTCCGGTTGGAACTCCAAGGAGACGACAGCCGGCGCCCAGGCAAAGGCCGATGCGGCAGCAGCGGCTTCGGTCCCACTGATCGATTATGTGCGCTCACCTGGATTTGGCCTTGACTCTGGTACGGCAAATGCCAAGGCAATCACGCTAAATCCGCCTGCTACCTCGTATGAAGTGGGAATGGGATTTGCGTTTTTGAATAATGTCGAGAACAGCGGACCTGTAACGATTAACGTGGACGGCATTGATGATGCTTACTTACGGGATTCCAAGGGAAATAACCTTACTGCCGGTAAACTGAAGGCGGATTGTGTTTACTCTGTCCGGTATAACGGAGAGGTTTTTATCTTACAGGGTGAAGGGGGTGAGTATGGAACAGCTGGAGCGGAGCAGGTAGTAGCTGGGTATACAGTTGGCACGGAAGCCGGAATTGTATCTGGAGCTATTAAGGATTACCGTGCAAAAAACTTTCCCGGTTACGCTGCCGTGAATACAGCACCGGGTGTTATGCTTGTGGCTCCTAATATTGCTACTGGTTCTCAAGTTGTTAATGCTGCTACGGGATTAATAACGGATATGAGTTCATATATAGACTCCGCTAAAATTCTATCAGGAAAGGAGATATTGCAGATACAGGGTTCGGCTACTTCTGACGCAACTGCTGCGGCTTCGGATATTTTGAGCGGAAAAACGGCGTATGTGAATGGGGTTAAATTAACGGGTTCTCGTCCTAAAATGTCGTGGTATTTGTATGATGCCTCGTTACCAGATATCGCTCCCGGCGCTACTTACCTTGTTAATTTGACAAACACGTTTAAACAAGTGTATTTTATTGCGATCTGTCAAGGACAAAATGCTACGGGGGCTAATGAGTTATATTGTGCGTTGGCTTTTCCGGGTGTTGGAAAAGCAGGTGCGCGCGCTAATGATTCTAGTTCCAGTCTTAAAATTAGTTCATACATGTCTGATTACACAGGTACACCGGGAGTCCATCAAGTAAATGCCAATCTAAATAACACGTCCGGCTCGTGGACAGCTACAGACCTTTATATCTATGTAATGGGCGAATTATTATAAGACTATCTTCATCTATAATTACTTACTAGTAGCCATAACAATCCATTGATCTTACGGCACAAAACCTCATCGGAACGGTGTTGTTTATCGGATTTGCATTTGCCCTCGGGGGATTCTCCGGGGGCTGTTTATTTGAGGGAGGGGAACCTAGTGACAAAATCACAGATTGCAGCATCTGCAATTGGAGCGGTAGCTGTACCAGTATTCGATTTTTTGTATGGGAAGGCGGACGCTGTTTCTGCAGTAATGGCCGCTTTTATATTTTTCATTGTAATGGACTGGCTGTCCGGTATTCGGGCGGCGAAGAAAGATAACACCTATGCCAGCAAATACGGAATTGACGGAATTTTCCGAACGTTCTTCATGCTCCTGCTGCCAGCAGGTGGACATTTGCTGGATATGGCATTCGGGTTTCCAGGAGCAATCTTCGGGGCGCTGGCGGTGGGCACCTTATATCATGTCTTACAAAGCATGACGGCCAACTCAATCCGGGCAGGATGGGGTGATTGGTTACCCTTATCTGTGATGGATGTTGTGCTTAAGTGGGTAGGCAGCGAACTGGACAAAAAGATTAAGCGGGCTGCAGGCAGACAAGGAGCTGATGAGTAATGTTGACGTTGGAGCAAGTAAAGGCAAAGTCTGCAGCCCGTCTGTCTGGGCTACAGCCGGTTATTAAAGACGCGGCCACGGCGCTAATCGAATTTGCTTATATCCACGGCGTTCCGATCATCATTACCCAGGGTCTCCGGACCATCGCGGAGCAAGACGGATTGTATGCGCAGGGCCGGACAAAGCCCGGGCAGATCGTCACTAACGCTAAAGGCGGCTACAGCTATCATAATTTCGGTGTGGCCATCGATTTCGCGCTGCTGTTGCCGGACGGCGGCGTTAGCTGGGATACCAAACGGGACGGGGATGGGGACGGCGTGGCGGACTGGTCGGAGGTTGTGACGGACGCTAAGCGGCTCGGCTGGGAGTGGGGCGGGGATTGGACGAGCTTTAAAGACCTGCCTCATTTTCAGATGGACTTTGGCCTGAGTACCGCTGACTATCGCGCCGGAAAGCTCCCGACACAGGCGCAGCTCAATGCTGTAACGGCACAAATTGCACAATTAGAGGAGGATGAAGCCATGACGGCTGATGAGAAAAAGGAATTTGAAGCAGCCAAGCAACTTATTAAGGCTCAGGCAGGAATAATTCTTGATCTGACCAACCGAACGATAGCCCTGGAGGCCCGTCTGAACATCGACGGCAAGCAGACCTATGCCAGCGGCTACGAACAGGCGGTTAAGGCAGCAAAGGCAGCTGGTGCGATCAAGACGAGCGCCGATAAGTCCAAACTGGAGCTGAATATGATTCAGATGCTCTACAATATGGGTCTGTTCGACAAGGAGGCTAAATAATCAATGGATGCTGTGTACCAGAATATCATCGAGAACCTGCTGTCTTACGTTGTGACGGCCGTCGCACTGATCGTGATCGCCTTTGTCTTGCGCTACTGGCGCGCGTTTGGGTCGTGGCTGAATGTTCGTAAGTCTGCAGCCGAGGCCGACGAGAAGAACAAACTGCAGGCGCTGCTGTGGGCCAAAGCTGTTGAGGCCTACGCATATGCTGAAACGGCGTTTGTGGATCTGGACGGAGCTGACAAGCTCAACGAAGCGTTGCATTACGTATCCAGTAAACTGGCGCAGTTGGGGATCTCCTACTCAACAGAGGAGATGAGGGCCGCGATCGAGAAGGCTTGGCTGGAGTATGAAGGTATCGATAAAAATTAACTGCTTATCAATTAATTCTTGAATAGTTTCTGTCACGTCCTCCACGCAACAATAAGGGCGCGTGGAGGACTACTGTGAAGATTTGAAACACGTTTCATGTATTTTGTCAAAAGATTATTAACTTGATATTTGATTTTTAGATGGTATTATGAAATTACACATTTTCAGGTCGTCTTACTCTTGTGAAAGGGGTTTTATCTATGAGTGCAATTGGTAAAATATTCATCGACAACAAAAAAAATCCTTTTTCACAAGGGAATCTTTATAGAGAAGACGACGCCATTATTATTTTTTATGACTATAACAAATTGAATTCATATCTTGATGTATTAAATACAGCAAACGAGCACGGACTTACTCAAATAATTTTGACTCCTAATAAATTTGTGAAGCTAATAAACAAGTTGGAACCTCTGAACCTCAAGGCAAAGAAAATTGAGTTCGATCCACCATTACAAGAAGAAGATCAAGAATTTGCCAATAAAGTCCTTAGAGAGAATAAGAATAACGGCGAGTCACTTCAGGAATCGGTTGATTTTTATAATAAAGAATATAATTCCATTCCGAAGAACTTAACATTCTTCAGTCAAAATGGTAACAGTTATTCGCTCTATAATAACGGCGTCATTTCAATTGAGGAAAAAGAAGAAATACATGAACTCAATCCATTTTTGAGATTACTGATCGGTAAACAGGCATGAAGACTTTAAAAGAAATAATAAAATTCATTCTTTCAGTAGCAGCAACACCAACCGCATTAGTTTTACTCTGGATTTACAACTTCCATCCATTTGAGTACATTCAAAATATTACTCATTGGAAAATAAACTCTCAGAATCCAGAAACAACAACAGCGGCAATTGACTTAGCTTTTTTGGTGATGATATATAATATTGTATGGAAAATCATATCAAAGTTAAAAAAACCTGTTAATATTGAAATGTGGATTGAAGACCCAATTGATGTATTAAAAGAAGCGACGGTGAAGTATAGCGTTTCTTCAAATTTGAAGAAATTAACTTGTAAAGTAAAAATCGATTATTCATCCAGATTTTTTAAATTTGCATCAAAATTATGGGGCAGCCACATACTTGAAATCAATTGGGGTAATTGGTTAAAACTCGAATTTGATGATTCTGATTTTTCGAGCATCGCATCAAGAACAGAAAATAACAGATGGTCTACTGTATTGTCAGATCAAATTGGGGAATATGAGATTTCTAACGAGTATACCATACCTTTTTATTTTACGGTTAATAATACCTTATCAAGAAAGGGTACTATTAATCCAAAATTACGATTTCATAACAGTAAATTCAATAACATCTTACTATTCTGCCTGACTTATTTTTTGATTTCTGTTGATGAAAAATGTATGGAAATAATTTTGAATAGGGAGTAGATTTACAATGTTTACAGTACAAATTATTAAGCTGGATAATGTGAGGAATTTGGAACACGCCGCAGAGTTATTGGAACGGTCGCAAATCCTTGATGAGACTGTTGATGATGAAGAGTGGCCAACTCATGAGCCTTTGACAAAACGTTGGAATGCAGCTCCTTACTTTGACCCAGGAATTAATGAAATAACTGCTGGAACGCGAGAAAATATCCGTGTAATGTTTGCCGAAGGATATAATGAAAGATATAAACGAAAAGAAAGTTGGTATGATGATGAAGACGGAGGTGATGAACTAGTCCCTAAAGAAAATAGAATTAATATTTCTAAATACAATTCTATTTTTTTTGAATATGACGACAATGTATACGTAGCACCAATAATGCCACTTACAGGTCCCTTGAGTACTTATATTGGAGACTTGCTTCCAGAAGAAATTTGGGGTGTACATACTAAAGAACCTAATGATTATAAAATGTCTAAAGATTTCTTTTATTGGTTATTAAACATATTTACAAGAAAAAATAAGTTGGTGGCTTCTGATCCTCAGATTCGAATTAGATCTTGGACAGGATTTCACGGCATGACCCAAGATACCATACATAAATTATCTGGGGAAGGCGATCAAATCTCTGCAATCTTGGGAACATTGGCTTTTTTGTTTATGGATGATCCATTTAAATCTTTAAATGTAAGCATACAATTCAAAAATGAGAGAATTCCAGTAGTTTTATGGGCAACTGGCAGCCTTACAATAGATGACGCCTTATATGAAGGCATATTTGCAAATGGATTCTTTCATGAAAAACAAAAGGTTTTGCTGGCTGTATTGTTGTATACACAAGTTTTACCAGAATTATTTAAGGCTTATACAAGTGATAAAAAATCCGACAAGTGGAATGAAAAAATAAAGGAGGATTTTAGAAATTACATAGGCGATCAAATAATAAGTAGAGTTAAATCTGAACTACAAATTTAGGCGGCAAAGTAAGAGGACTTGTCATAGTGATAATTTTTATTACCCTACCTGCAATGGTGGGGTAATTGTTTGCGTTCAGAAAAATTTTTCCTACCAGTGATATGATACTAATATACATAATGTTCCATATTAACTATACTAATAACATCAGTTGGCAAATCCCTTCGAACAAGGAGATGATGAGGAAATGGCTGGGAACTTATCAGTAGATGATTTTCAAAAAGAGGTAAAAAGGAGAATTGATGAGGCACGCAACAATGGGGTTACTTACGTAGATATTGTTTCTGGTGAGGTACATAGAACATTGGGAGGCTATCCGGGTCCGGATCATAATATGCCATCATGCTGCAAAGCGATGTACGATTACAAAAAGCCAATTGATGAAATTCTAGAATCCCCACCTAAAGGTAAGGGAGCAACGCTCAAGATTCGGTATTATACATAGGAGTGACCACTTTGGGTACGAAATATAAAGTTTTGGAAAGTGACGCGGACTTCCTGGCCGCCAGCCTCACTGGTGCCCGCGTCTCTGTCTGGTTCCGTCTCGACCCTGATCCAATCGGCCACCTCATGGACAACGGCGGCTGCATAGAGGCATATAGCCCGGTAAGCATTAAAATTGCCGGATCAAGATACTTTCGGGAACGGTTTGAATTTCGGTCCCAGATCAATAAATAACTAAACCCCGTCAGGCATCGTATCCAGCGGGGTTTTATTATTTAATCTGCTGTATATTCGCTCACTTCAAAGGTGAGTATCTTATCGAAGATTACATATTCGGTACGTTTACTGAATGGTCCTTTGTTATTGTTGTGCTTGTTTATAGCATACTTGGAAGGGCCGGATCCGGCATCTTTAGTGTCGTACCAATCAAGAAATGCTTGGACCTCATCTATAGGGAGGTCAAATTCCTTTTCTAAACCCGTTGTCATAGTGATGGTGAGGATGGCCCGGTCACTATTATTCGGTTGAACGATCGCTAGTGGTATAGCAGTCGCTTCATTCGAATAGACCGATTCAACTCCACCAATAACTGAGCTTACAACGAAATAATAAGTTGTTCCATTTGTCAATCCGGGAATAACATAGTTGCCATAAGAGTCTTTTGTGACTGTTATATTTTTTGTGTAATTACCCGAAGCAGTTCCATAATGAACAATGTAGCTGTCTGCTTCATCGACCTTATCCCAGTTCAGCGTTACCTGACCATCTCCAGGCACAGCTTTTAAATTGTATGGGGAGTTCATATCAATCATTTTCCCACTATCGTCAATATCAATGGCATCGAAATCCATATACTTGCCTTGTGTTGGATTAGTAATTGTTACAGAATGTATTCCATTCACTAAATCTGTAACTTCAAATACGAGAACTTGTTCTTGAGAATAAGCACCATAACCACTGTAAGTATAGTCTTTTCCGTCGATAGATACCTTTACATTTGTCGGCCTGTTAGGTGCTGTTTCACTTATTATTCTAAGTTTTGTTCCTTGAAATTTAAATTTCACATTTTCTTGAGCACCAGTAGTTACGTGCGTTGTTGAGTTATAAAAACCAGAATTTAAAGTATACCAACTGCTTCCTGTGTACACAAAAGCTGAATTTGAATCATCAATTCGTTTCCAACCGTTATCGGGAGTGAATGAGATTTGTCCGATACTTGCAGCAAAAGCATTACTAGTAAAACTCAAAGTCAATAATAGCGACAATAAAATAGGCATAATAATCTTTTTCATATGTATTCTCCTTTAAAATGTATTTGCAGATATAAGAATACAAATCAATCCAAGTATTGTCTAAACAAAATTGACTATATCTGCAATAAATAGAGTGGAAAAATAAAATATACTTTTATATACCAACAGAGAAATAAACTACAGATTGAATAAAGAACAAATGTTCGCATATAATAGCCATCAGGGAGGCGACTTATATGGAACGAAAAAAACTCGAAGGTAACGGTCTATCGGAAAGCAGCCGTATAGTGCTGCCTGAACATAAACGGCGTATCATGAACGAGAATCGCGAGGAGTTGCGGC
>RCUO01001055.1_pt1 | contig 11130 bp, 14 predicted proteins | sample 2166161 | NCBI WGS metagenome assembly RCUO01 (sample SAMN09932617, study PRJNA488358) | compost metagenome | feature: garden; material: soil; isolation source: compost soil in cyclohexanecarbonitrile-enriched culture | place: Germany: Experimental Botanical Garden Goettingen | collected 2016-01-27 | reverse complement strand
TAGGGATACACATATTTACTATTAGTTGATTGGGGGTAAGTCGAATGCCATATGCTAAATTCAAGGATTTGGAAATGTTTTATGAGAAAATGGGCAATGGAGACAACGTCATCTTTTTACACAGCAGCTATTCACGCGGTATACTGGCTTTTGCCAGTCAAATGTTGGATTTTCAAAAACAATATACGTGCTACTTCCCGGATTTTAGAGGGCACGGTAGAACAAGATGTGAAAGTCTTGAATGGTCTACACCTCGAATCGCAGATGACATCATTGATTTTATGGATCAATTGAATATTGCCGCAGCGCATTTAATTGGCTATAGTTTGGGTGCAAGTATTGGTCTTTACATTGCCATTAATAATCCAGAGAGAGTTGTGACACTTACTGCAATTGGTGCAAGCGGATTTTGCGACCCGACCGGAGTCGAGGAGTTTGAACCGGAATGGCTTATTGAACATAGATCACAGGATACTATTAATCAAATGATTGAGAGACATTCGGAAGCACATAAAGGGAATTGGGAAGAATTCATGAGGCAATCAGCACAAGATTGGCGTTTATACCCGCAGCTTACGTTGGAACAGCTCAGAAGTATTCAATGTCCAGTGTTATTAATAACAGGGGAACATGATCCATTTACCGGTGAGGACAAAGTCAAACAGCTGGCGTCACTTATTAAGGAATCAAGGTACCATGTTGTTCAAAATGGAAGTCATAGACCCCATATGGTTAGGGAAAATCCTGTTGCCGTAAATGATATGATACTTCAGTTCCTGGAAGAGCAAGCTTGAGGGTTCACAAATATGCCAATAGTAGCTCTAAGAATGAGAAGGTTTTGCCGGTTGAGAACAAGAATATAGTCGCACAGCATACTGAATTCGAATCGCTTAGAAGCAGTAAAGTGGCTATGATAACGGGAGGGATCGAAGTCAGCTTCTTTACAATGAGGAGTGTTATTCCATATGGTGTATGAATTTGATAGTGAGATTAAGATGCTGGAAGGTAAAATGAAATGGAAAGTCGTTTATTTCCCATATTCGGTAAAAGAAATCTTCAATACTAATGGTAAAGTACCTGTTCGAATCATCGTTGACGGGCATGAGTTTGAGCATACATTGTTGCCGTCAAAAAATGGGCATTATTTTGTATATAATGAATTTATTCGAAGAGCAGTACATAAAGAGCTTGGTGATACACTTCATGTAATTCTTAAAAAAGATGAGGCAAATCGCAATATTGTTGTGCCAGATTACATTTCAAAAGAACTAGAAGATCACCACATTCTGGATAATTTCCTGAGTCAGCCTGATTACATTAAGCGAGAGCAGATCAATTATATTGAACTTGCTAAAAAAGAAGAAACAAAGAATAACCGAATACTGGCTTTAATTAATAAGCTTAAAGATAAATAAATGATGATGTTGTATTGTTTATATAAGCATATTTTTATATGCTTATATCGCCAGGAGGGTGAGCAATGATTCAAACCATACCGAACATTGAAGATGTGTCCCAGGTATTAAAGTTACTTGGCGATAAGACACCTTAACTATTGTTAAACTTCTAGAGCAAAGGGAATGCTGCGTTTGTGAATTGGTTGAAATTTTTCAAACGAGCCAACCAGCAGTCAGTCAGCATTTACGAAAACTAAAAGATGTGAGTTTGATCAAAGAAAACCGTAAAGGCCAGTGGATATTTTATTCTTTAAATCCTGAATATAAACATTTGAATCTGATACAAGATTTGCTTAGACATGTCCCTTCTCAGGAACATGAATTAAAAGCGCTGGAGAAGAAGGGCCTTCAAATTTGCTGCAAATGAAATTGTGAGGAATAAGGAGAGTGTTCGGGTGAACCAGTCGGTCAAAAAGCTATCGTTCTTGGATCGGTATTTAACGATCTGGATATTTGCAGCGATGGCAATAGGGATTGTTTTTGGTTTTTGGATTCCTGGATTTGCGGACAGTCTATCAAAGCTTCAAATTGGAACTACATCCATTCCTATTGCAGCAGGACTTATATTAATGATGTACCCGCCGCTGGCAAAGGTTAAGTATGAGAAGTTGGGCCGGGTGTTTAAGGACTGGAAGGTTCTCCTTATATCCCTTGTTCAAAACTGGATCATTGGCCCGGTTCTGATGTTTCTTCTAGCGATTACGTTTCTTAGTGATTTGCCGGAATATATGATTGGCCTGATCATGATCGGGTTGGCTAGATGTATTGCCATGGTTCTAGTGTGGAGTGACTTAGCTAAGGGTGATCCGGAGTATACAGCTGGCCTCGTAGCTTTTAACTCGATTTTTCAAATCGTGTTCTACTCTGTATTTGCCTATATCTTTATCACGGTTTTACCTGAATGGTTTGGTATCCAGGGAGCAGTCGTCAACATTTCTATGGGTGAAATCGCAGAAAGTGTCATGATCTATTTGGGTATTCCGTTTGCAGCGGGTATTTTCACACGGATAATTGCGCTCAAAACCAAAGGTGAAGCATGGTTCGAAAGGGAGTTCCTGCCGAAAATTGGCCCTCTGACTTTGATTGCGTTATTGTTTACCATTGTTTTGATGTTTTCACTGAAAGCTGATTTAATGGTTCAACTGCCGATGGATGTGGTTCGTATCGCCATACCGCTTCTGATTTATTTCGTGATCATGTTTTTTGTTTCTTTTCTGGTATCACGGAAAGCAGGCACTTCTTATCCCGTCGCAGCTTCGCTATCTTTTACGGCAGCCAGTAATAATTTTGAACTTGCCATCGCAGTTGCGATTGGTGTCTTTGGCTTGAATTCTGGTGCTGCCTTTGCAGCCGTCATCGGACCGTTGGTTGAAGTTCCCGTACTCATTGGGCTCGTCAATGTGGCTCTTTGGTTTCAGAAAAAGTACTTTGGCAAGCCGTCCACAATTTCTTGAATAAAGACGTAATATAGAGGGAGAGAATCATGGAGAAACCTTATCAAGCATTAGTTGAGGATCGAATTTTCTTTGGCGGTAAAGGAATTAGGACTGGCCAAGACGTTGGAAGAGGCTGAGCAGCAGGCTAAGGCGATTCGACCCATTATTGCGGTGAAGCCCAAACAATGGGAATCTTTGAGAGCGATCTATGGCGAATAATTAATGGCAGGTTTCATTGAATACCTTTTCCATGATCATAACGTCGATTCGCTCGCCATCCAAGATCCCTTGATCTTTAAATACCCCAACCTCACGATAGCCCAGTTTCCGGTACAATCCCTGTCCTTTTTGATTAAAAGGGAAAGTAAAAAGTACGATTTTATAAAACTTGTTATGACGGGCTTCCTCTTCAAGAGCAGGAAGGAGGGCAGAACCTATCCCTTTACCCCGATAATCTCGGTGGATATAGATAGACAGATCTGCAACGCCCTGATATGCACAACGGTGAGAGTAGGGATTTATGGAAGCCCAACCGACAATTTGATCATCGGCTTCAGCCACTAAAACCGCATGTCTTCCTTGATGTTCATCAAACCATTTTTGAATATAATCATGATTTTTCGTTTCTGATTCTAATGTCGCAATACGATCCTCAATTCCTTGATTATAAATGAGCAAGATATCATCCAAGTCGTCGGCCTTTCCTTTTCGAATTGCTACATGACTCAATGCGGCCATAGCTATTCCCTCCCGATTGCCTTACGGTTTAATGGCTTTAATTACAGCTGAAACGATATATTGTTCGATATTTGTACCAGGAACCCAATCTTTGATAAAAGTTCTGGATTCGTCTTTAGGCTCGATTGAGATATCAATAAATCCGCTGTGCTGCAGCATTTCTTTGATCTCTTGCACAGAAGAAGCTCCGGAAATGCATCCTGAATAAAATTCGGTTAAATCACTTTTAATTGCAGCGGGTAAATCGGCAGTCGTGACAACATCGGAGATAGCCAGGCGCCCGCCAGACTTAAGCACCCGGTAAGCCTCATTAAATACTTGCTGTTTATCTGGGGAAAGATTAACCACGCAATTGGAAATAATGACGTCCACGGAATGGTCTGCGACCGGAAGATGCTCAATCTCTCCGAGCCGGAAGTCTGTATTGTTGAACTTGCCTTTCTCAGCGTTGCTGCGTGCTCTGCTGATCATCTCCGGAGTCATATCAACACCAATAACTTTACCTTTACTCCCAACCTGCCGCGAAGCCAAAAAGCAGTCAAAGCCGCCACCGCTTCCAAGATCCAGTACAACTTCGTCTGGCTTCAGCTCCGCTATGGCTTGCGGGTTACCACAGCCCAAACCCAGATTGGCCCCATCCGGAACAGCCGTTAATTCATCCGTCGAGTAGCCTAATTTTGCCGAGATCTGATCAAAATCTGCAGGTGAATCGCAGCAGCTGCTGGTTGTACGGGGGGAATTGGGTTTTACCGCGATCTTTTGGTATCTTGCACGAACGTTCTGTCTAATCTCATCATGGGAAGCTTTGCTCATGTTCATCTCTCCGATCGTACAGCAATTTTTATTAAGTAGTCCAAAACGTCTGTTCATGATTTGCAAGAGCTCGCGAGCATTTCCCAAGGGAATTCATCTCTGCATTAGTTATAACTCATTTATTTGCAAAACACAACTATTGATTGACGAGAAACAAACAAATTATTTGAATATTTCTCATTTATACCGCCATAGTTCTAGGAAACCAAAAAAAATATACTTGCGATGTACAAATAAGTCCTGTATAACTTAAATATCCAATTTCGCCAATACCGGTATTAGAGCGGGCATGCAGTCTTGCATACTCTATGGATTACGAGTAATCCGGTCTAATAAAATAAAAGAGGAGGGATGGATGTGTGCTTTTCTGATAAATTAGTCATTGTATCTGGAAGCAGCTCAGGTATTGGAAAGGCGTGTGCCGAAACTTTGCTTGAAAGCGAAGCTATGGTTATTGGAATCGATTCTGACAACCATTCAATAGAGCATCCCAAATACATACATTATTCAGTCGATGTTAGAGAAGAAGGGAAGATTGCAGCTATTGCAAATGAAGTTCATTCGAAATACGGGAATATTGCAGGTCTTGTAAATGCGGCTGGAATATTTTCACATTCAAAACCTTTTTTTGATTTGGGAATTGATGAGTGGAATGACGTGATCGAGACGAACCTTACAGGCGTATTTATTCTATCGAAATATGTGGCTCAAAAAATGATTCCCAATAAGTCAGGAAAAATCGTAAATATCAGTTGTATCCGCTCGAAAATTTATAGACCCCATATGACAGAATATGCTGCAGCTAAGGGAGGGGTTGTCGCTTTAACATCCGCAATGGCTTTAGACTTAGCTCCATACCATATAATGGTCAATTCTGTTGCTCCTGGGTTCACACATACAGGAATGACAGCCAAGTCTTTTGAACATCCTGACATACGAAAATCTTCGGAGGACTTAATTCCTGCAGGAAGAATTGCAGAGCCAAAAGATATTGCAAATGTCGTTTTATTTTTGCTATCTGATAAGGCTGATTACATTACTGGAGAGACCATATTTGCTGACGGCGGTTATTCGATCCTAAAATAGTGCAAGAACTGCCTAGAACAGCAAGCATCAATCGTTTCTATAAGAGGCGGGATACTGCGTAATAGATAAAGATGAGATAGAACTTCGGGATAAGCATTCGGCTCCTATAGTTTTCTTGCTTTGATTACAAAAGTTACAGGAAGCATCTTTGCTTTTTTTGCAAAGTCACTGTTATCGTCCCGCATTTGCATCATTTCATCATCAGACTGCTCAATCATTTGCTCAATTACAAATCCCGCTTTTGCCAATGCATTCACATAGGTTGATAGTTTACGGTCCGATAAGGTTAGCGTGCCTTCATCAAGTGATACCGAATACCAAGATTCATCAAAATAACATTTTTTAAAAGTAAGCCTATCGTTTTCTGCAACAACACATTTGTGTATAGGATGAGACCAGCTGAAAATAAATACGCCGTCTTTTTTCAGGTAAGAAGCGATTCGGGAAAAAGTACCCTCAAGGTCGGTGGTCCAGCCTATGGCATAAATCGAATAAACGAAGTCAAAATAATCCTCCGGGATACCACATTCCTCTTCCATAGGAGAACAGATCAATTTAGCTGAAAGACCGCACGACGCCAAAAGTTGCGCTGTCTTTTCGATTTGATTTTCTGATATATCCATACCCCATAGCTCAGATGCTTTGCGTTCCCCCAAATACTGCAAGGATTGACCGCTTCCACAGCCTATTTCCAGCACCTTTTTTCCTGAGATATCGCTAAAAAGCTGGCATTTTTCTTCCGAAACAAATGCTCCATAGAAAGGAAGGGCGGTTGCTCCTAAGATCTCATTTCCTTTTGTATCCCAAAAGATGGTGTTTGTCTTATGTATAGCACTCTTGTCCATGTCGACCGTAATAGCGCTTCCAACCTCTCCAGCGCCAATAATGTTTGTTCTACTAACCGAATTCTCGTTCATGCCGTACCGTCCTCCTAAATAGATGATATGAGCCAAATTGTTACTAACCACAGAATAATCTACCATTTTCCCATAAACAAAGCCACCTAAAATCATCCAGTGTCCCATGCGTGTGTTAAGCTAACTGTATAAACCAAAAGGAGAAAAGACGTGAACAAGGAACAAATTCTGGAGAGAACCAGACAATTCGTGAGACAAAAACTTGAAGGAGAAGGCTCTGGACATGATTGGTGGCATATTGTCAGAGTGTGCAATAATGCATTGGACATCGCTAGACAAACAGAAGGAGTCGATAGCTTTATTGTAGAATTGGGAGCACTGCTTCATGATATCGCTGACCATAAATTTGGATATACGGATGAGGACCGGAGAACCATTATATCTGAATGGTTAACAACGCTGGATGTGTCTGTTGAAGTCATTGAAGAAGTTGTCTACATAGCTAACCACATTTCATTTAAAGGTGGAACCAATAAGCATGAAATGAAGACCGTTGAGGGGAAAATTGTTCAAGATGCGGACAGGCTTGATGCAATCGGAGCTATGGGCATAGGAAGAGCCTTTGCATACGGAGGGCATGTAAACAGAACCATGTATAATCCGGCCCTGAATGAACAGACGGCAGCAGTGACTGATGGGTATACAGAGAGTGATACCATTAGTCATTTCTATGAGAAGTTGTTGCTGCTGAAGGATTTAATGAACACGGAAATTGGAGCACAAAAAGCGCAAAGAAGACATGAAATCATGGAAGAATTCTTACGTAACTTTTACGCTGAATGGAATGGGGAGATTTGATAAGTAGAGTCAATACTAGGTACTATGGGATTTTCTTACTTTCATCTATACTGTTCTCGAAAGAACTCACGGATTTCCGGGAGTGTAGAACGGGCTTAGAATTATGTTAATTTGGCTAATAGCGGACTCAATTTAGAGAGAGGGATGTTACTTGAAAAGAAACGTATTATACATTGAAGATAATGAGAAAATAGGCAGCTGGGTAAAAGAAGAGTTGGAGCAGAGGGGATTTGCCGTTCAGTGGCTGCTATCGGGTGAAGGAGCTGAAAAAGAAGTAAATCAGCATGAAATCGTTATTTTGGATATCATGTTACCCGGTTTAGACGGATTTACTGTGGGAAAACGATTAAAAAGGGCAGCTCCTGCTGTTCCTATTTTGCTGTTATCTGCCCGTACATCGATTGATGATAAGGTAGATGGCTTGCAATTTGCTGATGACTATTTAACGAAGCCATTCCATACGGATGAATTAGTAGCAAGATTAGAAGTATTAATCCGTCGAACCGGTGGAACACATTCCGGACGCATTTCATTAGGAGATCATATTGAAGTCGATCCGGAAATCCAAATGGTATTTGACAATCGCACAGGAGAAGAAATTATATTGACAGGGAAGCAGCATCAAATCTTAATGTACTTCTTACGCCACCCTAATCAGGTTTTACCAAAAGAACAAATTTATGAAGCTATTTGGAAAGAAGCTTATATAACCGGTGATAAAACATTAATGGTACATATCCATCGACTGCGTCAAAAGCTGGAACGTAATCCAGACTCCCCAGAGATTATTGAAACGTTGAAGGGAATAGGCTATCGGGTGAAACTATGAAACAGACTAGATCATTATTTCGTCATTTTCTAAAAGGACATCTTCTATTTATCTTTCTTCCTCCCATTGTGCTTATTTTCTTCTTTGCATTCGTTGAGGTTTCATTCTATGGAGAAGAATTGAATACGTTTAATTTATTTTACGGTATCCTATTTTTGTTTGGGTTTATCATTGTTGCATTTGTTACGCTATCATGGATGTTCTTCTTTAGACTTCGTAAACGCCTCACCGACTTACAGGAAGTCATGTCATTTTCCGCTAATAATAACTCTTTTCCTAAACCAATATCTGTTCAAATGGATCGTATGGATGAAATAGACCAGTTAGGAAGTTCTTTTAATTGGATGATTCAGCAGCTTGAAGACAGCCGCAAGCGAGAACATGAAGAAGAATTATTACGACACCGACTCATTGCGAATTTATCTCACGACCTACGAACACCACTTACCATTTTGAGAGGACATGTTACCCGATTAAATAAGGAATTAGTGAGTCCAGAAGGACAAAACTCATTAACAGAGATGAACCATACAATTACAAGAGTTGGAGATCTAATGGATGATTTACTTTCCTATACATTGCTTACATCAGGGAAACATCCTTTTGAGCCCGCTTCAACAGATATTGGACGTTTAGTAAGAGCATCTGTTGCTGCGTGGTATGCTGTATTTGAAGAACAAGAATTTCAGCTCGATGTTGATTTACCGGCAGAGGAGACTTTTTATTGGGAAGCAGATCCTAAATGGATGACACGGGTTCTGGATAATTTATTTCAGAATATTCTTCGCCATGCAGCAGAGGGGAAATATGTACACATTGTGGTTGATGTAGAAAAAGAACAGATCCTTGTTGCTGATAGAGGTCCAGGTATGGATAACTCTTCCTATGAGCGCGGGGCGGGAATTGGTTTATCGACTTCAAATTATATGTTGAAAAAAATGAAGCTGAAAGCTGACTTTACATCCAATGAAAATGGCACAAGAGTAGCAATTGGTAGAGCTTAACCTAAAGTTAACCCAATATTAAACAGGCTGATAGCCGAGATGTAATTTTGCTTCCTTATTATTAGAGCCATAACAGAAAGGAAGTGTTATGGTTGCTTACAATTAATAACGTAGTCAAAAATCGCGGAACTCAAGAAATCTTATCAGGTATCAGTTTTAAAGCTAGACCAGGTAGAGTAACTGGTTTTTTAGGTCCCAATGGGGCAGGGAAGAGTTCTACACTTCGCATCCTGCTTGGATTAGATCGAGCCACCTCAGGAAGTGCACTCATTAATGGAAAGCCATTTGCAGAATTACATAATCCTCTGGCAACAGTAGGTGCTGCACTTGATGGATCTGGAGCACATCGTATGCGAACAGGACGGGCACACTTGCGTTGGATTGCACGTGCTGCAGGATTGTCCCGCTCACGTGTCGAGGAAGTTTTGGAAATAGTAGGTCTTACTAATGCGGCTGGAAAAAGAGTTGGGAGTTATTCCCTTGGTATGGGAAAAAGACTTGGAATGGCAGCTGCTCTGCTTGGTGATCCCGAAATTTTGGTTTTAGATGAACCCGTAAACGGGCTCGATCCAGAAGGAATACGCTCAATTCGGACGTTTTTACGTGAACGTGCTCAGTCTGGAAACACGGTGTTACTATCCAGTCATCTAATGGGTGAGCTTGCAGAGACTGTTGATGATGTGGTGATTATTAAGCAAGGAAGAATCGTTGCAGATGGAACATTGGAAGAAGTAATTGGTAACCATTCCACGCTGGAAGAAGCCTTTTTTGCCCTGACATCTGAACATGCAGGTGATGTTAGATGAGGCCATTCAAGGCGGAACTATCTAAATTATTCTCTCTTCCGGGTATTTGGCTTGCCTTACTCATTGGAGCATTAGCCCCAGCGGTCATTGCTGCCTTGGACAGCATAGCAGAAAAAGAGGAGATTATAGCTGGAGTCAGCACACGGCTAATGGAAGTCGGCTATATTGGATTAGCTCTTGGTGTGCAAGGTGTCATTATTCTTGGTGTGCTTGCAGTAAGCAGTGAGTATTTGACAGAGAGCAGTGAATCTGGTGGGGGACAACAGATTACAACAAGTTTAACTGTTGTTTCATCCAGGCTTCATTTTTTGCTGGCAAAAGCAGGCGCAGTGACAGTGGTCAGCATCCTGCTTTGTATTGTTTCTATTATGACAACTGTGTCAGTAACGCATCTTATTCTTGGTGAATATGCCCCTGTATTTGAATGGTCTAGACTTATCGGTGCTGTTTGCTACTGGACATTCACTGCTCTTTTGGCATTTGGGATTACTGTTCTAACTAGGAACGGCATTATTCCGCTTGCTGTGCTCATGATCAATTCATCTATTGTATCATTTAGCTTCCTGCTTTCTAGGGTTACGAGGTTGGCGTTATACTTACCAGATCGGGCTGGCATTGATATGTTTATGTCTATGAGCGACGGATTTCACACCCCGTTAAGAGGTGGTTTCGTCATGTTTGCCTGGGTAGTCGTTCTTTTCATTGTTGCAGCTATTGTATTCAATAGGAGGGACGTTGCATCATGAGTGTCTCATCTAGCAGAAAGATAACACAAATCCTTGCTGCTGAACTGGATAAATTAGTTACATTACCATGGATATGGCTCACTCTTATGGGAACATTCATTCTTAATTTAGTTTTAGCCGCAGCTTTTACTTCTGCTAGTCTACAAGGGGGAGCAGGAACGCAAAGCATACTCGATATAGGACTTGCTTCTATGGGATATCTTCAAGCAGGATTCATTATTCTTGGCATTTTAGCTACTTGTTCAGAGTATACGGGTGGACAGATTCGAACTACTTTAACTACGATCCCTTGGCGTGGGTTTCAATTAGCCACGAAGCATTTGGCATTGGCCATTATAACCATTCCTGCGGCGTTTATTATTGCTGCATCAGGTGTACTATATACTTTTATTAGGATGAGAGACATAGCAGTAGGGATTGAAATAGGCACAATGATAGAAACATTAACAGGTGCAACAGGCTATCTAACATTAACCACACTTCTCAGTGCAGCTATAGGT
>RCUO01001052.1_pt1 | contig 11153 bp, 8 predicted proteins | sample 2166161 | NCBI WGS metagenome assembly RCUO01 (sample SAMN09932617, study PRJNA488358) | compost metagenome | feature: garden; material: soil; isolation source: compost soil in cyclohexanecarbonitrile-enriched culture | place: Germany: Experimental Botanical Garden Goettingen | collected 2016-01-27 | reverse complement strand
CGCTGGATCTGGCGCTGCGTGCGTTCACAGCTCCCGGGGATGAGATTATCATCCCTTCTCCCAGCTACATCGCATACTCGCCGATCGCTCATTTGAACGGTGGCGTAATTGTCGAGGTGGAGACTACGGCGGAGCAGAGCTTTAAGCTGACGGCTGAAGCGCTGGAAAAGGTGATTACACCGCGCTCCAAGCTGCTGGTGCTGAACTTCCCTAGCAATCCTACCGGGGCGGTGATGTCTTACGAAGACTGGCTGCCGGTTGCCGAACTGGTGAAGCAGCATAACCTGCTGGTGCTGTCAGATGAAATCTATGCCGAGCTGACCTATGACAGCAGGCATGTCAGCATTGCCTCGCTTCCCGGGATGCAGGAGCGGACGATCCTGATCAGCGGCTTCTCCAAGGCGTTCGCCATGACCGGCTGGCGTGTGGGCTACGCCTGCGGCAACCGCGAGCTGCTGGCCGCGATGCTCAAGATCCATCAGTATACCGCGATGTGTGCACCGGTGCTGGGACAGATCGCCGCCCTCGAATCCCTGCGCAGTGGCTTGGGGGATAAGGACCGGATGAAGGAGGTCTTCCGGCAGCGCCGAACGCTGTTCGTCGAGGGTCTGCGGACCATCGGCCTGGACTGCCGCGAGCCGGAGGGGGCGTTCTACGCCTTCCCGTCGATTGCCCGAACAGGAATGCGTTCGGAGGAGTTTGCGCTGCGGCTGCTGCAGGAGGCAGGTGTCGCCGCTGTACCCGGGCATGTGTTCGGAACCGGCGGCGAAGGCCATATCCGCTGCTCTTATGCAGCTTCTACAGCTAAGCTGAATGAGGCGCTTGAGCGGATGGAGGGCTTTATGAAGGTAAAAATGTAATTGTAAGATCATGGCATATCCCCTATAATCCTTGAAGAAGAAAAGGGGATAGGGAAATGAGACGTGTGCTGATGCATAACGGCAGCAGACGGGAGCTCCCTTCTTCGGATGGGGGCTTTTTTGCGTGAATCGGGCTGCCGGTCATAGGTTGCCGGGCCGGGCTGGGAGGCTGTTCGGAGGGACTTGCGCCTTTTCGCGGCTACCGCATAAGCGAGCTCTGGAAGCCTTCTCTGGGCGGGGATCGCCCAATACTTCCCGAGGTCCATGGAATCATGGATCTATAACTTCTGAAGCTTTCTGAGCCAGCTTGGCTGATGTATGCTCTGTTCAGCTGTAACGGACATAGATGACCTTATTTGTTCGTTTCAGCCATTTTGGACCCGCTAACGGACACCAATGCACTTATTACTCACAAAAACCGTGTTATTAGCTGTTTAGTAAGCAAATAAAAGCTCCCGAGTCCGTTAGCCCAGGGAATTATCTGTATGCTGATTGATAAGGGCTGTACGGTCCGTTAGAGATGATTGGCTCTTTAGTGGCACTGCGTTGGCGAGGATATGTGTTAAGGAACAACGGTGGTCAGCTATCGGCAGAGGGTTAACGGCTGGTGGCTGATGTTGAGCAGCTAGTGGCAGAGTTTAGGTTACGCAGATAGTATGGAATGTGGGTTAGACGATACATAGGAGGAATAAGGATGCATTCAGCAATCGAGCAAGTAATCAACAGAATCACACCGGCCGATCAGGAAGCGGTCCGGCGGGCGGAGCAGCGTCTGGACATTTTGACCAAGCCCCCGGGGAGTCTGGGAAGGCTGGAGGAGCTTGCCGTACGGCTGGCGGGTATTTCCGGTACGGAGCAGCCGGCTTACGGGAAGCGTACGGTGGTTGTTATGGCCGCTGACCACGGTGTTTGCAGCGAAGGGGTCAGTGCTTTTCCGCAGGAGGTCACGGTTCAGATGGCCTACAATTTCCTCAGCGGCGGCGCAGGGGTCAATGTGCTGGCCCGCCAGGCCGGAGCAGAGGTGAAGCTGGTTGATATCGGCATAGCTCAGGATGTCAGCCATCCTGAGCTAATCGCCCGTAAAGTGCGCTACGGCAGCGGTAATATGGCGCAGGGGCCGGCAATGAGCCGGGATGAAGCGCTGCAGGCCATTCTGGCCGGAATCAGTGTGGCTGAGGAAGCGGTGCTGGGCGGAACAGAGATTTTTATTACCGGCGAAATGGGCATCGGCAATACAACAGCCAGCGCAGCAGTACTGTGCGGGCTTGAAGGGATTCCGGCGGAGACGGCAGTCGGACGGGGCACGGGCATTGACGATGAACGGCTGCGGCATAAGATCGCCGTTGTGGAGCGGGCGCTGGAGCTTAATGCGCCTGATCCGGAGGATGCTATTGATGTGTTATCCAAGGTCGGCGGACTTGAGATCGCTGGCTTGGCCGGGCTTATATTGGGCGCTGCGGCAGCCCGGGTTCCTGTTGTGCTCGACGGCTTCATTTCCGGGGCAGCGGCGCTTGTTGCCAAGGCGCTTGCGCCGGAGTCTATCCACTATATGGTCGCCTCCCATATCTCCGGTGAGCAGGGGCATAAGCTGATGCTGGAGCGGCTTGGACTGACAGCGCTGCTTGACCTTGGGCTGAGGCTGGGTGAGGGAACCGGCGGCGTGCTCTGCCTGCATCTGGTTGAAGCGGCCAGCCGGATTATGCGAGAAATGGCTACCTTCGAAAGCGCAGGCGTCTCGGGAGCGGAGAGCCGATGAGCATTCTGGTTACAGGCGGTGCGCGCAGCGGCAAAAGCGGCTTCGCCGAACGCCTGACGCTGTCGCTGGCAGAGCAGGCGGTATATGTGGCGACAGGACAAGCCTTCGATGAAGAGATGAAGGCGCGGATTGCGCTGCACCGCCGGCAGCGTGAAGAGAGCGGCGGACAATGGGCGACGATGGAGGAGCCGCTTGACCTGCCGGGGCTGCTGCAACAGCTCTCCGGGGGCAAGGCAGTGCTGGTGGACTGTCTGACCCTCTGGCTGTCCAATGTGCTGCTGGCTGTTGAAAGCGAGCCTGACAGGCAGGAGCGGGTGGAGCATGAAATTACCCGGCTTGAGAACAGTGTATCCTCCTTTCAAGGGACTCTGGTGCTTGTGACGAATGAAGTTGGTGATGGAATTGTACCGGAGTATGCGCTCGGGCGGCTGTACCGGGATCTGGCCGGCAGGATGAATGCAAGGCTGGCGGCACGCGCTCAGCATGTTTTTCTGGTCACTGCCGGTATCCCGGTAGAGCTCAAGAGCTTGGAGTATAAGCTGTGAGCGCGCGCAGGGATGCCGCTGCCGCGTTTCAGTTTCTGTCCCGCTTTCCGGTCAAGGACGGCGGTGATTTCTCGACGGAGCTTCTGCGGCGCAGCGTAGTCTATTACCCGCTGGTCGGGGCAGCCATCGGGCTTAGCGCAGCGGCAGCAGCCGCGGCTTCCGCGTGGCTGCTGCCGCTATGGCCCGCTGCTGTCATAACCCTCATCCTGTGGGTGGGACTGACCGGCGGGCTGCATCTGGACGGCTGGATGGACAGCGCCGATGCGCTGCTCAGCTATCGCTCAAGGGAGCGGATGCTGGAGATTATGAAGGACAGCCGCGTAGGGGCCATGGGCGTGCTCGCCTGCGTGCTGCTCCTGCTGCTGAAGGCAGCGCTCCTGGCAGCTTTTATCGGGGGCAGCCGTTACTACGAGCTGCCGCTGCTCCTGCTGCCGCCGGTGTGGAGCCGCTGGTACATGGTGCGGGCGATGGCCCGCTTCCCCCTGGCCCGCGGCAATGAAGGCCTGGCAGCGAGCTATGACGCGCTGCCGGTCCGCCAGGAGCGGCGCGCCATGCTGCTCGCCGCTCTGCTGACGCTTCCCGCAGCCGCAGCACCGCTGGTGCTCGGCGCGGGAGGCGTGGCGTGGCCGCAGCATCTGGCGGCGGCCTGCCTGGCACCGCTGGCCGCCGTAGCCTGCGGCGGGTACGCGGCGCGCAAGATCGGCAGCCGGCTCGGCGGGCTCACCGGCGATGTGTACGGCGCGCTGAACGAGCTGCTCGAAGCAGCACTGCTGCTGCTGCTCGTGCTGCTGCAGCACAATCTGCTCTAGCAACCTGATGCAGCCATAAAGAGGGGAGCTGGCGTGCGCCGCCCTTTCTTGCAGCAGATGTTAGTCAGCTGGGTGCTGATCAAATTAGGTGATATTCTGCACTTAATTCTCCCTCCAACAGCAGAAATATAGGGCTAGTTGGAAAAACTCCACTTAAATGTGCCCAATTCGCCACTAGAGGGATATTTGGACAGGATTAGATGGAGTTTTTCTATCTAATCCTCGTTAAATATGAAAAATGATGGATTTAAGTGGCGAAAATCCAACTAATCTACGAGCAAGCCCCTTAAGTTCAAGGGAGAGGGAAGCTGCATCCTTAATCCTGCAATTCAGCAGCAGCCTCTGCCGCACGCAGCAATCCAAGAGCAGGAAGGAGCGAGGAATATTCACATGGAGAAGCAAACAGAGAAGCAAACAGATACATATGCACAGCGGCAGCCTGCGGCAGTGCTGATGATCCAGGGTACTGCCTCAGATGTCGGCAAAAGCCTCGTCACCGCCGCCATCGGACGGATTATGGTGCAGGACGGATACCGTGTAGCCCCGTACAAATCACAGAATATGGCGCTGAATTCCTACGTTACCGAGGACGGTAAGGAAATTGGCAGGGCCCAGGGGATGCAGGCTGAGGCCTTTGGCATTACCGCAACCACCGATATGAATCCGATTCTGCTGAAGCCGTCGGGGGAGATGAGTGCGCAGATTGTAGTGCATGGTGTGCCGCATACGGCGCTTAGTGCCAGAGAGTACCGCGAGAAATTTCTTCCGGAGGCCAAGGATACGGTAATGTCTGCGCTCGGCAGGCTGCGCGAGGTCTATGATGCTGTGCTGATGGAGGGCGCAGGCAGCCCGGCGGAGATTAATCTGAAGGCACGGGATATCGTCAATATGAATCTCGCAGGCTGGGCAGATGCTCCGGTTATTTTGGTTGCGGATATTGACCGGGGAGGCGTGTTTGCTTTTCTTGTAGGTACGCTGGAGCTGCTTGAGCCGCATGAGCGGGCCCGCGTCAAAGGCTTTATCATCAATAAGTTCCGCGGGGATCTTTCGCTGCTGCAGCCGGGGCTGGATTGGCTGGAGCAGCGTACCGGCATTCCGGTGCTCGGGGTGCTGCCTTTCCTGCCGCAGCTGCGGATTGAGGCGGAGGACTCCGTAGTGCTCGATGCAGCCCCGGCGCAGCTGTCCGGCAGCGCCAAAGAGCTGGACATTGCTGTCATCCGCTATCCGCGCATCTCGAACTTCACTGACTTCGATCCGCTGCAGGCTGAGCCGGATGTCTCAGTGCGTTACGTAAATACTGCCGCAGAGCTCGGCACGCCGGATGTTATCATTCTGCCGGGCACGAAGAATACCGCGGCGGATCTCGCATTCCTGAGGCAGCAGGGGTTCCCGGCAGCAATCGCAGCTGTACTCCGCCAGGGGACCCTGCAGCTGGCCGGTATCTGCGGCGGCTATCAGATGCTGGGACGGAAGCTGCTTGATCCGGATGCTGTGGAGAGCGCAGATCCGGGAGAAAGCGCCGGGCTTGGTTATCTGCCGCTGTCGACGGTATTTCTGCAGCACAAAACGACTGTACGGGTAACAGGTGTGCTGGACAGCGGCCATCCGCTGCAATTAGGCGGAATGAATCTGCCGGAGGCCGCAAATATTGCTGTCGGCGGATACGAAATCCATATGGGAGCAACAACGAATCATGATGCTGCTGCAGTCCGCAGCCTGTTCAGACTGGAAAGGGAAGACGGGCAGGAGGAGCTTGAGGGCTGGGGAACCCCTGACGGGAGAATATGGGGAACCTATCTGCACGGCCTGTTCCATAATGACCGGCTGCGCCGCAGCTGGCTTGATGGCATACGTCAGGCTAAAGGGCTTACACCGCTTGAAGCTACCTTCTCGGCAGCAGGTCTGCGTGAGCAGGAGTTCAACCGGCTTGCCTCATCCGTGCGGGAGAACCTGAACATGGAAGCGGTGTACGCAATAATGGGCCTGCCCGGAAAAGAGGGATAACCATGTTAATGGCAATACTGTTGTTCGTAGTAGCAGGACTGGCCGAGATCGGCGGCGGTTATCTGGTCTGGCTGTGGCTGCGCGAATCCCGCCCGCTCTGGTACGGGCTTACAGGCGCAGTCATCCTGATCGCATACGGTATCATCCCGACCCTGCAGAAATTCCCGTCCTTCGGGAGAGTGTACGCGGCCTACGGGGGCGTGTTCGTCGTGCTGGCAGTCCTGTGGGGCTGGCTGGTCGACAAAAAAACACCGGATATGTACGACTGGATCGGCGCCGCCATCTGCATCATTGGAGTATCCGTCATCCTCTGGGCGCCAAGAAGCTAGCTAACGGACTGAAATGATCTTATTTGCCGCCACAAATCCATCTGTTCCTTCTAACGGACCCCAGTGCCGTTATTCAGCCATTGTGAAGCAAAAAGCACGCTCTGGACCGGCAATAAAGGCTCCTCAGTCCGTTAGCGCCGCCAAATACGGCAGATAGAGATAATAACGGCGCTGCAGTCCGTTAACGGGTTTGCAGAAATCCAGGCGCAGAATCCGGGCGGGAGTTCCAAGAAGCCAAACTAGCCAGGAGCCGAATCGGACAGCTTACCGGGCTGGATTGTACCCGTGTGCCGGCGACAGCGGGCCGTTGGAAACGCATGGACTGCGTTGTTTGACGGTTAAGTACCTTTGCTGTAATCCGCCTGGAGGTGCAGCCATGAAGCAAGAAGCACGTCTCCTGCATCTTGCTCCAATTCAAAAAGGGACTCCACAGAAGCCTGCCGCGTAGCGGCGCTTCCATGGAGTCCCTTTATTCTTAAATCTTGAACTGGGCTACAGCCTTCTGCAGCTTGATAGCCTGCTCATGCAGATGCTCTACAGTCAGGGCGTTGCCTTCCAGCTCCTGATGCTGCCGCGCAGAATCTCCGGCCAGCGAATCTGCGATCGTCTGCGACATCGCAGTGATCTGTGCAGCCTCTTCAACGGAGGCGCTGACTTCCTCGGTCCCGGCGGAGATTTCCTGGGTAGCAGCCGATACGGACTGGATGCTGTGGCTGATGCTCTGAATCAGAATGAGCAGGTGGCTAAAGGCGTCGCCTGCGGCAACGACCTTGCCAACTCCGGAGGATACCTCTGCGTTGACGTGGTTCATTTCCTCTACCGAACGGTTCATATCCTGCTGCAGACTGAGCAGGAATTCCCGGATCTGCTCGTTGGATTCCTTGGATTGCTCAGACAGCTTACGGACCTCTCCGGCTACTACGGCGAAGCCCCGGCCGTGCTCACCGGCGCGCGCTGCTTCAATGGAAGCGTTGAGCGAGAGCATTTGAATCTGCTTCGTAATTTCGGTAATGCCCTGAACCACTTCGCCGATCATCTGCGACCGCTCATTCATAATGCGGAACTGCTCAAGGGAATGCACGGAGGCAAGCTCTACCTGGCGCATCTGCTCCACAGCACTCTGTGCGACCTCATTACCGCCACTTGCTTCTGCTGATGCCTCGGTAATCTGCTCGGTTACTTCGCCCGCCGCTGAGGCGATATGCTGGATGCCGACATTGATCTCCTCCATCGCTCTGGAGTTCTCAAAAGCACTGCTGGCAATGGTTGCGCTGCCCTTGCTGATCTCAGTTACGGACTCGGCGGAGCGTTCAGCCATCCCGTTCAGCACCTCGACCCGTGTCTTCAGATCATTGGCATCTGCAACAACAGTATCGGAGGTTTCAAGCACCTGGCCGATCATGTCCTTCAGCTTGTGGCCCATGCTGCGGAAGCTTTCAGCCAGCTGGCTGACCTCGTCATTCCCCCTGACCGTCAGCTCCTGGGTGAAATCGCCCCCTGCCAGCTTGTTGCTGTAGGCTGTGAGCTGGGTGAGCGGCCGGGTAATTCTGCGGGTCATGAAATAGGCGGCAGTGAGGCCGACAATAAGGGAAGCAAGGGTGATGGCGATACTGGTCCAGACGATGCTGTCGATTTTATCCTGGACAAAACCCACATCATAGCTTACCCCAACCAGCATGGTGCTGCCGGGGACGCCTACATATGCAGTTCTATGTATACCGTAGTTGTCACTATATGTATCGCTGATTCCTTGCTTGCCTTTAGAGGCCTGGGTCATTATTGCATTTACGGCAAGACTGTCACCCGGCTTCAGTTTGGAGTCTTGATCAGCAGCCAGCACAGTTGCTTTGTCTTCGGCGAGACTGATCAGGAAGATGCTCTCCACATCATGCTGTGCCCGTTTATCCTTAAAATAGAATTTAAGATTGGTTGCAGCCTGCTCGCTCTGGTTAAGGGTCTGCTGGGCATGCGTTGCATTCATGCCTTTGTAAGAATCCTGGGCCGCTGCAGTTAAATTCTTGTTAATCTGCGGCATAACATAGCTGTCGATAGTACTCATGGAAATAAAGTAGAAGCTGATACTTAGCACAAGAGACGTTAGCAACAATACCGCAAACAAAAGAAGCGTGAATTTGCGGCTGATCGAATTTTTAAAGCGTACCATTTCATTCTCTCCTTTATCGTTTGGATGCATCGTATATCCCACTGCAACGCTTCTCTGTAAAGCAGACACAGTATATTCCGCAGGTATAGGTCATATTAAGGATATCGGTTTAGGCAATAGGGTTGATAACTATTTTATAGAATTAACCTCCGGTTGAATAGTGAAATATACAATAATGATGCACAATTTTCTGAAATAATTTAATAATTACCGGATGTAATTCGTTATTTGCGAAAATATACAGAGAAATGGATGAATTTGCTGTACCAAAATTTCATGGCGTGTAAGCTTTTATTATGGTAGAGTAATATTGTTTTGTTCCGGCATAACATCATAACCGCGGTTCGTAACCATCCCGCGTAACCAAAACTAGGAGGATTTACAGATATATGTTTAATTTGCTGTGGGGAATTTTGTTTGTGATTGTCAATTTTGCTTTTTTTCTGGTCTGCTACCGTCTGTTCGGCAAAAAGGGTCTGTACGCCTGGGTGGGAATAGCGACGGTTATTGCTAATATCCAGGTCGCCAAGACGATTGAGATGCCCTTTGGAATTGTAATGACGCTCGGCAACACAATGTATGTCACCTTATATCTGACCAGTGATCTTCTGAATGAGAAGCATGGCCGTGCTGAAGCTCGTAACGCGGTCTGGTTCGGATTCTTCACGCTGCTGATGACGACGGCGATTATGCAGATGGTGCTTGTATTTGAGCCGCAGGAGACGGATATTGCCCAGTCCTCCCTGACAACGATCTTCGGCTTAATGCCGAGGCTGGCGCTGGGCAGTCTTACCGCTTACTTTATCAGCCAGTTTCTGGATGTACGCCTGTACGCCTGGATTCGCAAATATTACGGCAGCTCCCGCCAGCTATGGATTCGCTCGAACGGCAGCACGATGATCAGCTCCTTTGTCGATACGCTGATTTTCTGCACAATTGCCTTTGCCGGACTATATGATCTGAAGGTATGGACGGAGATTCTGCTGACAACCTATCTATCCAAGTTCCTGCTGACCGGCGCCGGCACGCCTATCCTCTACATCGCCCGTTCCTTCAGCTTTGCTGAAGAGACCGGAGCCCGCAAGGATAATGACGGTGCAAAGCTTGAGCTGTAAAAGAATATGTATGCCTCAGTCGGCAAGACAGCCGGCTGAGTACAAATAAAAAAGCAGCTGGTCCCCCGGAAATGGGCCAGCTGCTTTTTTATGGAGAAATTAAGAGGTTAAACAGCCTGCGGCTGTCTATAGATGAAGAACCGTCAGCTCCTTGGGGAAGCTGGTCAGAGTGACCGGACCTTCGGGTGTAATGAACACATCATCCTCGATGCGAACTCCGCCGAGACCCGGCACATAGATGCCCGGCTCAACAGTGAATACATTGCCGTGCTCAATAATATCGGTATTCAACCCATGCATGGAGGGATATTCATGGGTATCCATGCCGAGGCCGTGGCCGACCCGGTGCATGAAATATTCGCCGTAGCCTGCTGCCTCAATAACATCCCGGGCAGCCTTGTCCACCGAGCCGAAGGTGGCTCCGGCCCGGGAAGCATCAATGCCGGCCATGTTGGCGGCCAGAACAGTATTGTAAATCTCAACCAGCCTGCTGTCGATTTCGCCGACTGCAAAGGTACGGGTAATATCGGAGGCATAGCCTGCCGCATATACGCCCATATCGAACATCAGCAGATCACCGGGCTGGATGATCCGGTCGCCCGGCACGCCATGCGGCAGCGCTGTATTCGGACCGGAGAGCACCATGGTATCGAAGGATGGGCCGGAGGCGCCGACCTTTTTCATCAGATACTCAAGCTCGGCAACCAGCTCAATCTCAGTCACTCCGCTTTTGATATGGCCCAGTCCGCGGCGGAGAACTTCTTCTACCAGCTCGGCAGCATGCTTCATCCGGCTGATCTCCTCAGGAGTCTTTCTGGCGCGCATAGCACGCAGCAGGTGACCAATGTCGCTGAAGCTGCCGGCAGGTACTGCCGCTGCCAGCAGTTCATAGCGGCTTACAGAGAAGTGCTCCTTTTCAATGCCGAAGGCTCCGGGTGCTGTGCCGCCAAAACGGGACTGGAGCAGCTCATACGGGTTATCCGTATCGCTATGTGTCAGGATTGTTGTAACCGAGGAGGCCGCATGTGCCGCCTCACTGTCAAGTGCCGGGACAATCAGGACAGGCTCTTCACCGCGGATCAGCAAAAGGCCCAGAAACCGCTCATGCGGGTTCGAGGCAAATCCGGTCAGATAGTATACATGCTTGGGATCGGTTACCAGCAGGGCATCCAGCCCGCCGGCTGCCATTCCTTGCTCCAGACTTTTCAGAGCATCGTTCATTTAAGATATTCCCCTTTCATATAACCCTTCTAAACAGCAATTCTCTAATTATAGCAGAGATTCCGTCAATGTCCCGATAAGCTCCTGCGGACTGCCTTCATAGACTCCGCCGTGATAACAGAGGATGGTGCGGACCGGCAGGTCCTTCAGCTTCAGCAGGCTGCGCAGCGCCAGCGGCATATCCGGTGTGGCCGCATCCCATGGTCCGGCCAGCCCGCCGTCCAGGACACGCAGCTCATCGGCAGCAAGCAGCAGCTCCTGTTCCCGCTGGTAGAGGCAGATATGACCCGGCGTATGCCCGGGAGTATGGATAATCTCAAGCCCGCCCCCCCAGGGCAGCTGTTCAGCAT
>RCUO01001051.1_pt1 | contig 11155 bp, 13 predicted proteins | sample 2166161 | NCBI WGS metagenome assembly RCUO01 (sample SAMN09932617, study PRJNA488358) | compost metagenome | feature: garden; material: soil; isolation source: compost soil in cyclohexanecarbonitrile-enriched culture | place: Germany: Experimental Botanical Garden Goettingen | collected 2016-01-27 | reverse complement strand
CTCCTTACAGTATTGCCAGAGCCATTGCTTTTGCCATAAATGAACCTGATGACACCCTGGTTAGTGAAATTATGGTTAGACCGACCGTGCTTTGAACATTGCCTCCACTAAAATGTGCGCCTGGCACGGTTCTCCGCACTTTCTGAAATGACAAGTTCTAAGGCCATCCTTTATCGGATGGCTTTCTCTTTTGAGACGTTTTATTTCACTGGATATAACCGCCGCTTCAATAGAAGAGCTGCAACGATCGCAAGGATGACCCCTGCAATACCGACCCATGTGATTGCGGATAAAGTTACCCTGTCGATGACGATCCCCCCGATTCCCGCACCGACCGCCATGGACAACTGCAGCATCGACTGGTTCAGGCTTAACATGATGCCCGAATACTTCGGTTCAATCCGGACCATATTAACTTGCTGTGTCGGACCGATAGACCAGGCGGCAAACGACCACAGCACAAGCAAACTCACAATAGGCAGCCACGAATGGTTAACGGAAACGGCAACCGAGAGGAGAATAAGAGCCATGACGTGTAGAAGCAACCCCCAGGTCAATGTCGGGAACACTCCCCATCTGTCCGCGCTGAAGCCGCCAAACTTGGAGCCGGCGAGACTGGCGATTCCAAAGGCTAACAAAGCTTCGCTAAGCAATCCCGGGCTCAACCCGGCAACATCGAGGAGATACGGCGAAATATACGTATAGGCAATCGAGTACCCACCTAACCAGAAGAATGTAATGGCAAGTCCTAGTGAGACATTTCCATTCTTGAGAAAGGCGAGTTGCTTGGACAAGGGAACAGGTTCGTCGCCTTTGACCCGAGGAATAGCCGCATTCAGAACGAACGCCGCAAGCAGGCCGGCCAGCCCCAGGAACCCGAACACGGATCGCCATCCAAGTTCTGTCGCCGCCATACGACCCAGAGGAACGCCGATGATTAATGAAGCTGTAAATCCCATAATTACAGTAGCAATGGAGCTGGCTTGTTTACCAGGAGCGGCAATTTTGGCAGCGATGTCCAGGGCCGTGACAACCACCACCCCAGCCCCTACAGCCATGATGACACGGGCGATTACGAACATCCCGAACCCGGGCAGTGCAAAGGATAACACATTCGCTAGCACGAAGATACCCATAGCCAATACGAGCAGCTTGCGTCTATCCAGCTTTGCCGTCAACGCCATAAGCACGGGTGTGCAAATGGCATAAACGAATGAAAAGATCGTCACCAACTGCCCGGCTGAAGTTACGGAGATGCCCAAGTCATCAGCTATCATATCCAAGACGCCGGAAATCACATACTCGGATGTACCGACCAAGAAACTGACCATTGCCAATAAAGTAACCTTCCACGTACTGGACAAGGAAATCACGACTCCTTCATAATTTGAGTTATATATAAATACATATCGCGATATGTCGAAATGATATGTAAAAAATAAAACTGAATACTTTGGCGTATTCAGTTCAATTAGAGATCGCTATTCAGAAAAGCGGTGATCTCCCGTATCCTCTCTTCGTCTCTTTTGTAATACGTGAATTTACCGATCCGCTCTGTTGTAATCAGACCCGCCCGCTGCAAAATGGACAAATACTGGGAGGCTGTCGACTGCGTCATCTGGAGCCTATCTGTAACTTGACTGACACACACCCCTATCTTTCTCATATCAATCCCTTCATGGGGTACAAAATGTTTCTCCGGCTCCTTCAACCATTGCAAAATCTGCAGCCTCGACTCGTTCGATAACGCCTTAAACACTTCAATGGGATCCATACCCCTTATTGTATCGATAATTTGCGATATGTCAATTCAAAAAATTCACTTACTTAATGTGCTGTCTATATGTTGAATTTCTATAATTTAGTATATGATGATTCATAGATGATAGAATGTATTCGTTTTCAAAGGAGGTTTCTGCAAATTGACGCGTGTTACGTATCACGATTTTGTGGAGAGGGTGACGGAGCTTGGTTTCCTGTTTCCTCCGGACAAGGCACTGAAAGGGTTCCCGACCATTAACGATTTTGTACCAGAGAGCCAATGGTGGACCAATGATCCTGAACTCGACCCCTGGCTCTGGAAAGACCGGGTAGCAGAGGAGAAGAAGCTGGCGTACGGCACCTTTTTTAATGGGAAAAAGGGATACATCGCTCCGTCGCTTTATTCCATATTCATAGACGCCTTTCAGCCGCAGTCGAGCATGAAGGAACGATGGCAATCCGGCAAGCTGGGAGCGTATGAGCGGAAATTCTGGAATCTGCTGACGAGCGAGAATCGTCCTATCGGCACCCACGAATACCGCAAAATGCTCGGTAATGAGGACAAAACCGCCAAAAGCGCCTTGGATACAGCAGTAGTTCAACTGCAGATGACCTTCGATGTGACCATTGCCGGCAATGTAGACATGCTGGACAAGTACGGCAATCCATACAATAAAGCTGTGGCCTTCGATACAGTGGAAAACTGGGTGCCCAAGGAATGGCTGTCCATGAATCCGCGTATGAATCACCAGGAAGCATTGGAGAAGCTTTACGCCCGGACAGAGCGGATCGGTCACAGTGTAGACATGAAGCAAATCAAAAAAATGTTCGCCAAATCGCTCAAAGCCTATCAGCGGTTCGGCTGACAGATGGTTTAAGACCTCAAGGCTTTCTTGCTAAGAATAATTCTATTGTATCGTGTAAATCAATCTGTCCGCCGTAATGGTTGATTGCTTCTATTATTTCTTTTTCAAGCAGAATCCGTTTATCCTCCTGTAATGACCTATGGTCTGAATACGTATTAAGAAGTGAAATGTAACTATTAGCGTCAAATGTTCTTGTTCGATGATATAGCTTAAAACTTACATCAATAAAACCGTATCGCTCAATAATATTGACCAATTCCAAACCGTTCTCTTCGCTGTGTCTGTGAGCTAATACCGGCTTTTTAAATAATGCTGCATATTTGTCATAGGCTTTCTGCATTGCAGTATGAAGGCCTTCTTCTCTGGCTGGAAACGGACGATTCCAAAATAGTGCTAATACTCCGCCACTTCTCAAAAGTTGATAGACTTTGGGATATCCAATTTCCTGCGGTATCCAATGAAAAGCCGTTGCAGAATACACCAAATCATAGTGATTATGATCAAGAGCCACACTTTCAAAGTCATGATTGATCACATTGAAATTAGCAAATCCCGAAAATTTGTCAGCTGAGAACTTAGCCAAAGATTCACCAAGTTCGATCGCCATAACCTTACAGCCGGTCTCCAGAAAAGGCAATGTGGCTTGTCCTGTCCCTATACCTATTTCCAGAGCTTGCTTACTATTGTTTAAGTTTGAAAACTGAATCACATCATGAAACAGTTCTTTTACATAAGTTGGGCGCATTTTGTCATAATTTAATACATCTTCATTAAACTTCAGGCGTAAATCCATTTTTCATCTCCTTTAAGGGTACATCCTGGAGGAACGAATGGGATATCAGCTTGCTCATGAAATCCCTAATGAACTTTAACTGTTCCTCTGAATAATCGGCCATGAACCGGGTTGCGCCCTCCAGAATGCGTTGGTCCAGACGCTCGTGTATCTTATATATTGTCTCTCCTAGCGGCGTTATCGCAAAATGCAGCTCCTTCTTATTACCTGGAATGGTCTCGAACGTAATCAAGCCGAGCTCCTCCAGACGTCTCGCCAGCTTAGAAACGGTCCCTTTCGGAATGCCGAACCGACTCGACAGCACCGTTCCATTCACCCGGTTGAACTTGCCAATCGCATCCAGCACATGAACCATCATTAATGTCATCTGCTGCATCACAGCCTTCACCGCAAGATCTGAGGTTTGCGCCAGCATCCAAGCCTTCTCCTCATCATCCTCTTGCACTATTTTCTTCGCAAATTGCGTAAAAGTTTCGAACACTTCCCGCAAAAGCAGCTCGTCGTGAGGGTGATCCATGTTTCCACGCTGCCTTTCCATGTTTTATTGCTCTTTGCTCCCAGTATAACAAACGAAGTCCAAGTCCGTAAATAATGTTTCCAAGAAACAATGTTGACTCCAGCACTTCCGTGATGCTATATTGTTTCTCGGAAACAAAAATAACAAGGAGTGACTTACAATGAATGATACTTCCGCATCCGCGTCAAACGAAGTGCTCACAGCGATCATGAATCATCGCTCGATCCGCAAGTTCAAGGACGAGAAGCTGGCGCCATTCCAAATCGAAACCATCGTTCGTGCCGCGCAGATGGCTTCGTCCTCCCGCTTCATGCAAGCCTACTCGATCATCGGCCTTACCGATCCGGCCATGAAGCGTGAACTGCGCGAGATCACGAAGACACCGTATATCGAAGAGAATGGACATCTGTTCATTTTCTGCGCAGACCTGAAACGATTCACGGTTATGGGCAACGAACAAGAACAGAGGGACATGCGTACGATGCTGGAGAGCTCCACCGTATACCAGACAGCTGTCATCGACGCATCGCTTGCCGCACAGAACGCCGTTCTGGCCGCAGAATCACTCGGTCTTGGCGCCGTCATTATGGGGTCGGTCAACAAGGACATTCGACGGCTTGACCAGATGCTTGCTCTGCCTGAGTATGTCGTTCCGCTCTTTGGTATCGCCGTCGGCGTACCCGACCAGCAGCCCGAGATTAAGCCTCGGCTTCCGTTAGAAGCCGTTTACTTCGAGAATAACTACGCATCCGAGAGCGAACTGCGGGAACAAATCGAGTTGTATGATCATGTCATGCAGCGCTACTACCAGACCCGCAGCGAGAATAACCGCGACGCCGGCTGGTCACGGAGTCACATCGACTTGCTCAAATTGAAAATGCCGCTCGGCAGCATGACAGAATACTTACACGGAAAGGGCTTAAACGTCATCTGAGCGAGGGGGCAGCGGCGATTTCGTTTCTACTTTAGATACGGCTCACCGTGATGGTTGATGGCTCAAAAAAGAAGGTGCGAAAAGGCCAGTTCATCACCAGACGCTTTTCGCACCTTCGCTCTGTTGCCTAAATCAACTCGTTGAAATGTCCCTCCGAGTTCACCGTGGCCGTCCGGGGATCAGCCAGACCGATGCCCTTAAAGCCTCCCTTCCACTCATTCCGTAGGAGCGGGGCCTGGTCTTGCGGGGAAGCTGATACAAAATCAACGGAAGCGCTGCTCCCGACTTTCTGTGCGAGTTTGACCTCTAACAGTCGGATTTGTCTCTGCAGTTGCTCTCGGCGGTAAGAACTCTGCGTCTCGCCGTCCTGCGCCGCATTTACCTTGTCCAGTTCCATTATAAGCCGGTCTCGCTGCTTCTCTAGGGAACTGACATCGCTCTGTATGCCGCCGTATGCCATAATTGCCTGTACCGAGCTAACTCCTGTTACTACATGTTCCGCCATAATCTGTACCTCCCCACTCTTGGCTTCCGCTCCAAATCCAGTCTATTCAAAAGTTCTATTCACAGTTATTACCCGGCCGTCCCCTCCATGACAACATCCCAACCGAATATCAGAAATAATCGCTTTCGTCCAAGACACATCTCCAACAGCCGCCTGGCTGCGGACCAACCCTAACGAAACGGCGAATACTGTTAAACTTGCCCCTACTTATGATAAGGCTCCCCGCGCTGTCTGTAACGGCAAGTTAAAGGGCCATCCTTTGCAGGAATGGCCCTTTCATTTTACTCATTATTAGTATTGTTTTATGACTGGTTCAACTTTATAAATCTTCTACACCAGTGGGTAGGTTTTTACTCGCTACATTTGGCTTCGTGTACATTTTATTGAGTATGATCGTTTGTACGATAATGAACATACCGCCAACCGCCCAATATAATGGTAACGCGGCGGGCATCGTAAAAGAAAACACACCCATCATGATTGGTGACAACAATCCGATGAAAGCCATTTGGTTATTTTGGTTATTTTGATTTTGCTGATACTGCGCTGAAACGGATTGAGACACGCGGAATTGAACGTAATACACCGCAGCGGCAATAAGCGGCAAAATCATATCTGTTTTCCCCAAGCTAAACCACAGAAAATCGTGAGCCGCAATCTCTGGGGTACGACGAATGGCGTAGTAAAATGCGAGGGTGATCGGCCATTGGATAAGCATCGGTAAACACCCCATGTTTAAGGGATTAAATTGATGCTTCTGGTAGAGCTGCATCATCTCGACTTGCTGTTGTTTTTTTGCATCCGCACTGACGTCGTTCTTATACTTCTCCTTAAGTGCAGTTAACTCCGGCTGGAGGACGGCCATCTTTTCTTTCATGTCCACTTGTTTCTTGGTTTGAATCATCATGAACGGCATGATCGCGAGTCTGATGATGAAAGTCATCATCACGATTGATAATCCGTAATCTCCATGAAGTGCATTCGCGAAGAATTTGATCAAGATCGAAAATGGATAAATAAAATAGTGGTTAAATATCCCTGGTGAATCAGCATTAATCGAGATTGATTGGGATGCTGTTGAACACCCGCTAAGCACAATGATCGGAATAACCCCAATCAACATGACGAGAATGGGCTTCGCCCATTTTTGGAGCAACAAAAGCTTTTTCATCGTGGTCCTCCCTAATTGAAAGTATGGAATATCAATGTAGGGAAGGACCATTGTCGTCATCATCATCAGGCGCTTCTCTTCGTCTGAAGGTACGTACTATCCACCGCTGAATGCTGCTCTGTTGCGACAGCCTGACAGCCACAAACCAAGTTGAACCGGCTGCAGCAATTTCATGATCCCAGTGTATCTCTTGTAAAGAAAAATAGGTGTATGGAAGTATCACTATGGAAGAGATGAGAGCGATCGTGAATGCCAATTGAACCAAGTCATAAAAATGCTCCAGTCAAGTTCACCTCCGAATGAGCCATATTGGGAAGATTTGAATAATGGTTATACGTTAGAAAAACTTTGTGGTTTCTAACCTGCCTTTTAGCTTAAAACCGTTTTCAGGAAATTTTGGTACACATATCATATTCATGACCTAGGGCCAAGCCCCTTCCACTTCTGACACTTTTCTATCTCAGCCTCGGGGAGCCTCCTCCGCTCACTGAGCCCTCTTCCTTCCGTGGGATGTGACGAGGATGTTCCACTCAAAATTCGATAGCCCTATGTACCTTTTCAGCGTTACCATAGCCCGGAACCTACACACATATATACAAATCCATGCCCCCAAGGAACTCCGCAAAAAAGCTTGCCCTTATTTATGATATGGTTCTCTGCGCTGATTGAAGCGTCATGGTTTAGGATTATCCTTCGGGATGTCCATCAATAAAAAAGTATTATCGAAGTTACGTCGATAAATGGTAAGGAGAATTTTGAGTTTCATAATGAATGATGTTCATTTGGCTATTAAAAGAATCATTTGCTCAATTAAGATTATTGTCGTTTTTCATGGAAAATAAATGAAATATTAGGAAAAAAGAATCAAATTACTTGTAAATAGTGTTAATAATATCATTATTATGGTAAATTAATAGAATAATTCAAACCATAAATTTGAGGTGAAAGTAAGGATGAAATCTAAGAAAAAGATAAAATGGATTACCTTAAGCCTGTCTACGACATTATTGCTTTCGTCTAGTGCTGTGATGGTAAATGCTGCTGAAATTTCTCAACTGAAGAGCAATACTTCAAAAGAATCCCGAATTGATTTGGAAGCAGCTAAGAATAAGATACCAACCGTTTTTGTGCCAGGGGCAATTTTGACTTATAATGCAGGGCAAGAACCAGTCATAACCTATGATACAAGTGCAGCAGATCATGTTGGGGATACAAAAGACATATTACGTTCATTACAAGCCTATGAAGAAGTGCCAGACATTAATGGTAGGGCCGCTGAGGATAAATTTTTCAAAGCTGTAGCAGAGTCTGTTAAAGATTTACCCGTGAAGGATCTTGGATTTGATCTTCCAGAACCATCTCCGGGTACTGTAGTTATCTATGGTTCTGATGGACATATCAATCATGTCTATGTAGATGAAAGCATTGCTCCAAAACAAGCAGCAGTAGCAGCCGATGTTCCAAGCTCAACAGTCCCTTATCCAGGACGTCTACCTGCAGGTACATACACATATGGATCAGGACAAACAGTAATTATTTCGGCAGGCGCTGTAACAGGTGAGGGTAGATTTACTGTTTTCCGGGCTGGTGTTGGTGGATCTGGAACAGTAGGATCAAGCGGTAAGACATTAGGAGCAGGTGATATCGCAACAAAACGACAAATTGATAATGCAATTCATGGAACTCCAATCACTGCTAGAGCGTTAGATACTAATATTGTCAAAACTGTATATAAAAATAACATTGGTTCTCTCCCTGATGCAGTAATGGATAACTATTTCTGGGGCTGGAATAATGTACAGTTCGGTTATACTTACAGTGATACTTTATCCTTCCCAGGTAGATACTATTATCAGTTTTAAGTTATAGAGATTATGCCTATGAGCTTATAGCCATAGGCATAATTAATTATAGAACCAGCTATTAAGGAGAGAGTGATTTGAAAAAAAAATCAAGGACGTTAATGTGTTTGCTGTTGATAGCAATATTGCTGATTTCATGCTCGTCTAAGGACACTGGTTCGGAAACAACAAACACAGCAAATACTAAATCCACAGCACCTGCAGCGGATTACATTACGATGACTTATTCAGAATATGCGACTACAGATGAAAACGGAGCCATAAAGACACAAATACTAAGCTATGATACAGCTACAAAGCAAATGAAAACGGTCTTTCAATTCGATTATACAGCTCAATATCCGTTGGGCTTTTATGATAAACCTAATCAATTAGTGTACTATACCCAAAGGGTAGAGACGGACAAGGATTACGGAGATCAGATCTTTGTCAGAGATTTAACGAGTGAAAAAAGTACTCAATTAACAGATAACTTATTTGCAATCAACTATGTTATTCCCTCAGGAGATCAATTATTTTTTGTGGCTAATGTAAAAGGAGAGCAAGCTATACGATTAGGTGCTATTGATCTCAACACCAATAAAATGTCACTCTGGGGTGATGATGACATGCTCGTAGAAGCTATTACATTAGATCATAAAAACAAAAAAATTTATGCTTCTGCTTATTCGTTGAAAGAAAGGAATTATAGTCTGGCCCATCAAGATGGACCCGCAGGACAGAACAATTTCAAAATGCCAACTTATAGCGTATACGAAACGGATTACGACTTGAAGGAGAAAACAAAGCTCTTTAGTGAAAATTACTGGATTCGTATGCTGATGAATAAAGAGGGGCATGTTATTGCATTTGGTGATACGGAATATAATAAGGGTCAAGTACCCTCTATGGTTGTAGACTATAATACTGTCAGCAAGACCTCCAGTGTGAGTAAGTGGGGAACTACAAGATTACAAAGAGGAGAGGCCAATTACTCTAACGATGGTAGCAAAATTTATACGATAGCAATCGTTAAAAATGAACGTGGGTTATTCGAATATGATGTGAAGAGCAATAAATTCACTGCTCTGTTTACACCCACGGCTGGATTCATTAATAATATTCAGGTTGTAAAAGGATCCTAATACATATACCTCCGCCCCGATTCCGGCGTAGAAAGTGCAGCAATTGCTAAGCCAATTCCACTCGCTACTGCTCTCTTCTCCCCCGAGACGCAAAAGGCCCTCTTTCAGAGCATCATCAATAGATTCACTTCGGCGTCCCGAAAGACATACGACACCCGCAGGTGCAACAGCACTTTTTGAAATGGCCCCTTCTGCTAAACGGTGGAAGGGGCTTTTGCTGTGAATCGGTAAAGTCCCCTTCCAGGTACATCATCATTTTTTAGTACAAATAAATTCGCAGAAGCCTATTTACACGCCATTTTGAACAGAGTGTGGCCTCCCCTGCTCCTATGGCTCTCATGCTGTAAATACTGGCTCCTGCAAGCAAGTTTTTCTTCACAAACCTTGCCCCTACTTACGATACGGTTCCCCCCGCATCACTCTCACCCTAACACCTAAATAATAAAGGCATCCCCGCAGGATGCCCCAGACAACACACAAAGCCCTGGTTATCCCAGAGCTTTGTCCAATTCAGTGAAGCCACAGCTTGTGCACTCGGGGTTACGCCATCAACCTCTTCCCCTTACTTTCTAATACCGCGCTGCCATATTTCACGGATCGATAGCGTATCCGAGATATGGGTTGTCGGGTCGCCGTCCACCCACACCAGGTCCGCCCTTGCCCCTTCCACGATATGGCTGCGGTCATCCAGGCTAAAGCGGCGGGCCGTCTTCGAAGTCGCTGACTGAAGGGCCTCTACAGGCGTGAATCCCGCTTTCACCAATTTTCAGATGATAGAATGTATTCGTATTCAAAGGGGGTCCCTGCGAATTGACGCGTGTTGCGTATCACGATATTGTGGAGAGAGCGACGGAGCTTGGCTTTCTCTTTCCTCCGGACAAGATCCTTAAAGGGTTCCCGACCATTAACGATAAAAAAGAACTTCATCATGCCCTTCAGCTTCCTTTCTGATAAACATCAAATATTATATATCAAATTCAACGTCCTGATACTATTGACAATCTAATTATCGCCCTGCCGCTAACACGACAAAAGATGCCAAATGATAGCAGGGGAACAATAAAAAATCGAGGTGTAATACATGCAAATACGAAAGTTAAATACGCACGAATTCCCGCCATTTGAATTATTATTATTAGCAGATCCTTCACAGAAGCTTGTTGAGGAATATCTCCGAAGAGGACATTGCTACATCGCCTCCCTGAATGATCAGATCATAGGAGTCTATGTTTTACTGTTAACAAGACCCGATACAGTTGAATTAGTAAATGTAGCAATTGATGAACAGAATCAAGGCAGAGGGCTTGGAAAACAGTTAGTGAAACATGCAATACAAATTGCAAGGGAACTAGGGTCCAAAACAATTGAAGTCGGTACTGGTAATTCAAGTATTGGACAGCTAGCCCTTTATCAGAAATGCGGCTTTAGAATAACTGGAGTAGACAGAGACTTTTTTATTAGACATTACGATGAAGAGATATTTGAAAATGGTATACAAGTTATAGACATGATACGACTGTCACAAGATTTATAATGGAACGATATTCTGATACAGGTGGTTCGAGAACTTACTTTCTAATACCGCGCTTCCATACTTCACGGATCGATAGCGTATCCGAGAT
>RCUO01001050.1_pt1 | contig 11156 bp, 11 predicted proteins | sample 2166161 | NCBI WGS metagenome assembly RCUO01 (sample SAMN09932617, study PRJNA488358) | compost metagenome | feature: garden; material: soil; isolation source: compost soil in cyclohexanecarbonitrile-enriched culture | place: Germany: Experimental Botanical Garden Goettingen | collected 2016-01-27 | reverse complement strand
ATTGCCTGCTGTTCTGCAAATTCAATCAGCCGCGAGCCAACGCCCAACCCTCTACTCTCAGGCATCGTAGCCAGCGCCGCAATGTGGTACTCGTCCTCGTTTCCTTCATTCAGTGCGATGGTTGACTTCAGTGCCTTGAAATTCTCCAGGTTATATCGGATGAGGCTCCATTTACGGAACAACAGCAACTGCTGGAAGGTGGGCCAAGCTAGACGGTTCAGCAGTTTGACCGGCAGACACGTGACGACGCCGAGTGTATTTCCGTCCAGCTTTGCTTCAAAAGCATAACGGTGACTGAAGCGGTTCCGGTCACTTTTCCATAGAGCTGCCAGAGTGCTGTTCACAATCTGCTCTTCGCTTGAGCCGGCCAGCGTATTTGCAACCTCGCCGAGTGCCATATAGTTGAGCTTGGAGCCAAGCATAGATTCAGCATGAGCTTTTTCAATCGTAATCATCTTCTTATTCGTCAACTTCCTTTCTGGTTGCAACATGATAAGGGATGCACCCTGCTCATAATCCGGCGAAGTTCATCAGGTCCGGGCAACCGCAACGCCGGTCACGTGAACGGTAACAGAGGCAATGCCCAGTCCGGTGAGCGATTCTACCGCATTTAGCACATTGTACTGCAGCTCCTGGCACACCTCCTGCATCCGTACCCCATAATGCACGACAACGTTCAGCTTAACCTGAAGACCCTGCACTTCCTCCTTCAGTTCAATCCCTCCTTGCTGTGATGTGCCGCCCAGCTTGCGGGCAATGCTCTCCAGCACTCCGGTTGACATGGCGGCGATGCCGCCCGTAGCGGCTGCGGTTGTGCCAATAATCTTCAGCACCGCCTCCTTCGAGATCGATACATAGCCTAATGCATGCTGAAGCTGCATCTAAGTACCTCCTCCAAAAATGTAGTTATACCGTTATTCTCTGCGGACTGCAAATCCGTTACTGTAGGTGTCCAGCAGAAGCTGCGCTGCCGAGTTCCGGGCAAGCTGGCCCGTATAAATCTGCTGCCAAGTTAGGAACAGCAGAGAATACAGCACCTCAATCATCCAATCAAGATTCATGGGAGAGCGGAGCAGCCCTTTTTGCTGCAGTACGCCGAACACATCGCGGATCGGTTCAGTCACCCGCAGGTACGCTTGCTCAAGTTCGCTATTTGCGTTCACAGAGGCGTCATGGGCGAGAAAATATATTTTGTCACCTAGCGGGATTAGTCCCCCAATTAAATCGGGAATATAGCGCTCACAGTGCTCTTCGTCCAGCCGTAGCTTCCGAATGGTCTCCTCGACCACCTGAATCGCCCTAAAGCCGAGAAGGAGCATCAGTTGCTCACGGTTCTCTACATAACGGTGCAGTGTAGCAATTCCGATGCCGGCAAATTCAGCGATTTCCGCTAGCGATGCATTGGGCCTCTCAATCAGCAGTTTGGTAGCATCATCCAGTAGTTGATTCAGTCTGGCCTGCTTGACTGGACTTAGACTTGCTTTCATCAGTTCATTCACACCCTTGAGATATTAATCTATAAATTATTACTATTATCTATCATTTGATATTAATATATATCATTTATTTTCAGAATGCAACTCGATCGTTCAAGCGACATCGCTGAACTGATGGCACATCATAAGCAATCCCTCTTTATATTGAAGAGAAGAGGCCAATAAAAATCAGACGTCTCAGTCAGATCGAAAGAAGAACGCCTCGCTAAGCTCATATATTTAATATTCATTTTTATCCAAATACAAAAAAAATCACAAACTACAGTCATATGTTATAACGCTTATATGTGACTAATCTAAGAAATGTACCTTGATTTGCAAAGGTGTGTGAATTGTTCTGACATCTTGTTTCTTTGATAATAAAAGCAAGCAGAAATAGTTCAATTCAAACGGTTTATCCGTACCAGCCGTATCTGCGAGCAAGAAGAATCCAAAATAATACACATCAAAGGAGTTGAAAGCGTGAAGGTCATTATACTTGGAGGGTCAGGAGTTATTGGCAGCTATGCAGCAGAATCACTTGTTAAGGAAGGTAACTTCAGCGATGTGACCATTGGCGATATCAACATCGACAAGGCCAAAGCCGCAGCGGAGCTACTAGGGGAAAAGGCCAGCTACAAAAAAGTCGATATTTACGATTCAGAACAACTGCGGGAGGCCATCCGAGGATACGATCTAGTTGTCAACTGTATTGGCCCGTTTTATAAAAATGCGGACATCGTCATCCAAGCTTCGCTTGATGAAAAAGCTAACTTCCTTGACATCTGTGATGATTATGATGCGGCCGAACTCTTGCTCACCTACGATCAACGCTTCAAGGAAGCCGGACTGCTGGCAGTTATCTGCGCAGGTGCCAGCCCCGGCATGATGAACATACTCGCCGCAATCGGAGCAGGCAAGCTGGACGAGACCGAAGCAGTTGATACGAGTTGGATCGAGAATAGCCTTGATACGGTGGGCGCGACATCCGTCTTTTATCACGCTGCACATTTCGTGGACGGCAACATCCCGCAATTTCTCGATGGCGAACAGGTATATGTTCCCGCACTGAGCGGTACGACGGAATTTGAATTCCCGGGCATCGGCACTTATCCTGTCCACTATGTCGGCCATCCCGAGCCAGTGACTCTGCCGAAATTCATTAAGGGCCTGAAGCGTGTGACCAACCGAGGCAATGGGTACCCGCTGAATCAGGATTACGCCAACGGTTTGCTAGGCTTTTTCGCCAAGCTGGGACTGACCAGCAAGGATCTGGTGCTAAACATTAACGGAGGGCAAATTACGCCACGCGACTTCCTATGCCATTACCTGCCAATCGCCGCAGTCAGCGAAGATATCCCTGAGGAATTCAAGGCTTCCGAAGGTGAACTGGACAATGTCGGACATTTCCTCATCCGCGTCGATGTGCACGGATATAAGGGGGAACAAGCGCAGCATATCGTCTATCTTGGCACCTGTGGACATACCCGGATTGCCACAGGTGGTACTGCTGCTTATATCGCCAACCTGATCGGCAGCGGAAGACTGAACGCTATCACAGGTGTTGTCGCCCCGGAAGGCTGTGTCAGCGGCATTGATGAAGCCCATTTCTACCAATATCTCAGCAGTATCGGCGTCGAGTTGACACAGATCACGAATGATGAAGAACCGGTGGCACTCGGCATATAATTAGTAATACATGGAAACATCATGCTCCATTTCAAAAGTTGGCACCCCAACTGGAAGCTTAACTTCACCCGGTTGGGGTGCTAGAATTGTTGCTGTTCGACATTCGACGACCATTCCGAGTATACTAGCTCGAACCGCCAGCCAGTTATCGCTTCCTCACCGTAAGTACGAGTATAGCTGTCGATAAATTCGGTCAACAACGGGCTTCGAAATTGAGCCTGTGTTACCGCAAATAACGGCAGCCGTCCGTTTCGCTTCAGACACTGTATCACTTCAAAGGCCAAGCCCCAGTTGTTCTGAGCCTCCCCCTCAACTGACCGGGAGCAGAGCCCTTCATCTGCAAACAACCCATACAACGCTATTGCAGTTCCACGCGGCAAAGACAGTTGCAGCACCAAGTCGTATCGCTCTTTCGGATCAGCAAGCAGAGCGGCAGGTACAGCAATCTTTTCTTTAATGCCATCGTTCTGAGCAACAGGTCCGAATAAGAAGATCGTAGTCCATCTGTTCGGCAGTTCTACTCCGAAGAACATTTTTTTACCAACTAGTGAGCGCCATGCGGCTATGGAAGGACCGGTGTCACCTGTTTCAAAATAGGCAGTTGTCGACCGAGCCAGCTTGTGTTTGTTCTCGCGGCGAAAGTTGGCTGGACCTTCCGAAAAAAAGGCGTTGAACCGCTTGTAAAAATACCTCGGTGCAGAGAAACCACTCTCGGCCGCAATGGTCGCTATCGTCTGATTGGTTGCGAGAAGCAGTTTGACCGCATGCTCGATTCGGAAATAATTGAGCAGATTGTGTAGGCTGTCTCCGGCCCAGCTTTTCAATTGAACAGATAAGTAGTCAAGATTCAAATATTCCTCTGTCTGTATGGCAATATCCTGCAGTGTAATACGGTCGGTGAACTTCATCTCATTATAGAGATAATTGTACAAGCGCCGTGCCCGCATCAGCTTTTGCGGCCGGTCACCGAAGTTGTTTTTCATCAGATCAAAATACAGCGCCAGCAACAGAATCAATTCACGACCTACGTCCTGCACCGTCTGTCGATCAGGCGTCTCTGCTCCAATCAACGGTAGAAGTGTAGTGAATATCTGCTCATTCACCACTTGAAGTTTCTCTGCAGGCCATGAATGTCCGGGTGAGAACGCATGCCCCAGCCATACCGATGACAGCTCCGGATAATGAAACTTGGCGAATTCTCCGTCGATATGAAGCAGGACGACCAGGTTTTCCTCATCCTTGCTCCACATGCGGTGCACCTGGCTTAAATTGATAATCTCAATGTTCCCCTGCTCTACCGTTCTGGTTTCATCGATAATTGCAACTTGAATGCTTCCTTTGAGTACAATAATCAGTTCCAGGGAATCATGCCAGTGAAATGGAAAATCCTTCACCTTTACAAACTGGATATCGAGCGGTTTGCGGACGGCAAGTCCAATGTTTACACTTAACATTCCACATCCTCCTGGCATCCCTGCATATGCTTCCTGCTAAATAAAGTATAGTGTCAAGCCTAATGAAAGTATAGAAGAATAACCTAAACTCTAATTCCACTGATACAACTGTTTGATGAAACATGTCCTTCCAAACTCGCAGGAAGCTGTACTTCGAGGTGTAGGAGACTTTATTTCAGGAACTAAGTCCCCCCCCATAATTTCCATCTATATAATCGGATTATAGGAACTAACCCAACCTTCGTATTCCGATAAATCCACACAAATACTCCCCATACAGTAACAGGTTTTAATTATTTTTCACCTGTCTACGATATGGGGAGTCTATCAATTAGGGAAGTGGCCTTCTCTTTGTTTTCTACAGAAGAAAAAGAACTCTGTGCCTTACTCAAAAGAACTGGATTCGGAGCAAAGAGCAGCCAATAAAAACTTCATGACCTGTTTCACAACCATATCATCCTGTTCAAAGATATCGTCCCCCATATAAACTCGGAACCGTTCTTGATAATAACCGCAGGAATATGAAAATTGCATCATAATAATTTGATTATCCAAATGATAGGATACCATCTTGGGATCAACACCTTTTGGAATTACATTCTCGGCTTGTCCCTGTTCAATAAGCGAAAGATAGAAATCTGCCGCAATGGTTTCAATTTTTTGTGCAGCCTGGTTCATAATCGAGTAGTTGCTAGGTGACGACATTTCGTAGTATAGCTTGATCAGTTCAGAATTTTCTCGCGAATGTTTGACTACATTTCGCAAAACATTCTCCAGCTTTGCTTTAAAGGATTCATCAGTGTGCAGGATTTCATCAAATGCTTCTTTCACAATGGACGCGTAGTATTGTGCCACAGAAAGAAAGATATCTTCTTTGTTTTCGAAATATTGAAATAAACTTCCTACACTGATCTGCGCTTGCTTCGCAATTTTGTGGGTACTAGCATTTTCATATCCGTTTTGCGCAAACTCGTTAATCGCCGCTTTATAGATCCGGAGTCTTTTCTCTTCAGATATTTTCAAAAAAAGTTCCCTCAAGCAAATACCTCCTTACATTCTATCTATTCTACCACACTTACAAATCGGTGTAAGCAAACGAAATCCATCCATTCGGCTTATCCGATTATACACATGGTCAAGAAGTGACAAATCCTTATCTCTCATTAAAGAACATTTATATCTGTATCATTCTAAATATAAATTATATGTTATAAAACATAACATGAATATTGACAGCAAAGATAGACAAACATATAATGGCGATAGAAATGAGTGACCGTTCACTCATTATTGATAAAAATACCCTATATGACAGGAGGAATAATCACATGGCAATGGAAGGGTTGAGATCATCCATGAATTTCGATGAGCTAATGCTCGCCGAAAAGATTCAGCATCTGAACTACGTCGGGAAGCGGGCTCTCAAACTCTGGGGTTACCCGAATGATACCAGGATGGATCTTTTGAACATAACGGAAAATGCAACTTATCTGCTCAGTCATCCCGATTGGGACACCCACAAGGTCATGCGTGTTCATCGGATTCCCTATGCGGAAAAGGATTCGATTCGTTCGGAAATTGCATGGTTGTTGGCACTGAATTGTGACACGGGGATCGATGTTCCAAAACCCCTCCGTGGATCGAACGGTGATTATGTACAAACAGTGATTTCTCCTGAATTTAATGAACACCGGCATGTCGTCTGCTTTGAATATGAAGCGGGAGCCGCCCCCATCGAAAATCATGATCTTAGTATTTACCATAAGCTGGGGGAAATTGCCGCTCAGATTCACCTTCATTCTAAAGAGTGGGTTTTGCCTGAATATTATCAACGAATTGCGTGGGATTGGGATGGCACCTTCGGCGAGGAGGGAAACAATTTCTATGGGGTCAGTTACAAGGACTCGGATGTTCTGGATGAAGGTGACCTTTCCATACTCGAACGTTGTGTAAGGGTGATAAAGAACAGGCTTGATCGTTACGGAAAATCACCCGATCGTTTCGGACTCATTCATAGTGATCTCCGGACAGCCAATTTGCTTGTAGATGGGGATAAGATCAAGGTGTTGGACTTTGATGATTGCGGAATGGGCTGGTTTATGTACGATCTCGCTTCCATTTTTGGTTTCGAAGAAGATCGTCCGGATTTAGATCAAGTGCTGGCTGCTGTGATCGAGGGCTATGAACAACATATTGCTTTATCCCCGGAAGATAAGCAAGAAATCCGCTCCTTCATCATGCTACGAAGAATCGGTTTGTTCGAGTCGGTCATCCATCACATTGGTCAAACAGTAGCCGGCCCGGGTGAAAACGAATCGTTGATGAACGAAGAATTCTTCGCCTACTATGCGAAAGAAACGGTACGTCTGGCACAGATTTACATGAACCAATATTCCATCTGACATCAACTATATGAAATTCTAATAAAAAGACAGGAGAGTGTGCTGCAATGGCTCCATCTAAAAAGGAGATTTATGCGACTGCCAAAAAAATTTGGAACGCCGAAAAGGTGCAATCGTGGGAAGACGCTGGCGTGGATATTGTCATCGGCAAGCGCGAAGGCTATTGTTTCTGGGATTTGGATGGCCGTAGAATTATCAACATGCATCTGAATGGAGGAGTCTACAACCTGGGTCACCGGAATCCGGAAGTCCAGGAGGCTTTGGTGAAGGCGACCGAACTGTATGATGCAGGCAACCATTACTTTCCTTCGGTTGTTAAAAATGAACTCGCCCAGTCCTTGCTCGACATTTCTCCCGACACGATGGAGTACGTAACGTTCAACAATAGTGGAGGAGAATCGATCGATGCCGCAATCAAGTTTGCAAAACATGTCACCCGTCGACCACGGGTCATATCAGTAGAGGGGGCTTACCATGGCGCAACAGGGATCGCGATGGAAGCTGGTGGAGAAATGATCATCGACTTTTTCGGCATGAAGACCGATCCGGATGAGTATACCCGTGTGGAGTACAACAATTTAGAAGCGTTGGAAGAGGCCTTGAAGCATAACGACACCGCTTGCGTAATCATCGAGAGCATACCGGCTACCTACGGCTTTCCCATTCCGGATGAAGGCTATCTGAAAGGGGTCGAAGAACTGGCTCATCGTTATGGAGCGCTCTACATCGCAGACGAGGTTCAGACAGGGCTGATGCGCAGTGGCAGCATGTGGTGCTCTGTAGGCTATGGCGCGACTCCCGATATGATCGTAACCGGAAAAGGGTTGTCAGGCGGCTTTTATCCGATGTCCGCAGTCATTATGAACCCGATTTCCAGTACATGGCTGAAAATCGGCGGATCGGCTCACCTCTCCTCTTTTGGCAGTTCGGAGCTCGGTTGTGCGGTAGCATGCAAAGCATTAGAGATTACCCAAAGAGAGTCGACCGCAGAAAATGTCCGTATATTGACGAACTTTTTTTCCGAAGAGCTCGCACGCCTGCAGAAAAAACACAGCGGCTTCTTCAAAGGCACGCGGCAGCGCGGCTTGATCATCGGACTGGAAACCACGCATCCCGAAGGATCTGTCGAACTCATGAAAGCTCTTTACAAAAATGGCGTATGGGCTATTCGCGCGGCATTTGACCATTCGGTGCTTCAGTTTAAGCCCGGCTTGCTGATGGATAAAGCACTTGCTGAAGAAGTAATACAGATTATGGACGTTTCTATGGGCGAAGCTGCAAACCGAATCGATTAGGGCACGTCATCAAACTACGGTTCGAAATTCAGATATAGGACTCGCTTCCAGCTGGAACTTGTCATGGCTGTTGTTCACAAAGAAGGGATTTCACACAAGGAAGAGGTGTTGTTCATGAAAGCTATGGAAACAGCAACCCAAGAGATGGGCCATGAGCTGAAGCTGAAGCGTTCCATCGGGTTTATTAGTCTCGTTGTTTTTGGCTTGGTGTTTATGAATCCTGCGTCTGCCTTGTCTTATTTCGGTTATACGCAGATCGGATCAGGCGGCCATTCCGTGCTTGTGTTCTTGACCGGGACCGTCGTCGTCTTCTTCACCTGTCTCAGTTACGCCAAAATGGTTCAGATGTTTCCCAGTTCCGGATCGGCCTACGTCTACGTGTCCAAAGGGCTGAATTCCAAAGCCGGCTTCCTGGTCGGCTGGGCCATGCTGCTTGACTATGCGCTAATCCCCATGTTCATCTTCACCTTAACCGGACTATACATGAATCGAAATTTCGGCATTTTTCCAGCGGATGTATGGATGGTAATTTTCGCCGTTGCCGTTCTCATCGTCAATTTTCTGGGATTGAAGGTTGCGGATCTGTTCAACCGTTCGGCCGTCCTCATTCAGATCGGATTCGCCATGATCTTTGCTATCCTGTCCGCGATCTATCTAGCTGAGCATGGCATCGCTTCGGGCTACTCTTCTGTACTCTATAACCCGAGCAGCTTTTCCATGAGCGGAATCATCTCTACCTCCACTTTGGCGGTTCTATCATTTTTAGGATTTGACGCGATCTCTACGGTTGCGGAGGAAAGCAAGGTATCCTCGAAGCTGGTTGCAAAATCGATTAAAATGTCCGTCCTCATCCAAGGTGCTCTCCTATGCGGGCTTGCATATGTATGTTCCCTTCTCTTTCCTGAGCCCGGGTTGATTGAGCATCCGGATACGATCTCCTATGACCTGTATATGTTGGTTGGCGGCAAGACCTTTACGGTTGTCGTTATTGCGATAAGCCAATTTCTCACACTCATGTGTACATCGACCGCTGTGACAGCAGCAAGCCGTATTCTTTACTCCATGGGAAGAGACGAGGTCTTACCCAAGAAGGTATTTGGCCATCTGAACAAAAAATTCCGCACACCGACCTGGAACATTATCATCATTATCGGCATTTGCATAGTGGGCGGTCTCTTCTTAGATTGGAGCACTATCGCTTCCATTGCCTCCTTTGGGGGAATGTTCGGTTTTGCGCTCGTCAATATTGCAGTCATTCGCTATTTTTACTTTATCAAAAAAGAAAAGAATTTGATTACGAACTTTATTTTCCCTGCACTAGGTACCGCTTCGATTATCTATGTCATGATTGGAACTTCTACACTTTGTAAGATTATTGCTTTCTCCTGGATTGCATGCGGTGTGGTATACTTGATAATTCGGTATATTTATTCGGACAAGTTTAGAAGAAACATTCAGAACAACGTCGATTTTACGGTAGAAAAATTTGACGAAGATTTGACGATCGATGAGAACGCTATTTAATTTAATCTATGAATGAGTAGTCAAAAAACCAAATATCGCCACAATGCTTTATGTAGGGAGCGAAATTGGTAATACTAATCATCGTATTATAGTCATTAATCCTATCGTTATGATCAATTATGTTCGTTATATCTTTTACACGGAAATGTCACAATAGAAACCATTAATGGTGACTTCATGCCCATTCATGGTTTCTATTGGCTGGACAGAGACTATACTCCCTAGCCTTAGTACAGATAACAGGTAATATACCAGAAACGACCTTTATATCCTCAAGGTCGAATATTGATAGTACGCTCCTGTTTGGCCACGTAAGCAAGCACAGAAACTGGTCCTCCATCACTTGGCCGAAATCGTCCATCGTTTTGAATTTCGTGAATCGAATATGATTTCCTCGTAATCATCGGGAAAATGATCCGCAAATCGCCGCACGCTCATTCTCAGCAAGGCCCGGAGTTGCGTGAGGAAGATGCGCTGACAATTTAAACAAGCCGGATCGCCCGAATGCCGAGGACTGATTCATTCCCTTCGGGCGTCGCCCATATCCAGCGTACGGCTTGTCGTTCATATACTCCAGTACAGCATTAGACGCATTTACTGGATCTCCTCTGAAGGCAGCTTGTCGCGGCCCTTGAACTCGGTCTGGTAAACACAATTTAACATATTCGTAAAACGATATATTATTATTGTTGTGAAATCCACCGCTTTTTATCCCCTGAGAAATCTAAACAATAATTTTTCAATTTGATTTCAATCTAATTTTCAGTTCTATTATCACTATAACTTCATTCTTATCGTAGTCATTAAGTTCCTTATAAGCATTAACCAACTTTTTTTCATTGTAGTCTTCATATGTAATCCCATCTTCGGAATCTAAATCTGTTAGCAACCAGTTTATATTAACATCATATTGTAATCTAATCGTTAATAATGTTTCTGCTGATGGATTACTATTTCCCATTTCAATTTCGCTTAGATTTCCTTGAGAAATTCCTATACTTTTCGCAAACTGAGATTGGTTTAGATTTCTTATTTTTCAGATACATTTTATCCTATATCCAATTCCCCCCATTATACTCACCTCCAATCTTTAGGTACCAAACATGTTCTTAGTAAAAAAGGGCAACCTGAATTATTCTTTCAGGTTGCCCTCTAGGTGCATCTTCTTACAAAGCGGTTACCGACTTTTGTCATTGGTTACCGACTTTTATTTCACTGGACAATCATTATCCGCCCGTAATCTCCCTCACTCAACCGTGACGCTCTTCGCCAAATTTCTTGGCTTGTCGACATCATGGCCAAGGGCCAGGGAAGCGT
>RCUO01001048.1_pt1 | contig 11176 bp, 8 predicted proteins | sample 2166161 | NCBI WGS metagenome assembly RCUO01 (sample SAMN09932617, study PRJNA488358) | compost metagenome | feature: garden; material: soil; isolation source: compost soil in cyclohexanecarbonitrile-enriched culture | place: Germany: Experimental Botanical Garden Goettingen | collected 2016-01-27 | reverse complement strand
ATGCTCTTTAAAATAAACCAGCGACCAGTCGAGATCACTCATCGGCCAGTCTGTGCCAATGCCCACATGATCCACGCCAGCCAGACGGATCACGTACTCCATATGATCCAGCACATGGTCGATCGTCGTGTGGTCAGGATCTTCATGAACGAACCATGGCATGGCAAAAATCCCGATGACGCCGCCGGTTCCGGCAATGGCGAGAATCTCCTCATCGCTTTTACAGCGCATATGCGGATATATCGCTTCTACTCCGGTGTGTGAGGCAATGACCGGTGTGCTTGAAACCTTGCAGGCATCCAGGGTCGTCTGTTTGCCGCAGTGTCCGGTATCGACAATGATGCCCAGCTCGTTCATCCGCTGCACGAACCGGACCCCGAAATTCGACAGCCCGCCGTTTGCCTGCTCTGCACAGCCGGAGCCAATCAGATTCTGCTTATTGTAGGTCAGCTGCAGAATACGCAGGCCAAAGTTATGCAGCACCTCCAGCAGCTCAAGATTGGTGCCGAGGGCATCCGTCTCCTGTGCCGTCACAATGCCCGCTACCTTGCCGGACTGCTTGGCGCTGCGAATATCTCCGGCGGTCAGTGCCTTGATCAGCCAGTCATTGGCATCAAACTGCAGCTGCACCTCGCCCATACTCGTAATCAGGCTGTCCATATCGTTCAGGTGCAGCTCCCGGTTGCCGGCCGTAATGCCGGATTTGAACCACTCCTCTTTATACTGTGGAATATCACCGCCGGCAGCCAGCTTGGTTACCCATTTGGCCGGTATGGAGCTGTAGACCATCGGTTCATCCCTATACGGTTCGCTGAGCGCCCTGATTCTCTCTGAGACCGAAGCGGGAATTGCACTTGGTGACAACGGCCCCTGGAACAGCAGATCAACGTTGATATTCTGCTCATGCAGCCGCTGTGCGCGGAGCTCCTGCTCCTCCGTTAATTTAAAATCATATAATCCTGCCTGTAAGCTCATCTGTTAAACCTCCTCAGATTACATCTCCACCTCAACGCCCTTACGCAAAAGCACAGCCTGATTGTAAATATAATGCGCCGCAGCCAAATCCTCAATCGCCAGGCCAAGACCCTTGAACAGGGTGATCTGCTCGGGACTTGTCCTGCCCTGCACGCTTTGCAGGAGCAGCCCGCCCAGCTCGCCGGCGATATGGCCTTCGGCTATGGCGCCCTCAGCCAGCGGAATGAGGTAGTCACCTGCTTCGTGGACAGCGGATTCCAGCCGGTCCACGTAGAGCCTGGACGCCGCCACCAGCGCCGAGTCCAGCTCCCGCTCATGCGGCCGGCAGGCGCCGACGGCGTTGATATGGGCTCCCTGCGGGACCCATTCGCCGTTCAGGACCGGCACACCAGAAGCCGTCACGGTACAGATAATGTCCGCAGCCTGTACGGCCTCGCGAACTGTCGCCGCTGCCGTTATCTTTATGCCGTATCTGGCGGCCATCCCGGCGGAAAAACGCTGCACCTTGTCCGGCGTTCTCCCCCAGACGCGGACCTCGCGGATGCTGCGCACCAGCAGCATCGCCTCCAAGTGGCTGGCCGCCTGCTCGCCGGTGCCGAGGATCGCCAGCACGCCGGCATCCTCCCGGGCCAGCAGCTTCGTTGCTGCCGCACTGACCGCCGCTGTGCGGACCGCCGTAATCTGGCGCCCGTCCACGATGGCGTTCAGCCTGCCGGTCTCTGCATCGAACAGTGCAACCGCTCCCTGATGGGAGGGCAGTCCTCTGTCATGATTGTGCGGGAACACACTGATCAGCTTGGCTCCCGCCGCCGCTTCCTGCCGCAGATAACCCGGCATCAGCCCGAACAGATTCCCGTCCGCGAGCGGCATAACCTGCCTCAGGCTCTGGACCGCATCTCCTGAAGACAGTGCGGCCAGCACCTTCTCCATAACACCGATGCAGGCCTGCATCGTCAGTATTTCCGCCGTTTCTCTTCCGTTAATCACCAGCATGATGTACGGCCTCCAGTCTTCTCTGCTCTATTTTCTTCTATTTATCATAGCGTTATCTGGGCTGTTTGCGAAATACCGGAGATAAAATAACCGGGGGGCTTATCTTTCTGAGCCATCATTTGCTATACTCTATAACAGTGGTTGTAAACTTAAAATTCAAAACAAAGGGGATTTCCTATATGATTATCCAGCCCAAAACACGCGGCTTCATCTGCACCACGGCGCATCCCGAGGGCTGTGCCCAGCAGGTACAGCAGCAGATCGACTATGTAAAAGCACACAAAAAACTGAGCGGACCCGTTAATGTTCTGGTTGTCGGAGCCTCCACCGGATATGGACTGGCTTCGCGCATTACCGCTGCCTTTGGTGCGGGAGCGAATACGATCGGCGTCTTCTTCGACAAGCCGGCTGAAGGTGCACGTACGGCTTCGGCAGGCTGGTATAACTCCGCTGCGCTGGAGAAGGCTGCTGCCGAACAGGGCCTGAAGTCGTTCAGCATCGTCGGTGACGCTTTCTCTGACAGCATCAAGACTAAGACGATCGACCTGATCAAGGCCGAGTTCGGTAATGTTGACCTCGTAGTGTACAGCGTGGCTTCCCCGCGCCGCACACACCCGGTTACTGGTGAGGTTTTCTCTTCCGTCATCAAGCCTGTCGGCAATGCCTATACCAACAAAACAATGAACTTCCATTCCGGCGAAGTAACAAACGTAACCATCGAGCCTGCAACGGACGATGAAGTGCGTCAGACCATTGCCGTTATGGGCGGTGAGGACTGGGGCATGTGGATCGACCAGCTCCAGGCAGCAGGCGCGCTTGCTGAAGGGGCAACAACAGTAGCCTACTCCTACATCGGACCTGAGGTTACTCACCCGATTTATAAGGACGGAACAATCGGTCAAGCCAAAAATGACCTGGAGAAAACAGCAATCGCGCTGAACGGGAAGCTGAGCGCTTCGAACGGACGTGCCTTTGTATCGGTGAACAAGGCGCTGGTAACCCAGTCCAGCTCGGCTATTCCGGTTGTGCCGCTGTACATTTCTGCCCTGTACAGAGTGATGAAGGACAAAGAGCTGCATGAAAACTGCATCCAGCAGATGTACCGCCTGTTCGCTGAGCACCTGTATAACAGTGAAGCCGGCGGCAGCCACCTGATCCGCATCGACGACTGGGAAATGCGGGAAGACGTTCAGACTGAGGTCATGAAGCGCTGGAGCGAAATCGAAACCGCGAATGTACCTGATCTGGCGGATCTGCCAGGCTACCAGGATGATTTCTTTAACCTGTTCGGCTTCCGCACGGAAGGTGTCGATTATGAAGCAGACACCGATCCGGCGGTAGACATCCCGAACCTGGTGTAATATCCAAGAACAGCAAAGAGGCCGCTCCCCTAACCGGGATGCGGCCTCTTTTTATATCAATCTACTGCCTTAATGCCAATCTTACCTGTCTTGTATAGAACAGCCGCACGATTGAGAAATAAATCAGCTGGATGATGAAGAACAGGCCCAGCACAAGCGCGGATTCCTTAAGCAATGAATACTGGAACATATGCGACAGGGTTGTAAGCGCCACGGCCCCATGCACCAGCGCTACAATAATAGGCGCAAAAAACAGCAGGCTGATCTGGCGGTTCAATATCCTGCCCAGCTCCTTTTCACTGAGGCCAAGCTTCGATATCGCTTTGAACTTATGCTTATCCTCATCCAGATCGCTGTACAGCCGGAAATACAGAAAGCTGCCTGCCGATACAAAGAACACAATGCCGACAAAGAAACCGACGAACATCATCGGCCCGAAGTTTTTAACCGTCATGTTCATCTGATAATCCAAGGCTTCGAACTGATAAGCCTCGGCATAAGGCAGCTTGTTCAGCAGTTGCCCCCCGGCAGCCTCTGCCCCCTTCTGACCGGCCGGTCCGTGCCAGGTATAGTAGTGTTCCACGCTGGACGGATTGCCGAGGCTTGCCGCCAGCCCGTCCGGGACAATCAAATAATGGCTGACCACACTGATTACCGGAGAAAGAATGGCCCGGTCCGCTTCTACCACGGTTCCAGTCTGCAGCTGTAAAGGCTGGTCCAGCATACCCTCTCCGTTGCGGGACAGCCCGAAATCAACAGCCACCGCCTGCCCCTCTTCCAGCTCTATTGTTTCAAGGGCCATTATGTCTGCAATATGGTTGTATTGACCTTGCTTCACTAGAAGCAGCATTTCCTCCCCTGCCGCAAGCGGATAATAACTAAGCTCAAGCTCAGCCGGCTCAGCTGTAAGCCCCGATTCACTGAGCTGCTGATTGACCAGCTGCACATGCGCCTGCTCCATACTGTCGCTTTCCCTGGCCAGATAAGTAAACAAATACGGATTATGCTTGGGCAGCGAACCGTACAGCATCGACTGGAAGCCGTACAACGCTCCAATGGCACAGAAGGAGACTGTTGAAATAATTGCCACCAGAAAAAACGTGCGCGCATTATCCTTCATCCGGTAAGACAGGTCAGAGAACAGCAGCATGTTGGTCCTGAACCAGAAAAAACGCTCCCGGCTCTTCAGCCTCCGGATGATATAGACGCTGAGCTGGGTGAACAGCAGATAGGTCGCTATAGTAATCATAATCACCACAGGCAGGAGCAGGAGTATAGCCTCCAGCCCTTCCGCCCGCAGCGACAGGAAGTAGCTGATCCCGATTAGGGCTACGACAAGCAGGGACAGCAGCAGCGAGGCCTTCGGCTCTTTTTTCGGCTGACGGTCTGACTTGATGAGGGTAATCAGCTTGCCGCTGCGCAGCACCGCCGAAATGAACAGGGAGATCAGCACGAACAGCAGCAGAAAGGAGGCCAGTGTCAGACTAATTGCCTGCAGCGGAAAATAAAAATCCAGCCGTTCGTTGAGCGCGATCACATTCTCCCCGGCCAGCAGAATCCCCTTTGCGAACACCAGTCCGAGGCCGATGCCGAGGGTAGTGGCGCTGAAGCCGATCAGCATATTTTCCGTAAAAATCATCTTACGCAGCTGTCCCGTGGTCATGCCCTGCAGGATCATCAGGCCGAATTCCTTTTTGCGTGACTGCAGAAAGGCGCTCATCGAATACAGCACGAAGAAAAAGGAAAACACGTAAATAATCCATTTCGAGACGTTCAGCGCAACCACGGTACCCGAATTCAGCCTGTCTGCACTGAGCATGGGGTGGAAGGTAAAGATGGAGAACGTAAAGAACACCATTACCATGAACATGCTGCTGAGAAAATAGGCGGTATACAGCCGTTTGTTACGGGTGACATTACGGAATGCGAATTGACGGAACGTCATTGCCGTATCCCCCCAGCAGCGAAAGTGTATCTATGATTTTCTGGAAAAAGCTCTGGCGGTTGTCACCGCGGTGAATCTCGGTATAAAACCGCCCGTCCTTAATGAACACCACCCGATGGCAGTAGCTGGCGGCTACAGCATCATGGGTAACGAGCAGCATCGTCGTTTTTTGCTCCTGGTTGATGGTCATCAGCAAATCCAGAACATCCTTGGCCGCTTCGGAATCCAGGTTGCCGGTAGGCTCGTCTGCCAGCAGCAGCCTGGGTGAATGAATCATGGCTCTGGCGATAGCCGCGCGCTGGGACTGGCCTCCTGAGATTTCATAAGTACGCTTTTTCATAATAGAGGCTATTCCCAGCTTGTCCGCGATCCGCTGCGCCTTCTCCTTCATCTCACGGACCGGAGCCCCGTCCAGCGTCAGCGGCAGCACCATATTCTCCTCCACCGTCAGCGTGTTCAGCAGATTGAAGTCCTGGAAGACGAAGCCGAGCTGACGGCGGCGGAAGACGGCCAGCTCATTTTTTCCCATAGTGCCTATGCTCCTGCCGTCAATCAGAATCTCTCCGGTAGTCGGGCTGTCGACGGTGGCGATCAGGTTCAGGAGTGTTGTTTTCCCGCTTCCGGACGGCCCCATGATCCCTATAAATTCTCCTTCTTCCACCGTCAGATCAATATCTGTCAGTGCCCGGTATGCGATGTTTCCTTCATATATTTTATTGACTTGTTTTACCTGCAGCATCTTAGCTCTTGTCTCCTCTCTATAGCCGGCTGGTTCTGTACCCAATATACAGGTCAGGCGGAAGCGCCGCTATCGAATAAGGTTTCACTTTTCTTACATGCATGTAAGCTAAGCCTGAGCAGCAAAAATAAGCCGGACCGCCGTTCCCTTCCCGGCCTCAGATTCCAGTTCAATTACATGCCCGAGACGGTCGGCAGATTCTTTGGTCAGATAGAGTCCCATTCCAGTAGATTCGCGCAGCCCCCGCCCGTTCTCCCCGGTGAAAAAGGGATCAAATACCCGCTTAAGGTCGGTCGCCTGAATGCCAATCCCCTCGTCCCTGACCTCAATAACAGCCTCGCTGTTCCGCAAATAACAGGAAACCGTGATTTTTTTCTCGCCAGAGACTTTAACCGCAGTGTATTTGATCGCATTGTTAATGATCTGGGATAGCATGAAAAACAGCCATTTCTCGTCCGTCTGGACGGAAATGCCCGGATCAACGGCTTCCACCACCGGAAAGATCCGGTTGCGGATAAACTGGCGTTTATGCTCGTGCAGAACCTCGTGGATCAGCTGCGGAAGAACAACCTGTCTGATGTTAAAATCCTTCTCGAACGCCCGCAGCCTGGCCATGTACAGCACTGTATGCAGGCCGCTGCGCATCCGCTCCAGCTCCTCCCGGATGCTGGCAAACTCAGGCTCGTCCATATTCTGGACTGTAAGCTCGATAACCGAAAGCGGGGTTTTCATCTGGTGCACCCACTGGTCGATGAAGCTCAGATGCTGCTCCTGCTGCTTTTTCATTGTGGTAAGCTGCTGCATGGTATGGCGGTAGTGGGAATGCAGCAACTCCTCCAGGGCTTTGGATACGGGGGCCTCCTCTATTCGCTGATAGGCTTCATCCAGTGAATCCAGCGGCCGGCTGAGACGCAGATAAAAACGGCGACGGGTCACGTACTGGTGGACCAGATAACAGGAGAGGAAGAAAAAGCCTATAAAAACCGCATACAAGACAACCGGCAGCCGGCGGTATCCGTCCAGCCAGTAGATGGAGATGATCGCCCCGAACTGGACCAGCTGCACGGCAATCAGCAGCAGATGCTCGCGTATAAACAGCTTCATAGCTCCTTCTCCCCCCAGGTAACATTCAGCCGGTAGCCCGTTCCCCTGACCGTCATCACGGCTTCCTCGATTCCAAGCTCCTGCAGCTTCTTGCGGACCCGGGTGATATTGACATTCAGCGTATTCTCATCGACAAAAGCCTGCGGCTGATCCCACAGCTTCTCAAGCAGGGCTTCCCTGCTGGCCACCCGCGGGTAACGCTCCATCAGGCTCTCCAGAATATCCGTTTCCTTTTGCGTCAGGCTGACCATGTCTTTCCCAAGCTGCAGCTCAAGCCTCTCGGGATACAGGATAAGCCCCTCCTGCTCAAGCACGGCTTCCTGGCGTACTCCGGCATATTCCCCGAATGCCCTCCTCAGGTGGCTGCGGATTTTGGCCAGCACAACCCCGGAATGAAACGGCTTGGTGATATAATCATCCCCGCCGTTCTCCAGCGCCATAATCTGGTCCATCTCCCCCTCCCGTGCTGAAATAAACAGAATGGGGCAGGTCGAGATACGGCGGATCTGCCGGCACCAGTAATAGCCGTCGTAGCTCGGCAGGTTCACGTCAAGCAGCACCAGCTCCGGCTGCGCATGACGGAATTCCTCCAGCACCTGCTCGAAATTCTTGACCACCACCGCCTCATACCCGTACTTCCGGATGGCAGACTGCAGCAGCTCCGCAATCTTGATGTCATCCTCCACGATCATTATTTTGGACATAAGAACAGCTCTCCTTAACCTCTTCAATCCGGGGCAACATCAATAAATTGGATACCTCCATACGAACAGCGCCAGATACAGCAGGCTCCCTGCTATACATAATACCGTTATTGCAGTGTCCTTAGCCTTATCCTTCGTAAGCAGCACAACGGCAAAGGCCAGCGGAAAGGCAGCGGCCAGATAACGCGGTGCAGACAGCAGCCAGGTCGGCCCGGTCACAAATACAAAATATACAATCATATAAGCGGTATAGGAGGGATGGAGCTTCTTAGCGCTTCTGAGCATCACATAAAGTGTCGTGAAAATAGCGAGCAGATTCGGCAGCCAGAGCCCGAATAAGCTGCGGCTGTCCCCTTCCTTGAACTTGCCGACCGCATACTCCATCTGATACCTTACTGTATCAAAAAACAGATACTGCCGCTGGAACCAGTGCTCCCGCTGGTAAATGCTGAACTGCAGCGCATTCCCGTACACAGCGTAATTAATGTATAGATAGGCCAGCAGGCCAAGCGGCACAATTGCCAGGCATCCGGCGGCGGCTGCAAGCTTGCGCTTAAAGGCTTTTTTATGGGCAGATTTGTAGGTTTCAGCAAGGCCGCGCCACAGTTCAATAACAATCGGGACCGCCAGCAGCACCCCGGGTGAGCGCGTAAATCCGGCCAGGGCGGCACATAGACAGGCGAGCAGCCATTTCTTTTGACGGATCAGATAGATGGACAACAGCGATAACAGCAGGAATAAGGACTCGGTCATCGGCAGCAGGAAGAAGAAGGCGGCAGGGAAAATAAACATATATTTTACCACCCGGAGAGCCTCTTTCCTGTTCATGTCCAGCGCAGCAAGCTCATAAGCAACCAGTGCAAGGGCAATGGTACAAAGATTGGATACGGCATAGCCTGCAGCAAGAAAGTTGTTTGTGAAGAAATAAGCTACCCTAATCAGGATCGGAAAAAAGGGCAGGAACACGATATGGAACCGGGGATCCCCCTCCGTCACATACCCGTTCTCGGCAATGCCCAAATAGGAAGGCGCATCGATTCCCGTAACATGCCAGGCCTGATTTAAATAATCATCCAGACTTCCGGTATACCCGTTTTTTATTATTAGAAAAGCATAGGCGGCGATCAGCATCAGCCCCCGGCTAATCAGCACCCAGACGATAATTGTGGTCCATGTCTTCTTCCGCAGATCCTTTGTATCCTCCAGTCTGGAATGCTGCGGGTTCCTCCCGGCTGTAATATATCCGGTTAATGCCGGGATTGCACGAAGCCCGGTCATTATGAACAATCCGTAACAGGCGACTGCGCCTGCAGTGCCCATAACCGTCCAGCTGGTGACATGCGTTACCCAGTACACTCCAGCTGCTAACATGATGGCTGCAAAAATTATAGAGATGCTTCGATTAACCTTCTCCATCTGCTCCCCCTTGTGGCTAATAACATTATGTAGGTCAGCTCTATCAGCATAAGTAATTTTTACCATAAGACAAAGGGATTGTCTTCACAATCTTTAGTCAGGGAATGCTCAAACCGCAATATACCTAATCAAGTACACAACAAACCGATACCACATCAGATTTATAATGAGGGTAAGAACAATATAGCGATACTAGGAGGTTATTCTAGCATGAACCGGAAATCCGTAATTGAACAGACGCTGGCCACCACCCGCCTTAACATTGAGCGTTTCGGTAACCGCTTTCCTATTGTCAGTATGGAGGGCGGCAAATATCATCTGACTGAGCAGACCAACTGGACGGAGGGCTTCTGGTCCGGTATTTTGTGGCTGAGCTATGAATACAGCAAGGATCCCGCGCTTTATTATGCAGCGATCCAGACGGTGGATTCCTTCCGCGAGCGTATGGAAGCAGGCCAAGAGCTGGATCATCATGATATCGGCTTCCTCTACTCCCTGTCCGCCAAGGCGCGGTGGATCGTGGATAACGATGAAGCCTCCCGCCTGCTGGCGCTGCAGGCCGCCGATGTGCTGATGAAGCGCTGGCGTTCTGCGCCGCAGGTATTCCAGGCCTGGGGACCGGAAGGCGATGCCGACAACGGCGGGCGGATTATTATCGACTGCCTGATGAATCTCCCGCTGCTCTACTGGGCAGCTGAACAGACCGGAGACCGCAGGTATGCTGAGTGTGCAACCCTTCAAGCCGACCAAAGCCGCCGGTTCCTGGTGCGAGGGGATGACTCCTCGTACCATACCTTTTACTTCGACCAGGAGAACGGAAATGCCATCCGCGGCGGAACGGCGCAGGGCTACCAGGACGGCTCGACCTGGACGCGGGGCCAGGCCTGGGGTGTTTACGGCTTCGCCTTGGCTTACCGCTATACGCGGGAGGAGCGTTTTCTTGAAACCTCACGGAGACTGGCCGGCTACTTCCTGGAGCATCTCCCTGAGGACCATATCGCCTATTGGGATTTCGATGCCCCGCAGGAGGAAGGCACAGCGCGTGACAGCTCGGCCTCAGCCATCTTTGTGTGCGGTGTGCTTGAGCTGCTGGACCACCTGCCGGAGAACGACCCGGACCGGTCTTTGCTAAGCGAAGCAGTGAACCAGTCGATGGACTCGCTGATCAGCAGCTACTTCACCGCCGGGAAGCCGGACGAGGAGGGCTTCCTGCGCCACGGCTCCTATTCCGTCAGAGGCAACTCCTCCCCCGACGATTTCATGATCTGGGGCGACTATTTCTTCCTGGAGGCACTGCTGCGCCTGGAGCAAGGCATTCCGGGGTATTGGTACGGCCGGCAGGTGTAGGTGGAGTGGTAGGCAGGAGTAAGATGCAGGGACCTGGCTAGGGATTGGTTGGGGGGATTGGTGATTGAATTTGGTGGGAGAGTATGGTAAGTGCGTCGGACGGAGTACTGAGCGGGTGCGTTTGGTGAGTTCGTCGGGCGGAGTGCTGAGCGGGTGCGTTGGGCGAGTGCGTCGGGCGGAGTGTTGAGCGGGTGCGTTGGGCGAGTGCGTCGGGCGGAGTGCTGAGCGGGTGAGTATTCTGGATGAGTATGTGGGGCGGTAGGCGACAAAGTCAGAGTTTAGCTGAGAGGTAGGCCCGATATTTAGTTAGGAGTAACTAGTCTTGGGGATGGGAGCAACACGCTCCCTCATCCGCCAGATTCAAAAGGGGGTTCCGTTCATTTGGCCCATTCTTCCTCATCTATCGCAATCATAGGGATTTTTCCCTCTATTGCGGCGTTCAGCGGGCTGACTGGGCTATTTTATGGGATTTTTCCCTCTATTGTGGCGGTCAACGGGCTGAACTGGGCTACTTTATGGGATTTTTCCCTCTATTGCGGCTGTCAGCGGGCTGAACTGGGCTACTTTATGGGATTTTTCCCTCTATTGCGGC
>RCUO01001044.1_pt1 | contig 11213 bp, 9 predicted proteins | sample 2166161 | NCBI WGS metagenome assembly RCUO01 (sample SAMN09932617, study PRJNA488358) | compost metagenome | feature: garden; material: soil; isolation source: compost soil in cyclohexanecarbonitrile-enriched culture | place: Germany: Experimental Botanical Garden Goettingen | collected 2016-01-27 | reverse complement strand
TCTCTGGAGTCACGGCCAAATTTTATTTATAAAGTTTCAATTCAATTTATATAGTAAATATTAATTTTGAATATTCAGCAATTTAGAGATAGAATGATGAAATAGTAAAAAATGATAGTGATATATAACAACAGCTTGGGGGAACAGAACGTGGAACTGGGTATTAGTACATTTGTGGAGACCACACCGGATGTGGTTACAGGTAAGACTATGAGCCATGCAGAACGGCTGCGTGAAGTAGTAGAAGAAATCGTGCTGGCCGACCAGGTCGGGCTTGACGTGTATGGTGTCGGGGAGCATCACCGGCCGGACTTTGCCGCTTCCTCTCCGGCAGTGGTGATGGCAGCGGCAGCGGGCCTGACAAGTAATATCCGCCTGACCAGTGCGGTGATGATTCTGTCATCGGCTGACCCGGTGCGGGTGTACCAGGATTTTGCCACTTTGGACGGATTAAGTAACGGACGGGCCGAAATTATGGTCGGCCGGGGTTCATTTATAGAATCGTTTCCGCTATTCGGCTGTGATCTGAAGGATTATGAGAGTCTGTTTGAAGAAAAGCTCGATCTCCTGATGAAGCTTCAGCAGTCTGAATATGTGACGTGGGAAGGTAAGCACAGACCCGCTATACATAATCTGCCGGTATATCCGCGTCCTGTACAGGACCCTCTTCCGGTCTGGATTGCCAGTGCGGGAAGCCCGGAATCTGCGGTTCGCACGGGTGCGCTCGGTCTGCCGTTTGCGCTGGCGATGATCGGACCTGTCCGCCCGCTGGATTTTGCCGCGCAGGTGAAGCTGTATAAAGAGGCAGCAGCAGCAGCAGGCCATGATTACGCCAAGCTGCCGGTTGCGGCACATGCGCATGGCTTTGTTGCCGGGAGTACGCCGAAGGCGGTTGAACAGTTCTTTCCGTCAACCTATGCCAGAACAAATGTCCGGGCGGTTGAAAAAAGCCTGCCGCCGTATACCCGTGCAGATTATGATGCGGCAGTCAGCCCGGTAGGCGCGTTATTCGTCGGCGATCCGCGTACGGTCGCGGACAAAATCATTCAGTTACGCAAAGAAGTCGGAATCACCAGATTCCTCCTGCATGTCCCCCACGGGACGATGGCCCACAGTGAGGTGATGGAGTCCATCCGCCTGCTTGGAATAGAGGTGGCTCCGCTGGTACGGGAGGAAATTGCGCGCTGGGAGAGGGAAGTATAATAGAAGAAACGGCAGAAATGCCGTTTTTTTGCTGTCAGCGGGCGGTACAATTCACAGTATTTATGATCGATTGCCTTGACATTATTAGCTCCAGATTATAGGATATGAATGAAAAAATAAATATTCATTCATGGAGAGGTCATCAGTGGAAGATAAAAAGAAACTAATTTATGACGCTGCAAAAGATTTGTTCAGCAGCAAAGGCTTTAAGGATACGAATATATCGGACATTGCCAAGAAGACGGGCATGGCGGTGGGAACCTTTTATAACTATTATGGCTCAAAGGAAAAGCTCTTCATGGATATTTTTCTGGAGGAGAATACAAAGCTTAAAAAAAGCTGTTTACAATCACTCGACATGAGCCAAAGTCCGCTAACCGTAGTACAGCAAATGATGGCGCTCAATACAGAAGGCATAATGGCAAATCCTATTCTAAAGGAATGGTACAACAAAGGTGTCTCTGCAAAAATCGAGCAGCTGTTCCGTGAGGAAAAGGGCATGCAGGCGGCTGATTTTATGTATGACAGCTTTCTTGAAATTGTAAGGCAGTGGCAAGCAGAAGGCAGGATGCGCAGTGACATTGACAGCAAAATGATTATGATGATTTTTGCTGCAATTACGAGCGTAGACACTCATAAGGAAGAGATCGGATTGGATTATTTTCCGCAGCTTCTAGAATGTATGACGGAATTAATCATGAAGGGTCTGACAGACTGTCCCTAAACAGAACTAAGGGGCAGTTATGATATACGCCATAATGAATGAATAAAAATATATTCATTCATTACAATGGCTCTGCATACATTAAGGAGAAGGGGAGTGTGAGATGCGCAAAATTGTTAGCAGAAGGCGTGGAAACAAAAAAAGGACGTTTGTGCTGGTCATCTTAGGGCTGATTGCAGTCATAACCTTAACAGGGATGCTCTACGATGCAGCAGGAAGGCGGGAAATCCGGCAGCTTAGCATAGGTGCAATTGATTTCAGCAAGCTGCAGGACGGAAGCTACACGGGAGAATACATCGGCACATTGAATCATCTGAGAGATGCTGAAGTGCAGGTAACAGTCTCTGCCGGACGGATCTCGGAGATCCGCATTCTTAAGGGAGCAGTGGATAAAACGGGCAAACCACTGGAGCTGAAGGAAGGGCTGAGCATTGTTGATTTGTTTGGCACTGTGCTTCAGAGGCAATCACTGCTGGTGGATGCCATTAGCGGGGCAACGCTGACCTCGAAAACTCACCTTAAGGCATTAGAACATGCGTTAGAGCAGGCGAGGATTAAATAATACATGCTGAGGGGGATTCACATGAGTGTGGCAATCATTTCGTATTCGTTCACCGGTAATAATGAAGCACTAGCAGTGAATGTGGCAAAAGCGCTATCGACAACACATATCCGTATTAAGGAACCTAAGCCCCGGACGACGGGAGCTATTATCATAGACATGATGTTGAACAGGGCACCGCAGGTGAAGCCGGCACCGGATCAGCTGGGGACCTATGACATGCTCCTTTTTGTAGGCCCGGTCTGGATGGGACATGTGGCTGCCCCGCTCCGTGCTTATTTGAAGCATCTCAAATCACACCCGCACCGGTATGGCTTCCTGTCCATTAGCGGCGGGGCAGACGGTGCCAACCCCAAGCTGCTGCAAGAGCTCAGAAAAAGAACTGGGGCAGACCCCGCTGTACTTCTGGACCTGCATATTGCTGACCTTTTGCCGAACAAGCATCAGCCCGCTGACCGCCAAGCAACCTCCGCGTACCGGCTAAACTCCGGGGATCTCGAACGATTAACCCAGACAGTTGTGGAAGCATTGAGGGGGACTCTTTAACTTTTCCAATGATAACCCCGGACATTCCTTGACAGCTCTTTTGACGTTAGATTGATTGTCAGCTCTTCGATTGCTGAGAGGCTCGCAAATCCGCATATTACACTTGAGGTTATAGTCAGTTCCAATAGACTGTACAAAAACGGAAAGCCGAAGAGCAGCAGACCGGTTGCCTTATTGGCATAGGTATGGATGAACGCCAGCGTACGGTATCTGAGCCACCCGGTCAGCAGAGAAGCGCCGCGGAGGACGGCAATGCCGGCTATCCAGTATATCAACCAAACGGGTAAATGCAGGAGCGGGAGGAATACCAGCAGTAACACGCCTATAAAAAGGAAGTCAGCCATACTATCCAGACTCGCGCCAGCTTCACTGGCGCTCTTTGTTTTGCGGGCAATATAGCCGTCCAGCGCATCACTCGCCCCGCACAAGGTATAGACAACAAGAAACAAGCCGGACAACGGTTCCAGGAACAACAGGCAGAGAGAGCCGATCATCCTCATGACAGTGAGCATGTTAGGGATATGTCTGGTCATTGCGCCTCCAAATAGGAATATTTATGTGCGGGAGTATTCTTTTAACAGGATGCTGCTAATGTTATGGAACGATGGGGGACTTTTATTATAGCTGAGCTTTCTGTTTCTGTGATAGGGTAAAAATAACAATAATGTATATAAGCTGGTGAATGAATGCGCAGATTAGATGAGGTCTTAAGAGTAAATCCGTTATTTGCCGGAGCACAAGCGAGCAGGCTTAAGATTAATCTTTATGTGCTGGTACCGCTATATTTTGTATTATGGATGGGGAGCCTGACTGCAGGGCGTTGGGTTTATTCAGGAGTTTCGTATAGCCTGGTTCAATCTTTGGGGCTGGGTGAAAGCACAATTCAGGAGTACCGGAAGTTTATCATATGCAGTGTACAACTGGTTTTATTTTATTTATGGATCAACATAGTCGAGAAACGTCCGCTCAGGTCAGTGGGATTTCACACGGCAAAACCGTTAAGAGCTTATTGGACAGGCTTTCTCACCGGGTTCGGTGCGATTTCAGCGGTCACTGCAATATTACTTAGCTTGGGCATGGTGCAGGTGGAGGCTCATCATTGGACAGCCCTTACACCGCTGGCAGCTGTCATTGCTCTCGGATGGATGGTTCAGAGCGCAGCGGAGGAATTGGCGGTAAGAGGCTGGTTAATTCCCATGCTGGCGAAGGAAAGCACACCTGCTGCTGCAATACTATTATCTTCGGTCATATTCGGGATCTTTCATCTGTTCAGCTCCGGGGTTACAGTGTTATCTTTTATTAATCTGATCTTATCCGGATTGTTTTTTGCCGGCTATGCGATCGTTACTAAACATATTTGGGGAGTCTGCGGTATGCACTTTGCCTGGAATGTTACGCTTGGCAATCTTTACGGATTTCCGGTAAGCGGGTTTGCGGACAACGGGCGGACGCTTTTAGGAATGAATCTGACGGGACCGGCGTTTTTTACAGGCGGAGCGTTTGGTCCGGAGGGAGGAGCGGTTACAACTTTTGTGCTAATGTTGGGCATTATTATTGTGGCTATATTGTGGTGCCGGCAACAGGCGCTCTTGACTTCCACGAATTAACATATTTCTAGTAACATTTGTAACAGAGTTTAGCGCTAGAATTTGATAAAAATAGGGTGTAAGCGTTTTTTATAACATGACTGGGGGAATGTTTGTGAAAAAAGTTACAAAACTAATGCTGGTGGCTGGAATCTCACTGGCACTTGTAGGCGTAGGCAATAGTGGTGCACTTAACAACGTATCTTCTGCAGCAAGTGCGCCTTTGAAGGTGGGCCGTGTTGAGGCAGCAGCCCATGGAACCAAGTGCTTTACAGTAGCTGTCGCAGTTGTTCAGAACGGCGTTATCGTAGCAGCTTCGCTGGATGATTACCAGTTCCTGAGCACAGATGTGGCTAAGGGTGTACCTAACTCTGATAAGGATTTTGGACAGAACTACAAAGATCCAAAGGTCGTTCTGGCTTCCAAGAAATCCAACTCCAAATACTACAGCGAGCACATGGCAGAAGCAGCAGGCTCCACTGTAGCTTATGATAAGAACCTGGCAGCGATTGAGAAGTTCGCGACCGGCAGAACGATCAAATCCCTGGAACAGACACTGACCTACAAATCGGCCGAGCAGGTAGTTGACGCAGTAAGCGGCGCAACACTTGTGGATACCCACGGCTATCTGAAGGCAATCCTTGATGCAGCCAAAGCTGCCAAATAAGAAACGGCTTAGTGTGCTACACCTTCACAGCTCCCGCTGTGAAGGTGTTTTTGCATGCCGGGATTACACCATGAAGCACCAGCGGACGCCAAAAGCATCAGCAAACTGCACCATGCACGGACTGTAAAAAGCCGGACCAAGCGGAGTAAGAGTTGTGCTTCCATTCCTGATGCTTTCGTAAGCCTGTTTCAGGGCAGCCTCATGCTCAAAAATGGCAACTAGCTCCTGGACTGATTCTGCCGGATAACCGGCTGTACCGCCATAATCGCTCAGCATGACCCGCTGGCCCAGAATGTGCATTTCTGCGTGAATGACAAAGGTTTCAGGCTTCTGCTCCGGATCATACATTACCGAATCTGCAGTACTGTTAAAAGCCTGTGCGTACAGCCTGATTGCCTCGTTTGTGCGGCCGTTTAAATACAATTGCGGAATAAGCATCGGAAAGCTCCTTTACAGGTATCGTTAGTATTTGAGCGGAAGATTCTATAAATATTTTACAGGAAATAGTTTTCACTGTATTGTAAAAATACGACGCAGAACCGGCGGGAAGCCCGTCATTACAGGGTTTATTATGCATATGCTGGCTCTCCGGCTGATGCTAAGGCTGAGGATTATATTTTACCCGGGGCCGGTTGATGGTATGATAGATAGCGGGGTGAGAATACGAATGAATAATGAGAACGAAACAATGGATGAAACAGTGAACGAAACAGCGAATGAGACTGTAAGTGAAGAGACAAGCAATAACCCGGCAGGTATGACTGAAGAGAAATGGAATGAGCTGGTCAAAGCGGTTCATCATAATGGTATGGTAGCTTTGAAGATGTATTTTAAAGAGGTGCAGAGCCAAATTATTAATCTGGCGGCTTTTGGACCCGTATTTGTATACCATGTGAAAAATGAATCGGGCGAAGTATATTCCACCGGATTCTTTCTGCGCGAGCTGGTGAACCGGTTCCAGTCGGACAAGAACCCTGAAGTGTGGGTATCCTCCTTCTTCCACGAGCTGATGAAGACAAAGGGCGGCAAGCCGCTTCCGAAGCAGCCGGAATCGGAGGAAGAGGCTAAGGCGGTTATCGACAATCAGGTGGTTCCACTGTGCATCAAGACTGTACAAGAGGAGTTCGCTCCTGAGAGGGTGCATGCAGGTCTGGCCTGGAATGAAGACCACGGTCCGGTATTTGAAGCCGGCTTCCCGGCTGTTACTGCCGGCAACAACGTATGTGCCATTCCGCTTCAGCTGCTCTTTACACACTTCCAGCTGAACCGTGATCCATCCGAGCTGCTGCTTACCGGTTTGTACAATATCCGCAAACAGCATGGGCTGGAATAGGACAGAATAGTTCGTCAGTTCGGTTCAACAGAAACAGCAAAAAGAGACGGCATTCCTGCCGTCTCTTTTTGCTGTTTGGGATACTTATAGCTAAGCCCGGTAAACCGTGCTCTGTATAAATGCTGCCCGCACTGAACGGTTGAATGCGAGGGCAGGGTCAGAGCACGTATACCGGAATGGATTAATCAGCAGCCCTTTGCGTTACAGCGACATCAAAATCCGGTAGATCAGTACAGCTGCTTCTGCGCGGGTGGATAGCTTCGACGGATTGAGCTGACCGCCGGCATCACCTTTGATGAAGCCTGCCTCAGCCAGCACAGCAATGTCACCGGCAGCGTAACTAGCAATCTCCGCACGGTCAGCGAAGGAGCTGAGAGCAGAGGAGGCCGCAGAGTCCCCTTGCAGAATACCGGCAGCCTTAAGTGCTCTGACAGTCATTACGAACATATCCTGCCTTGAGACAGGTTCCTGAGGATGGAAATATCCGTCCGGCTGTCCGTTGATCAGGCCGTGCTGCTTGGCTGTTATCAGCTCTCCGTAGAAGTAATCCTCCGGCTGAACATCTGCGAAGCCCGCAGTGTTGCCGCCCGCGGCTCCGGATAGACCCAGCAGCCTGACCAGCAGGGAGGCAAAGTCTGCGCGTGTCACGGACTGTTCCGGCAGGAAGCTGCTATCCGGCATACCCTTAAGAATTCCGCGCGAGGCCAGTAACGCAATCTCATGACTTGCCCAATGGCTGCCGGAGACATCCTTAAAGGATGGATGATGTAGAACAGCTGCATATTGTCCGGCAGTACGGTCAGCCGTGAAAACAGCCTGTTTCGCGGCTGTATCATAGCGGCTGTCCACAACCGCTGTAATAACGCCGCCAGCACTGATCTGCCAGACAACGATAAAAGGCTGATCAGCGGCTGGTACGGCTGCCGTATAAGGCAGGCGCACTTGGACGCCGGAGCTAGAATCGCTGTCTCCGGCAGGCTTGCCGTCTAACAGAAGCTCAAAGGCAACCAGCGGGGCTCCGCCGAGCTGTTCCTTCAGTACTCCAGATGGCTCGGTTATACTGATCTGCAGGGTTATAGCCTTGGCAGCTGCAAGCTCATCTGCCTTAAATAGCTGATCTGGAAGAACTACACTGGCAATAGCTGTGTTAACCTCTATTTGCAGTCTGGAGGTCCCGGCTGTAAATGCGGACGCCGGAAGTGTAATTGCATAAGCACCGGTAGCAGCTTCCTCTTTCAGCTGAAGCCGGAGGAGCCTGGTGCCGTCTGCCTGATTCAGTGCCACTGCCAGTGCCTTCTGCAGCGAGGCATCACTCAGCACTGCCTGCACTTTGCCTTGTACAGCAGTCGCCGCCAGAGTGATGCTCACACTGCCATCCGGCTGAACTGTACTTACGGCGAAATCAGCCGTTGTTACGGTGCCGCCCGGAAGAGCAGGAGCTGGAGTAGGCGAAGGTGCAGGTGTTGCTCCGGGAGTTGGAGTCGCTGCGGGCTCTTCTTCTCCTGGTTCATTATCATCAAACGGAATGAACTTGAGGAAATCTCCCCAGACTACATTCCCTGAGACATCTCTTGAATAGATGCTGACCGGAGTCAGGCTGACAAAGTTGGCATCGCTGAGCTGCTTGCCGGATTTATTAGCCGATACAGTCCCGTCATACATATAGTTATTATCCGCTGCCAGTCCCGCCGGGTACTGGTCTTTAGCGATGCTGGCTGTCCGGTAGGACAGGAAGCCGCCGATTGTGAAATCCGGCGTAATGTGATCATAGGTAGTGAAGCTCAAATTGCCGCGCGTGTTGTTGAAGCCGATGTTGTTCTCGGCAATGACACCGGGATTGCTGTTGCTGGTAAAGCCGTATGCCCCGTTGCCGAAGGCAACGGAATTGCGGATGATATGGTGGACAGAAATCCCTTCGCCGCCCAGTTTAAATCCGTTCTTGTCACCTGCACCCACGGTTCCGTCTGTCAGGTGGCCGTTGTTGAAGGCCGCGCTGTCTTCAATCAGCACAGCGCCAATCGCTCCCGTCCCCGCTTTGGTGTATAAATCCCACCCGTCATCAATATTGTTGTACGACTGGCAGCCCCGGAACACGTTGCCGACACCAGAGGTCAGCTTGGCCGCGAAGCCGTCGGCATTATTATCGGAAGGGTCGCGGTTATCGAAGGAGGAGCTGTTCAGAATCAGGTTGTACGACGGCCACTCCGCGAGTTCCACAGCGGTTCCGTCCGTCCGGCTGATCTGCAGGCCGGTATCCCCGTTGGCATAGAAACGGCTGTTTTCCACGATGTTATGATTGCCGCCTACAGTGAATCCTTTGGTATTGCCTGCTGTACGCGTGAAATCAAGTCCTTTGACATGCCAATAGCTGCCGCTCAGCAGGACGCCTTCTGTTTTTTTATCAAAGTCGAATATAGGGCGTGCACCGGGAGCTGCCTCCAGTATCTTCATGGCGTCAGCCGTTCCGTCATTGTACTTCTTGATCTCCAGCTTGCTTGAACGCACATACCGGCCGTCCTGAACAATAATACGCTGTCCGGGCTGCACGTAATCAATCGCGGTATCGATATCGAGCGGGTGCTCCAGTGTACCGTCGCCAGTGACCGTTCCGGCAGGGGAGACGTAAATATCGTTACCTTCGGCATATCTTTTCATGGTGACGGTAAAGTTGCGGACGATCTTATCGTAGGAAGTCAGGTACTGGGTATCATCCGGCAAAAAGCTGATGCTGAAATTCGTGTCCTGCTGTGCCGCAAGTTCAGCGGAAAGCGAAAGCCGTTTACCGGCTTCTGCAGTGATATCCTGTGCAATGACTGCAGAGCCCTGCTTCAGCGTCACTGTTCCGTTGACATTCGGCCGCAGGATCATCCGGTAATCAGACTGGGAGGTTCTGCCCAGCGAAAGAATATCAAATGCCGGTGTCACTGCATTTTGCGGCGGATCAATCTTAGGAGCATCCGTCGCCGCCGAGGTAACGGTCAGCTGAATGCTGCTGACGTCGATGGTAGCCAGCCGGGCTGTGTAGAAGCCGACATACATTTTGCCATCCTGCACGTTAAGGATATCCGGTGTGAAGAACACCGCCTCCTTGCCGTCATTAATCTGGCCGGTGAAGCCGCTGTTCGTCTTGGATAACGTCAGCCGGTAGGGAGCGGCAGGGAACGTATTACCGGGAGCCGGCTGCTCGGTATTCAGCATGACGGTCTTGATGCCCTTGCTGCCGGCCCCGTCAGAAGATTCCACTCCGGTGCGCACGAACAGCTGGGTTCCGTTGCTGCTCTTGGTTCCGCCGCTGTAGCCGCCGATGGCAGCAATATTGGAGGCGAATACACTGGAATTGCCCGCTGTGCCGATCACATCACGGGCCATTAGGCCAAAGGATTCCTGACCGTCATACGGGGATTTGGCATAAGCCGATACCTGGATGTCAGCAGACAACACGAAGTTATCTTGGACTGCATCAAGCACAGTGTAGTAGAACGTGATGCCGTCATGGTCCTCTGTAACCTTGCCTCCGCCTTCAAGTGCAATCAAACGAATGGAGCCGTCCTCCCGGACAACAGTCTGATTATTGGCGGCAGATGTGGACTGCCCGAAATGAATGCTGCTCCACACCGGCTGGGCTGCTTCCCTGACTGTTACCGGGTAGCTAATCGGATCAATATCGGGATCGGCCGGGATGATCACGATATCATACACACCAGCATTCTTGCTGTCGAACTTGCTAGTGTCAAGCGTATAGCCGCTGAGCACTTCCCGGTCCCCGTTGTCATATACCTTGGAAACGGCAAGCCCGTTGCTGCTAAAGCTGTCATCCAGCAGAAAGCTAGTCTTCGGGTATACTGTGACTTCAATACCGGTTAGCTGCTTTATTTTGACCTCAACCGGGAATTTAACAGTAGCGCCCTTATGGCTAACGGTAATCTCACGTGAGCCGGGAACAGAAGTGTCAAGCGCAGAAACGCTGTATTCCTCTTTCATGAGCCGCTGGGAGGTACCGTCACTGTAATGCGCATAGAGCACCAGCCCTTCCAGCTTCAGTGTATCCCCGATGTAATATAACGTCTGCTTCGGCAGATTGCGGATCTCCAGTTTACTTAGCGCCGCATCCTCAACCGTAATATCAAAGGCGGTTGTTACCTCCGGAGTCTCCACTGAGGCAGCGGTCACCTCATAGACGCCTGGTCCGCTGAACAGGTACGGTGCCTGCTCTGTTACGGGCTGGCCGTTAATGGAGAGTGAGTAGAGGGTGGTGTCCAGCTCCGTTCCCGGGGGGCTGCCGTTATAGCCGGCCAGAAGGACAAGTCCCTGCGGGTCGAAGGTATCACCCGGATAATAGACGGTTTTGGCCGGGTAGTATTTGACTATCAGCCCGGATACGGATAGCGGAAGAATCTGCAGGGTAATTGCTGCAGAAGCACCGTTATAATGAACGGTTACCGTGTTAGCCCCGGCCTTGCTGCTGTCAAAGCCGGTAACGATGTAGTCAGCCGGTGACAGGACAGCCTCGCTACTATCGGAATAGACGGCTTTTACAGACAAGCCGGTCAGGTCCAGTGCTTCCCCGATGAAATAAGAGGTCTTTACCATAG
>RCUO01001043.1_pt1 | contig 11215 bp, 10 predicted proteins | sample 2166161 | NCBI WGS metagenome assembly RCUO01 (sample SAMN09932617, study PRJNA488358) | compost metagenome | feature: garden; material: soil; isolation source: compost soil in cyclohexanecarbonitrile-enriched culture | place: Germany: Experimental Botanical Garden Goettingen | collected 2016-01-27 | reverse complement strand
CTGCCCACTTCGCTCACCGATCAGCTGAAGCGTCGCAACTGATGCTCGGCGGCGTCCTGAAAAAATTCCTGCTGATCCTGCTGGTGGTTGTGGCTTACCAGAACTGGGGCAAGATCGAGCGGGTCTTCAACCCTTCGCAAGTGGTGTCAGAGCAGACGCAGACCAAGGCCAACGTCGTGCTCTACGCCACCGAATGGTGTGGTTACTGCAAACTGACCCGGCGGTTTCTCGATCAGAAAGGCATTCCGTACAAGGAATTCGATATCGAGAAGGATGCCGTCGCGCGCAAGGATTACGAGGCCCTGGGTGGCGGAGGGATTCCGATCATCGATGTGAACGGGACGCTGATTCGCGGGTATGACCCGGATGCGATTCTGGCCGCGTTGAAATAACCCTGTAGGAGCGAGCTTGCTCGCGAAAAAACCATGGGCGCCGCTGGGCATCCGGTTTTACGCGTTATCGTTCACGATCTTCGCGAGCAAGCTCGCTCCTACAAAGGTCAGATGGCTTCGATACGGAAACCAAACCGCGGGAAGTGCACATGCACCACGCCGCCACGTTCGTCCTTGCGCCGCACAATCAACTCTTCGCTGCCGGCAAACAGCAGCTCTCCCACGACCGGATCAACGCCATAGTCCGTGGCCGCGATGACCACCTGCTGACCCGCCGTGAATCCGTTGGGATCGACGAACCGCTCATCCGGCAATGCCGCTGGCGTGGACCTGCGCGCCACCTCCAGTGCCTCTTCGGACGTCATCTCGCTGGAGGCGCCATGACCAAAGCCCAATACCCGAGCGTGCCACGCATTGACTGCCGGGTAAGCTTCGACCAGCGGAGCCGTCACCGGTGTGGCCTTGAGGAACCAGAGGCAATGGGCCAGGGCAAAGTCGGCAATCGACGGCTCACCGAACAGGAAATCACCCTCTTCACGCTGCAACTGCAGCTCCAGCCGCGACATGATCGTTGGCCACTGATGCCTGGCCTGTTCAGTAGACAATTTTGTCGCGCTACCACCACTGAACAAACCGGCACGGTCGGCCAGAAACGCCTTGATCGCTTCCGGCGATAAATTGCCAAAGCGCACCGCTATCGATTCCGGCTGGAACACCAGGCTGACCGCGTGCTGGAACACAACAGAGTCGGCCCAGGCTGCAAACGACGCGGTGATCATTTCCTGACCTTGCGGAAAGAACGCCGGCAAGGCTTTTTCCTGTTCCAGTCGCCGGGCAATCAATGCCGTATCGCAATAAATATCTGCACCGACCTGCAACACCGGCGTCTTGCGGTAGCCACCGGTCAACGCCGTCAGGTCCGGTTTTGGCATCACTGGCGAGATCTTCACCGAGCGCCATGACAACCCCTTGAAGCCCAGCAACAAGCGGGCCTTTTCGGCAAAGAGGGACGTCGGGTAATGATGCAGAATCAACTCGGACATGCTCGGCTCCGCCGCACAAATTAGGAATCCGCAGCTTAGCGCGCAATCGGTTGGCAGCCTACAGATGTGCCTGATGGGAGCCGATCAACCAGATTGATAAGACGCGACCAGACATTCCTTGGCGCTTTTGCGCAGTTTCTTGATCAGCCGTTCCTGGCGCAGCGCTTCGCTTTTGTCGCGACAAAGTTCGGTATAGACCAGCGCCATGGCCGGGCTGGACAGAAAGAACCGTGCCCCCTTGCCACTTTGATGCTTGGCGAAGCGGCGCACGGGATCATCGCTGACCCCGCAATACAGCGAACCATTGGCCGCGCGAACGAGGTAGACGAACCAGGGCTTGCTGACGGGAGACTCGCTTGGGGTGGTCACGGCACGCTCAAGACTTGAAAGGAAACGAGCCGCGATCTTATCAGCGACCGGCCTGAAATGCCTTCAGCCCCTTCAATGCCTGAGCGCGAACGGCGTTGCGCACCAGTGGCGTCCAGCCCAGCAGCAGACCTTTGAAACCCAATGCCTGTCGTGACCAGGTCCAGAGATCAAAGCTGTCGTGATGCTCGCAAATCCTGCCGTCACGAAAGACGAAGCGCGCCTGGATGTCGTTGACCACGGTGTTGCCGGTCTGGCTGAACAGGTAGGTCGCCACCCAATGGGCGCCACCGGTGCGCCCGTCGGCGTGAACATGATCAAAGGTCAGGGAAAAATCCTTGGCCCGAGTAGTCAGCATGCGCCACATGTCACCGGCATCGCGACCGCGAAGCTCACCGAACGCCGGGTCACTGAACACCACATCATCGGTGTAGCAGGCAGCCATGGCTTCGGCATCCAGGCGCTGGAACGCCTGGTAGAAACGGGTGATCAAGGCGCTATGGGCTTCACTCATCTGCGGGTTCCCCTGGGTTTGCATAGTGACTTCGAAAGAGTGCCTGCACGATAGTCTGCAAATGCATCGAACACTATCGGCATTCACGACGAAAATAACGCGATGACTATTCACATCATTCCGCTGTCCCGGGCGTAGGAAAAAAGATCAACGTCTGTGCAAACACCTAACCGGTGCATGGCCATTTTCTTTTGTTTACTGATGGTCGACACGCTGCGATTGAAGTGAACGGCGATTTCGCTGACGGTCATGCCACTGGCAAGCATTCGGACCACTTCGTACTCCTTGGCTGACAAGGATGATTCGTGAAACTGATCACGGGTGTTGGCCAACAGCGTGCGCAGGGACTTGCTGAGGTAATGACGCCCTTCCTGCACCGCATTGATTGCCAGGGGCAACTCCGTCGCCGATGCGGTTTTGGCAACGATGGCCATCACCCCTTGCGCCAGTGCAGCCCTCGCCGTCACCACACTGGTAAACATCGTCACCAGAATGATCGGCAAGGCCGGGTAATGGCGCTGAATCGTACTCAACATTTTCAAGCCATCGGCCTGCTGCCCTCCCGGCATGGAGAAGTCGGTGATCAGCAGTTCGCAGGAGGTACTTGAAAGCAGATACATCAAGTTGTCGACACCGTCGGCCTCGCCGACGATCACGCATCGTCGACTGGCGTTGACGAGTATGCGCAGCCCGACACGAACGACTGAATGGTCGTCAGCAATAATGACTCGCATTGTGGGAAACCTCCTGCGGGTGGCGCAAAAGCGCGGAAAGTAGCGTCCTTCCTGCACCGCCCACAACGCCTCGAAAAAAACTCTGACGCCGCGTGCCCAATGTATTCAATGGGCTAACTTTTTGCCCATCTAACAAATAGATGGTTCCTACATTGCAGCGCGCTGAAGACTACGCAGGAGGACCACACTTAAAAAGATTCCTCATCAGAAAAACGCTGCGTAGTACGCAACACTCTTTCATACACGCCCGCTCTCTTTTCGTATTAGTTGCATTCCTCCAACGCCCCCTTGCTCGCTAAGTTGTCGCCTGCCAAGCAGTCCGGCCCCTCTGCCCGGAACTGCGCTCACTCTTTGCCTGACGACCCATTACATGAAGAAGACGCCTACGCCCCTGAGCACTGCCTGCTTGTTCACGGAATCCCTGCGTTACCTGTATTGCGAGCCATGCCAACAGTCTTTTATCCGGGAAATTCAATGAGCGACATCAAGGCAATATTTTTGAAGCAGTTGCGCCGCCTGACCCACACGGGTATCGGTGCGTGCGCGCTGATATGGACCGTACAGGTCCACGCCGACGGCATGGTGCCTGATACCTCCGTGATCATCGTCAATGAAGCCAACGGGGAAACCGCCGTATCCGTGACCAATACCGACGCCAGCCTGGCATTGCTACACGTCACCATCGAAAACATTCCCGAAGACACCGAACCCCTGGTGTTCGTGACGCCACCCTTGGCACGCGTTGAGGCCTCCAAGACACAGTTGGTGCGCTTCATCCTGCAATCGGAAAAGCCCCTGCTCACCCAGCGTTTGAAGCGGGTGATTTTTGAAGGTATCCCCCAAGGCAGACCGGTTTCCGAAGCCGGGCATGCCCGTGTGGGTATGACGGTACGCCAGAACCTGCCGATCATTCTCCACCCCGCTGGCCTGGCGCCCAACCGCACACCATGGACCGACCTGAAATGGTCGCTACAAGAGGGGCAACTGACCGTACGCAACGAAACACCTTATGTCGTACGCCTGGCTCAGGAAGTACAACTGCTGCCTTCCGGAAGCGCCGCGATGCTACCGCGAACCTACGTACTGCCCGGTGAGCAGATCAGCGTTTCGGTCCCTGCAAAAGCTGCCACCCAGGTTCGAATCTATCCAGCGACGGTCTATGGCTTTGCCGTGCCTCCCTATGACGCGCCGCTCGCCTTCCAGGGCGGACATCATCGATAGCGCCGTGCAGGAAAAAGCAGGCGTCGACATTTCAGCGTGACGGAATCCGAAGCGGATCAAGCCGACACCCTGGCATAACCCAAGTGAATCTCATGAACGCCGTATTGAAATACCGTGATGGCGAAGCCATGCCTGCGATTCGGCCGGCCAGCCCTCCCCCTCATCTGTCGCGAGTCCGGACCGGCATGGTGTTGCTGCTTGGCAACATGCTGATAGGGCTCGAAGCCAATGCCGACGACCTCGATGCTGCTTCGTTGCTGACTTCGTTCGACCAGAAAACGCTGAGTCAACGTGGTATCGACCCCAGTCTCGCAACCCAACTATTGGCCGCCCCTAGCTTCACCGCTGGCCGACATCCGATCACCCTCACGGTCAATGGCCAGCGTCGCGGCCGGGTCGACGTCACGTTCAACCGGGAGGGCGACTTGTGCTTTGACCGTTCCCTGCTTGATGCGGCAAACCTGAGCGAGCCATCGATTCCAGCCAACGACAAAGGCTGTTTCGATGTACTCGCCACCTGGCCGCAGGCCCGAATCGAACAGGATCCGGCCAATCTCGGCCTTTCATTGATAGTGCCCACCCAGGCGATACGTCCGGTGGTCCGGGATATCTCCGGTTATCAAACCGGTGGTATCGCCGGGTTACTCAATTACGACATCAACAGCCTCCACAGCCAATACGGCAATCGATCGAACCGCTACCTCTCAGCCAACACCGAAGTCGGCTTCAATGCCAGCGACTGGATTGTACGCAGCCGTCAGGTACAGAGCTGGCAGAACGATGTGTCGCGCACCACTCACCTGGCGGCTTACGCCCAGCGCACCTTTGCCAGCCACGAAACAGTGCTTCAAGCGGGTCAGGTCAATCTCTACAACCCGGTACTGGCCGGCGCGCAGATCACCGGCGTCCAGCTCATGACGGAGCAGGCGCTCCAGGTCGAAGGCCAAGGCAATCCCATCGAAGGGATTGCCCGCAGCCAGGCCCAGGTCGAAATACGCCAGAACGGTTCGCTGATCCACTCGACCGTGGTACCGGCCGGACCGTTTTCCCTGAGTAACGTACGTCGGCTCGACAGTCGCTCCGATGTTGAAGTCACCGTCAAGGAAGCGGATGGCAGCGAGCAACGCTTCACGGTCCCCGTTGCCATGCTCGGCGTTGGCCTGCCGGCCCCCGGTTTTTCGTTGGCCACCGGCCAGGTACGCAGTCTCGGCGATGCCCGGAGCGGTAACCCCTGGGTGATCAGCGGTGGCTGGAGTGGAGCACTCAACCCGAATGTCCTGCTCAGCACCGGTGCCACCGGCACCGCCGATTACCGCGCCGCGGGCGCTGGCCTGAGCCTGCTGCCAGGGCCCGGCACACAGATCCAGACCACCTTGCAAGCGGCCGACACCAGCACCCATCAAGCCGACAGGGGGCTTCAGGCCGATCTGAATGTTTCGCAACGCTTGGGTGAACAGTGGTCGATCAATGCCGCAACTTCGCACCGGACCTTTGGTTATCGCGAACTGTCGGAGGCGGTGTTTGACACTCGATCGGAACGTAGCCAGTCGCGTTACCGCGATCAGCAAAGCTTGTCACTGACCTGGTCAACTCCCGGGTTTGGAGCGTTCAGCAGTGGCTTCAGCCGCTCAACGACATTCGATGGGCAAAACAGCAGCCGCGCCCTGGCGTCCTGGGGCACCCGGATTGGCGACGTGTCGGTGTCGGCCACCGCGCAATGGCAAGTCAGCGGCACCCAACGTAGCGACGACAGTGTTTACCTGAGCCTCAGCATTCCACTGGGTGAACGTCGCCGGGCGCGCACTTGGGTACGCAGTTCCGCTGGCGAATACCGCAGCGGTGTCGGCTTGAACGAGCAGATCAACGACCAGTTGAGCTACCGGGTCGGTGTCGAGCACGACACACGAGACAAACAAGTGCAGTCCTCCGCGGGGGTTTCCCTGCTGCCGCGCTACAGCCAACTGGACTTGAACTACACCCGCTCCGATGCCGAACGCTCCAGCTACCAGATGGGCGCGCGTGGCGGTGCCGTTCTGCACGGCGACGGCCTGACGTTATCGCCATACGCCGTACGGGACACCTTCGCGCTGCTTTCGGTTGGCGACGAAAGCGCCATCAAAGTCTCGACCCCAAGCGGTCCGGTCTGGACCGACTGGAAAGGTCAGGCCGTTGTGCCTCAAGTGAGCGCCTATGGGCGCAGCCCGGTAGAAGTCGACACCCGCTCGCTGCCGCGCAACCTCGATATCAACAACGGACTGGCCGTGGTTTCCGCCGGACGCGGGGCCGTCGACAAGGTCGAGTTCGGCGTCACCTTGACCCGCCGTGCCCTGCTCAAAGTCACCACGGACGACGGTACCCCCCTGCCCCGTGGCGCGACGGTAAGCAGCGCAGACGGTGAGTTCATCACGCTCGCTCAAGAAGGTGGATTGGTGTTTCTGCCCAACGCACTGACCACCCGCGACCTGTGGATAACCGCACCAGGGCTGGAGCGCTGCGCGCTGCGTTTCGAACTGCCGGCCAAGGCCAATACCCAGGTGTATTACGAGACCGCCGACGCCCGGTGCCGCACACTTTGAGGATCTCCCCATGAAGCTGTCCCACCCTCTGCTGTTAACACTCGGCACGTTGATGTTAAGCGGACTGGCGCCGCACGCCTGGGCCCTCGCCGATGAATGCAAGCTCACCCTGAGTCAGCCGGTACTCGATTACGGTTTGACGAATCGGGCTATACGCGCCAATGGCTCCGCAGAGCGAACCCTGGGCGAGCGCCGCCTGAGCCTGAACCTGAGCTGCCCCCAACCCACTGACATGACCCTGTTCTACCGTGCCATGGCCGCGACCGCCGAGCGCTTTCGCTTTGCCGAGCACGGCAGCTATGCCGTGCGCATGAGTGACGCCGTGCTCGATGGGCAACCGGTGGACCTGGGCCTGATTTCTGCCATCGGCCAAGCACCTGAAGCAACCACTTCGAGTCTGCTTTGGCAACCGCAGCAGGCCATCGTTCCGGTTCGGGGCGGTGTGGCGGCGCAAGGGCAAAATCTTTCGGCGCAACTGGAGCTGACAGCCTGGGCGTCGGACAAGGCGTTGCAGGTACGTGACGCCGTAGTCTGGGAAACCACCGGCCTGTTCGACGCGGTCGCGACAGGCCTCTCAAGGGAGATAACCCTGCGCGCCCGTTTCGCCCCCACCGCGTGCAAAGTGGAACTGTCCAATGGCGGCCTGGTGGATTTCGGTCGGCTCACGAAAAACGATCTGAACCCTGACAAAAGCACCCGACTGCCGCCCAAGGATTTGACCCTGCGGGTCGACTGCGACGCCCCGATGGAATTTGCCCTGGTCATGCATGACAACCGCCCGGGCTCGGCAACGGACAACAGCGAGATTTACTACGGACTGGGTCTGGATCACCGCAGCAACAAGATCGGCCTGTACTCACTCAATGTCGATCCCGCTAACGCCAGCGCCGACAGCTTCGCACGCCTGTATCAAACCTACTCCACCACCCAGGGCGCGGCCTGGAGAACCTCCAGTTCGAACCCGATTCCGTTCGCCCAGAGAAGCTACCTGGGCTTTACGGACAGGGCCAGCAGCACCGCAGGCCCGGCCTTAATCCAGAACCTCACCACCACGGTGACGGTCGAGGCCGTCATTGCCCCCACCAATAGCCTGGACCTGAGCAGCGCCGTTCACCTCGACGGCTCGGGGACGATCGAGATTTTTTACCAGTAACACCCACCCTGCCTTGTTGAAGCCGCGGGGCACTTACGCCCCTCGGAACATTCAAGGCCAACAACTAAAGAAAGGAAGTTTCACCCATGAAAAAGTACTTCGCAGCACTTGCTACTACAGCTGTAATCAGCACCGCCCCTCAGGCCTTCGCGGTGGACAATACCCTGGAGGTCAAAGGCACTATCATTCCAGTCGCTTGCACGCCGGTCTTCTCCAATGATGGCGTCATCGAACTAGGCAAGATTTCGTCCAAAGAGCTTAATCCAGACACCCATAAAAAGGTCAGGGAAAACAACATTCAACTGGTCGTAACCTGTAGTGCTCCACAAAGGTTCTCACTGAATCCAATTGACAATCGACGCGAGACATCAACTGGTGATTGGTTTGGCCTTGGTCTGACCACCAACTTAGAAAAGTTGGGCTACTTTTACCCCGAAATTCTGAGTGTCAAGGACGGTGCAACACCGCTGGACCCAATCGACTCAATAGACGAGGCAAACTGGTCGAAAGCAACCTCTGCCAAACCGGGACGTTACTTGTCCGTTGCCGCTATTGGCGGCACCTCACCGATTGATGCAGAAGTTGTCACCTTTGATTTTAGGGTCGATACCTATATCGCCCCCGCCAACGGACTGACCCTGGACCAGGACGTCACCATTGACGGCTCCGCAACGTTCGAAGTGGCGTACTACTAAGGGCCAAGGCACTGAACCGTTCGTTGCCTGAATGAACGGTTCAGTGCCTAAACTTCTACGAGAAAAAGGAATTTATCGATGAAGCGTATTCCCATGGCTCTGACCACCGGACTGCTGATGGGCATGGCGACTGCAGCCCTTGCGGTGCCCCCCAATGAACTCTTGGTCAAAGGCACGATCACCCCGGTCGCCTGCATCCCGATTTTCTCCAACAACGGACTTGTCGACTACGGAAAAATTTCCCGAAAGGACCTGAACGTCGACACAAGGACGCAACTGCGTGACGAGTTCCTCGACCTCGACATCAGCTGCAACACCGCGGCTCCTTTCGCATTGATCATGCGCGATAACCGCGAAGGCTCGGCCATCGTCAACAGTGAGATCTACTACGGCCTGAACGTCGACCGCAGCGGCAACAGGATCGGTCTGTACTCGTTGCACTTCGATCCTGCCCGCACCGTAGCGGACGCTCTGCCGCAAGTGTATCGAACCGACTCCACCACTGGCGGGCGGGGGTGGAGTACATCCAGTTTCAGCCCCATACCGATTGCCGCCAATAGCTGGCTGGGCTTCACCGATTTGGCGGGCAGCACCGCAGGTCCTGTCGAGATCAAGAACCTGAGCAGCCGGGTCACCCTCGTCGCCGTCATTGCCCCCACCTCAACGCTGGACCTGAGTGACGATGCAATACTCGACGGTTCCGCAACCCTGGAGGTTGTCTATTTATAGGCATCTGTCACGGTTGAATTCTCTCGCTGCTGACTTGCACATACAGCGCCCTCCCGGCCCCGAGACCGGCGATGATCGCACCCAGGCCGATGACACCGAAGATCCAGCCCACCGCCGTCCAGCCACCGGTCCAGTCATGCACGATACCGACCGCGAACGGCCCCATGGACGCCAGGGTGTAACCAAAACCCTGGGCCATGCTCGAGAGGTTCGCGGCGACGTGGGAGTCCCGCGAACGCAACACGATCAGGGTCAAAGCCAGGCTGAACGTGGCACCCTGCCCCAGCCCCAGCACGATCGCCCAGCCCCACAAGCCTTCGATCGGCGCATACAGGCAACCGAACAGACCACCGAGGGTCAGGGCCATAACAATCACGATCGCCAGGCGCTGGTCCTTGCCACGTGTAGCCAGCCAGGGCGCGGCGAGGGAGCTGACCAGTTGCACGATCACCGAACCCGACAACACCAGTCCGGCCTGGGTCGGGGTCAGACCGCGACCGATCAGGATCGACGGCAACCAGCCGAACACGATGTAGGCCAGGGACGATTGCAGGCCCATGTACAAGGTCACTTGCCAGGCCAGCGGATCGCGCAGCAATCCGCGAACCCGGTAGGCGACGTTGTGCGCGCCGTGTTTCTGGCCGACTTGCGGCAACCAGAACAGCGCGGCCGCTAATGCCGGAATGACCCAGAAGCCGAGGCCTATCGCCCAATTTTTGTCGAAGTGTTCACTCAGCGGCACGGTCGCACCCGCCGCCATCGCCGCGCCCAGGCACAGGGCCATGGTGTAGACACCGGTCATGGTCCCGGCCTGTTTCGGGAAGTCGCGCTTGACGATGCCCGGCAGCAACACGCCAATCACGCCGATGCTGGCACCGGCCAGCACACTGCCGGCAAACAGACCGATTTCACCGAACGAACTGCGCAGGATGATCCCGCCCGCCAGGGTCAGAAGAATGCCCAGCACCACCCGCTCCGCACCAAATCGCCGCGCCAGCACGGGTGCCAACGGCGCAAACAGGCCAAGGCAAAGCACCGGCAACGTGGTCAGCAACCCCGCCGCGGACGCCGACAAGCCAAGGGACTTCGAGACCTCGCTGAGCATCGGCGCCATGCTCGACAGCGCCGGGCGCAGGTTCAGCGCCACCAGAATCAGGCCCAGCAGCAACAGCCACGGCCGGCGCAGAACCGGGTGAGTTTGCTGAACCTGTTCGTCATCGGCCTCGGCGTCGATCAGCAGCTCTTCCAGCTCTGCCGAACGTTTTGCGGCTGTGGATAATTCACTGCGCGGTATCGACTTCCCGGTTTCAAGGTTCATTGATCAACTGCCTCGACAAGGATTTGGCCCGCTCCGGATCGCGTTGTTCGACGGCTTCGAGCAATTCGATATGCAGGTCGAACACTTCCTGGCGGCGCGGGACGATGCTCAGTGTCTGGCGCAACTGCGCGCCGACGATGCTGGAGAAATAGCGATACAACTCGCTGAGAGTCGGGTTGTGAGCGGCGTCCACCAGGCGCCGGTGGAACACCAGATCGCAGGCGATGTAGGTGTCGAGATCGCCGTGGTAGTGACTGCCGCTGACACCCAGCGCCTCGCGCAATGCCACCAGGTCTTCATCGGTGCGGCGCATGGCTGCCAGGCCGATGGCCTCGACTTCGAGGATGTGCCGGGTTTCGCGAGCCTGTTCAAGAGAACAGCGTGATAGCGCCTTGAGCGTGTCCAGTGGATCGACCACTGCCCGCAGGTAACTGCCATCGCCCTGACGGATTTCGATCAACCCGGAAAACGCCA
>RCUO01001040.1_pt1 | contig 11278 bp, 8 predicted proteins | sample 2166161 | NCBI WGS metagenome assembly RCUO01 (sample SAMN09932617, study PRJNA488358) | compost metagenome | feature: garden; material: soil; isolation source: compost soil in cyclohexanecarbonitrile-enriched culture | place: Germany: Experimental Botanical Garden Goettingen | collected 2016-01-27 | reverse complement strand
AGGCTGAGAAACAAAGCGTATAACGGTCCCTTTTTTTTCATATAGAACTCCTTCCTTCAATAATTCTTTTCATTAGCCGTTCATGCTGCGGGCAAAGATTAACCTGTATATATAGTAAGAATTAGTTACCCAGATTGCAAAATACATATTATGTAAATTAAGCTACATTCAGCCTTAAAAATGGCGATCAAGTTAATAATATGTGATCAATTTGTTACAGGTATAACGGGGTATGACAAAGATCACTGTAGCGACGGGCTTTAAGCTAATTTTAAGGTTGTTCAAAATTTGTTCAAAATTGATCAAATGTTGCTAAATTCGTCACAATTATAATGCTCGAAAATAGTACCGATTAACCGCTTTCTTTGTTGGTGTGACAGTATTCGACGAAAGTTGCACAGTTATTGGTAAAAAGATTCATTGTGTCATATATCACAGCGTGTAAAAGTGACAATAATTTAGGCTCGCGGTTACAATCTCTCAAATTAAGTTATATCTATGTATGATAGAGTTAGAGTCAAATATACATAGATTGGAGATCCTGCTGGTGCTTAAAAAAGTAATGCTTGTAGTAATGTCTTTATTCTTATGTTTTGGTATAGTACAGCCTGCTGCACAGGCAGCGGGAGCAGAACCAATCTTGAAGCTGGGTGTTAATGACAAGCTGACGGAGATTGAAGCAATAGCTGTTAATAATACTTATTATGTTCCGCTCCGGACGCTGGCTGCCGAGCTGAAATGGACGCTTACCGGTCTAGCGGACGGGATATCCGTTACAGCCGGGAATAAATCGGTGTTTTTGCTTAGTGCCGGCAAAGGCCTGAAGCTCCGGGACGGCAGCATTGTAGCCGTGAGCACCTTTCTGAAGAACGGCAGCCTGATGGTTCCGCTGAAGATAAGCAGCTATCTCGGCTATAGCATAACCTTTCAGGGAGATAAATATTTGCTGAGGGTGCGGGATGCATCAGCTGTAATGAGCGATGACGACTTTGTGAAGCGATTTGGAGATAAGCTGAAGCCTCAGACTGCGAGCTTGCCTGCTCCGGCGGCTTCAGCAGCTGTCAAAGGGCGTACCTTGTATCTGACTTTTGATGACGGGCCATCGGCGACAACCGCGCAGCTGCTGGACATTCTGGACAAATATGAAGCGCAGGCAACCTTCTTCATGCTCGGGCCGAACATGAACCGTTATCCGGCACAGGTGAAGCGGCTTGTAAAGGCAGATCACGGGCTTGGACTGCATGGCATGACCCACATTAAGGACAAGTTCTATGCTTCGCCTGCAGCAGCGCTGGCTGAGATGGCAGCTGATAATGCGGTGCTGAAGAAAATCACCGGGGCTGAAACGACGCTGATCCGCCCGCCGTATGGCAGTAAGCCTTACTTCACAAAGAGCTTCCGGGATAAGGTCCTGACCCAAGGCTATCATCTATGGGACTGGAACGTTGATTCAGAAGACTGGAGATACAAGGAAGACAGCGATAAAATTTATAATTCGGTCATGAACCAGGTGCATAAGCTGCAGCCATCCAAGACCAATCCGGTTATTCTGATGCATGACCAGAAGGCGACACTGAAGGTGCTGCCGCGTCTGCTGGAGACCTTCAAGAAGGAAGGTTACAGCTTTGCGGTCATCACGAAGGACTTGAAGCCTCTGAACTTCTGGAATGATGAGCGGTAAGCAGAATGTTCATGGAACCGAAATATGATAAATAAAACAAGAGACCGGCAGACTTAGTCTGTCCGGTTTTTTTTGCTGTGTATGGGCTGCTTTCCTGTGAACACTTTAACGCGCTATATATTACAAGAACGGCTAATCCGTCCCAAGCGGAGGAGGCCGTTTCTTTGCGTTGACAATTTCACTCATCTGTATTAATAATAATAGTACAGTTGACACACCTAAGATTACCATATTTGTAGCTTAGTAAAGGAGGGCGACTATGTTCGAACTGGATGTCCGCAGCCGCAAGCCAATTTACGAGCAGCTGACTGACAAAGTTAAAGAGATGATTATGCACGGCATTCTGCAGGCGGACGAACAGCTTCCATCGGTAAGGGCATTGTCCTCACAGCTTACAGTCAACCCTAATACGATCCAGAAGGCGTACCGGGAGCTGGAGCGTGAAGGCTTTATTTATTCCCTGCCTGGAAAAGGGAGCTTTGTGGCACCGCTTGCGCAGGAGCGCAGTGAGAGCCAGCGGACGGAGCTGCGTGAACAGCTGCTGCGGCTGATGGCGGAGGCGGTGTACCTCGGTTTTACCGAAAGTGAGATAAGCGCATTGTACCGGCAGATGCTTGAACGGAAGAGTGGGGGGGAGAAGCATGATTGAGATTCGCGGATTAAGCAAAAGTTTTCAGGGTGAAAAGGCTGTTGACAGCCTCTCGCTGACCGTGCAGAAAGGAGCGGTATATGGTCTGCTCGGTTCAAACGGTGCTGGAAAGACTACGCTATTAAAGACACTTGCCGGGATTTACCGGCCGGAAGAAGGAACCGTTACAATTGGCGGTGAGCCTGTTTTTGAAGCTCCTGATGTAAAACGGAGGATTATTTTCATGCCGGACAGCCCGTATTTTTTCCCGCAGGCGTCGGTGCGGAGTATGGCTGCATTTTACCGGTCAGTCTATCCTTCGTGGAGTGAGAAGCGGTTCGGGGAGCTGGGTGCTGCTTTTAAGCTGGACCGGAAGCGGAAGCTCAGCAGATTCTCCAAAGGGATGCAGCGCCAGGCAGCTCTATGGCTCGCGCTGAGCTGTACGCCGGAGGTGCTGATTATGGACGAGCCGATTGACGGGCTTGATCCGGTTATGCGCAGGCAGATCAAGAATCTGCTGTTTCAGGAGGTGGCTGACCGCGGCCTGACTGTCCTGATCTCCTCGCACAATCTGCGGGAGATCGAAGATCTGTGTGACCATGTCGGCATTATGCACGGCGGCCGGATGCTGGTGGAGAAGGAGCTGGATGACCTGAAGGCGGACACGCATAAAATCCAGGTGGCCTTCCGCGATCAGCGCCACGCCGGAGCGCTTGCTGCGAAGCTGCAGATCCTCCATCAGGAGCAGCGGGGCAGTGTCAGCCTGTATATTGTTAAGGGCGACCGTGAGCGGATTGCCCAGGCTTTTCATGTATATGAACCGTATGTATTTGATCTGCTGCCGCTGACGCTTGAAGAAATCTTTATTTACGAAATGGGGGATGCCGGATATGATGCGCAGCCGATTCTTCTTTAACAGCAGTGTCATCCGCCAGAACCTGCGCCAGCACGGCTGGATCGGAATTATTTACTCGCTCGTCCTGTTATTTGCGCTGCCGCTGCAGCTGTTTCTGAATGTTGATCCCAATCCGGAGCGCCGGTCTCTGGACAATTTGTTCTTCATCGGCGGGGAGATTCAGATGCTGTTCTCCGCTACGGTGCCGGTCGCGGCAGCCCTGTTCCTGTTCCGTTATCTGCAGGCCAAAGCGCCCTCTGACCTGTGGCACAGCCTGCCGCTGCGCCGGGAACACCTGCTGGTGTCCCATACGGTAAGCGGATTGATTCTGGTACTCACACCGGTCTGGCTGACTGCTGCCGTCACAGGAATTGTGAGGACACTTGACGGCAACATGTATATTTACTCCTGGGCGGACGTGGGCAAATGGTGCCTGACACTGACGGTCCTTACGCTGTTCCTGTTTATGTTCAGTGTGTTTGTCGGCATCTGTACCGGTCAATCCGTACTGCAGGGGGTAGTGATCTATGTCCTTCTGGTTCTGCCCGCCGTGTTGCTTATGCTGGTGAATGAACATCTCAGCATGTATCTGTATGGTTACCCGGCATGGTACGGATTAAGAGGACGTAATGATGTCTGGTCTCCGCTGCTGCATATGATCTATGTCAAAACCAATCCGTTCACCGCCGGCTATCTGTGGCTCTATTCGGCACTGTCTGTCCTTTTGTTCGCGCTGTCCTTTCTGCTGTACCGTAAACGCCACGGGGAGAAGGCCGGTCAGGCGATCGCCTTTACGTACTTCAACCCGTTGTTCAAGGCGGGGATCATGCTCTGTGCAATGCTGATCTCCGGCACTTATTTTGCTGAGCTGCGGAATCAGCAGCTTGGCTGGATTATCGCCGGGCATCTGATCGGCGCGCTGATCGGCTATATTGCAGCGGAGATGATTATCCGTAAAACATGGCTGATTCTGACCCGCAAGGCACCGCTCGAATTTGCCGCATATGCAGCTCTGCTGGGGCTTGTGCTGTATGTTCCGGTGTCCGGGCTCACCGGCTATGAGAACCGGGTGCCGGCTGCGGAAAATTTAGAGGGAGTATTTGTTTCAGATAATTACTCCACATACGATGCCTACTGGAACAGTGCATACCCTTTTGCAGATGAACAGAATCCCTTCATCGGAGATAAGGATTATGTTGAAGCTGTCCGCAAGCTGCATCAGGCCATGGCAAGCATGCGGCCGGATCGTCGGAAGAATGTGGATTACCGTGAATTTTATCTCATGTACAAGCTGGATAACGGACGGACTTTAAATCGGACCTATCGGGTTCCTGTAGCCGGCTTTGAACCGGAGCTGCGGGCGGTGATGGAGAGCCAAGGGTATAAAAGCACAATGTACAGACTTTCCCAGCTTGATGGAGATATTGAAGGTTTGCGTTTCAGCGATTACAACAAGGCGCTTATTATCTCGGATCCGCAGGAGGTTAACGAGCTTAAAGAAATATTGAAGCAGGAAATTCAGAATATGAGCTATGATGACCAGACGGGAGGGCAGCGTTCATATGCAACCATTCAGATTATAGGCAAGCCTGATGATACAGGGTATCCTTTCTATTCCGATTATGAGTGGAAGCATTCCTTCAGTGAGCTGACGGAGCGGCTTGAGCAGCTGGGTTACGCGGATAAAATCCGTATTACTCCGGGCGATGTGAAATCAGCAGAGATTATTCCGAACGAATATGCCAGCCGGTTCACCGGCAATGACCGCTATGATCCCGAGCGCCATCTGCAGCTGGCTCGTACTGAGAACCGCTTAGCTGCAGTTCAAGATGCGGCAGCGATTAAAGATATCCTTGACCGGGGACGGTTTTATACTAACTCTGAAGGTGGTTATCTGGTGAAGCTGGCCTTTAAGGAAGGAAGAAGAGATTATATCACGCTGCGGGAAGAGGATTTGACTCCGGCAATTAAAGCCATTCTTCCGTAAATCTCTATAGGGGCCGGGGAGCGCCGTGTGCTGCCTGCCGGTTGACAGAAACTGGAGCTTTGGATTATGCTGTTGGAAAATGCTAGTATTCAAAAATTTAAGGAGGTCACTGCAGATGAATAACGGGAATGTGTTTAACAACAATTATCATTTTGAGAATCTTGCAGGGCCTCCATGGAGCATAGCGTAGTCTCAGTCTTAGCGGGTTGTTTGTTGCCGGTTTCGCATATTAGCGGGAACGGCAGCTGATAACTGAAGCGCGGCTGCGGCTGTTGCAGGGCCATGGACGATAGAGTCCATGGCCCTTTTTGTATTCTTTTTTTGAAAGAAAAGGAGTGTGAAAGGGATGTCTGAATTCCAAGATGAGATTATGCGCCAGCTTCGGGCCATTGAGGCGGAGGAGAATGTGCGGATTCTATATGCCTGCGAATCAGGCAGCCGGGCCTGGGGGTTTCCTTCCAAGAACAGTGACTATGATGTGCGTTTTCTGTATATCCGCCGGCCTGAAGCGTATCTGTCGATTTTTGAACCGAGGGATGTCATAGAACGGCCGATCAGTAATTTGCTGGACATAAACGGCTGGGATCTGAAAAAGGCACTGCTGCTGTTCCGCAAATCCAACCCGCCGCTCTTGGAGTGGCTGCAGTCCGGTATTCGCTATGAAGAGAAGTATTCGGTGGCAGAAAGCATCCGCCGGATCTCGCCGCTGGGTTTCTCGCCCAAGTCGGGTATCTATCATTATCTGAATATGGCCAAAGGCAACTACCGGAACTATCTGCAGGGCAGCGACGTCAAAATCAAAAAATACTTTTATGTCCTCCGCCCTTTGCTGGCTTGTGCCTGGATTGAGCAATTTAATGAGGCCCCGCCACTGGAATTCTCCATGCTCGTAGAGACGCTGATTCCCGAGGGAACACCGCTGCGGGAGGCTGTCAATCAGCTGCTGATCCGCAAAATGTCCGGTGAAGAGCTGAATGTGGAGCCCCGGATTGAGGTTATAAATAACTATCTGGAGCAGTTAATTGCCTATTTTGAAAAGTCGGCTTCCCTGTTTGAAGCAGCTTACGGTATACCCGATGAACAACTGGACGTACTATTTTACAGCGCACTGGCGGAAGTCTGGGGTGAGGAAAGCTCCTGGACTGCAGGATTACAAGAGGTCAGGAGGCCGCCAGGCAACGCTTATGGAGGGAACTAGAGATGCACTTAATCATCAGGGCTAGCGGAGCGGGAGCAGGGATGCTGTCCCATCTGCTGGCCAAAAATCCGAATAATCTGTACGACCGGACTGAAAAGGATGCAAGAGTCCGTATTGTTTTTATATCCTCCTCTGAAGAGGAGACTGAAGCGGTTATTTATGTAACACCTGATCCGGTGGAGCTGGTGAAGGGAGATTCGCAGGCGCACAATGACATCACTCAATATATCAATGACCGGGAATTTGTAACCAGCAGCCTGTTCTGCACTTACATCCGGGGGGCGCTGGGTACGGCGCTGAACGGCAAACCGAAGGAAGCTTATGTGCCTTGGGTGAAGGAGCCGCTGCAGCTGGAGCTAAGCTTCGGGCCTGTTGCCTCCAATCTGCCAGACCGGACTGTGGAAGAGCTGTTTACCGCCCTTGGCTATGAGATATCAATAGAGCGTGGAGATACGGAGTATTCTTTTGATCTAAAAACACGAAGCTCGGCCCGGTACATCCGGCTTAATGGGCGGCAGACGCTGCAGACTGCACTTCAGCAGCTGTTCGTGCTGATTCCTGCCCTGGATGACTATAAGCATTATTACATCAGCGATGATGAGGTGGACAAAATCCGGCGGTACGGGGCAGGCTGGCTGGAGCAGCATCCGCAGCGCGGTCTCATTCTCAAGCGCACGCTGCGTTTTGCCGGAGCAATAAGGCAGTATGAAGAGGTCGCGGCAAAAGAGCTGCGCAGCGCAGCGGGAATGCCTGCATCCGCATCTGCCGCGGAGGTTCCGGTGCCCGGCGTCTCCAAAGGGCCGGCGGAAGAGGAGCTGAAGGAGCCGAGGGTCCGGCTGAACGACCTGCGCTATGCGGCTATTGCCCGCACGGTTGAAGAACTGGGCGCCAAGGCCAGCATCGTGGATTTTGGCTCGGGGGAAGGTAAGCTGTCTGCAAGGCTCAGCACTGTGCCGGGCGTTCGAGAGATCAAGGCGGTGGAGCCTTCGGCTGCAGCACAGCTGCGGGCGCTGGACCGCTTCGCCAAGCTGGAAGGCAGGGCGGGGACGGTTATGCCGGAGCCGGTGACCGGCTCGCTGTTTTATTTTGATGAGTCGCTGCGCGGCAAGGATGTTATGATTCTCTGTGAGGTCATTGAGCATATCGAGGAATACCGGCTGGATCGGGTGATGGATAATATTCTCCGGGAATATAGCCCCAAGACGCTGATTGTTACGACTCCGAACAAGGATTACAACGCTGTCTACGGGATGGGAGAGGAACAAATCCGGCATAACGATCACCGCTTTGAGTGGGGCCGCGAAGCCTTCTCTGCCTGGTGTGGACGCTGGACAAGGAACTACGGTTATACGGCTGAACTGACAGGAATCGGGGATTTGTCCGAAGCGTTCGGATACCCGACGCAGATGGCGGTATTTACGAAAGGAGAACACCTGTAATGACGGATATTAAGGAAGCACAGCGGACTATCCCGTTCCCGCATGGAGGAATTGTCGTGTTAGTCGGGCCGTCAAACAGCGGTAAAACCACCCTGCTCGGCAGACTGGCAGCTGAAGGGGTGCTGCTTGAGACGGAAATCGTATCCTCCGATGCTTACCGGACAATGGTCGGTGATGTGGAGTTCCTGGACTGGAAGGGGCGGCCCCGGGAAGAGGCGGATATCATCTACCATGATTATCAGCAGCTGTCGAATCTGGCCTTCGAAGCGATGAACACCGTGGTTTCAATGCGCAGCAGGCTGGGCAGGCTGACGGTGGTGGATGCTACCCATCTCCAGCCGGAATACCGCCGGAAATATATGGATCTGGCCGCTGCGTATGATGTGCCCTGTGTAGCCTGGGTGCTGGATATACCTGAGCAGACGCTGCTTGCCCGTGATAAGGACCGGGAGCAGCCGCGCGGAAGAGCACGGGTTAAGAGCCAGTACAGCCAGTTCAAACGCTCTTTGCGCGGACTCCGTGAAGAGGGCTTCGACTTTGTATATATGCTGAAGGAGCCGGAGGCGGTGCAGTTTGTCCGCAGGGAGAATCCGCTTCTGGCTGACATCGGCGCAGGGATTGATGTCATTGGCGACATCCACGGATGCTATGATGAAATGCTGGAGCTGCTGGGTGAGCTGGGCTACGCTGCGGATGAGTCCGGGCTGTACAGGCATCCGGAAGGCAGGACGCTGGTTTCAGTCGGCGATGTGATGAGCCGCGGGCCGAAATCGCTGGATACCCTAAGCTTCTGGAAGCGGCACTGTGATGCGGGAATCGCCCGGATGACAGACAGCAACCATGGCTGGAAGATCGCCCGTTACCTCAGCGGACGCAATGTGACCCTTAGCCACGGTGACGAGAAATTTGCCGAGGAGCTGGGCCTGTATGCTCAGGAGAACGGTATCGATGCGGCAGCAGCCTTAAGGGAAGAGCTGAGACAGTTCCTGCTGGCTGCGCCCTCCCACCTGGTCATGTGCCGGGACGGAGTGCGGCGGCTTGTCATCACCCATGCGGGAATCCGTGATGAGTACATCGGAAGGCAGTCACGGCGGATTCAGGATTTCTGCCGTTACGGAGATACCGATGGTACGGATAGTACAGGCGCGCCGGTGCGCAGGGAGTGGTACACCGGCCACGAATCAGGCGAGCTCATTGTCTGGGGGCATGATCCGCGGCCGTACCCGGAAGTAGTGAACAACACCATCAACATTGATCAGGGAGCGGTATTTGGCGGTTCGCTTACGGCTTACCGCTACCCGGAGCAGCAGTTTGTCAGCGTCAAGGCACAGCGCGATTATGCGCTCGATCCTGATAGTCCGCTGATCCGCTGGGAGCGCGGGCGCTTGTCCCCGCCTAACCTCAGCAGACTGGTTAACGGCTATTCGGTCTTTACGGATGCTTACGGTGAGCTGTCTGTACGCGGTGATTATGTGAAGGCGGCAATCGACAGCGTCTCCCATTTCACGGTGCCGCTTGAGGAGCTGGTATACATACCGCCGACGATGAGCCCAACCCCGGCTGTATCGGCTGATGAAGCTTATCTGGAGCATCCGCAGGAGGCCTTTGATTACTTCCGCTCTCAGGGAGTTACAACAATAGTGGCTGAGAAGAAGCATATGGGCAGCCGGGCAGTCCTGCTTTTGTTCAGAGATGAGCAGGCGGCGGTCTCTTATGTCGGGCGGCCTACACTGGGGACGATTTATACCCGTACCGGCCGGGCATTTTTTGACCGGGAGACCGAGCTGCAGGTGCTGGCCCGGCTGAACGCCGATCTGGTGCAGGCAGATTATTTCAACAAATATAATACGGAGCTGCTGCTGCTGGATGCGGAGATTATTCCGTGGAACCTCAAGGCGCGCGAGCTGATTGCGACTCAGTATGCCCACGTTGCCGAAGCGGCCGAGCTGGACCGTGAGCAGCTGCTGCATAAGCTGCAGCAGGCTGAAGCGGCAGGCCGGGATGTATCGGGCTGGGTGCAGGAGATGGAGGCAAAGCTCCATAATGCCCGGGTGTTCCGTGAGGCGTTTCAGCAGTACTGCTGGGATGTCAGCGGGCTTGACGGTGTCCGGATTGCTCCGTTTCATACGCTGGCCCATAGCGGGCAGAGCTTTTTTGACCATAGCCATGTCTGGCATATGGAGCATGCCGGTCTTCTGGCCGGCATCTCTCCGCTGTTCATGGAGACCGAATACCGGGTTATCTCCAGCCAGGCTGATGAAGCGGATGTCATCAGGTGGTGGAAGGACATCACAGAGGATGGACATGAGGGGATTGTCATCAAGCCGGACCGCTTTATCAGCAGGAACGGTAAGCATATGATACAGCCGGCTATAAAAGTCAGAGGGCGAAAATACCTTCATATCATTTACGGAATTGATTATCTGCAGCCGGACAACCTGAAACGGCTCAAGCAGCGCAAGACAGGCAAGAAGGAGCGCCATGCCCTGATGGAATGCGCGCTCAGCGTGGAGTCGGTTAACCGGTTCATCCGCAGGGAGCCGCTGGACCGGTTGCATGAATGTGTACTCGCTGCACTTGCGCTGGAGTCTGATCCGGTTGATCCCCGGCTGTAGCAGGAAAAGGGGAGTTAGAAGATGTTAGATACTAAAGCTGAGGTTTCCCTCAGTAAATATATGACCAAGCTGCTGCGGCATACGCCGGAGCAGTACGGATTAATTCTTGACCCGGAGGACGGCTCCTGCCTGCTGGAAGAGCTGCTGGATATAATCACATCCGCGCCTAAATGGTCAGGCATTACGGAGGCGGATATCCGGCAGACGGTCAGGAATTGTGAGAAACAGCGCTTCGCCATTGAAGGGGAGCGGATTAAGGCGCGGTACGGACACAGCCATACCAAGGTTGCGTATCCTCCCGGACAGCCTCCGGCAGTGCTCCATCACGGGACGCACCGGAGTGTGCTGTCTGTCATCTTAAGAGAGGGTCTGAAGCCGATGGGACGCCAGTACGTCCATCTGTCAGAGGGACTGCATTTTGCCGCTCTGGCCGGCCGCCGCAGAGGAGAGCTTGTGCTGCTTACAATAGATACGGTTAAGGCAGCAGATTCCGGTGTAACCTTTTATTATGCAGGTAATGAAGTTTGGCTTGCGGAAACGGTTCCGGCGGATTGTATTGCTGAACTGGAGTCTTCGGAAGAATAACTGATTCTGGGAGGGATGTTCATGGAAGAAGTGCCGGATCACCTGGAGAACGGCCTGCAGATTGTATTCATCGGCTTTAACCCGAGCATCCGCTCCGGGGAGCTGGGGCATCATTATGCGAATCCGCGCAATCATTTCTGGCGGATTCTGCAGCAGTCCGGCCTGACTCCGCATCTGTACGATGCCGCGGAGGACGGAGAGCTGCTGAAGCTGGGCTACGGGTTTACAACCATTGTGGCACGCCCTACGG
>RCUO01001036.1_pt1 | contig 11295 bp, 12 predicted proteins | sample 2166161 | NCBI WGS metagenome assembly RCUO01 (sample SAMN09932617, study PRJNA488358) | compost metagenome | feature: garden; material: soil; isolation source: compost soil in cyclohexanecarbonitrile-enriched culture | place: Germany: Experimental Botanical Garden Goettingen | collected 2016-01-27 | reverse complement strand
CTTGTTCTGTAATAGCAAACACAATGAGCGGTATATTATTATCCATGCACAGAGAGGAGGCTGTGGAATCCATTACTCCCAGATTTTTGTTCAGCACATCCATATAAGTCAGCTGTTCAAATTTCTCGGCTGTAGGATCTTTGAACGGATCTGCTGAGTAGACACCGTCCACCTTGTTCTTCGCCATCAAAATCACTTCTGCTTCAATCTCAGCTGCTCTAAGCGCCGCAGTTGTATCTGTCGAGAAGAAAGGATTTCCTGTTCCGGCGGCAAAAATAACCACACGGCCCTTCTCCAGATGGCGGATGGCCCGGCGGCGGATGTACGGTTCAGCAATCTGCTGCATGGAAATAGAGGTCTGCACCCGGGTAGGAACATCAATCTGCTCCAAAGCATCCTGTAGAGCGAGCGAGTTCATAACAGTAGCAAGCATCCCCATATAGTCGGCAGTTGCACGGTCAATACCGCTTGCACTGCCGGCGATTCCGCGCCAGATGTTGCCGCCTCCGCAAACGATGGCTACTTGAACGCCAAGCTCAACCACTTCCTTAACCTGCTGGGCAATGGAATTGATTGTCTCCGCATCAATACCATATCCGTTTTGTCCCGACAGAGATTCACCACTTACTTTAAGAACGACTCTCTTAAATACCGGCTGTCCCAATTGTATACCCTCACTTTCTTACAAAAGACGGAACACTAGGTGTACGTGTTCCGTTCTTTTGATGCTTGCCTTTATTCAATTCTAACGATGCTTCAATACAGTTTATTGATTATTGTTTAACTTGCGCCATTACTTCATCAACGAAGTTATCAACTTTTTTCTCAAGACCTTCACCCAGCTCGTAACGAACGAAACGACGGATGGAGATATTTTCACCGATAGTGCTGATTTTTTCATTCAGCAGCTGAGCGATTGTTTTGTCTGGATCTTTAACGAAAGGCTGCTCAAGCAGGCAGTATTCTTCGTAGAACTTGCTGATGCGGCCTTCAACCATTTTTTCAACGATTTTTTCTGGCTTACCTTCGTTCAGAGCCTGAGCTTTCAGAATTTCTTTTTCTTTCTCAACAGCATCAGCCGGAACTTCTTCACGGCGTACATACTGCGGGCTTGCTGCAGCGATTTGCATAGCGATATCGCGTGCGAACTCTTTGAAGGAATCTGTTTTACCAACGAAGTCGGTTTCGCAGTTGATTTCTACCAGTACGCCGATACGTCCGCCAGCGTGGATGTAAGATTCTACAGTACCTTCAGTAGCAATACGTCCAGCTTTGTTGGCTGCTGCGGAAAGACCTTTTTCGCGAAGAAGTTCAGCCGCTTTAGTGATATCGCCGTTTGCTTCTTCAAGCGCCTTTTTACAATCAAGCATACCTGCGCCTGTTCTTTCACGAAGTTCTTTTACGGATTTTGCATCTACTGCCATTGTTATTCCCTCCAGGTAATTGTCGTTTTATTCCATTCAAGGCCTTTATCCTAAAAAAAGGGCAGTGAGAGGTTATCCACCTGCCAACCACCCTTTTCATTTAAGTTCTAGTTTAAGTTCCGGCTGCTACTTAAGCAGTAGTTGTGTCTTCGCCCTGGTGAGCTTCAACAACAGCGTCTGCCATTTTACCAGTCAACAATTTAACGGCGCGGATAGCGTCATCGTTACCTGGGATTACGTAGTCGATTTCGTCCGGATCACAGTTAGTATCAACAATAGCTACGATAGGAATACCCAATTTGCGAGCTTCCGCAACAGCGATGCGCTCTTTACGCGGGTCAATGATGAACAGCGCGCTAGGCAGGCCTTTCATGTTCTTGATACCGCCCAGGAATTTTTCAAGACGATCTTTCTCTTTGCGGAGAAGGATAACTTCTTTCTTAGGCAGAACTGCGAAGGTACCGTCTTCTTCCCAAGCTTCCAGTTTCTTCAGGCGGTCAATACGTTTCTGAATAGTCTGGAAGTTAGTCAGGGTACCGCCCAGCCAACGTTGGTTGATGAAGAACATCCCCGAACGTTCAGCTTCTTCTTTTACGGAATCTTGAGCTTGTTTCTTTGTTCCTACGAACAGGATTGTGCCGTTGTCGCCAGCGACGCTTTTTACAAAGTTGTAAGCTTCCTCTACCTTTTTAACCGTTTTTTGCAGGTCAATAATGTAAATTCCGTTTCTTTCAGTGAAGATATAACGATCCATTTTTGGGTTCCAACGACGAGTCTGGTGACCGAAGTGTACCCCAGCTTCAAGAAGCTGCTTCATGGAGATTACTGCCATCTTCACACACCTCCTAGGTTTGGTTTATTGTGTGTCTCCTCCGCCGCGTGTCATTTTCCTACAAGACTTTCTTCAGAAGAAAGCACCCCTTGTCGAAATCAACCGGCGTGTGTTTTAACACCGTCAATTACTATACCATATTAAAATACGGGATGCAATGATTAAAGAAATATTTTGTGATTTTCTGATGTTCCCTGCGTTATTTCACTGTAATCAGCTTTTCAATAATCGAATCTACACTTTCATTTTTCACAAAATTGTAGCTCCCATATTGAATTTTAGTATTGATTTTACGGCTGACAGCGGTCTGCAAAAACTCGTTTTGATCACTGATGACGCCGGAAGCTGCAAGAATCCGTGCTGTTTCAGTAAGTGTGCTGCCTGCTGGAATACGCACAGCAATGCCTCCCGGCGCCGCAGCCTGCGGTGTAGCCGGAACAGCCGGAGCATCAGCCTTTCCGCTGCTCGGGGCAGGCTGGGACGGAGAGGCCGGCATGCTAGGCTTGACTGCGGCACTGGGCTTGACCGCAGCGGCCGCTGTAGCTGCGGGAGTAGATGTAGGCACTGGTGTAGCGCCGCTGCCTGCCTGCCCTTCAGGAGCAGGATCAGCTTCCTCTGGCTCTACAGTAGCCAGCGGTACGGCAGCCGGGTCTGTAACAGTCAGATTAAGTAGTGCAGCCTGCCTGACAAGCTCCTCCCGGGTCAGCGGCGCTGCGCCCCCGGAAATCATCAGCTGCAGGAGCAGCGCTCCTGCAATTAGTCCCGTACCCAGGCCTAGCATGAATGAACGGTTCTTAATCATACCGATTCCTCCTGCTTGGCCAGCTGCAGGATAAGCTGAACTTCACCCCGCTGCAGGCCGGCTGTCTTGGCGATGGAGTCGATAGACTTGCCTTGCTCATGCAGCTCGAACAGACGCGGATAACGCAGCTTAATTGAGCTTACCGGCTTTGCTTTGGGCTCAGGAGAGGCTTCCAGACTTACGGAAGTATCAGCAGCGGCCGGCCGGCCGGCATTTTCTTTGGCGATGGCAGTCAGATGAAGCAGCCCCTTTTCTTCGGCTGTCAGACGGGCATCAAGCAGTGCAGTGCTCTTGTGCAGATCTGCAATCTGATCACGCAGTACACTAATCTCCTCCTGCAAAGCTGCCTTAGTGCTCTGTGACTGCGTTTTGATGCTGCTGACCAGCTGCAGCATCTCACTGTTCTCGCGCTCCAAATCCGCCATATACAGTTCAAGTGCAGCCTCAGTATCTTTCAGGCTCTGCTTCTCGGCCCCTTCTTCTTTGCGCCGTGCCGGCAGGATAAGCGCGTAGACAATAGCAACTGCGCCTACCAGCACAATGTATATCCATGGTTGCAAATGCGTGTTCTCCTTTACGGTATCATTTGGACAGCTCAGAGGCTCAGGTCAAGCCGCCGCCCTTTATAAGGGTGCTCTGCATCATTAGGGGCTTCGCTTTTGCGCTGCCCTTGTCCTGATGGATGGTTGTCCTGGTTATTGCCCCGTTCTCCGTCGTTACGGAGCTTTGCTTCCGAGGTCTCATCAATTTCGCCCGTACGCTGGGCCAGTTCTGCAGAATGCTTTACGTTCTCCACAGCCAACTGCTGCTGGTTAAGCATAGGACGGTGAAGCAGCTCGTTCTGGACTTTGCCTGCATCCGTGGTCCGTGGCAGTGCGATTTGCAATTCAACTGGTCTCAGGCTCACAACAGTCCCCTCCCCATAAACCAAATGTACTGTCCCAGCATAAAGGAATGGCCGGCCGCTTGTGCTGCCCGCCTGTTAAATATATGGCGCCAGGGTAATATCGCCGTCGAAATAGTGAAAAACAACCCGCTCCGTCGGATCCTTGACAAACCTTGTATATCTGCCGATTACAATCTTGGAGCCGCCATAGATGGTTTTTACAACCTCGACCCTGGCTCTTGCTGTATCCTCCAGCATTTTCTCAATTTCCAGCACACGCTCTTTAATCCGTTTTTCATCACGCATATGGGCCTGTTTGGTCGCATTCAGCTTCACACGCAGCGCTACTTTATCTGAAGACAGCTGTCCGTTGTTAGCCAGCTGATTCAGCAGGTAGAGCGCCTTGTTCGTCTTATCCTCATTCTCCAGCAGCTGACGGAGCTCCTGGCGGAGCTCGTTGATCTCATTGCGCAGCTCGGGAACCACACCCACTTCAATTGCTGTAGCAGTTGACATTGTATTCCCGATTGTCCGGGCAACCACTCTTTCTCCGGCCTGAACAATGCCGCCGACAATGAGCCCTTTGGTGCCGTTGCACAAAACATCCCGCCCTGCACGGATATTGGAATGCATAATACTCTGGGATACAATTACATCTTCAGCGGCAAGCACATTGCCGTCCTGAATGAAGCTAACCTTGACATTTTTACCGGCACTGATAAGGCCTTTATTATAGCCGATTATACCGCCCGTTATTTCCACAGAACCGCCGGCAGTCAGCTCAGCGCCCTCTACTCCGCCGACAATGCGGATATCTCCTGCAGATTTTACAGAAAAACCAGTCAGCACATTGCCGCGGATAACCACAGTACCTACAAAGTCGATATTGCCGGTGCTGTAATCCACATCGCCGTTTACCTCATATACGGGAAAGACATTAATTTTACCATTGTCTGTCAGTGTAACTAACCCGTCAATTGCCGCATACATTGCCGTCTCACTCTGGTCAAGCAGCACATTTTTACCAATCTTAAACCGAGCTTCTCTTCCGGGCCTGCAGGCTATCTCTTCACCGGTAACGGCTCTGCCCTTCTGGCCGGGCACCGGCGGCATGGCTTCACAGATTAATTGCCCCTTGAGCACATTGTTAAGCCGTACCAGATCCTTGTAATCCACCTTGCCGTCTTCTCTTTCGAGCGGCTTTCGGTCTTCATCCAGATCCATGGCCATAACAACACGCCCGTCAACGCCATGGACCGGCTCATAGCCGATAGCTACCGGCACTCTGCTGAAAAAATACTCTTCCGGATTGCTGCTGATCCGTTTGACAATGTCGTGCTGAATACCGAAACGAATATCATGACCGTTAAGGAAGCCTTCCAGATCTTCGGCTGAGCAGGAGAAATCCTCATCCTTCTTAGAGAATTCCAGATAAGCAATTCCTTTATCCTCCGAAAACGTAATACTTACGTACTGGTTCAAAGCATGCTGACCGATCAATTACTGCTCCCCCTTGTCACCGTCGTCCGGTTAATCATTTTGCATAAGCAGGTCACGGTTTTTCTCAAGCGTTCCGCGCAGACGCAAAATAGCTTTTGAATGAAGCTGTGAAATCCGCGAAGGTGATAAAGACATGACCTCGGCGATTTCGCTTAAAGATAGATCTTCATAATATAAAAGGGACACTACGGTCCGTTCTTTCACCGTTAATTTTTCGATACCTTTGGTGAGTGTGTCGCGCAAATAAAATTCATTTACTTTACGGTCCGGATTTTTGGCTTTATCGTCCACCAGTATGGACATCCGTGTTTCCGATTCTTCTTCGCGGATCGGGTCTTCCAGAGAGCAGAGCGACATAACGGCCACGTCCTGCAGCATGTTTTGAAACTCAATCTCTGAAATGTTCAGATGCTGGCTCATTTCCTCATCACTGACTGATCTTAAGTATTTCTGCTCCAGCTGCTGATAGGCATCCTCGATTTTTTTGGCTTTTTCCCGGACGGATCTGGGAACCCAGTCGCTCTGGCGCAATGAGTCCAGAATAGCCCCGCGCACACGCCAGGATGCATAAGTCTGAAACTGCAAGCCGCGTTTGTAGTCGAACTTTTCGATGGCATCTATAAGCCCCATTACGCCATTGCTGGCTAAATCATCCTTGGAGACATTTTTGGGCAGTCCGACAGCCAGTCGGCTTGACACATAATCAACAATATGGAGGTAGTTCTCAATCAGTCTTTTTTTGGCCTCAGGGTCACCGTGCTCTTTCCACTGCTCCCATAAACCGTCTGTTACTGCTTGAGAAGCTTTTTGCTCGTTCAATGGCTTTCACCCTTCCCAAAGTTTAGTCAGCGGATATTTGCGCGCTGGAAAGCCGTTAATGCGCGCAAGGACTCCGCTTATTCTTCTTTCAGGTGACGAACGGCCTTGGCCAATTCTTCAGGATCTTTCATGGATACCAGCTTAGGCGGCTGCAGGGGAGTAAAGCCTTCACTGCCCCCGTTATCCTCTTCAGGCTTCTGCTTAAGCAGATTGATTAAATCTTCGTCTTCATCAGGCGTGCTCAGATCAAGATTGCCGCCCAATGCTTCATCGGTATCGGTAAACTCATTGTCCCTGCCTGATACAGATTGTTTAACAATAAAACCCAATACCCATCTCAGGAAGAAAGCAAGCACAAACCAAAGAATAAATCCATAAATCCCCCGAATCAGACTCGTCCCAAGTAAATTATGCCCGTAATTTGATAAAAAGGTAAATAAAAAACCAATCAAACCGGATAAAAGGCTAATTATAATTTTCCCCATCGCTATATTTCCTTAGTGCCTTTTTGGACACTGCGGATATGAAGCAACCCTGAGCTGCAGGCAATTTCGATCGTACGTCCGAAATTCCCGCCCGTATCCTCAGCGATCAGAGGAATACGAAGCGACTCCAGGGCAAGCTTGCAGGATTCGACGTTACGAGGCCCGATCCTCATGGTGTCATTCCCTCCGGCAAAAGCAAACATTTGTGAACCGCCGGCCATTTTGGCTACGATCCGGCTGCGGACCGCACCAAGAGCCAGTAGGCGGGATAGCAGCTCAGGTACTGCAGTATCCGCAAACTTCGCTATGTTAAGCTGGCCCTCACGGGCAATCTCTGACGAAGGAAGCATGACATGTGCCATCCCCGCCAGTTTTTTACCCGGATCAAATAAGGTAAGACCCACGCAGGAACCAAGGCCGGTCGTACGGATCAGACTATCCTGACTGCCTACGTTAAGATCTGCCATTCCGACTTTAATAATGCTTTGCTCCTCAATCATTATCAAACGGTACTCCTAAAGCTTTGAAGATTTTCGGGAATGACTCGGGATCCGGAATCAGGAAAAATTGGCCTTCAATTTCATTTTGCCCTTCCAGGAAGGTAGTATCAATAAGCAGCGCATCATCACCCATCTGGCCGAATTGCAGCAGCCCGTAGCCGAGAATGGCCCCCGCCATATCCATAGCCAGCGCAGGTACAGTCGGAAACATGGACAGTGAAGTGAAGTCCGCAAGCGATGAAAGATAAGAGCCAGCCAGAATGTTGCCGATCTCACTCAGCGCGGAGAATTCCATCTCCCCCAGCTCCTGATCCGGAAGAATTTCAATTCCGGCAATGCGGTTCAGAAGACTGATGGCCGCATCCGGAGTAAGAATAAAGAAAAGATTACCCGGCGCTTCTCCTTCAACGCGCAGAAACACGGCATAGACCAGTTCCTCTGCTCCGCCAACCTTATCGGTGATTTCTTCAAAATTCAGCAGCTGAACCTTGGGTACAGCCATATCAATCGGCTTATTCAAAAGCTGGGATAATGCGGTGGCGGCGTTACCCGCTCCAATATTCCCCACTTCCTTCAAAACATCCATTTTGAAATCCTTGAAATTCTTGAACAGCTCCATAACCTATCCCTCTAGGCTTTCCAATTGCACGATTTCACTCTTGTTCAGCACTTCAGACAGATTAAGCATGATCAACAGACGGTCTTCTCCGATTTTGGCCACTCCGTCCAGATATTTCGCCTTGATCCCGCCCACAACCTCTGGCGGTGTGTCGATAGAATCACGGTTCAGGTCAATAACATCATTAGCCGAATCCACGATGAAGCCGACTTCCATCTCATTGACATTAACGATTATTACACGGGTCTGATCCGTATGCTCAGCCTCTTCAATTGCGAAACGGCCGCGCAGGTTAATTACCGGAATAACGACACCGCGCAGATTAATAACGCCTTTGATGAAGGAATACGTCTTCGGAACGCGTGTAATCGGCATCATGCGCTCGATAGTCTGTACCTTGTCCACTTCAATGCCGTATTCTTCAGATCCAAGCTTAAACACAATTACTTTAATATCCTCAGCCATGGAATGAACCTCCCTGTTCTATCCTGATTATTTTATAAATGCGTTAGGATCAATAATAAGAGCAACCTGCCCGTCACCAAGAATAGTCGCACCGGAGATACCTTGAATCTCCGGCAGATATTTACCGAGATTCTTGATAACAATTTCATTTTGCCCGATGAAATCCTGGACAGCCAAAGCCGCCATCCGGTCACTTTTACGGACAACGATAATCTCTGTTTCCTCTTCTGCGCTATCATCAAAATCAGGAATGGCGTAGAACTTACTGAGCGAGAGCAGCGGAATATGGCTGTTGCGGAACTCGATCATTCTCGTGCCGTGAATGGTACGGATCTGGTTTTTCTTCACAATTCCAGTCTCAACAATCGATGAGAGCGGGATTGCATATTTCTCAGACCCGATCTTTACAAGCATGGCTGCAATGATGGACAGGGTCAGCGGAAGCTGTACCGAGAAGTTCGTACCCTTACCTGGTGTGGAATAGACCACCACGTTACCGCCAAGTGAAGTGATCTTCGATTTGACAACATCCAGTCCGACTCCGCGGCCTGATACGTCAGAGATTACCTCGGCAGTGCTGAAGCCCGCTGCGAACAGCAGCTGAATAGCTTCATCATCTGAATAGCCTGCTGCCTGCTCCTGTGTAATAATTCCTTTTTTGATGGCAGATTGCAGAATTTTCTGGGGCTTAATGCCGGCGCCGTCATCCTCGATTTCAATAAATACATGGTTGCCGCTGTGGAAGGCACGAAGATTAACGGTACCCGTATCGGACTTGCCGGAGGCAACACGGTCTTGAACCGACTCAACACCGTGGTCAACCGCATTACGCAGCAGATGCACCAGCGGATCGCCGATCTCATCAATAACCGTACGGTCAAGCTCAGTCTCAGCACCGGTAACAATAAGATCGATTTTTTTGTCCAGAGATTTAGCAAGGTCACGGACCATCCGCGGGAACCGGTTGAACACAGTGTCCACGGGCACCATTCTCAGCTTCATAACAATGTTCTGCAGATCACCGCTGACACGGCCCATATGCTCGACTGTCTCTGTTAGATCAGTGTTCTGTACCTCTGAAGCCAGCTGCTCCAGGCGTACCCGGTCAATCAGCAGCTCACTGAACAGGTTCATCAGCACGTCCAGCCGCTCGATATCAACGCGGATTGTCCGGGAAGGCGCTGCTCCTGTCCGGGAAGGCGCTGCCTTAGCAGCATTTTCTTCTCTGGCTGCTGGAGCTGCCGGAGAAGCCGCCGGGGTTGCGGCTGGGGCTGTCTCTACCGGAGCAGGCGCTTCAGCAGTAGCAGCGGTCTCCAGCGCCATCTGGGCAAGTGACTCCTGATCAAGTGCTACCGCTGTCACCGTGTCAATTTCCGATACGTTCATTATCATCGACTTCATTTCGTCGGCACCCTTTTGGGTTATGTAATAGAGTGAGAAGCCGTAATCGAATTTCTCCTGCTCTATATCCTGAACCGAAGGGAAGGATTTGATCACTTCTCCTGAACGCTCCAGGAGATCAAAAACCATGTAAGCCCGTACCGCTTTTAGCTGGCAATCCTTTCGGATAGCTACATCGATATACAGCACCTGATGCCCTTCCTGAAGCGACTGCTCCAGGACAGAGTACTGGAATTCATCCAGGGTGATCTGGAGATCACCAGAGGCTTCAGCAGCGGGCACAGCCGCAGCTACGCCCGCCGCAGGAATCTCACCGCGGACAATAGCCTGCAGAGCAGTGACAATCGAGGTTACATCTGCCTTGCCCTCGCCTCCTGCCGTAATATCCTGCACCATGGATTCAAGGGCATCCAGGCTTTTGAACAGGGTGTCAAAAATAAAATCCTGCATCCGCAGTTTATTATTGCGCACCAGGTCGAGCACATTTTCCATCTGGTGGGTAAGAGATGCAAGATCCTCAAACCCCATTGTAGCCGCCATACCCTTTAGGGTGTGCGCAGAGCGGAAAATCACCTGCACTATACTAATATCTTCAGGATTTGCTTCCAGCCCCATCATGCTCTCATTCAATGACTGCAGATGATCATTTGACTCATCAATAAACATGGATAAATATTGATTCATGTCCACTAACGAGCACCTCCCCTTCGAGTTCGCTTTTCCTTTATTTAACAGCCTGTACCAGCCGGGGTGCAATTTCCTGCAGCGGCAGTACATATTTAACACAGTGCAGTTCAACCGCTGAGCGCGGCATTCCATAGACAACGCAGGTCTCTTCGTTCTCGGCGAACGTTGAGGTTACACCAGAATCGTACAGGGCTTTCATCATTCTGGCACCGTCGCTGCCCATTCCGGTCATGATGACCGCATGGCGCTCCAGCCCGGTCAGCGGCAGCAGGGATTCATAGAGCGTATCAACGGATGGACGATGGCCGTTGCGGGCATCTTCACTCGTAAGCTCAATGGCATATTGTCCGCCCGCTGCCGGAACAACCTTCACATGATACCCTCCGGGAGCGATGTAAGCAGCTCCCTGGCGAAGTATCATGCCGTGCTCAGCCTCTGACACTTCAAGCGGACTAAAGGTGTTCAGCCGCTGGGCCAGTGACTTTGTGAAGTTCGGCGGCATATGCTGCACAATTACAATCGGTGCCGGAAAATCCGCCGGAATGTTCTCAAGAAATGTTTTTAGTGCCCGCGGGCCTCCTGTAGAGCAGCCAACCGCAACCAGCTTGCGCAGCCCCTTGGTTCCGGACTTACGGTCACCGGCTGCAGCAGGCGGCCCGGCAGGATAGGAAGCAGTCAGCTCCGGCACTGCAGTAACCTCAAGCGGCGCAGGCGTGACTGCATCAAGCTGACGGCGGCTCTTAAACCTTTCGGTTGCAGCGGGCTTAGGAGGAGATGCCGGAGGTTTAGGCAGCTTCCGGATTGAATCTATTCCTGATTTGGCAGAGCCAGGCAGCTTAGTACCTGATTCCGTGACAGGCGGCTTAGGCTTATCC
>RCUO01001035.1_pt1 | contig 11301 bp, 12 predicted proteins | sample 2166161 | NCBI WGS metagenome assembly RCUO01 (sample SAMN09932617, study PRJNA488358) | compost metagenome | feature: garden; material: soil; isolation source: compost soil in cyclohexanecarbonitrile-enriched culture | place: Germany: Experimental Botanical Garden Goettingen | collected 2016-01-27 | reverse complement strand
GTTAGCTGTGGAGATCAATTACCTTACCTATCAATGGGTTAGAGCTGGTGTTTTTTTGCCTGATACCGATTTGATACCAATCTGGAGCATTTCCAGCTCCCCCAGTCTGAGCTTGAGTTGAGCCAACGCGCATACGTCGTCAGCAACATTTGGACGCTGTGGCCAAGCTGCTGAGCGATGAATGCGGGGTTCATGTTGGACATTAAACATATTGTCGCATAAGTATGACGGCAGTTGTACGGCGGTCGATATAACACCGACAGCGCTTTCAGTGCCGGCCCCCACTGTTTATGCAGATCGGAGGTCTGTTTGATGTACTCGCTGTTCTTCGTCGGCGGAAACACGTAGGGCGTGGTCTTGACCTTGCCAATGCCTTTGGCACGGCGATCGGCGTACTGGCGGGCGAACTCCAGCGCGTGCAGCGCTCGCTCGTTCAGCAGCACGAACCGATCCTTTCCAGTTTTTGTGCGCTCTTCTACAACACCCAACGCCACTGTGCGGCAGACATGAACCTGGCGTTTCACCTGGTCAACGGCATCCCAGCGGAGCGCGGCGACTTCAGACAGGCGAAGCCCGGTAAAGAACGCGAACTCAAAGAATGCGGCGTAAATCCCACTGGGCCAATGTTGTGTCTGGTACAGGTGATCGATGATTCGGTTGGGCATCATGCAGGAAGCGTCGGTCGACCTGTCCTTCGATTCCAAAGAGCTGTTTGGCAGTGAGCAGTTCGCAGTTGACGCGGCACGCGGTCAAGGCAAGCTGACCGGCAAGGCCAAATCGGCACAGATCAGCTTGATGCAGTGGAACCAGCTGGTATTCGGCCAGACGCTGACGACCGGCCAGGTACTGGTCCATCACGCCACGACACCGACCGATATCCCGGTTGGTGCCAAGATCATCGTGACCCCACCCGCTGGTGGCTCTCTCTCGGGTGATCTGGGGGTGCGTGGCGCGGGCGCGGTACCGTTTGTGCGCGTTCTGAGTGCGCCGACCGCTGGCCAGTACACCTTTGACGTGGCCACCGGTGAATACGGTTTCGCCGCCGCTGATGTGGCCACGCCGGTGTTCATCGACTATCGCTACACCGTGCAGACCGGCAAGAGCCTGTCGGTGCGCAATCTGCCGATGGGTGACATGCCGGTTTTTCAAGGCGAGTTAATCCTGAAGTACAAGGGCAAAAGCATTTATGTCCGGGTGCCCAACTTCGTCAGCAACAAGCTGGGCATCGCCACCAAGCAGGACGATTACACCATTCCTGACTTTGAGTTCACCGGCTATGCCGATGAGTTCGGTGAGGTGTGCTACTGGAGTGCGAACGAATGAGCACCGTAAACATCCCCGGCATCAGCTACCCGTTCCCGGGTCAGTCGTTGGTGATACCGCCGCTATCGTTGGGTGACCTCGAACAGTTACTGGACCGGATCAATGCAATCGTCGCCGGTGGCATGGATCGGGGCAGCATTGCGACGGTGATCGACGCCACCCATGCGGCGTTGCGCCGCAATTACCCGGACATGCTTCGCGAGGAGGTGGCGGGTCTGCTGGATCTGCGCAACATGCGCGAAGTACTCAACGCCGTGATGAGTGCGTCCGGCATGGAGGCGCAACCGGTGAACGAACAGGGGGAAGTACCGGCCCCTTCGACTGGGGCCAACTCTACGCTCACCTGATTGCCAGCACCGGGCAAAGCCCGGTCACTTTACGGCGTGATTGGGACATGACGATGGTGGGGCACATGACCGACTACTGGCGTCACCATCCGCCGATTCATGTGCTCGTGGCAGGATACCTGGGGTACAAACCGGAAACGCATGTAACTGATGCGCCTGATCTTGCGACCAACCTCGCAGCATTGGCTAAAGACTTGCGCGACGATTTGCCAGAGCATTTGCGCGGTGCTCTCGATGCATTTTCGGGGGGGATTGCCGATAGTCGTGCAGATAATGAATTGAGTCCCTCACAAATACTGTAGGCATGAACTCGACCAACGATGGCCTTCACTTCTTGCTTTTCTGAAAATGGCATGAAGGTTTCCAAGATGGTCAATTTCTAACAGTTAAACCTCCTCCAAGATTTTTAGTGGCGTAACGCCGGTATTGAGCTAGCCTAGAGCAAAGTGACTGTGTTTTGGTGCTTAAATTGACGTGAGCTAATAGAGTTATCTGCATGAAGATGGTTGTCTTTCATCATGAGGGTTATGCATGTCATCTTTGCAAAGGAAGTGCATGTGTTTATTTGTGCTTGCGGGAATATTAACTGCCTCTGGATGTTCTGGGGGCGGCCCTCAGGTTGGTAATAAGTTCACTGTATTTACACCGGAGTTTGCAGATAATCGAGTCTATTATTTGGGGGCAAAAGGTACTGATCAAGTCCAACCGTTGGAGTCTATAGGTGCAAGTGCCGCTCAGGATCCCAATGTGATATTGCAAAACTCTCCAATATCTATAATTCTTAGGTCGATTGAAATTCCAAAAAAAGCCGAGGCTGATAGTCAAGGATGGTTTAAGAAAAGCTTTGCTGCTAAAGATGCTGATTATGCAGTTATACTTGATATCGGTACAAAGGCAGATGGTTCATCTAATTCAATGGTTGTCTGGTATCAGCGAGGCGTTCAACCAGATCAGTCACTCAACTTTTCGAACCTTTTAGTTTATTACGAACCTCGATGGGATGAGAGGGTTGCACCTTTTTTTCGTGTTCGGGTGATGAACGTGACAGAAGAAAAGAATGCAGAAACTCGTAAGGCTTCAGAACGAGCCAAAAATATCGCAGGACCAATCGGGGTAATGGCGGCAAATCCAATCGTTACCCCATTAATCGGGATTTCCTTTACTGCTGCTGAATTGGTTTTTGCAAATCAAAGTAACAAGATGCTTTTGGATTACTCGATTCAACTGTATTCGTCTTATTCATCCTTTGAATCTGGGATGGAACTCGGAACACTTAAGCGTGGCTCATATGTTGTTGTCGGACGACCGCCGTCTGAATCACGGGACTTTTGGAAAGGAGGACTCTCTTTTGATCCGGAAAGTCGAGTTCTGCTCAAAGACAATAAACCTGTAAATGTACCTATAGCATCATTAACTGTCGGTACGTTCGAAAGTATCGTGCCTACGATAGTGATGGAACGATCGACAGAACTTACTGCGCTGTTAAGCTCAAATAGGACTGGATCAAATATAGAAAAAATTGAGGATGCCAATAAAAGACTTGCCGCAAGTGTTGAGGCGTTTGCTGCAACAGAAAAAATTCGAAGGTATAGAAGTCAGTGGGATGTCGAAGCCATTTTGAAAAGGATGGATCTGGATCCTGAATTTAAAAGCCGGTTAGGCTCTGATGATGTTTACTTTGTTCTGCGAGCGGCAAGTCAATGCTTTGGAGTCAAACAATTTGCATCTATTAAGGACGCTATCGATTACAGAATTGAACACAAGAATGAAAGTTGCAAAGGAGGAGGGTCATGATGTTTATGCGCGTATTGGCTCCTTGTTTGGTGTGCGCTGTATTAACTGGATGCCAGGCACCGATGCCGATGGTAGAAGCGCCGATAGTAGGAGCAGCGCCTGAAATTAAAGTTCCTCGCTATCTATTGCTAGGAAATTTTGTGCTCGGAGGAGACACTCCTACGATTGATGCTTTGCTTGAAAAGTTTGAGCGCGTTGGCCCTAATGCCTTCATGGCGAAGGGGCTTGGTATGCCGGTTTTTGAAGTTGCCCCAGGACGAGCATGGTGTGATCTGTCCTTTAAAAGCGGGATTGTTTATTATGAATTCGGTGTTCAGTTTATTCAGCCATCTGAGCCAGGTGGAAATGTAGTTGCGGTGATACGAAATATGCAAGCTGACGGGTATCCCGTTAACTATAGGGTGATGGAGGTTGCTCCAGACGTGTATGCGGCTCTGCTCTATGCGCAGGCCATGGGAAATGCACAAGCGGCGGATTAAAGTTTTATTCGTTGACTGTATGGATTTGTATTTATTATGGAGACACCTCTGTAACCACGATTGAGTTTTTTTGCTGTTAGTACTGAATAGTTTTTCATGACAACCCCACCTCGGTGGGGTTTTTTATTGTCCGCATTTTGAGGTTCCGGCATGGACAGAAACATCGCGTATCAGTTCACTGCTGGTACCCAGGGCTTCGATCGGGCGGTGGATAGCATCGAGCGCAACATGCGGGACGCTCGAAGTACCTTCAATCGGGAAGCCGAGTTCGAGCAGCAGCGTTATGCGATTGAAGCGGCTGCATTGGCGCAGCGAAAAGCCTTGCTCGATCAAGATCCGGACCGCAATCCGGTCGCCCTGCAGCAGGTTCAGCAACAGATCCTGGCGCTGGAGCAAACGCATCGCCACAGCATGACGGTCATCGGCCGGCAGCAAACGATGGAATCCCAGAGCAACTGGTCCGGCATGCTCGGCAGCATCCAGTCGAGTTGGACCGGCGGCCTCAACGGCATCCTGTCCGGGACGATGAGCACTCAAGGGTTGCTGCAGGGCATCTTCGGCAGCATCGGCACCGCGTTCATCGAGAACATGGTGACCAAGCCATTGATGGCCTGGATGTTCGGGGAAACCGCCAAGACTGGCGCGACAGTGGCCGGTGTCGGAGTGCGCACCGCCGCCGAGGCGGGTGGTGCGGCCATGTCCGTAGCGATCTGGGGTGCAGCCACGATGAAGAACATTATCGCCAGTGCCTGGCAAGCGATGGCCGGTGCCTTCGCGGCCATGTCGGCGATTCCCATCATCGGTCCCGTGCTGGGCGTCGCTGCCGCCGCGGCGGCCGGCGCTTTCGTGTTTGGCATGGTGAAAAACGTGGCATCGGCCGAAGGCGGCTACGACATTCCGGCAGGCACCAACCCGATGACTCAGCTCCACGAACAGGAAATGGTGCTGCCCAAACAGTACGCCAACGTCATCCGCCAGGCGGCGAATGGCGACGGACAACTGGGGGGCGGTGGCACCTACCACTACAACGATTACAGCGGCCGGATGACGCCGGCAGACATCCGGCGCAATGCCCGGGCGTTTGCCGAAGAAATGCAAAAAATGCGGCGCAACGGTGCCATCAAGGCATAGGGGGAATCATGCCATTAGGTCCGTTCTGGCCAGCCCGCTGGATCGCCAGCTATCCAGACGTCGGTGAGGTGGGTGACGGGGTGTTGCCGCGCATGCCGGGGCAAACATTGCTGTCGAAAAAGGCACCGGAGTGGAGCACGGGGGTGCAAAAGGCGGCCAGCGGCCGGCGGCGCACTACCGCGTACTACTCGGCGCCCTTGTGGTCGTTCCAGATCAGCTACAACGCGGTGCGCAAACGGCCGGGGCTAGATGAGTGCAGCATCATGCCTTTGCCGGCAAAGTCACCGGACAGACGTTCGGTACCGCGACCACCGGCCCGGCCATCAACCTGTTGCGGATCGAAGAAAACCTGTCGGCCGCCTGGCAGCGTTTGTCGGGTACCTATGTCGAAAACCTTCCTTGGCTCGAATGCGCCGAACGCTACGACCGTGCTCACACCTTCCATTACATGGACCCGCCGTATTGGCAGACTGCCGGCTATGGTGTGGACTTTGCGTTCGAGAACTACGAGCGGATGGCTGACTTTATGCGCCTCTGCAAGGGCAAAGTGATGGTCAGCATCAACGATCACCCTGACATCCGCTGTGTGTTCGAGGGCTTCCATTTTGAAAAGTTGGACATCCGCTACAGCAACACCAATCAGCGGCAGGGGAAAGCTGAGGTGAGCGGTGAACTAGTGATCATGAATTGGCAACCTTCCGCATTGGGAGGGTTGTTTTAAAGTGATGGATTTGGCGGAGCATTATTGCTCCGCCTGGAGTCGAGTCATATTAGTTTAGTGTGTAGAGCTTCCGATAAATTTTTGGACCGTTTTGAGCATATCTATCTGGGTTTTCAAATTTGTAGCCTGTGTCGGCAGGGAGATTAGACTTTTAATTTCCTCGACAGTTGAGTACTTGAATGGATTTATGATGAAAAAATGTAATAGATGCTCAATAAATCCACAGAGTTGATAGTTTTTTAGCTCTATATGTATTGGGGGGGACCCACCGTGGATATGAGTATTTCGAGATCCTCGTAAGGATTCTAATATTGCTTGATGCAATACTCTGTCTTGATAAAAGAAAGAAGCTCTTTTTATGAGTGTGGCAGAGTCGTGCGTCATTGTGAGTCTTTCTAAGGTCGACCACAGCTTCATGAACCTAAGTTCAGGGTCTGAACGGTCTGTTGCGTCGATATAGTTGGTTAACGCAGAGAACACATGTGGCAAATATCGACACTTTTTCAATCGGGTAATATTTTTTCTCAAATCTTCGAAAGTTTTTTTTGGTGATTTTAGAGTCAGTGCTGGGCCGTCTTCAAACGACAGATTCACCCAGCATCCGTCTACTACTATCTTTCCGTTGATGTGGTGTAGCGAGTGAACCTGTCCGCATTGAACTACGCTTTTCGTGGGGTATTCTTGCTCTTTTGAATACGCGAGTAATTGACGATTTTTTCTAAAGCCAATTTGGAATATAGCTCTCACGCAATTTAACGCATCAATGGCGTTGTTTACAGCGTGCTCCTTGTTGACGGCACTGGTAGTGATACATGCAAAAGTGTAGTTTTCTTGGTTTGTGAAGTTGCGTTCTTGGCGGATGGACAATTCGTAAGATCTGGCAGAGTAGTACTTTTTTGGAAGAGTGTTGTGGAAACTTATTCGGCAATCATTAATGTTGACTTGTGGTACTTGATATATATTTTTGATATTAATTTGCGTGATGATTCTGTAGGTGTCTTGCTTTTTTGTTTTCAGATTACAGCTTTTATCAAACTCTAGCAGTAGGTCGTTTGTTTGGGCTATTTTGTTTTTCTTATAGCACTTCTCTACGGATTCTTTCAGGGTTGAATAGAGAGTTTCCTCATCAAGTTTATGATTGTGTTTGATCAGTCCGAAGATGGTGTCGAGGTAGAAAGGTGTCTGGATTTTGTAGCTTATGTTTCCGTCAGAGGTCAAGCTGTAGCTTTCACGAATTATATTCGCAAGTTCAGGGATATAGCCTGGATTAGTCCATGTTGATTTCAAGTTCATCTCCTGAGTCGCAGTTGCTCTGTTAAGTAGGTACTAAGATTTGTCGTTCACTTAATTATTTCATTAATTTTACGTCCCTTGGCGAACCAATGCATCGTGCTTGCCGGTGACGTCAGAGGTTGCTTGCGCAAAAGATGCCTGCCCCTGAACTGAATGAGCGACCTTAAACGTTTTTGCCATTTGTCGAATATACCCACAAGAAAATTGATCCGCCGCGTACTTTGTTGCGTACTGTACATAAATACAGTATTTGCATAAGGGCTGCTCCATGAGCTTTGAAATTCTAGGTCTCATTGCCGGGGGCGGCCTGAAGTTGCCGCTGTGCTTGTTCCAGGTGCCCGCAGGCTTTCCTTCACCCGCGGCGGATCACATTGAGGCTCAAATTTCCCTGGATGAGGTACTGAACATCCGCGCCCCGCACGTTTATCTAGTCAAAATAACCGGGGAGAGCATGCAGGGTGCGGGAATCTTTGACGGCGACCTGGCCGTGGTAGATCGCTCACTCGAGCCAGTCCACGGTCACATCGTCGTTGCGCTGCTGAACAACGATCCGCTGTGCAAACGCCTGTGCATTCGGGGAGCGGAAGTGATCCTTTTGTCTGAAAACCCCAAGTATCCGCCTCGGTACGTGCTGGAAGGTGATGAGTTGGCCATCTGGGGCGTAATCATCGGCAGCGTGCGCAGCCATGTCTAAAATAATGCCGGTGTTCGGCCTGATCGATTGCAACAGTTTCTACGCAAGCTGCGAACGCGTGTTCCGTCCGGACTTGGCCAAAGTCCCGATTGTGGTGCTGTCGAACAACGATGGCTGCGTCATCGCCCGAAGCTATGATGCAAAACCCTATGTGAAGATGGGAGAGCCGTATTTCCAGATCAAACACAAATTAAAGCAGCACGGCATCGTCGCGTTTTCGTCGAACTACGCACTGTATGGCGATATGAGTGAGCGGGTCATGACGCTGATCGAGTCAATGGTGCCAGCTGTGGAGGTGTACAGCATTGACGAGGCTTTTGCCGATTTCACCGGTATCGAAGGGCTGGACGCACTCGGCCGAAAGATTCGCAGTCGGGTGTTGCGGTGCACGGGGATTCCGGTTGGCGTTGGCATTGCCCCTACCAAGACCTTGGCCAAACTGGCCAACCACACGGCGAAAAGGTTGCAGTCCCATACCGGCGGCGTTGTGAATATATGTGAACCAGCAAAGCGCGACTGGGTACTTAGGAACACCGACGTGGGTGAAGTATGGGGCGTGGGCAGGCGCATGAAAGTACACCTGAACACATTGGGCATAAAGTCCGCCATGGACCTGGCCAAGGCGGATGCCTGGTCACTGCGCAAGCACTTCAGCGTCGTGATTGAGAAAACCGCTCGGGAGCTGGCCGGCACGCCGTGCCTGGAATTGGATGAACCTGATCCGCCGAAGCAGGAGATCTGCTGCAGCCGGATGTTCGGCAAGCGCTTGAAGGAGTTAGAGCCGATCAAGGAGGCCGTGGCTACCTATATGATGCGAGCCTCGGAAAAGCTCAGGGCCCAGAAGTCCCTGTGCAAGAAGATCAGGGTGAGTGTTCGGACCGGCATGTTCAATCCCGAGGAAGCCAAGTACGCAAATGGTGTGATTGTGGACCTGCCTTATCCTACAGACGATGTGCGACTGCTGACTAAGGTGGCCATCGACGCCCTTGATCGAATATTCCGGCCCGGGTTTGCCTACAGCAAAGCAGAAGTATTGCTGTTGAATCTGTTCCAGACAGGCGAGTACACCGATGATATGTTCGCCACTTCTCAGCCGGCTGAGGCGACTCGCGTCATGGCGGTAATAGACCAGATCAACGGGAGATGGGGCAGGGGCACACTTCGCCCCGCCAGCGTTCCTTCAAACCCTGACTGGGGGATGCGACGGGATTTGATGAGCCAGAGTTACACTACATGTTTAGATCAATTGTGGACAGTATCATGTCGATAGTTAAAGATTAATAAATTTATATGTGGCCGGCTGGTGTTGTTTGCTCGGAGAGCGCATTAAACGTAAGTGAATCTTATCTTAGGCCGAGAATATCTCTTCTATAAGCGCCGAAAGCATCCTCTAGGAATGATAACAGCGACTCTATAGACTTGATTAGGTTTTCGCGGTCTATAATGGTTCTTTTGAAGTTTTGATGCGTAAGAGAATGTCTTAACTCTGCAAGGGAGTCCATGGCTGACGCTTTAAAGTTATTGATTTTTCTTTCGCGCTCTTCACGGTCAAGGTTCATGTCTACAACAAATGTCGTTTCTTTCAATATTTCTGCGAACGTAACTCCGGCGTATTTTAACGATGCTCTAACGCCGCTGTTGTGGTTCATGCTCCAGCTAAGTTGATTTCTACAGCTTTCCAGGAGTGATAGTGGTGATCCCGTATATTTAATGTCATTTTTTAGGTTGAAGACGTTTGCAATCGGGAAGAAAAACTCTAAGAATTTATAAAGGTCAAGGTAAAGGCTTTCGTATCGCTTGGCTTTTACAAGAGAAAGTAGTTGAAGTAATAACCAGTCATGGTTTTCTTCAGGTATAAGAAGAGCTAGTGTGATTAGCTGGTCCTTGAATAAAAGACTGGGGGAATCTTGTGGTTCGGTACTCAACAAAACCCTTGTATAGGTTGCGAGTGCATGCTCTTTTATATTCTCTTCAAAAGCACGAAACGCTATAATTTTGGGGTAATATTGTTCAAGATCACTTTCAAATGTATCACCATTAAGCAGTCTGCTAGGGATTTCCGTTGGAAGAGGGAAGTCGCACAGTGTTAAAAAGGCAGACCGTTGCAAAAAGTGAAGGTCAGCGTCAACTAGGCCGAAGGCTTCAGGGTCGACTTCGGTAGGTAGGTGGCCATTGGCTGATACGCAGAAAACTCTGCCTTCATTGTTATCACAATATGACAAAAAGAAATCGTCGATTTTTTCACATTCTGCCCAGTCGCATTGAGTGAATAGCAGGGCTCCATCGGCGCATAGCTCCTTGAAGCCAGGAGTATCGCGATAACAGGGTATCGGCCAAAATGACTCAATAACTCCACCGTCTGAATTCTTTCGGAGCCACTCAATGAATGGCCCTTTAATGAATGTAACTGGGTGTTTTGTCATACGGCACGCCAGCATGGGTACATGCTGCCATTTTCAATTATTTTATCGGTATGTCTGAAAAGGGATAGAAAAGCTCGGAGATAGAAATTTCGTTCTACTTCACCGATTCGGCTAGTTCGGCCGCGACTTGCTAAGACTTCATTTAGAGTTTCAAAATCTATGAATTGTGCTAGTTGTGTTGAGTCTAAGGTGCTCATGAATTGAAGGAGACGGTTAGCACTTTCACGCAATTCATTCATTCGGGTCTTCGCTTCGGCAACGTTGTAATCAAACCCCGCAATGCCTAGAGCAATTTCAGCAACAGCAACAATAAATCCTATCGATGCAGGTGCGGATGTAAATATATCGCGGCCTGCTTTTATTCGGGATTCTTCGGTTGCGTCAATTACACCGCGAGACACTCGATCAAACTGTGCATCCATGTCAACGAGTAGCAAGAGGGCATCTAGGAATAATGGGAAATACTCTTCGTTTGATGCGGCGTCTGTTATGTCGATTTTGGCAAATTCATCTGCCATTTTGTCTTTTATGTCGACGTCGATGGATCTAGACGTAAAGGCCAGGAAAAGTTCCACGATTCTGGAGCTTTTGTAGGTTCCCGCTTGTGAACGCCTGGAAGAATCTCCATTTGAGATAACTCTAATATCCGCTATTTGTTCGCTGACCTTTTTAAGTAATGGTCTATATAAGACGTCGAGTTGACGCTTCAAATCCCATGGAACTTGACCGGTATTAAGTACAAGCATTCGGTAAATGAGGCTGTCAACCTTGTGCGAAAGCCATATTTCGACGCGAACTATTGCGTCGTTTACCCCGGCCTCCTTCAGAGCAGTAGTTCTTTGCATTCCATCAATGATGCTGACGTCGAGGTTACGCTGCCTGATTGCAGAGAGAAGAGTATCTGAGTCATCTAACGAGCTTAAAAAATCGTAATCGTCTGGTGAGCAAACAACTCCAACTACGACTGGAGGAATTACAGCACCTTGACTAATGTCTCGAACTAAACGGTTACGGATTTTTAGACCAGACTTTGATTTTATGGCGGGGCGCTGGCCTTCGAGTCCTCCGTCGTTATCATATGATGCTTCTACCAAGT
>RCUO01001032.1_pt1 | contig 11318 bp, 10 predicted proteins | sample 2166161 | NCBI WGS metagenome assembly RCUO01 (sample SAMN09932617, study PRJNA488358) | compost metagenome | feature: garden; material: soil; isolation source: compost soil in cyclohexanecarbonitrile-enriched culture | place: Germany: Experimental Botanical Garden Goettingen | collected 2016-01-27 | reverse complement strand
GTTTGTTGCTGATTGTCACCGACGGTCATTGGGCAACCCGCCTGCGCTACCAGCAAAAGCGCCTGCAACGGCAATTGCAGATGTTCGATGAGTTCGCCAATCTGACCCGGATCCTGTTCAAAGTTCAACCGCCGACCGTTCAGCAAGGTGCGGCCGGGCATACCATGGATTTGTCCAACGACGCGGCAGCGACCATCCAGGCCACGGCCGATGGGATCAGCGACCCGAATTTGCGGGCAGCGCTGGAGCGACTGGCGGCGCACGCCAAATCCAAATCCTGACACAGAACCCATGTGGGAGCGGGCTTGCTCGCGAAGGCGGTGTGTCAAACAACATAACGTTGACTGACATGCCCCCTTCGCGAGCAAGCCCGCTCCCACAGTTAGATTGTGGTCGCTCAAGCTAGCGGCGTTTTTTGCTGCCTAGCAACGAACCCATCAACCCGCGCACCAACTGTCGGCCAATCTGGTTCGCCGCCTGTTGCATCGCCGATTTCAGTGCCTTCCCTGCCGCGGTGCCGAGGAACTCTCCCGCCTGTTCGGTGAAGCTCGGTTCCTGTTTACCCTGCTCCGCTTCAGGCTCAGGCGCCAGGCCCTTGCGTCCCATCAGCACCTCATAGGCCGAGTCACGGTCAATCGGCTTGTCATAACGCCCCTGCAACGGCGAACCGGCAATCAACGCTGTGCGTTCCGCACCGGTCAAAGGCCCGATCCGCGATTGCGGCGGTGCCACCAGCACCCGCCGGACCATTTCCGGCGTGCCTTTTTCCTGCAGGGTGCCGACCAGCGCCTCCCCGATCCCGAGCTCGGTCAGCACCGACAACGCATCAAACGCCGGGTTCGGCCGGAAACCCTCGGCTACCGCGCGCAGGGACTTCTGTTCCTTGGCGGTGAACGCACGCAGACCGTGCTGGATGCGCAAGCCCAACTGCGCCAGCACATCATCCGGCAGGTCACCCGGCGACTGGGTGACGAAATACACGCCCACGCCTTTCGAACGAATCAGCCTCACGACTTGCTCCAGACGATCACGCAATGCCTGGGGCGTACCGTTGAACAACAAGTGGGCCTCGTCGAAGAACAGCGCCAGCAACGGCTTGTCGGCATCGCCACGCTCCGGCAACTGTTCGAACAGCTCTGCCAGCAGCCACAGCAGGAACGTCGCGTAGACTTTCGGCGCTTCATGCACCAGGCGGCTGGCATCCAGCAAATGAATGCGACCGCGCCCGTCCGCCGTGGGCTGGAGGATGTCTTCGAGTTGCAGCGCCGGCTCGCCGAACAAGGCTTCGGCGCCCTGTTGCTCCAGGGTCGCCAGACGTCGCAGCAATGCCTGGCTGGAGCCGGTGGTCATCAACGCCGCATCGTCGCCCAGCAACTGGGGGTTGTCCCGCAGATGATTGAGCAATGCCTTCAGGTCCTTGAGATCAAGCAACAACAGGCCTTCGCGGTCCGCCACCTTGAACGCGGCGTACAGCGCCGACTGCTGGCTGTCGGTCAGCTCCAGCAGACTGCCCAGCAGCAGCGGTCCCATTTCACTCAAGGTTGTGCGTAAAGGATGACCGGACTGACCGTGTATGTCCCACAACGTCACCGGATAAGCCTGAGGCTTGTGGTTGAGCCAGGGCATCCCGGCAATCCGCTCGGCGATCTTGCCCTGGGGATTGCCGGCGGCGCCGAGGCCGCACAGGTCACCCTTGATGTCCGCGGCGAACACCGCCACGCCGGCATCGCTGAAGGCTTCGGCCATTCGTTGCAAAGTGACGGTCTTGCCGGTGCCGGTCGCGCCCGCGATCAATCCGTGGCGGTTCGCCAGGCGCATGGCCTGGGCAGTCGGCTGCCCTTCTGGATCGGCGCCGATAACGAGTTGCAATGAGTCAGGCATTTGGTCACCCATGATTAATCTTTGGTCCTACACGGCCGATAGAGATAACGACAAAGCAGTCAGACACGATCTGGTCGGAAATTTCCCTAAGGAGAGTCGGAAAATTCACTTGCTTTCAACCTTGCCCGTCGTGCGTCCCTTTATAAAAGCACGCGCTGGACATTAAGACCTTAGCGGAACCCCAAGCCATGAACAAAAATCTGCGTTTCAGCCATAAAATCCTGCTTGCTGCCGCCCTCATTGTGATTGCCGCCTTCGCCTCCTTTACGCTGTACAACGACTACTTGCAGCGCAATGCCATCCGCAAAGACCTGGAAAATTATCTGCAGGAAATGGGCGCGGTGACCGCCAACAATATCCAGACCTGGTTGAACGGGCGCAGCCTGCTGATTGAAAACCTGTCACAAACTGTTGCGCTCAACCCCGATGCCGACAACGTTTCCAGCCTGCTTGTACAAAAAGCCGTGACCTCGACCTTCATGGGCGCCTACCTCGGCAACAAGGATGGCTCTTTCATCATTCGCCCGGACAGCAAGATGCCCGATGGCTACGACCCGCGTGCACGTCCCTGGTACAAGAGCGCGCAAAGCAGCAGCAGTTCGGCATTGACCGAGCCTTACATTGATCTGGCCTCCGGCCAACTGGTGATTTCCATTGTCGACAGCGTTATCAAGGACGGCCAGAACATCGGCGTGGTCGGTGGCGACCTGAGTTTGCAAGTGATCGCCGACAGCCTTGGCAAGCTGGATTTCGACGGCATGGGTTATGCGTTCCTGGTCAGCTCCGACGGCAAGATCCTGGTACATCCCGACAAAGCGCTGGCGATGAAGGCGCTCAAGGATGTCTACCCGCAAGACACGCCGGCCATCAGCAGCGCCATGAGCGAAATCCAGGTCGACGGCAAAACCCGCATCGTGACCTTCACCCCGATCAAAGGCTTGGCATCGGTCAACTGGTACATCGGTCTGTCGGTCGATAAGGAAAAAGCCTACTCGATGCTCAGCGAATTCCGCACCTCGGCTGTGGTTGCGACCATCATCGCCGTGGCCATCATCATCGCCCTGCTCGGCATGCTGATTCGCATCCTGATCCAGCCGTTGCACGTCATGACCCGCGCCATGGCCGACATCGCCGACGGCGAAGGCGACCTGACCAAGCGCCTGACCATCCAGAACAATGACGAATTCGGCACTCTGGGCACCGCGTTCAACCGTTTCGTCGAGCGCATTCACGGCTCGATCCGCGAAGTGTCTTCGGCCACCGGGCAAGTCAACGAAGTGGCATTGCGCGTAGTGGCCGCTTCCAACTCGTCGATGTTCAACTCCGACCAGCAAGCCTCGCGCACCAGCAGCGTCGCGGCCGCAATCAACCAGCTCGGCGCCGCCGCCCAGGAAATTGCCCGTAACGCCGCTCAGGCTTCGAGCCAGGCCAGCGATGCCCGCAGCCTGGCCGAAGACGGCCAGCAAGTGGTGGACCGCAGTATCGTGGCGATGAATCAACTGTCGAGCATGCTCAGTGCATCGAGCTCCAACATCGAATCGCTGAACAGTAAAACGGTGAACATCGGGCAGATTCTCGAAGTGATCACCAGCATTTCCCAGCAAACCAACTTGCTGGCGCTCAACGCCGCCATTGAAGCCGCCCGCGCCGGTGAAGCCGGTCGTGGATTTGCCGTGGTGGCGGACGAAGTGCGCAACCTGGCACATCGCACGCAGGAATCGGCGCAACAGGTGCAAACCATGATCGAGGAGCTGCAGGTCGGCGCCCGGGAATCGGTCAGCACCATGAGCGATAGTCAGCGCCACAGCCAGGACAGCGTGGAAATCGCCAACCTTGCGGGTGAGCGCCTGAACAGCGTGACGCTGCGTATCGGTGAAATCGACGGCATGAACCAGTCGGTGGCCACCGCGACCGAAGAACAGACCGCCGTAGTGGAGTCGATCAACGTCGACATCACCGAAATCAACACGCTGAACCAGGAAGGTGTGGAAAACCTGCAATCGACATTGCGCGCGTGTTCGGACCTTGAGCAGCAGGCGGCGCGGTTGAAGCAGTTGGTAGGTAGCTTCAGGATCTAAGGCAACCTCACCGGCCTCATCGCGAGCAAGCTCGCTCCCACAGTAGATCTATAGTGCGACAAAGATTCCTGTGGGAGCGAGCTTGCTCGCGATAGCGGCCTGCCAAACGATACATCCCCCCGCCGACATCCCTCCCGCACAACCCCAACCGAACATCTATCCTTCATATAGGTCAACCAAAGGAGAAACAGGACCGGAGGATCGTTCATCGTGCATATCGCGGACATCACCATGTTCTACGCCCCTGCCAGCGGAGGCGTGCGCACTTATCTGGATGCCAAGCACCGTCGCCTGGGCATCAAGCCAGGCATTCGCCACAGTTTGCTGATCCCCGGATCGTCCTTTGGAGAGCAGGATGGCATCTTCACAGTTCCCGCCCCTGCCCTGCCCTTCGGCAAGGGCTATCGCTTTCCTCTGCGTCTGGCGCCCTGGCGCAATGTCCTGCAAGACTTGCAACCCGACCTGATCGAAGTCGGCGACCCCTACCTCACCGCATGGGCAGCGCTGGATGCACGGCGGCAACTCGATGTACCGGTCATAGGTTTCTATCACTCGGACCTGCCGCTGCTGGTCAGCAACCGCATGGGCAACTGGGTGACCAACAACGTCGAGGCCTATGTCAGCAAGCTCTACGGCAACTTCGACCGGGTCCTGGCGCCCAGTCGGGTCATGGCCGACAAACTCACCGGGCTTGGGGTCAGGAATGTGTTCGTGCAACCCTTGGGCGTCGACCTGCAAACCTTCAATCCCATTGCCAGAGACCCCGGGCTGCGGGTCGAGTTGGGCCTGGACGACAACACCCGGCTGCTGATCTTCGCCGGGCGCGGTTCCAAGGAAAAAAACCTGCCGGTGCTGCTCGACTGCATGAAACGCCTGGGCCGACGCTATCACCTGCTGCTGGTTGGGTCGTCGATGCCCACGGCCGTGCCCTCCAACGTGACGGTGATCGACGAGTTCTGCCCGGCGGCGCAGGTGGCTCGCCTGATGGCCAGCGCCGACGCCTTGCTCCACGCTGGCGATCAGGAAACCTTCGGCCTGGTGATACTCGAAGCCATGGCCAGCGGTATTCCGGTGGTAGCCGTGGCGGCCGGGGCTTTCGAAGAAATCGTCACCGAGGACTGCGGCCTGCTCTGTGCGCCGAACAATCCCGCCGCGATGGCCACCGCTGTTCGAGAACTGTTCGGCTCGGGCAGCGTAGCGCTGGGCCGACAGGCGCGATTACATGTCGAACGACATTATGCCTGGGACACGGTGGTCACCAGTTTGCTGCGCCACTATCACGCCGTGCTCGGCAGCCAATGGCCGCTGACAGCCAATGGTTGAGCCCATGAACAGTCCCGCTTTACTGCTGGTACTGCACGACGTGGCGCCGCCCACCTGGGCCGATTACCAGCCGTTCGTCAAAGCCGTCGACGCTTTGGGTGGCGTACCGATCACCTGGCTGGTGGTGCCGGATTTGCACAAACACAACAACCTGGACGCCCATCCGCAATTTTGCCGCCAGCTCAGTGCCAGGGTCGCCCGGGGCGACGAACTGGCACTGCATGGCTATTTCCATTGCGACGAGGGGCCGATGACCCGCAATCCCCGCGACTGGTTCATGCGTCGGGTCTACACCCACGAAGGCGAGTTTTATCGTTTGTCGCAGGAAGACGCCCTCGCCCGCCTGCGTTCGGGCATCGAGATGTTCCACCGCCATGACTGGCCGCTGGAAGGGTTCGTCGCCCCGGCCTGGCTGATGAGCCAAGGCACTCGCCAGGCATTGCGCCAATTGCCGCTGAGTTACACCAGCGACTCGCAACATTTATACCGGCTACCGGATTTCACCGCGCTCCAGGCGCCGGGGCTGGTCTGGAGTGCGCGCAGCGCCTGGCGCCGGGGTGTGTCGAAGCTCGTCTGCGACCGGCGTGAACAGCGCTGGCAGCACGCTCCGGTGATTCGCCTGGGCCTGCACCCGGTGGACATGCGCCATGAGTTCTCGCGCCGATACTGGCTAAAAACCCTTGAGCGCCTGCTCGACAACGGACGGGTGCCAATGACCAAGGCCCACTGGCTGGCGATGCAAAACGACCGACTGGGCCGTGCCGCATGAGTCGCGCACTGCTGTTGCTCGTCGGTCTGCTCGCGGCAGTGCTGATTCCATTACTGTTGGGCGGCAGTGAAATCTGGTCTCGGCTGACCGCCTTTCCGCTGCCGTGGTTGCTGGTCATGTTCGGCATGATCCTGTTGTGCTGGGGGGTGAACACCCTGCGTTTGCGCCTATTGCTGGGGGATCAATGCGACAAGGTCGGCCGGCTCAGGAGCCTCGGCATGGTGATGGCCGCCGAATTCGCCTACTGCGCCACGCCCGGCGGTAGTGGCGGGCCTCTGACGATCATGGCTTTGCTGGCGCGTCACGGTGTGCGTCCAGCCAGGGGCAGTGCGGTGTTTGCCATGGATCAACTGAGCGACTTGCTGTTTTTTCTCTGTGCCCTGAGCGGGATTCTGATTTACGCCCTGTTCCAGCACCTCAGCCAGCGTATGGAATGGATGCTGATGGTCAGCGCCGTTTCGCTGTTCGGCGGCCTGGTCAGTTGCGTCATGGTGGCGCGCTATCACCGATTATTGATTCGCCTGAGTGGTCGCTGGCTCGCCCGACTCAATGTCAAAGCGGCCACTCGAATGCGCTGGGCGCGCAAACTCCTGCAGTTTCTGGCGGCGTTTACCGACACGTTGAAGTTGCCCGTGCAGACCTTGATCAAGGTATTCGCCCTGACCTGTGTGCATTGGGGCCTGCGCTACAGCGTGCTGTACCTGGCGTTGCGCGGGCTCGGCGCGGATTTGCAGTGGGCCTGGAGTTTTCTGATCCAGATGCTGGCACTGAGCGCCGGGCAATTCAGCCTGCTGCCGGGCGGAGCCGGGGCGGCTGAGCTGACGTCCGCCGCGCTGCTGGCGCCCATGGTCGGGAAGTCCACGGCAGCCGCGGCGATTCTGATTTGGCGGGCGGTAACCTATTACTTCTATTTACTGGTTGGTGGGCCGGTGTTTCTGCTGATGCTGGGTCGGCCGCTGCTGAAGAAGTTGATGAAACTCAGGCAGGCTTAGGTTTGTCCTCGGGCTCTTGCTGCAACTGTTCCCACAACTGCGCGGCGTCGGGAAACTCCGTACCGGTTTCAGGCCCCATGTCATCCGGGTCGTAGCGGCTCAGGCAACCCTCGCCCAGCGTGGCGGGAGCCTTGGAAGTGGCTTTGTCCAGTGGATCGGCCATGGTCATGTCCTCGGTGCAAAAACGGCGAAGGGCCTGAAGCGATTGAACGCCCAGGCCCTTCGAATTTCAACTGTGACGTACGTCTGTCAGAAGACGACGGTCTTGTTGCCGTGCACCAGCACGCGGTCTTCCAGGTGATAACGCAAGCCACGGGCCAGCACCATTTTCTCGACATCGCGGCCGAAACGCACCATGTCTTCGATGCTGTCGCTGTGGCTGACGCGCACCACGTCCTGCTCGATGATCGGGCCGGCATCCAGCTCTTCGGTCACATAGTGGCAAGTCGCGCCGATCAGCTTCACGCCACGCAGGGAGGCCTGGTGGTACGGCTTGGCACCGACGAACGACGGCAGGAAGCTGTGGTGAATGTTGATGACCTTGTGCGCGTATTCGCTGCACAACTCAGGCGGCAGGATCTGCATGTAGCGGGCAAGTACCACCACTTCGGCATCGTGTTGCTTGACCAGGCGCGAAACCTCGGTGAAGGCTGGCTGCTTGTCCTGTGGATTGACCGGGACGTGGTAGTACGGGATACCGTGCCACTCCACCATGCTGCGCAAGTCATCATGGTTGGAAATCACACAGGAAATTTCACAGTCCAGTTCATCGCTGTGCCAGCGGTGCAGCAAGTCGGCCAGGCAGTGCGACTCGCGGCTGGCCATCAGGACCACGCGCTTCTTTTGCTCGGTATCGGTGATGCGCCAGTCCATCGAGAACTCTTCGGCGATCGGGGCAAAGGCTTCACGAAACGCTTCGATACCAAATGGCAGGGAGTCGGCACGGATTTCGTGACGCATGAAGAACCAGCCACTGAGATTGTCCGAGTGATGGCTCGCTTCAGTGATCCAGCCGTTGTGTGATGCCAGAAAGTTACTGACTTTGGCAACGATGCCAACACGGTCCGGGCAAGAAATCACCAGACGAAAAGTGCGCATGAGGGGGAAACTCCAGAACTTCGCAAAGGCCGCCATTCTAGCGATTGCGCAGCAAAACTGCAGTATTGTTGACGTTTCGCCCTGCCGGAAGGTCAGTGCGGCAGGGCGGACACCAGCAGTGCCTGCTTGCACAGATGCTCTTGCGGTGCCGGCCAATTGTTAATTTATGTATATCTGACAGACCGGGACCACACTAATAATCGCACTACCAATGCGCGCAAAAACCCCGGCAATTAAATTAAATAAACTTGCCTTAAATGTTTACTTGATGAAACACCGTGACTATTATTGCCGCACTGTCATCTGCCATCCAGCGCACAACATAAGGTAGTCCACATGTCCTTGATCAACGAATATCGCGCCACCGAAGAAGCTATCAAAGAGCTGCAAGCCCGTTTGAAGAACCTGTCCCAAGACGACAAACTGCAAACCGAGCTGGAATTCGAAGGCAAACTGCGCACCCTGATGGGCGAATACTCCAAATCCCTGCGTGACATCATCGCGCTGCTGGATCCGGAAGCTAAAACCAAAGCAGTACGCGGCGGCGCAGTAAAAACTACCGGCACCAAGCGTGCTCGCAAAGTTAAACAATACAAAAACCCGCACAACGGCGAAGTCATCGAAACCAAAGGTGGCAACCACAAGACTCTGAAAGAGTGGAAAGCCAAGTGGGGCGGCGACGTGGTAGAAGGCTGGGCTACCCTGCTGGGCTAAGCCTCAGAGCTTGTCGCAGATGGATCCGTGACAAAAAATAACGCCAGCAAATGCTGGCGTTTTTTTATGCTCGGCGTTTAAGCCCTGGCATGTTCGATTTCAAAGACTCAAACGCTGGCGCAGTCCCTGGACATAATCCTGCCACTCACCGAGCACCCCCTGCTGAAACGCAGTAGCACTAACGCTCAATTGGGCCGCGGCTTCTACAAAACTTTCAAGGGTATTTGGCGCCCCCCATTCAGGGTCTGACAAACGTTTCTGACAGAATATTCGCCAGCGTTCTTGCTCTTCGGGATTCAACGTGTCGGGAAAGTTGCGTGCGCGATATCGAAACAGCAATTCAGGCAAACGTTCGTCATCGAAAGGCCACTGTTCTTGTGCCAATTGCATCGGGTCAACGGCCCTGACTTGTTCACACAATCGCCGATCCCGATCACCGATAAATCCATCGTATAACTGTTGCTCCGGATCCTGGCTCTGGGAAAAGTCTTCGCGGGCATAAATCGCCAGGATTTTATCCAGCCAAACTTTCCGGGCGCCATTGAGCTGCGACACCCTCTGCTGATACAGCGCCATATCCAGCCCCAAACGCTGCTGATCTTCCTGGCGAAGTACCGACAACGGTGCCACCACCGGACACTTGTTGATGTGAATCAGCTTCAACGGCACCGGCAACTCGCCTTCGGCCAGTTCGTCGCGGCGGGTATACAAGCGCTGGCGCAAACTTTCGGCATCCAGGTCGAGCAGGCCCTGGGGATCGAGGTGCAGGTCACAGACAATCAGGGCGTTCTTGTTGCGCGGGTGCCAGGCCAGCGGCAACACCACCCCCACATAGTTGCGCGCGGCCGAAAAACGTCCGGAAACATGCACCAGCGGTTGCAGCAGGCGTATCTGGTCCATGACTTTTTGCTTGCTGCGCAGTTGAAACAGCCAGGCGTACAGCTTTGGCTGTTTTTCCCGTATCAGGCGCGCCAGGGCGATCGTCGCGCGAACGTCCGACAGTGCTTCGTGGGCATTGCCATGATCGATGCCATTGGCAGCGCTCAGGCGTTCGAGCTTGAGCGTGACCCGCCCCTCGTCATCGGTCGGCCAGACCAGGCCATCGGGACGCAAGGCATAGGCGGCACGCACCACATCGATCAGGTCCCAGCGGCTATTGCCGCCCTGCCACTCCCGCGCATAGGGGTCGAAAAAGTTTCGGTACAGGCTGTAGCGGGTCATCTCGTCATCGAAACGCAAGGTGTTATACCCCGCACCACAGGTACCGGGCGCCGCGAGTTGGGCATGCACCCGGGTCATGAAATCGGCTTCGCTCAAGCCGTGCTCTTGCAGTTGCCCGGGGGTGATTCCCGTGATCGCGCAGGCGGCAGGATGCGGCAGGATGTCCTCACTGGGCTGGCAGTAAAGATTGACCGGCTCGTCGATTTCATTGAGATCGAAGTCGGTGCGCAGGCCGGCCATTTGCAACGGACGGTCACTACGGGGATTGATGCCAGTGGTTTCGTAGTCGTACCAGAAAATGGAGGTCACGGGCGATTCCTGAACTGAAGATCGGCAAAGTCTAGGCGTTCACCGCCCGCCCCGGCCAGTAGTCTTGTCATTCAAGCACCTTGCGCGACTCACCATGCAATACATAGTTATGTCGTTTCCCCCGGCCCCCGCCCCTCGAATAGGCTGCTAGCATCGAATGGATACACAATCCCGAATAAGGCCACATCATCAGGTTGCCCATGCTCGAGACCACAGCACAGCCACGGAATGCGCCGCTGTCACCCCCGCTGGATACGCGGTACCAGGTCGAAACGCCGGAGGGCGTCGACCTGCCACTGCGCCCGGCCGGGTTGATGGTCCGTGCGCTGGCATTCTCCATTGATCTTGGTTTACGCGGCCTGGTCCTGGGCGTGCTGTTCATTGTGCTGGCGATGCTCGGCAAACTGGGAGCCGGGCTCGGCTCGATCCTGCTGTTCGTGGTGAGCTGGTGGTACATGGTGCTGTTCGAGGTGCTGAACCACGGTCGCTCGCCGGGCAAGCAATGGATGGGCTTGCAGGTGGTGCACGACGATGGCACCCCGATCGGCTGGTCGGCGTCGCTGTTGCGCAACCTGCTGCGCGTTGTCGACCTGCTGCCGTTCGGTTACTTCCTCGGGGCCATCAGTTGCCTGCAACATCCCCACTTCAAGCGCCTCGGCGATATCGCCGCCGGGACCCTGGTGATCTACCGCGAACGACCGCACACCCGCCCCCAGCTCCCCGAAGCCCGGCCCCGCCGCCCGGCCTTTGTCCTGACACTCACCGAGCAACGGGCCATCCTCGGGTTTGCCGAGCGCCAGGGTGAACTCTCCGAAGCGCGGGTCAATGAACTGGCTTCGATTCTCGCCCACCCCTTGCAAGTCGAACCCCCGCAGGCAGTGACCGAGCTCAACGGCATCGCCCGCGGCTTGTTGGGGCCGACATGAAGCAAAG
>RCUO01001031.1_pt1 | contig 11327 bp, 7 predicted proteins | sample 2166161 | NCBI WGS metagenome assembly RCUO01 (sample SAMN09932617, study PRJNA488358) | compost metagenome | feature: garden; material: soil; isolation source: compost soil in cyclohexanecarbonitrile-enriched culture | place: Germany: Experimental Botanical Garden Goettingen | collected 2016-01-27 | reverse complement strand
TTGAAGCGTAAAGCCTGAAGGATCAACGGTTAATTTACTGAAGCTGAATTGGATAGACCGGAGCAGCGGGGCAGCGAACAGGAATATAAATCCGAGCAGCCACGGTGCTATAAAAGCAATTCCCAGCAAAGAGCGCTTATGCTGCAGGCTCAGCTTGTTTCCGTTCATGACGGTTCACCTTCAATCACATATTGTCCTGCACCGACAGCGGTTCCCCCCACGGATACATCCTTGCCGGTGTAGTTGACATAGATAGATATACCGTTGCTGTACTGCACCTCCACAACACCCTCCTGATGGCGTGTATGGTTTACGATCTGCGCATGCTGTACCGGGGAAAGCACCTCATTCACTTCCTTGTACATGGAAACTGCCTGATCATACCAGTCCTCATAGGAGGTTGCATACATGCTGTCAAAATGCGTGAACTTCAGCTTCGAGGACGGCTCATAGGACCAGGAAAAATAAGGCGCTGACCCCAGCTCAATGGAGCGGAGCAGCTGCGTGTGCATATCCTGCTCATCGCTCAGATTGACCGGTGTTCCGGTGTAGCTGATGAAGCCGTGAACCACCATCTGATAGAAAGGCACCGCTTCATCCGCAAGCGCAAACCCGCTTGAGGACTCAGGAACATTAATCAGATGGTCTGCATATGGCCAGGCATAGGCGTTACCGCCAGAAACCATCGTCTGCCCTACATCCCGGCTAATTTTGTCCAGCTGCTCCTCCACGATAGCCTTGGCCGTTTCCCGCTGGATCACCCGGCTGGACCGGAAATCAGAGCTCAGCACATTGCCGAGATCCCGCAGAGATACGCCTTCCATTTCAAAACCGGCATACTTATCCATGAACGAGTTAACATAATAGGGCAGCTTGGCTGGTGATAACAAGTAATAGCTGCCAAGCATCATATCCATCCGGTTCAGCGCCCGGTTATATGGATACAGCTCCGCTTCCTCCCGCGTGACAAACCTTGCGGCATCTGAGGAGGGCGTGAACCCGCTGTCATCATGATAGACCTGCTGGAAAGCCACATCCGGGAACAGGGTCCCGCCTGCCTGTGCCAGCTGGTCCCGTAGTAGGGTCAGCTCTGACCTGCTGCCAAGCACGCTTTCCGTCTTCAGCTTATCCGGCGTGGAGTGATTCACGCCTTTGCCGGACCAGCCGGTGTACCGCATCAGCAGCCGGCCGACGCCGTCCTGCTTCAATTCCCCTGCAATCAGCGCAGCCTGCCGGAAGGAGGTCATGGAAATCTCGGAGCGGTAAGGCACGCCGAGCAGCGACTTCTGCTTGTCGACAGCACCCAGCATATCCAGGTAGAACGGAATGCCCTGCTCCTCGGACAGAGGCTTGAGCGCCTTCTCCGGGACCAGCTTATCCCGGTACAGCTCAGCCATCCCGGAATAGCCGGCTTTATCCTGGCTCAGGAAGCTGTAGCGGACCTGAATATCGCCTTTGTAGAGTTCTTCGCTAAGCAGCTGTATTTCCTGGATGGTTGATCCCGTATACAGCTCAAGCTCATCCTCGCCCCGCAGGGAATAGCTGCTGTGAATGAAATTGTAGGAATTCTTTTTGCCGCTGATATCAGCGGCAATACTGGCGATGGCATCGCCCTTCTCAATGACAGCGAACCATGCGCCATCCCCGGCCTTCATGCCGAAGACCGGCATCCGGGCATTCTGGCTGACCTGCCCGCGCCGGTAGCTGTTGTCATTCGGGTCCGGCCCGTACACGCGCTGCACATACTGCTCTTCCTTCACTTTGCCGTTGTTCAGACGGATCAGGCTGCCTGAGCCGTCTGGAACCAGCATATAGCCGTCCGTCAGCTGGTCAGCAGCGCCGAACATATTAAGCAGCTCCAGACTGCGGATCTGATATTGCCCGCTCTCCTTGACCTGGCCCACAGGAATTTTTACAACCAGCGAGCCTTCCTCAAGCCTGTATTCCAGCGGAATAACGAAATTGGGCTTGGACGTTCCCGATTCCCCGCCGATTCCATTCTCCGCATTATCCTGTGCCAGATCCTCAGCAGAATAGCCCGCCAGCACAAAGGCAGCAGTCATTTTCTTGAGCACCAGCGGCTTGGATACCTGGGCATCAATCCGTTCCAGCACCTCAGGACTGCCGTCTTTTGGATAGTAACGGGTCGCAACATACTTGGCGGTCGCTGCATCCAGCTGGGAGAGCACCGCCTCCTCCAGCCGGGCCTGGCTGATATACTGCGGCAGCGCATCAATGCCTGCCGACGTATCCCCGATGGTGTAAGTAATCCGCAGCCCGTTCTTCAGGCTCTCGGCCGTGAACTGCTTGCTGCTGATGCTCTGGGCAAAGTTGGTGTAGGATTCAAGTGTGCCTACAGCATCACGGAACAGTACAGTCAGCTGCGAGGACAGCAGCTCCTTCTCAAAGCCGGAGGCCAGCGCATCCTCATTGCGGCCCTCCGGATTGCTGTACCAGAGCTGGCCAGTCCGTTTGTCCTTCACCGCTATTTCAGTCGTTTCTGCATTATAGTATAAGGACAGCTCTGCATCTTCCGCTGCCAGCAGCATGCCGTTCACACCCCCGGAGGCGTCCGGCAGTGCAGCCAGCTCGCTTCCCGCTTCAAGCTCAGATGTTACCTCCATGTACGCGGAGGCTTCAACGGCTTCCGCTCCGCGGGAGCTGAAGTACAGTACAGCCGCGGCAATAATACAGAGAACTGCGGCACAGGCCAGCACCGCAGCCGGTAATTTTCTTTTTTTCACAGATGCGGCCTCCTTCATGTACGGAAAATCAATTCACGGTAAATATTGATAAAGAACTCAGTAATCTGCTGAATCATGCTCAGGACAAGGGTTCCGAGGAATACAACAATGCCCATAACCACTACTGTCAGCAGCATGGTTACAATCGTCTTGAGCACGGTGTACTGATGAACGGTCATAATGCCGACGAACAGCAGTGCTATGAACCAGATGGATGCCGCTGACATCATTAAATAATAGAAGGCCGTTTCTTCCTCTGCCATGAACCGGCTGGCTACGACCATCGGCGTATAAATAATGACAATAGGAACCAGCGCATAGCCCGTAGCCATCATGATCTCCTTGAATTTCCCCTCGCCGTCCATCAGCGTTGTTATGGCCCAGTTGGACAGGCACCACAGGAAGAAGGGAAAAATCACGGTAAACAGCTGTGTAATACTGTTTAACTGGCGCGGGTCATTATAATTGACCAGAAAGCCTGCGAACTGATTCTTCAGAATCATGGAGATCACTACAAGCAGCAGAATGGTCAGTGTTACCCGCAGCTTTCCTTTGCCCTCATATTTCATATCCCAAAAGCTGTCAAACGGATGCACAATGAGGTGCAGCGGGAATTTAATGAAATCCTGCCTCATGGGCGTTCCCCTCCTTATGGTTATGCGGAGCCTGCCTGGAAGCCCGGGATTGCCGCTTTTTTCTCCAGAAGCCAAATATACGGTAGACAATCCATAAGACAACCAGCAGCATTACCGATGTCAGGAAGGTTCCGAAGTGCTCCTGCATCACTTCTCTGCGGTACCGTTTGAAGGCTACGGAATAACCGTCCCGGTCCATCCCGAGCTTGAAGTATTTCATCGCTTCCTTGTTGTTTTTCTCCATCAGCAGTGATTTGCCTATGCCGATATATGCGATATCATAGTTGGCATTCAGCTTCAGGACCTCCTTCCAGACGGGAACCGCCTGTGCATCCTCACCATTGTAATGGTAGCCGGCTGCCTCATTCACAATGCTGCCGAACCGGGTCGGCTTGAAGATTACGATATTGCCCTTTCCCCGGTCAAGCACGAGCTGGCTGCCGCCGGCATACTCAATGGCCGCCGGTATTTTGAACGTCCCGGTCTGGTTGCCCTTGCCGCCGTATACATACAGCAGATCGCCTTCATCGTTATAGGTGAACACTTTGCCCTGATTAGCATCCAGCGCACTGTACATGCCATTCGGAAGCACCTTGATATCCGTGAACTTGGACGGTCCCACCGACATCCGGTAACGGATATCCCCCAGTACATCGAAGTAGCCGAACCGTTTCAGCACATCCTCACCGGAGGGATTAAGCCGCTTGACCGGCTCCTTCGATCCCGGATCAATATTCGTCGCATACAGGAACCCCTTGTCATCCACATCAATATTGGAGAATTCCGTGGGCACGAACAATGCCATCTGTGCCTTCTGCGCCTTGGTGGAGAACATCCGCCAGATATATTCGGTGTAGTCGCGCTTGACCTTATTCGTGCCGACATAGCCGATGAACACGCCGTTCTCATCGAACTGCATAATGCCCTCGAAGATGCCCTTGGCAATGACATAGACCCGTTCCGCCTGATCCACCGTTACCTTAACCGGGATAAACTTGAAATCCGCCGGCAGAATATCCGACTCCGGCTGCTCAATCAACCGCAGCAGCTCCCCGTCCGGGGACAGAACGACGATGCGCCCGTTATCCGTGTCGGCTACGAACAGATTGCCTTCATCATTAACATACAGGCCCGACGGATTCTTAAAGGTCTCCGCCTGCCCTCCGTTATCAAAGCCGGTGATGACCTGTTCTACCTTCCAGCTGCTGTCCAGGCAGATAATGCGGGCATTCCCGCTGTCTACGATATAGATCAGTCCGCTGTCCGCAACGACCATGTCGGCGGGGTCCAGAAAGTCTCCAACCCCAAGATCCTTGCCTGTAAGGGTGCGGTCAGGGATGTATGCAGCCGGTGCAGGTACAGCTTCCTCCCAGTAATTATAGTTATAGCTCTCATATGGCACGGCCTCGGCATTAACTGGCGCGGGAGCCGCACAACTCAGCAGCAGGGATGCCATTGTCCCTGCAAGCAGCCACTTTTTTGCAATCAACTGCCTTCCCCCCTAGTCCTTCATTCCTGAAGTAGCCATCGTCTCAATAATCCGGCTCTGCGAAAAAACAAACAGCGTAATCGGCACACTCATCAGAATAAGCGCCACTGCAGCCGCCGCACCGGATCTCGCAATGCCTCCGGCTACTACCTGGCCAGCCGCGAAGTGAAGCGATTTCAGCTGTTCGCTGTAGATGAAGCCGTTGCCGTCGCTGCCCCACAGGATCTGAAACAGCAGAATTATCAATGTCAGCCAGGCCGGCTTGACGTTAGGCATAACGATCGTCCAGAAAATGCGGTATTCGCTGGCACCGTCGATTTTGGCGGCCTCCAGCAGCACATCCGGAATCTGCTCCATGAACTGCTTCATCAGATACAGGCCGAGTGAATAGGCGAATGCCGGTACAATAACGGCCCAGTACGTGTCGATCAGCCCCAGCCAGGACATGATCATATAGTTGGGCATAGCCGTTACGGCCGGCGTGAACATCAGCGACAGGACCACGATGGTGAACAGCACTTTTTTGCCGGGAAAATGATGCTTTGCCAGCGGGTATGCCGCTGCCGAGGCAAAGATGACGTGTCCGATAATGCCTGCGCCTGTAATGAACACCGTGTTGAATATATAACGGGAGAACGGCACCCACGAATTCCCAAGCAGGTTAAACAGATCAACAAAGTTATTCAGCGTGGGATTCCGCACAAACAGGGTCGGCGGGAAAATGAAAATCTCATCCAGCGGCTTAAACGCATTGTTAATGGCATAAACCAGCGGCAGAATCATAAAGGCCCCGAAGACGGCCAGCAGGGCGAATAGTGAGAACGTGCCCCAGGCTGAACGGTTCACCCGTTTTTTGGGCATCCGGACCGCGCGTCCGAGCCGCCTTCTGGTATTGGCCTGAAAGGGGATATTCATGATTATTCACCCACCTTTCTAAGGAGCTTTTGTACGAGAAGGTTCGTGGCGACCATGATCAGGAACAGGACAGTAGCAATTGCTGATGCATATCCCATTTCAAACCGGGTGGTGCCAAAATCAATCAAATGCGTGACAATCGTCTCCGCCGCATAGTTCACACTCGGGAACCCGGCCAAGGCAATGGAGACATCGGCTACGGCAAAAGCGGTCGTAATCTGGATTACGGCGCCGAACATCAATTGCGGCCGCATCGACGGCAGTGTGATGTACCACAGCTCCTGCCAGCGGTTTTTGATTCCGTCTACAGCTCCGGCTTCATATAAGGTACCGTCCACTGTCTGCAGGCCGGCAATAAAAGCCAGGAAGCCGGTTCCCAGACTGAGCCACAGCTGTACCAGGATGATAATCGGCATAATATAGCCTTCCGTCTTCAGCCACAGGATCGGCTCCAGAATGAAGCCGAAGCGCAGCAGCAGGCCGTTCATAATCCCGTACCGGTCACCGGAGAAGATCATCAGCCAGATGAAGTAGACGTTCCCCGAAATGGATGGCGCGTAGAAGACCAGTGTCATTACCGCTCTAAGCTTGGGTGACAGCTCGTTAATGATCCATGCGAACACAAAACAGGCAATGTAGCTGATAGGCCCTGTAATCACTGCAAACAGCAGCGTATTTTTGAGGGCAATCAGAAAGACATCATCCTCAAGGAACAGGCGGGTGTAATTCTGCCAGCCGATAAACTTCGGAAATTCTAACATATTGAAATATGTGAAGCTGAGCACAATCGACACCAGGACAGGTAACACCGTAAATACGGCGAACAGGATCATGTACGGTGCCATTAAAAAGTAGGAATGCTTATTGGCTCTTATCTCATGCCATTTCAGGCTCCACCAACTCTGCACGGCTTGCTCCTCCCCCTTGCTGCTATAGGCCAAACTCTCTGCGTTTGGTGCTGATCTCATCCTGTATATACTGCACGTAGTCCATGATGGATTCCCGGGCCTCCACATTGCCGACTACCGTTTTGTAGAAGGCATTGAATAAATGCCTGCCCGTAAAATATCCGCCCGGCACCTCAGGCACACCCTCGGCCCACTCAAACTGGGCTTTCAGATTATCGTAATCGGCAACCGGCCAGGGCAGACTGTCCAGCGCCTTGATATTGGCGGTCGGATAACGCGCAGCGGCCCCCATCAGGCCTTCCATTTCGCGCCCGAAGACGGTCTGCGTCTCCTCACTCGTCCACCATTTCATGAACTCCCAGGCCGCATCCTTGTCTTCCGCCTTCTCCATCATAATGACACCGCTCCCGCCGCTTGAGACCGTGCGGTCAATCGTGCCATCCGCCTTCACGGTTCCCGGTATCGGTACGAAGCCCCACATGCCCCGGATCTCCGGAGCGAAGACGGACAACTGGTTGTAGACGGTGTAATCCGCTATGCCAAAGGGCATCTCTCCGGTACGGAACCGGTTCGCGAAGTCATATTCCTTTTCAAGCTTGTAATCGGTGTAGAATTCCGTCCATTGCTTGAACGTTTCAATACCGGTCCGGGAATCGAGATCCGACTCCTCCCCGCCGTTACGGTAGAATTGTCCGCCGTTCTGGAACAGCAGTGCCGCGTACATTGAGTTAGGCGGAATATTCTGTCCTTGAATAGCAGACTGGATCACAACCGGCAGACCGAACTGCATATGGTTCTTGCTGAGCACAGCCAGCAGCGTGGATACATCCTCCCAGGTCTGGGGGACCTCAAGATGAAGCTCCTCCAGAATATCCTTACGGTAGAACAGCATATTGAAGGTCTGGGTCTCAGGCAGTGCATACGCACCGCCGTCATAGACGAACGGTACCATCGCACTGTCGCGGAAACGGTCCTCTACCTCCGCAAAGTCTGCAAACTGCGTCAGGTCAGCAGCCGCATTACGCATAGCAAAGTTAACAGGAAGGTCCGTTCCGATCTGCATCGCAACATCGGGACCTTGACCGGCCAGCGTGGCCGGCAGCAGTGTGGACATATTCACCAGCTTCAGATTGACGTTAATGCCTGTCTCTGAGGTAAAGGTCTCATCGATCATGGCCTTCATCGTATTGGCCTGATCCCGTCCGCTGCCAATCCAGACCGTAACTGATTTCTGGTCTTTCTCTTTGGAGACATTCCCGATCTGATTGTAATCCGTGAAGAAGGAGGCCAGGAACGTAGCTGTCTCGTGTTTGATTTTCGAGCCAAGCCCCATCCCTTTCTTCGGAAGCTTCATATCCGGCGAAGCCACATACAGCGCATCAATCTCCAGCGGCTGCTCTCTGGCCTGCTGAACCCATGTTCCGAGGCCCCCGGTATTCGTCTTATAGGCGGTAAGCCTTCTCGGGATGGTATCCGGGTCCTCGATCAGCTCGCTGAGCTGCTGCGCCATCGTCTTAAGCAGCGCTTCCTGGTCACTGGACTGACCTGACAGCTCTACCAGCCGTTTGGCTACGCCTCTCAGCCGGTCATGCTCAGTCCCGAATACCTCCAGCATATCCGGCACCTTCTTATCCAGCTGGTAATCGCGGTATTCATCGGGCTTCGTGCCGGTAATCATCAGAATTTTGCGGTACATTGAATTAAGGTTGTACAGGCTCTCCTCCACCTCGCGGATCAGCGGGGCGAATTCGCCGAGGCTGACCTCAAGCCGCACTACATGTTTTCCTTGCTCAAGATTGTACAGATAGGGTTCATCTCCGCCCATAACATCCAGCCGGTAGCCGCTTTTGTAGCGGAAAGGGACCATGGCCATTTCGGCAAACGGCACCACGCCGTCAATGGTCAGCCTGCGGGTGGAGTAAATCCCTCTTACAAAATTTTGCTGTGTTTTAAAGGCCATCTTGTACAGCCCGGTCTCAGGCACATCAATTTCCCATTCGATCCACTGGCCGGGTATCCGCCAGTTAAATCCGCCAATGGTGTTGATTTTTATTTTGGAGGAGCTGTAGGGATGAACAGCAGAGCTTGAACGCTCACTGAGCGGGTACAGCGTCGGCGATGATTTGGCTGCTGCCGCTTCTCCCTCAATGACCAGCAGCTGCTTAGCGGAAGACTGCACACCGGCGGCATCCAGCTGCTGCTTCACCTCTGCGTAAGACAACAGCACAGGCTGCTTGTACAGCTTCAGCTGCCTGATGATAACCGGCTCTCTGGAAGACTCCAGTGCCAGCGTATGTGTGCCTTTGGAAAAATAAAATAAAAAGGGCTCATTCTCATACCCGTCAGAATCCTGAAATGGCTTCTCGCTCCAGCGCGGCTGCTCAAGCTGTCTGGGTCTCAGGTCATTGCCCTGATTATCCGCTTCCAGCTGATCCAGCTGATTCACCCAGATGCGGTCAAACTGCAGAAAAGCAGCTTCACGAAAGGGGAGCTCTCCGTCAATATACAATGCGCGCTCGATTGCTGAGCTTTTGCCTGCAACCGGGTAATACAGCATGGACAGATTGTAAAGGCCGGCTTCAGCAACATTGACCGTCCATTCCACCTTGCCGGCCTCTCCGGTGAGTAATGACTCTCCGGCCATCCCTTCGTAATCAGACAGCTTGCTGATTCCGCTGCCCTCAGTCAGGCTGTAATCCGCAGCCTCAATAATGATCTCCTGCTCCGGTCTGGCAGCATCCTTATGCCCGGCCAGATAAGCTGTGTACTTATCCTGGTTAAAGGCTGCTGTTCCTCCTGCAGCAGCTGCACTATCCGGCATTTGTCCGGATGCGGCTGCTGCCTGCGCATTTTTTGTTGCCGGTCCTGACTTGTCACTTGCATTTGCCTGTACGTTCAAGCCTGCCGGAAGCATAAGTAACAAGGCTAAAGCGGCAAGCGTTATATTCTTGGCCAGTTGAAAACGGCTAGTTTTACCGGTCACCAGAAGTCCTCCTTACAGCAGAAGCAGCAGTTCCCCTTGTACGGGAAGGCTCACCTTGCTGTGGTGAAATCTTACCTGTATGCAGCAGGGGGAGCCCGCAGGCTCCCCCGCCGCAAAAGCGGCCCAGGCCGCTCCTGTTACTTGCCCAGCTTGGCGATGGAAGCCTCTGCTTCCGGTTTATACTTCTCGGCAGTCGCTGTAACCGACTGGTTATCTACGATAATATCCTTCATGTAGCCGTAGGTCGGGAACTCGGGATAAGCCGTTTCCAGCAGAATCTGGCCCGTATTGTTGATGTGATCATGCAGCATTGCTACATCTTCTTCATGCGCATAAATGCTTTCCAGCCATTCCTGGCTCGGGAAATCGCCGGTCTGGGTAATGTCATACGTCTCCTCGAACGCCTGGTAAGCAGCCGCCGGATCTTTTACACCTTTAGGAATAAAGAAGGCATTCTTTCCGTTATCCGCATACGTCACATCCGGAGATCCCGACGGGCCGTTAGGGAACGGCACGACACCGAAATCAAAGGTCAGGTCGCCCAGATTCCACACCGGAGCCGGGAACATAGCCACATCGCCGTCTTTGAAGGTATTGAACTCGTCATAGCCGATTTTGTCAGTGCCTTTGACCTTCATGACATTCTCCACATTGTAGAGGCGGTTGATGAATTCAGCGGTCTCAATAACCTTTGGATCGGTCAGGCCTTGGGTGCCTGTGGCTTCATCCACAATTTTGCCTCCGTTGGCAGCAGAGAAATTGCGGAGGATGTCGATAGCCCAGCCAGAGAAGCCGTACGTATCGATTTTGCCGTCATTATCGGTATCCTTGGTGGCCTGCTTAGCGATCTCGATGAACTTATCCCAGTTCCATTGTCCGCTTGCATATACCTCCTGCAGGTCAGGCAGGCCCAGCTTCTTGAATAGGTCACGGTTGTAATGCAGGCCCGCGCCGCCGGTTCCCGGCTCCGCAAATGCGTAATATTCATTGGCGATCTGCGGGGCTTTGACCAGCAGTGTCGCTTCGTTGTTAATGTTGGATTCAGCCGTTGTGAACTCGCTGACCTTCATCAGCTGTCCCTTGAGGATGGCCGGCCACGCTGAGTTGTACTCCATAATCACGATGTCCGCAAAAGGTTCCCCTGTAAGCGCAGTTGCTGTGAACTTCGGCATAAATTCTTCAAACGGTACATTCACGAATTCGAATGTGCAGTTGTATTTCTTCTCCACCTCGGCAATCTTGGCCAGCCGCTCCTTCTCGGAAGCGGAATTTCCCGCCGGCTTGAGGTCCCACCAGGCAGCTACCTTGATGACGCGCCCATCCAAATTTACCGGCGCTGCCGTTGGCTCTGCCGTCGCTTCTGCAACCGCCTCTGTTGCGGCCGGCTCTGCGGTCGGGCTATTTTTCGGACTGTTCGCTGCATTATTCCCGCCGCTGCAGGCTGTAAGCAGAAAAACCAGGCACAGCATTAAAACGGAATACCCCTTCACTCTTTTCATTCGTATAACCTCCCATAATTTAAATAAAGCGCTTACAGACATGTATAAAAAAATAACAACTTTGCAGAAAACCCGTTCTTTTCGGCATACCACCTTTTCTTTTGTTATTATTTTTGTTTTTATTTTGCATAACAAATATTACCACCCGTTAGGC
>RCUO01001030.1_pt1 | contig 11334 bp, 8 predicted proteins | sample 2166161 | NCBI WGS metagenome assembly RCUO01 (sample SAMN09932617, study PRJNA488358) | compost metagenome | feature: garden; material: soil; isolation source: compost soil in cyclohexanecarbonitrile-enriched culture | place: Germany: Experimental Botanical Garden Goettingen | collected 2016-01-27 | reverse complement strand
GTGACGGCAGCATGACCAAGGACGACTTGTCCAACTACATCGTGTCGAACATGCAAGACCCGATCTCGCGGACCGCCGGTGTCGGCGACTTCCAGGTGTTCGGTTCGCAGTACGCCATGCGTATCTGGCTCGACCCGGCCAAGTTGAACAACTACAACCTGACCCCGATCGACGTCAAGACCGCCATCGCGGCGCAAAACGTCCAGGTCTCGTCCGGTCAGCTCGGCGGCCTGCCTGCCCTGCCCGGCACCCAGTTGAACGCGACGATCATCGGCAAGACCCGCCTGCAGACCGCGGAAGAGTTCGAAAAGATCCTGCTCAAGGTCAACAAGGACGGTTCCCAGGTTCGCTTGAGGGATGTTGCCGAAGTCGGCCTGGGGGGTGAGAACTACAGCATCAACGCCCAGTTCAACGGTGCCCCGGCTTCCGGCCTGGCGGTGAAACTGGCCACCGGTGCCAACGCGCTCGATACCGCCAAGGCCCTGCGCGCGACCATCGACAGCCTCAAGCCGTTCTTCCCGCAAGGGATGGAAGTGGTGTTTCCGTATGACACCACTCCGGTCGTAACCGAATCGATCAAGGGCGTGGTTCACACCCTGGTCGAAGCGGTCGCGCTGGTGTTCCTGGTGATGTTCCTGTTCCTGCAGAACTTCCGCGCCACCATCATCACCACGATGACCGTGCCGGTGGTATTGCTCGGTACATTCGGCATCCTCGCGGCCGCCGGTTTCAGCATCAACACCCTGACCATGTTCGGCATGGTGCTGGCCATCGGCTTGCTGGTGGACGACGCCATCGTCGTGGTGGAAAACGTCGAACGGGTGATGAGCGAAGAAGGTCTGTCACCCAAGGAAGCCACCAAGAAGTCCATGGGCCAGATCCAGGGTGCACTGGTCGGTATCGCCCTGGTGTTGTCGGCGGTTCTGCTGCCGATGGCGTTCTTCAGCGGTTCCACCGGTGTGATCTACAAGCAGTTCTCGATCACCATCGTCTCGGCCATGGCCCTGTCGGTACTGGTTGCGCTGATCTTCACCCCGGCGCTTTGCGCCACCATGCTCAAGCCGATTCCCAAAGGCGAGCACGGCGTACCCAAGCGTGGTTTCTTTGGCTGGTTCAACCGCAATTTCGACCGTGGCGTTCGCAGCTACGAGCGCGGTGTCGGCAATATCCTGCAGCGCAAGATCCCGTATCTGCTGGCGTACCTGCTGATCGTGGTTGGCATGATCTGGCTGTTCACCCGCATTCCAACGGCGTTCCTGCCGGAAGAAGACCAGGGTGTACTGTTCGCCCAGGTGCAGACCCCGGCCGGTTCGACGTCCCAGCGCACCCAGGTGGTCGTGGACGAAATGCGTGAATTCCTGCTGCGCCCTGGCAAGGATGGCGGCGAAGGCGATGCGGTGAACTCGGTGTTTACCGTGACCGGCTTCAACTTCGCCGGCCGTGGCCAGAGTTCGGGTATGGCGTTCATCATGCTCAGACCGTGGGACGAACGTAACGCCGACAACAATGTGTTCAAGGTGGCGGCCCGTGCCCAGCAGCACTTCTTCACCTTCCGCGATGCCATGGTGTTCGCCTTTGCACCACCGGCGGTACTGGAGTTGGGTAACGCCACCGGTTTCGACGTGTTCCTGCAGGACCGCGCCGGTATCGGCCACGAAAAACTGATGGAAGCGCGCAACCAGTTCCTTGGCATGGCCGCACAAAGCAAGATCCTGTCTCAGGTGCGTCCGAACGGCCTGAACGACGAACCGCAATACCAACTGGAAATCGATGACGAGAAGGCCAGTGCCCTGGGCATTACCATCGCCGACATCAACAACACCCTGTCGATTGCCCTGGGCAGTAGCTACGTCAACGACTTCATCGACCGTGGTCGGGTGAAGAAGGTTTACGTGCAAGGCCAGCCAGGCTCTCGAATGGGCCCTGAAGACTTGCAGAAGTGGTACGTGCGCAACGCCCAGGGAACCATGGTGCCGTTCTCGGCATTCGCCAAGGGCGAGTGGATCTACGGTTCGCCGAAACTGGCCCGCTACAACGGCGTGGAAGCGATGGAAATCCTCGGCGCCCCGGCACCGGGTTACTCCACCGGTGAAGCCATGCTCGAAGTCGAAGCCATTGCCAGGAAACTGCCGGCCGGTGTCGGTATTTCCTGGACCGGCCTGTCGTACGAGGAACGTCTGTCCGGCTCGCAAGCGCCGGCGCTGTACGCCCTGTCGCTGCTGATGGTGTTCCTGTGCCTGGCGGCGCTGTATGAAAGCTGGTCGATTCCGATCGCGGTGATGTTGGTGGTGCCGCTGGGGATCATCGGTGCACTGATGGCCACCAGCCTGCGCGGTTTGTCCAACGACGTGTACTTCCAGGTAGGCCTGTTGACGACTATCGGTCTGGCGGCGAAAAACGCCATTCTGATTGTCGAATTTGCCAAGGAACTGCATGAACAAGGGCGTAGCCTGCGCGATGCGGCGATCGAGGCGTGCCGCATGCGTCTGCGACCGATCATCATGACCTCGCTCGCCTTCGTCCTCGGTGTGGTACCACTGGCGATATCCACCGGTGCGGGCTCCGGTAGCCAGCATGCAATCGGTACCGGCGTAATCGGCGGTATGATCACGGCCACTGTGCTGGCGATCTTCTGGGTCCCGCTGTTCTTCGTCACCGTGTCGTCCATTGGCCAGCGCAAAATCGCCGACCAGGATGACGCTATTGAAACTTCTAAAGAGGCTGGCTAATGAGCAAGTCGCTACTCTCCCTGGCAGTCGCCGCCTTCGTGCTCGGTGGCTGCTCGCTGATACCTGATTATCAGCAGCCCGAAGCACCGGTGGCGGGGCAATACCCGCAGGGCCCGGCGTATTCGCCGGCCCAGGCACCGGCGCAAGCCGCTGCCGAGCAGGGCTGGAAGCAGTTTTTCCATGACCCGGCGCTGCAACAGCTGATCCAGGTTGCCCTGGAAAACAACCGTGACCTGCGTGTCGCGGCCCTGAACATCGACGCCTTTGCGGCTCAGTACCGCATCTCCCGTGCCGATCTGTTCCCGGCCGTTTCGGCCAACGGCACCGGCAGCCGTCAGCGCCTTCCGGCTAACGCGTCGCAGACCGGCGAAGCCGGCATCACCAGTTCCTACTCGGCAACGGTTGGCGTCAACGCCTACGAACTCGACCTGTTCGGTCGGGTTCGCAGCCTGAACGAGGAAGCGTTGCAGAAGTACTTCGCCACCGAAGAAGGCCGGCGCAGCACGCAGCTCAGCCTGGTGGCCAGCGTCGCCAACGCCTACCTGACCTGGCAGGCCGACAAGGAACTGCTGAAAGTCACCCAGGACACCCTCGCCGCGTTCGAGGAGAGCTACAAGCTCACCGCGCGCAGCAACGAAGTGGGTGTCGCCTCGGCCCTGGACCTGGCGCAGTCGCGGACCTCGGTGGAAAACGCCCGTGCGCAACTGGCCCGTTACACCCGCCAGGTCGCCCAGGATGAAAACAGCCTGGTACTGCTGTTGGGTACCGGCGTCCCGGCCAACCTGCCAGCGGCCAAACCGTTGAACGACGATCTGTTGGCCGAAGTACCGGCCGGCCTGCCGTCGGACTTGCTGCAACGTCGTCCGGACATCCTCCAGGCCGAGCACAACCTCAAGGCGGCCAACGCCAACATCGGCGCGGCACGGGCAGCGTTCTTCCCGAGCATCAGCCTGACCGCCAACGCCGGGACCCTGAGCCCGGACCTGTCCGGCCTGTTCAAGGGCGGTTCGGGTACCTGGCTGTTCCAGCCGCAGATCAACCTGCCGATCTTCAACGCCGGCAGCCTGCGCGCCAGCCTGGATTACTCGAAAATCCAGAAAGACATCGGCGTGGCGAACTACGAGAAGTCCATTCAAACGGCCTTCCAGGAAGTCGCCGACGGCCTGGCCGCACGCGGGACCTATACCGACCAGGTACAGGCACAGCGTAATCTGGTCAGCGCCAACCAGGACTACTACCGCCTGGCCGAGCGTCGTTATCGCATCGGTGTCGACAGCAACCTGACGTTCCTCGATGCACAGCGTCAGCTGTTCAACTCCGAACAGAATCTGATCACCGATCGCCTGGCGCAGCTGATCAGTCAGGTCAACCTGTACAAGGCACTGGGTGGTGGCTGGAACGAGCAGACGGCGAAGAACGAGCCGTTGAAAGAAGAAGCGCCGAAGATGAAGATGTTCTGATCTGGCAATACGAAAAAACCCACGCCATTGAGCTATATGTGCTCCATGGCGCGGGTATTTATTGGCACTCGCCTTGAGCAGCCAACACACTTACTCATATCAACTTCACAACTTCAACATACCGAACAAATCAAAAACCCGCACTTTCACGACATTATTTATTTTGGCACTTTGAACGAAAACCTCTGACACGAAAATTCTACTTTCCGCTCAAATCCAACACCCATCTCTGTATATTCAAAACTAAAATACCCTTCGATTTCCTCAAAATCACCTACCGGAGTAATGAATCTGACATTTAGCTCCCCGAGCTTGTCCGATTGAGAATGTCCCGTAGACCCATCCCAAAGGAACGTCGCCTCCACATCACCAGGAGCCATACTAATATCGTATGATTTGCCAGCCTCAAGCTTGCCACCGATGAGAGCCAACTCCATCCCGATTTCTTCTTTGTCCTCTGCGAGCAGAAAAAAATAGGCGGGGTCCTTGAACCAATAAAAATATAAACCCGTCGCTGTAACATTAATAGCTTCTTCGCCTTGCACCTTGAGAATTCCATTCAATCTTCCCGATACAGGCGGTACATCTCCCCTATCAATAACTGGCCATCCATTCTTCGACCTTGGAATCTTCATGGCAACTTCCTATTTAAAGCGTTAGTTAATCACACTTGGACAACACGATAAAAACCTAACTCATGAAATTCCTCACGACAACTATCAGGTCTAATGGTTGACAACAGCCCCCACACATGAAACTTGAAAAATCGAAACAAATACTGATTCGCACGAACACACTTTCGTTCGATAATCGCCCAAAACCTGCTTTCGCTGATTGAACCATCCAGTACATTCCCCGCACCATTCGTCGCACAAGACCAATAACAACAGGTTCGACACCATGCTCCCGCGCCCTGCCCTCCCCGGCTGATTCGCTTCGCTTTTCATGATTTCGACTGTTCGTCTGCAACCCGCGGGTTGCGGCATCACCGCGTTTCATCCCCAAGAATTAGAGAGACCCGACCCATGACGCCTACTCCCGCGCCGTACTTCGTTCCCAGCCTGATCGCCATTGCCCTGGCCTGCGCTGCCCTGCCCGCCAGCGCCGAGGAATCGGGTTTTGTCGAGGGCGCCAAGGTCAACCTGAACCTGCGCAACTTCTACATCAATCGCAACTTCACCAACCCGACCAAGGCCCAGGGCAAGGCTGAGGAGTGGACGCAGAGTTTCATCCTCGATGCCAAATCCGGGTTCACCCAGGGCACTGTCGGCTTCGGCATGGATGTGCTGGGTTTGTATTCGGTGAAGCTCGACGGCGGCAAAGGCACCGGCGGTACGCAACTGCTGCCGCTGGACCATGACGGCCGCCCGGCGGACAACTTCGGCCGCACCAACGTGGCGTTCAAAGCGAAGCTGTCCCAGACAGAAGTGAAGGTTGGCGAATGGATGCCGGTGCTGCCGATCCTGCGTTCGGACGATGGTCGTTCGCTGCCGCAAACCTTCCGTGGCGGTCAGATCACGTCGAAGGAAATCGATGGCCTGACGCTCTATGGTGGCCAGTTCCGTCAGAACAGCCCGCGCGACGACAGCAGCATGAGCGACATGTCGATGACCGGCAAAGCTGCGTTCACCTCCGACCGCTTTAACTTCCAGGGCGGTGAGTACGTGTTCAATGACAAGCGCACCCAGATTGGTCTGTGGAACGCCGAGCTCAAGGACATCTACAGCCAGCAATTCGTCAACCTGATCCACAGCCAACCGCTTGGCGACTGGACCCTGGGCGCCAACCTGGGTTTCTTCTACGGCAAGGATGACGGCAGCGCCCGGGCCGGCGAGCTGGACAACAAAACCCTGTACGGTTTGTTCTCGGCCAAATACGGCGGCAACACCTTCTACGTCGGCCTGCAGAAACTCACCGGCGACAGCGCCTGGATGCGGGTCAACGGCACCAGCGGCGGCACCCTGGCCAACGACAGCTACAACTCCAGCTACGACAATGCCCGGGAGAAATCCTGGCAAGTACGCCACGACTACAACTTCGCCGCCCTTGGCGTACCGGGCCTGACCCTGATGAACCGCTATATCAGCGGCGACAATGTGCACACCGGCAACATCACCGACGGCAAGGAATGGGGACGTGAATCGGAACTGGGCTACACCGTGCAGAGCGGCGTGCTGAAAGACTTGAATCTGAAATGGCGCAACTCGACCATGCGCCGGGATTACAGCAATAACGAGTTCGATGAGAACCGGTTGATCATCAGCTATCCGATCAGTTTGCTCTAGACCTAACGATCGCCTTCGCGAGCAAGCCCGCTCCCACAGTTGACCGAGTCGCAATGGCAAACACGGTCTAATGTGGGAGCGGGCTTGCTCGCGAAGACATCAGTTCAGTTAATGCAAGTCGCCGGGATCACTCCCGCGACTCAACCCCCAACTCATCCCACACCGACTCGGCCAGGTGGAAGGTCGCATTGGCTGCCGGAATGCCGCAGTAGATGGCGCTCTGCATGATCACTTCCTTGATCTCGCCACGGCTCACGCCGTTGTTGGCGGCAGCGCGCAGGTGCAGTTTGAGTTCGCCCTCGCGGTTCATGCCGATCAGCATGGCGATGGTGATCAGGCTGCGGGTATGGCGCGGCAGGCCCGGGCGGGTCCAGATGTCGCCCCAGGCGTGGCGGGTGATCATCTCCTGAAACTCCGAGTTGAACTCGGTCAGGGTCGTCAGGCTGCGGTCGACATGCGCGTCTCCAAGGACCGCGCGACGGACCTTCATGCCCTCGTCATAACGTTGTTTTTCGTCCACGAGAATCCCCTCAATCAGCCGACAGAAACGCCAGCACGCGCTCGCTGAACGCATCGCCTGCCTGGACGTTGGACAAATGCGCGGCATAGAACTCGGCGTACTCGGCCCCGCGCACATGCTCCTGAATGAAATGCCCACCGGATGGCGGCGTCACTGCGTCTTCGGTCCCGGCAATCACCAGCAACGGCGCCTTGATCGAGGACAACCGATCGCGGAAATCGGCATCACGCACCGCCGCGCAATTGGCCGCATAGCCTTCGGGCGAAGTGGCCGCGAGCATGTCGGTAATCTGCTTGGCCGCCGCCGGGTTGGCGGCAGAGAAGTCCGGAGTGAACCAGCGGGCAATCGAGGCATCGCGCAAGGCAACCATGGCCGTCTGACCATCACGCAGGACCATTTCGATACGCGGATTCCACACTGACGGATCGCCGATTTTCGCCGCAGTGTTGCACACGATCAGCTTGTTCAGGCGCTCGCCGGCATTGATCCCCAGCCACTGGCCAATCAGTCCGCCCATGGACAAGCCACAGAAGTGCGCGCGCTCGATGTGCAAGGCATCCAGCAAGGCGAGCACGTCGTGGCCCAGTTGCTCGATGCTGTAAGGCCCCGGCGTGACCAATGACTGGCCATGGCCGCGAGTATCAAAACGCAACACGCGAAAATGCTTGGAGAACGCCGGGATTTGCGTGTCCCACATGTGCAGGTCGGTGCCCAAAGAGTTGGACAGTACCAGCACCGGCGCATCGACCGGTCCATCCAGTTGATAATGCAGTTCGCCCTCGGCGAGTTGTACAAAAGCCACAGCAATTCTCCTTCAGGCAGTCAATGCAGAATGTTCGGCCACCGCCCGCTCGACCCAGGTTTGGGCCTGGCCGAGGTAATGGGCAGGGTCCAGTAGATGATCGAGTTCAGCCGCCGACAGCTCGGCGGTCACTTGCGGTTCGTCGCCGAGCACCGCACGCAGGTGACGCTGTTCGGCCACCGCGCGTTTGCAGCAGCGTTCGAGCAGATGGTGTGCGGTATCGCGGCCGACCCGTTGGGCGAGGACGATGCTCACCGCTTCGGCGAGCACAAGGCCCTGGGTCAGATCGAGGTTGTGCGCCATGCGCCCGGCATCCACTTCCAGTCCCTGGGCGATCAGCAACGCTTGCTGCAGGCTGCCCGACACCAGGCAGCAAATCTCCGGCAGGGTTTCCCACTCGGCATGCCACAGTCCGAGACTGCGCTCGTGTTCCTGGGGCATGGCGCTGAACAGTGTCGAGAGCAAACCGGGTACACGCGTCGCCGCGCCGATCAACACCGCCGCGCCCACCGGATTGCGCTTGTGCGGCATGGTTGAGGAACCGCCCTTGCCCGGCGCAGAAGGTTCGAACACTTCGGCGGCTTCGGTTTGCATCAGCAGGCTGACGTCGCGACCGAGTTTGCCAAGACTGCCGGCGATCAACCCGAGCACCGCGCCGAACTCCACCACACGATCGCGCTGGGTGTGCCAGGGTTGCTCGGGCAAGGTCAGTTGCAGTTCTTCGGCCAGCGCCTGGGCAATGGGCATGGCCTGCTCGCCAAGTGCCGCGAGGGTGCCGGACGCACCACCGAATTGCAGCACCAGCAAACGCGGTTTCAATTCAGCCAGGCGTTGGCGACTGCGGGTCACCGCCCCCAGCCAACCGGCGATTTTCATGCCGAGGGTCACCGGCGTCGCATGCTGCAACCAGGTGCGCCCGGCCAATGGTGTGGTCGCGTATTGCCGGGCCTGGGACGCGAGGACCTGCCCCAGCTGCGCCAGATCGCTTTCGATCAGCTCCAGCGCACGACGCAATTGCAGCACCAGGCCGCTGTCCATCACATCCTGGCTGGTCGCGCCCAGATGTACGTAACGCTCGGCCTCGGCATTCTGCGCAGCGATCTGCTTGCCCAGCGCCTTGACCAACGGAATCGCCGAGTTACCCGCCGTGGCAATCGCCTCACCCAACGCCGCAAAGTCGTAGAGCCCGACGCTACAAGCCGCCTCAATCGGCGCGACTGCACTCGATGGTATCAAGCCGACTCGCGCTTGTGCCCGGGACAGTGCTGCTTCGAAATCGAGCATGGCCTGGACCCGGCCCTGATCGCAGAACACTTCACGCATATCGCGGGTAGTGAAATAGGCATCGAACAATTGATTGCCCGGTCGCTGGTTCATAAGCAGTTCCTGAAGGCGCGGGCCTTTGCGACCCGCGCATGAAGATCAAAGATCGTGATGCAGATACTTCGCCTGTTTGGGCAAGAAGTCGAACCATTCGACCAGATTGCCGGACGAGGCACCGACGATGGCGAAGATCCACTTGCTGCGCTCCTCACCGGTGTATAGCGCTGGTCGTTGTCATTGTTTTTCACTCAATGGGGACAGTCAGAGTCTAGACACGCCTTGTAACAGCCCCGTTCCACAGATAGATCGGCAATACAAATCCACTGTGGGAGCGGCGGTGTTCATTCAATAATCGAAGAACACCGTCTCCGCATCAGTGCCTTGCAGAATCACATTCCACTGATAGACACCCGACGCATCCTTCCTGGCCAGCAAGGTACCGCGACGCTCGGCCGGCACGCATTCCAGCAGCGGATCGTTCACGTTGGCCACCTCTCCATCAAAGTAGATCCGTGTCAGCAGGTGCTTCACCAGACCACGGGCAAACACCAGTACCACCAGGTGCGGTGCCTGAGTCGTGCCTTTGAGTCCCTCGACCGTTCCCGGCTTGATGGTGGTGAAACGAAAACGCCCTTCGGCATCCACCGGCACCCGGCCAAAGCCTTCGAAATTCGGGTCCAGGGGTTTGTCCTGGTCGTCTTCCGGGTGGTCATACTTGCCGGCGGCGTTGGCCTGCCAGACTTCCAGCATCGCGTCGTTGACGATGTCGCCATTGCCGTCGACCACTTGCCCGGTGATCGCCACGCGCTCGCCCAGGGTTTGTTCGACGGTCAGGTTTTCGCGGTTCAGCCAGGTCAGGCCGATGTGGTAGTACGGCCCGACGGTGTGGGACGTGGTCGCAGTCAGCGTCATCTTATTTCTCCATCGGCGTGGCGTCGCGGCCGCGCAAAACGATGTCCCAGCGATAACCGAGGGCATAGGAAGGGATGGTTTTTTCCAGATCGAACGTGGCGATCAAACGCTCTTTGGCGCTGGTATCGGGCACGCAGTTGTAGATCGGGTCGTACGCCAGCAGCGGGTCGCCCGGGAAATACATCTGCGTCACCAGGCGCGTCAGGATGCTCGGCCCGAACAACGAGAAGTGAATGTGCGCCGGGCGCCAGGCGTTGTGGTGGTTGCCCCACGGATACGCACCGGGCTTGATGGTCTGGAACTGGTACCAGCCATCGGCGTCGGTCACGGTACGGCCGGTGCCGGTGAAATTCGGGTCCAGCGGCGCATCGTGCAGGTCACGGGCATGGGCATAGCGACCGGCGGCGTTGGCCTGCCAGATCTCCACCAGAATCCCCGGAACCGGCAGACCGTTTTCGTCCAGCACGCGGCCGTGAATGATGATGCGCTCGCCCTGTGGCTGACCTTCGTGCTGAGCGGTGAGGTCATTGTCCTTCTCGTTGACGCGCTCGGCGCCGACGGTTGGCCCGGTGATTTCCGACAACGAATGGGGCAGAAACACCAACGGCTTGGACGGCGAGCGCAGGTTGGTGGATTGATAGGTCGGATGCAGGTACTCCGGCTGAGTACCCTCCTGCGGGCGACGGTAACCAGGCTTGTCAGTCATTACTCTTTCCTCAGTTCTTGTTAGCCGACAGGGTGTGTCAGACCCGTTCGATTGCCAAAGCCAGACCCTGGCCGACACCGACGCACATGGTCGCCAGTCCTTTCTTGCCGCCGGTCTTTTCCAGCTGATGCAACGCCGTCAGTACCAGACGCGCACCACTCATGCCCAACGGATGGCCCAAGGCAATAGCGCCACCGTTCGGGTTGACCTGGGCGGCATCGTCGGCGATCCCCAGTTCACGCAGAACCGCCAGGCCCTGGCTGGCGAAGGCTTCGTTGAGTTCGATCACATCGAAATCGCTGACTGCCACGCCGAGGCGCTCGGTCAGTTTGCGCACCGCGGGCACCGGGCCGATGCCCATCACCCGCGGTGCAACACCGGCGCTGGCCATGCCCAGCACTTTGGCGCGGGCGGTCAGGCCGTGTTTCTTCACGGCTTCGGCCGAGGCCAGGATCAACGCGGCGGCCCCGTCGTTCACACCCGAGGCATTGCCGGCGGTGACGGTTTTATCGGGGCCGTTGACCGGTTTCAGTCTGGTCAGGGCTTCCAGGGTGGTGTCGGCGCGAGGATGCTCGTCCTGGCTGACCACGGTTTCAC
>RCUO01001024.1_pt1 | contig 11365 bp, 6 predicted proteins | sample 2166161 | NCBI WGS metagenome assembly RCUO01 (sample SAMN09932617, study PRJNA488358) | compost metagenome | feature: garden; material: soil; isolation source: compost soil in cyclohexanecarbonitrile-enriched culture | place: Germany: Experimental Botanical Garden Goettingen | collected 2016-01-27 | reverse complement strand
GGTTTCATCGATGGCTTTCACCTTTCAGAAAAAAATTATTTTCTAAGTTATTGTATCGTAAAACAGTGCAGATTACAAAGTTAATGTCGGTTATATGTAATTTCCTTCAAATAAACAGCCGCATATTCATAATCTAAAGTATATCCTTATCTGCACAAAATAACTCCTTATATTATGCAAACAATAAAGAATTTTACGAATAAAAGAAGCCGGGCCGCGAACGGTTGTCGCAGCCCGGCGGTTCAAATCCTGTATTAGTTGAATGTTTTCGGGAAAATGCTGGTGCTTTTCTGAAGAAGAGCAACGGCAATCTTACCGGCTTCCGCTCTGGTTAGCTTACCCTTCGGATTGAAATTGTATACCGGCTTGGACTGGCCCGTAACGGTAACTGCACTGCCTTCCATGATCTTCGCCTTGGACACTGCTTCAATAGCCGGGCGTGAGTAGTAATCCATGCTGCCTGAATCCACAAAGGATTTATTTAGAGTGGCTACCAGCTTGGCATCATTCGCTGACATTTTCAGCTTAAGTGCCCGGGCAATCATAACAGCGGCCTGCTCTCTGGTCAGAGCCTGGTCCGGACCAAAGAATCCGTCACTCAGTCCCGTGACAATCCCCGCTCTCGCAGCTGTCTCAATACTCTTGAAGTTCCAGGTCGTTGATACAGCCTCCGGCACGATATCGAAGAAGGTCTGCTTGTTCGTATCAAAATCCAGCGGAATATTAAGGCCGGTAACAAGCAGGGTTGCAAATTCCCCGCGGGTAGTTGTATCATCAGCGCCGAACGCGTCAGAGCGCAGATTGGTCATAATTCCTTTGGAATACAGGCCGTTCAGGATATTACGCGCCCACGGATGGTTTGTTATATCAGTAAAGCCGCGGCGTAGCTTCATAACCGTATAATATCCGAATTCATCGAAAGGAACCGTGACGGTATGATTCTTGGTGTCCACTTCACCGCCGATGTTCTCCCACTTTCCTGAATCCGTATAACGGAATACAGTAACGGTTGAACCAACCTCATCCACCACGTTCGGACTGAAGCTGAGCTTCAATTCACCGCGCTGGGACGGAACAATTTTGCGTGTCTGGCTGATCTGTGTGAAATTGCCCTCGATAGAGTATGGAGCAACTCCGTTTGTTGCAGGCACATAACTGCTGCTGCCCTTTGTGCCAACCTCTCCAAGACCGCCGCTCAGCCAGTAAATATCCGAGACTCTGGAGAAGTTACTGTTCGTCGCCGAAGAGGTGAACCGGAGCACCAGCTCCTGGAGAATAACGAGCTGCTTCTGAACTCCTACAAATCTTTCGTCGAACGGGCTGACGTTAATGATGTTGCCATAATCGTTTTTGCGTTCTACAACCCCGTCAGTAGGATCTGCAATCCCGAACAACAGCTTGGTATCAGGATAATACTTCGCCGCACCGGTACTGGTATACCCCTTCATCAGTGTTCCCTTAGGGAAATTCAGCTCAAGCTGTTTATTAAACACGCTGTATTTGGTCGCAACCTTCTCGGCCATGTACTCCGTATCAATCTGAACTGCACTGGCGTAATATACGGTGACCGTATCGTTAAGGGTCGAATCCTCACGTACAATCTGAATTTTTATTGAGGTAGCTTTATCCGGCTTCAGGCCGACAAAATCGTAGGTGAAGCGGTTCGCCAGGTCCGAACGAGGTACAGCCTCGTACTTGTCGATCATAACCTTAGTTGCGCCTTCAGCTTCAATATCAAAACGTACAAAGTTCTTGTTCACTACAATCTGGTTACCTACTGTGGCTACAGGGGCCAAAATGCGGTAAGGCAATACTTCACGTACAATCTCAATTCTTTGTGTTGTTCTGGCTCCGGTCTTATTGATCAGCTCCAGCGTGTAGACATGACTGCCAGGTGCATCAAATTTCAGATCGCGGATCCGCAGCAGGAAATCTTTAGTAGTACCAACATAATCATAAATCAGTGAACCATAGGTGCCTGGTGAAGTATAGTTGTCTACGTTATTTTCTTTGAGCATATCGGTTATACCAACAGAGCTAAAGACCAGGTCAGAGCCCATATAAAGATTAAGAATCGTTGCTCCTCCGCCTTGCAGCACCAGATCATAGTTATCTCTGGTCGTTACATATTTGCCGTCAGTATAAGTGATCTCCGCCGGCAGGGTCAGAATGGCATTGCGTTTGGCATCATTAGAACGTGAATCCGTCTCAAAGACCGGACGGTTTGCGGTCAGGACCGGATGAAACTGCGACAGATTGGATACATTGGTATCAATGATGTAGATACGCAGCTCTTTGGTAATGACACGCTGGTTACCCGAAGAATCCATGGAAATCCCGGTGAACAGCAGGGTGTTTTCACCATATACCAGCGGTCCTGCCTGATCAATCTTTAAAGTGACCTTGAATTTCGGAGCAGTCATGCTGACATCAAACTGCTTGGGACCAGATGTATCGTACGAAGCGCTGTCTTTCCCGTTAATCTGAAATTGGGCGTTCGAGATATTTTCAAAACCAATATATTCGCCTTCTACCGTAATGCTTGTGGTCGTGTTGGAGTTATATTCGATAGTCTGACCATCCTGCAGGTTGCTGACGTAGATATAGTTCTTGGATACATATGAAATATCTACATTGTAGACTGAATTAGAGCTGCCGTATTTAAACTGTACCTTCTGCTGTCCATTAGAGAAGCCTGTGACTCTATAAACCTGCTCAGTACCGTCACTGGCAAGCCCTGTTGCGTTAACTTTTGTAAGCACCAGCCCCTTAGTGCTCAGAGGCAGATACATCCCCGCCAGATCGCCCCTTGGGATTACATTGGTCTTAAGCATAATGTAGAAATTATCTTTTTCCATCTGCTGTCCGTTCAGCGGAAGCTTGGACACATTTGCAATGCTTTTTCCCGTATCATAATCAGGAAGATAGTAGATATTATTAATTACTGTTTCACCAGGAACATAATAATAAGACTTTACAAGTGAAGCAGTAAAATTGCCGAATCTCACTGTAAGTGTAAAATCATTGCTTCCCGTAGCAATCGGAACATCCTCAGAGGTTGAGAATTTCACCAGCTTATATGCCGGTGTAATACCGTCAGGACCAGGAATCGTCATTTCCTGAGTGGTCGTTATTGTTCTGATCTTAACCTCACTCGTTGTACCGGCATTGATAACAAACTCCCCTGTACCTGTAGCTCCGCCGAAAGAGGCAGCATTGTAAGGAAGCAGAATCTCCCCGGACAGGCCGGCGGTAAATTTGTTTTCTACTGATAGTGTTGGTGTATTATCGATCAGCGAATACGGGCTATTGGCATGCATCAGATTTAATGAAGCATACGGCTGGTCCGTATCAAAGAAGTACACATTACGGTCTATCGTTATTTTATCAGAGGCATTCTGCACAATAATCTGAAGCGAGCTCAATCCAGGCTTCAATGTTAAGGCCGGTGTGAAAAAGGTGCCATCCTCCAGCAATGAGGTCTGAAGGGCTGTACCGCCGTTAAGCGATACCGTAACTTTAGTAGCATTGGCTACTTTTCCCTGCAGTGTAATGGAGGATACCGGCACGACTACCTGTGTACCTTCATTTAAATTAAGCGCAGCCGGTCCGCCCAATACTTGAAGAGAAGTAATATAGGGCACTCTGTCATACAGGACGTAGAAGGACTCTGAACGAGTCAAATTCCCCTGCAGACCTGAAAACGTAATTTTGTTAAAGCCGGAGTAAAGCGTCACTCCGCTGGTTACAAAACGGTTGCCGGGGCTGTTAGTGTCCGTTGTTACAGTCCCTGTTGTCACCCGGGTGGAATCTGTCACCCATTTACCTGTGCTGTCCTGCGACAGCTGCTCCACAACAACCTTCATTGTGGTGGATGTTACCTGTGAGTAAACACCGGTTATATTAAGCGTCTGATTACTCGTCAAAAAAACTCTATCACGGGTGATAGCATTAGCTGCGTTTCCAAGGGCACTCGGATCCAGCACTACAGTGGAACGCAATGTCTGATCATCCGGAGTAAAATAAGTTGTGACTGCATCGGCCGCGGCCGCCTGAGGCATATATTTGCCTGGGAACATAGAAACGATCAGAGCCGCAAGCAGCACCCAGACAAATGGTCTCTTAAAGCGTTGCATGTGTGTATCTCTCCTTTAAGTTAAAGTTCTCTTCGTGACCTTCACTTTTTTTTATATCGGTTACTTCCGGCTATCTTGTTAGGGAGAAAAGCAAAAACTCATCCTTAAAAAGGATGAGTTTTGTTAATTTAACATTATAAACCTGTATTATTGCAAATTTCTAAGATTTCGAGCTGCGCTGAGGCGCAAGCTTGAGGCGCATTCTCAAGAATAAGTCGATAAGCGGACGTTTGGTTTTGCTGATGACTCCTGTAATTTCCGCGCCGATCTGTAAGAAGAACAGCATAACGCATATGACTACAAAAGTAACCCAGTTTGCTTCATACAGCGATGCAGAGGTCTGAATGACAGCCAGTACACCAAAGAAAGCGGCGATACCGTAAATGATCAGCACCGTCTGACGGTGGCTGAATCCAAGCTCGCGCAGGCAGTGGTGCAGATGCCCTTTGTCAGGTGCAAAAATCGGCTTCTTCTGCAGCTTGCGGCGTACGATTGCAAAGAATGTATCGGATAAGGGAACTCCGATAATCAGAAGCGGTGTGATAAAGGATACGACAGCGATCTGCTTGAATCCGAGCAGTGCCAGCAGTGCCAGACAGAACCCGAGAAACAGAGATCCGGTATCCCCCATAAAAATTTTGGCGGGATGAAAGTTAAAGAACAAAAATCCCAAGATACTGCCAAGCAGCAGCAGGCACAGGAGCGCAACCATTGTATTGCCCATCAGAAAGGCCATAACAGCGATAGTTGCAATTGCTATACCTGACACACCGGCAGCGAGCCCGTCCAGGCCGTCGATCAGGTTAACCGCATTGGTAACGCCGACAATCCAGAAAATCGTCAACGGTACGGCAATCCAGCTCTCCAGTGAGGAATACGTATTATTAAATGGAATGTTTACGAAATCAACAGTAATACCAAAACCGAAAACGACGATGCATGCTGCAGCAATCTGGCCCAGCAGCTTCACTTTGGCAGAAAGCTCGAACCGGTCATCAAGACCGCCGATCAGAACAATCAGTCCGCCGCCGCACAGCAGCGCTTTGATAAAATGCGTCTCCCGTGAAGTGAAATCGTACGGAATAATCGGCAACACGGCAAGCAGGCCTAACACAAACGCCAGGAAGATACCTAATCCGCCGAGGCGGGGCATAATTCTTGTATGCACTTTACGGGCATTAGGCACATCCGTGGCACCGATCTTAATAGCGAATTTCTTCACTAGCGGTGTCAAGAGAAGCGCAAGTCCCATGCACACAATAAATCCGGCGATGTATACAATTAACATTTGAAAAGTCGACCCCCATTTCTCTACCGCATTGAATTATACGCTGAAAGAAAAACAAATTCCAATTCCGTTTTTGGGCTGTTGTTCGGATATTTCCGGTATATTTGCTCATTTTTCTAGGCTTTTGTCACTTTATCTTTCTCACGCAGCACTTTTACTGCAAATTTCGGCAGCGCAAGCATTCTTTTATAACGTGTAGGCTCTTTTAAAAGACGGTATAACCATTCTGCCCGCAGTTTCTGGAATGCAATCGGCGCCCTTTTGCTTTTGCCGGAGATCACATCAAAGCTGCCGCCCACTCCCATCATCACAGGAATATTCAGCTCGGATTTGAATTTGGCGATCCATGGCTCCTGACTGTCTGCACCTCTGGCAACAAACAGCAGGTCCGGCCGGGTCTTCACGATATCGGCGACAACAGCCTCATCCGACTCCGGCCCGAAGAACCCGTCGCGGCAGCCGGCAATAACGATACGCGGATATTGAGATTGTAACCTGGAGACAGTCTCCCGAATCACCTCAGGCGTCGAACCCAGCAGGTAAACCCTCCAGCCATAGCTTTCGCCTTGACGCAGCAATTCATGTAATAGATCGAATCCCGCTACACGTTCAGCCACAGGCTCCTTGCAATAATCTGCGGCCCACACAACACCTGTCCCGTCTGGAACAACCAGCTCCGCTGATTTCATGATCTCCATATAAGAGGGATTCTCCAGTGCAGCCATAACCATAATGGGATTGGCAGTAATAACCTGATGCGGCTCCCGGTTACGTACTGCGTCGGTCAGGTAGCTGACCGTAGCCTGCATATCGACCTTAGAGACGCGTATGCCAAAAATAGGCACAGTAGGTAAAATACTATCTGCTTTCACTTATAATCATCCTTTACGGCATAAATATTCTACAATCCGGCGGGCCGGGGCTTCCGCTTCATCGACCAGGGCAGCAATAAGCGGTTCCCTCTCCTGCTTCCAGGCTTCCCCTTGCTCAAGCAGCAGCAGCAGCTCTGCAGCAACTTTGCCGCTATCCAGCGTAGTCGTCGATCCAACCGGCTTGCAGCGTATCCGCTCCAGGAAATGATCAATCTTAGGGTCATAAGAGACTCCCATTAGCGGAACGCGTCTGCCGGCGGCATAGATCAGGCTGTGAAGCCGCATGCCGATCAGGGCATCACATGCCGCAACCTCACGCAGCATGTGCTGCGGATGGAGCGTATCCTCACATAGGCTTACGCTCCCTCCCAGTGCAGCTACTTCCTTCTCCAGCCTCCGCATCATATAGCGTGAAGCCTCATTATCCAAGGGAAGATGAAACGGCAGAAAGCTCAGATGGAGCGGCGTCTTGGAGCAGGCCTTCAGCAGACCTTCTGCGATGGCATTCAGCTCCTGCCGCGATTCTTCCCAGTAACGGACGGATATACCAACCGTTTTTAGAGAAGGGGCTGCTTCTGCAGTCGGACCTCGTGCAGCGCCCTTTTGCCCGCCTCCATCCGGAAGCTCCAGGCCCATTACAGGATCGGGAACGATTTGCACGTTTTCGCCCAGCCCCATGCTTTGGAGCAGCTGGCGTGACTGGGCATCACGCACGGATACATAGGCACATTTGCGGAATACCGATTTAATCAGCGGGTGGAACAGCTTCCGGTTAACCGGGCCGATGCCCTGGGCATAAATAAAAGTCGGCTTCCCCATCAATTGGGCCAGCTTTATAATCCCCAGGTAGTAGGGGATCGTCTTTGAACTCGTCACATCCTGCAGCAGGCTTCCGCCTCCGCTGATCAGACCGGCACTCTCCGAAATGGCTTGCCGGACTTCGCCCAGTTTCATCCGGTGGACTGCCTTGACCCCGTAGGCGGCAGTTGTCCATTCCGGATCTATCGATAAAACAACAGGCTCAATGGTTATGCCGGCGGCTTGAGACTGCCTGTGCAATGCATTCAGAATGGACTGCAGAACAGCCTCATCTCCGCTATTGCTGAAGCAGTAATATCCGGAAATTATAATTTTTTGAGCAGTGGTGACCATCGTTTCCAACACCCTTCCGCAATCTGCCAGACTCCTACGGCAATCAGGCCGATAATAAGCCCAAGACCCAGACCGAGAATTCCGCGGATTAATGAAATCAGCACCGGAGAATGGATATGGGCAAAGGTATCCACCATCGACAGCTGGCCGATAACCGCGATAATCATGATAAAGGCAGCATTGCGGTATTTGTAGGCCATAAATGCGCCCAAAATGAACAGTGGATGGGCAAGCAGGAATTCCTTATTACGCGGCCGGACACCGACTGTATTCTCCAGGAAGGTCCGGAAGGTCATTTCAATGGAGCTGACACTGCCGCTGTTGCCGGTGCGGCTTAAATAATACATACCCAATACACCCAAAACTCCAGCCGCAACCACCATAGCTAATGTAATTGGTGTACGAAGCAGCTTACCGGTCTTATTAAAGGCAAACTCCCCGCGGTATAAAAGCACATAGAGCGCAGTCAGCCCTATCGGAGCCAGGTGCAGCAGGCTGACGCCGCGGAACTGGTCAAGAACGAGACTGTAGGTAATATTATTGAGCAATGCAATAACAAACGGTACGGCACTAAGCGAGATAAGCGCCGTCTTAATATAGAGCACCAGACTATGCGCCAGCCGGCGTCCCGGGCTCATGACAGCATAAGTCAGTTTGTTGCTCCGCAGCGGCGGGCCCTGTTCATTAATCTTGCGGACTGCCAGCACCATTCCAACTGTCGGCGCACTGATGGCAACGGCAAGCGCCAGCGCCTGTTCAAACAGCTCCGGCTTCAGCAGCATGAGGCCCGCGCTTCCGATCAGCCCGATAACCCAGACTGCCAGAGTAAGCCAAGGAACGAAGTAAGACACCAGCAAAGCTACCATGGATACTGCGCCGATAACAGCCCCGAGCTTAAAGTAACGCTGGAATGAAGAATCCACTACCTTAAATGCTTCAGCCTGTCCCAATGTAAAACCGTTATCTTCAATTTTCTTGACGGCTCCGTCCGGGCCGCTAAGGCTCGTTACCAGGTTGTCCAGCGTATCGGTAATCTGTGCTTTAGTAGTATCCCTTGAAGGGATGGTATTAAGATACAGCATCCGGATATTCCGATCTTTTGTCGCCAGAGCGAACCGGTCTGAGATAACCTCCGGTGAAAGTCCTGAGTCGCCTTCACTCAGCGAATACAGGCGCGCAACGTTGTAATCAAGCAGGTAAGCCAGCTTGCTGAAGCCCTTTTGCTGGGCTTTAATATTCTCAATAGCAGCAATACCCATCCCGCGTTCCTTGAGGAGCTCTGCAAAAGCGGTCAGGCTGCCTGTGTCAGCATCATCCGAGAAGCCTTTAACGGACTCTCCTTCAAAGAGGATACGCTTTACGCCAAGCTCCTGGTAACGGTCAAGCAGGCCCGTAACGGCTTCCTGGTTGTACACGAGAGAGTCCAACAGACGGGGCACAATGCTGAAGCCCTTCTCATGCAGCAGCTCCAGATTGAACGGGTCCGGCTGAAGCGGCTTAAGAGTTGCATTTTCCAGCGGAGTCTTAATAATCAGGCCCTGCTGCCCGCGGAAGCTCCAGCTTTCAGTGGCGATATCCAAGGCGTTAAATGCCTCCTGAATCAGCGGCGCGAGCACCGAACTATTCTCCGTGCTCGTAAAGAGGACGTATGTATAGTTCTCATTCTCCGGAATCACCGTATCTGTAAGATTGGCAATATCCGTTGCCCCCCAGATCATCAGGCGGCGGGCTTTGCGGTAGTCCTCCAGATTGCTCTCGTAGATAGCCATGCTCTGAACACCGGCTTCCTTCAGCCGGTCAAGCTGCTCGGAAATATAATCCTTAGGATTAACACGGTAGCTGGCCACCTCAACGAGATCACGGTAATCAAATACAAACTCAACCGTCTTGGATGACTCCTCAGTCTGCAGACGGTCATAGACAACCGGGAGAGCGGACAGTACACCCACCACCACAAGTATCCATAACCATTTGCGCGAAGCTATATTCCAATGTTGCCATTTCTGCTGCACCAAAAGTACCTCCTCTTTCACTTCAAAGCCTTCATACCGCAAAATTGCTTTAACTCAAGCAGAAACGGATGGCTGTCCCGTCAGGAGCAGTATCCGTTTCTGTGAGAAAGCTTGATATCAGGCAAAAATAGTATTACCCGTCGACACGGGCCATAACCTGCTCTGTAAGCGCGGCTACCTTGTCTTTCGCATTCTGCAGCGATTCTCCGCGAACCGCAAAGTATACTTTAATTTTCGGCTCTGTACCGGATGGACGCAGGCAGAACCAGGAACCGTCGGACAGAAGATACTTCAGCACGTTTTCCTTCGGCAGTCCGCTGAGTCCAAGCGAATAATCGAGTACTTCAGTAACTGCTGCACCGGCAATTTCCTGCGGCGGGTTATTACGCCAGTCACTCATGATTCCCTGGATCTGCGCTACACCGTCCTTACCCTTAAGCGTGCGTGATTCCAGGCTCTCCAGGAAGTAGCCGAATTGCTCATACAGCCCCTGAAGTACATCATACAGTGTCTTACCCTGGGCCTTGTAATACGCGCCCGCTTCGGCAATCAGCATGGAGGCCAGCACGGCGTCTTTATCACGGGCATAGTTGCCTGCGAGATATCCGTAGCTTTCCTCGTACCCGAACAGGTAGGTATACTCACCGGACTGCTCGAACTGGGTCATTTTTTCACCGATATATTTAAATCCGGTCAGTGTATTGAACACAGTAGCGCCATAATGCGAGGCCACAGCTGCTCCCATCTCACTGGTAACAATCGTTTTGACAACTGCGCCGTTGCTTGGCAGCTTGCCCTGCTCCTGCAGGCGGCTCAGGTAGTAATGAATCATCAGTGCACCTGACTGGTTGCCGGACAGGACAACGAATTTGCCTTCATTATCACGGACAACGGCTCCCATACGGTCTGCATCCGGGTCAGTACCGATTAGCAGGTCGGCACCCAGCTCCTCACCCAGTTTAATCGCCAGCGTGAACGCTTCGCGTTCTTCGGGATTCGGCGATTTTACGGTAGAGAACTCAGAATCAGGCTGTTCCTGCTCCGGTACTACATGTACTTCAGTGAAGCCGATCTTGTTCAAGACACTGCGGACCGGCAGGTTGCCTGTCCCGTGCAGCGGAGTATACACAATCCGGAAGTCCTTACCGATCGCAGATGTAATCTCCTCGCGGGCAACGCTGACAGCTGCCACTGTATCCGTAAAGGCCTCATCCTCTTGCTCTCCCAGCCAGTGCAGCAAGCCCTGGCTCTCGGCTTCTTCACGGGAAAGACGTTTGACACCATTGAAGGAATCAACCTCCAATATGTATGAAATCACCTTCTCCGCCTCATCCGGTACAAGCTGTCCGCCTTCGGCATTGTACACCTTGTAGCCGTTATACTCGGGAGGGTTATGGCTTGCCGTAATAACTACGCCTCCTGAAGCTTTCAAATGGCGTACGCTGAAGCTCAGCTGCGGCGTAGAGCGCAGGGAAGAGAATAGATGTGCTTCGATTCCGTTGCCGGCCAGAACAAGCGCTGCTTCCAGCGTGAACTCCGGGGAAAACCGGCGTGAATCATGGGCGATTACAACCGAAGGCCTGCCCTCACCCTTATGCTGCTCAAGAATATAGTTAGCGAAGCCCTGGGTGGCTCTGCCCACAGTGTAACGGTTCATCCGGTTGCTGCCGGCGCCGATTACTCCGCGCAGACCGCCTGTACCGAATTCAAGATCTCTGTAAAAGCGTTCCTCCAGCTCCTGCGGGTCATCTGCCAAAAGATTCAGCTCTTGCTTGGTGTTCTCATCAACAGAAGGGTCCTGCAGCCAGCGTCGGAGTGTTTCTGCGGCTTTCGGGCTTAATTGAGTCATAATGAATCTCTCCTTCTCCATCTATGATATAGGGTAGTATAACTGGTACTAGCTGA
>RCUO01001022.1_pt1 | contig 11367 bp, 8 predicted proteins | sample 2166161 | NCBI WGS metagenome assembly RCUO01 (sample SAMN09932617, study PRJNA488358) | compost metagenome | feature: garden; material: soil; isolation source: compost soil in cyclohexanecarbonitrile-enriched culture | place: Germany: Experimental Botanical Garden Goettingen | collected 2016-01-27 | reverse complement strand
GACGATACATAGAGGATTGATGAGTAAAGAACCGGCGAAGTTGCCGGTTCTTTTTTTGTATGCAGTTGCAGTTGTGTGGGGAGCCACCCTGAGATAGGTGAACGGCTTTAGATTGCTACTGGAATTTCAATCCACGCACCTGCATGAGGTGCGACGCGGAGGCCGGATAAGGTCCGGCTCTCCCTTATAATTTCAATCCACGCACCCTTACAGGGTGCGACTGCACACGGTTATCAGGCCGGGCATGCTTCCAGATTTCAATCCACACACCCACACGGGTGTGACGTTCTAAGGTTGTCGCAAGAAATCGCCATCGCAATTTCAGTCCACGCACCCACACGGGGTGCGACCACCAGTCTCCAGCAGCTCCTTGATCATGATTTCCTATTTCAATCCACGCACCCCGTGTGGGTGCGACCAAGAGCACGAATGATCAGCTTGCGCTTAACCAATTTCAATCCACGCACCCACACGGGGTGCGACAATGACAACCGGGGCTTGCCCACCTTGAGCTTTATATTTCAATCCACGCACCCACACAGGGTGCGACCCCAGTCTACCGATGAGATCCAGCCGGTAATATAACATTTCAATCCACGCACCCACACGGGGTGCGACAGTCCAGCTTCCGCTGCGCTTATTCCTGATCTGGTTGAATTTCAATCCACGCACCCACACGGGGTGCGACCTCTAACATGTCACTCCATCCTCCAAATGCATAAATTTCAATCCACGCACCCACACAGGGTGCGACACTCGGACACAGCTTTATCTGTCCGGATCGTACCGAATTTCAATCCACGCACCCACACAGGGTGCGACCCGCTTTAAATGTCGTCACGATCGCGTCGTCGAATTTCAATCCACGCACCCACACAGGGTGCGACTCGATGTGATTTCATACCGAGCGCTTCATAGCGATTTCAATCCACGCACCCACACAGGGTGCGACGAGGTGTTGTATCCGGATCTCCCTCAAAAACATCATTTCAATCCACGCACCCACACAGGGTGCGACTGGAGACAACGATCTTCATCGACACATCCCATTGCTATTTCAATCCACGCACCCACACAGGGTGCGACGGCTGTTATGAGTAAAAAAACTGCTAGACTGTGGATTTCAATCCACGCACCCACACAGGGTGCGACAAATGCTGAATATCTCTCCTCCTAGCTTATAACAATTTCAATCCACGCACCCACACAGGGTGCGACGTAGTTCCATTTTTCATTTATTAGCGATGTTAATTTCAATCCACGCACCCACACGGGGTGCGACTTATGAACATTCCCTCATCCTAACCCTTTATCCATTTCAATCCACGCACCCACACGGGGTGCGACGAGCGTAACCAACGTATATTGCCGGGTGCGCAAGTCATTTCAATCCACGCACCCACACAGGGTGCGACGTCGTCGTCACGTCCGCATTATTGGTTACGACGCGATTTCAATCCACGCACCCACACAGGGTGCGACCGGCCGCGAGCATACGCAAAAACGTGGCTATTGAATTTCAATCCACGCACCCACACAGGGTGCGACACTACTGTGATACAGACAGCGTATTCGTTGATTCGATTTCAATCCACGCACCCACACAGGGTGCGACAGCGCCCAACTTCTCACCTTGTCCGACAAGCAATTGGAAGCGCTATAGTGCGAACCTCGTCAAAGCGTCCGTTTTCAAGGACTCTTTTTATCAAAATAACCCAAAAACCCTTATCCCGCAAGGGGTGCGAATCCCCCGGGATTTGCATGTGCGCTTGGGGTTCGCACCTGCCTACACACTAGGCATACAGCAGCAAAAACGTCCCCGTATAGGAGTGACTCCACATACCACTATGTTGTCCTAAATCAATACGAAGTGAGATAATCCGCAATTCTTCAAAATCATTTCATTCTTGACAGAACATTAAACCGGGAGTAGTATTTCGCAATACTCCTTTGCCTCTTCTTTTTCCAATATGTTGCAAAATTCGACAGACGCAATTTGATCACAGAAGAAAGGATAATTGTAATTGAATGAGAACAGCCCATCGGTACTAAAAAATCGCTCGTTTCTGCGGCTGTGGACCGCCCGAATCTTCTCCACAACCGCCTTCCAAATGCTATCGGTCGCCATCGGCTGGCAAATGTACGCGCTGACCCATGATGCTTTTCAGCTTGGCCTTGTCGGACTGGCGCAGTTCCTGCCCATGCTGCTGCTAACTTTGCCAGCCGGGCAGACCGCGGACCGCTTCGACCGCCGTACAATCGTGTATGCCTCCCAACTGGTGGAGAGTGCAGTCGTCGTCCTGCTGGTGCTCGGCAGTGTGCAGGGTTGGATTGGTTCGGTACATATATTAGTGGCAGCTGCTGTGCTTGGGGCCTGCCGCACGTTCGAGAGTCCGGCTTCCGCTGCACTTGTGCCGGATTTAGTCGAGAAAGAACAGCTGCCGCAAGCGGCCGCCTGGTCCGCTTCGGCCGGACAGACAGCGATGATCGTCGGCCCGTCACTCGGCGGAGTTCTCGTCGCATTCGGCACCTCTTACGCCTATGTCGCTTCGCTCATTGCACTGGTGCTGTCGGTGCTGCTGATTTTCGGCGTCAAGGTGATCCGCTATGTCAAGAAACCGGATGCAGTGGGCATGAATACTTTCCTGAGCGGCCTCCGTTTTGTATTCGACCGTAAAATTATTCTCGGCACAATCTCGCTCGACCTGTTCGCCGTGCTGCTCGGCGGTGCCACCGCGCTGCTGCCCATCTTCGCCGAAGATATCCTGAAGACCGGTTCGCTCGGCCTTGGACTGCTGCGCTCCGCGCCGGCCGTCGGCGCGCTGGCCGTGTCGCTCGTTCTGACCCGCGTCTCCCTGGAGAACGCGATCGGCAAAACACTGTTCGCCTCCCTCGCCGTCTTCGCGCTGGCAACGATTCTGTTCGGCGTCTCGCGCAGCCTGATTCTGTCTCTGTTCGCGCTGTTTCTGATCGGTGCCTCCGATGTCGTCAGCGTCGTGATCCGCTCCACCCTGGTCCAGATCAATACGCCCCAGGACATGCAGGGAAGGGTAAACGCGGTGAATTCACTATTCATTGGCACCTCGAACCAGCTTGGTGAATTTGAGTCCGGCACGATGGCGGGCCTGGTCGGCGCAGTTCCCGCGACGATTATCGGCGGCCTTGGCACCCTCCTCGTCGCCGTGCTGTGGATGTACCGGCTGTTCCCGATGCTGCGGACGCTGAAGACGTATACGGTAGAGGACTAAATCGGTCTTTTTAGGTAAAAAACAGTCCCCGTTTGCTCGGGAATTTGGCCAACAACACCATTTCCCAATATGCAAAGGGGGACTTATACCTTTTTCAATATTCCAGTTGTATTAGAGAAACCATCCGTGGGCTTCACATGTCTTATAGATTCCGTCTTCCACGTTCTTCGGCGCAATATAGTCTGCCTTCTCCTTTAAGGCATCGCATCCGTTTCCCATGGCGACCTTGTAGAACCTGTCATCGAACATGATCAGATCATTATAATCGTCCCCAAATACGATAACATCCTCAACTCTTCCGCCGGCATACTCCAGCATCCGGAGAATTCCGTCCTTCTTCTCATCCGGCTGAAACATCAGGTACTCCTTTTCAAAGCGAAGATGTCCAAGCAAGCTCTTGGTCGTAAGCTTCTCCTCCTCTTCCGGAGGAATTGAAATATACATTTTAAAGATCGTTCCAGCGGCAGATGGGTCAAAATCTTTGTCGATGATATAAACGCTGGGTTCTTTTCGCATACCGGCCTGTTCGTGGAACAAAAAGCTGTTTGCATACACCTTATTGGAATCATCAATTGCTGCATACACACCATAACCTAAGGCAAGCGCCTGGTCATACACGGCTTTCGCATGTTCAAATACAAGCGGGCGATTTTCTTTGAGCGTACCGTCATAGACAATGCCGTGTCCACCATTGCAGACCATATGCGCAAAACCATTGGCTTCCCGGAAATGATCCGCTTTATAATAAGCTCTGCCGGTTGCTATGGATACGAAATGACCTGCAGCCTGTAACTTTTGGACGGCCTCTTTGGCAGAGGGAACCACCATTCCATTGTCTCGATCGGTTAAAGTACCATCAATATCGAAGAAGAAATATTTTTTATTCAAAAGGATACACCAATCCCCACTGATTTCGTATAGTCGTTAACACTTCCATGACATCGCGGATAATTTGCAAGTTCTCCTTACCACCGGAATGCTTCACGTAATCCTGCATATCTTCCACTTCGTACTGAAGCGCTTTGGCTGTCTCTCCTGCTTCTATAATCTCTGTATGCCCATCCGCTGTATAGGTGATCGTGGCTTTTGCCGCTCTCGGATATTCATAGATTTCAATAAAACCTTTTTCACCGGAAACAACACCGCGTTTGGGCTGTTTAGCGCGCATCGTCAGCGCCATCACTGCCATTTCACCATCCGGATTTTTCAAAAGAATTCCACTGGTTTCATCTACACCCGTCTCGAAATAGTTGGCCGTAGTCAGCACGACATTGGGTTTGCTCTTCATGAAATATCTTGCAAAGGTAGTGGCATATACCCCAATATCAAGAAGCGCCCCGCCCGCCAATTCTTTAGAGAAGAACCTGTTCTTAATATCATACTCCTTGCAGCTTCCGAAGTTAACTTGAACCATTTTCACTTCGCCAATGGCGCCGGTTTCTACGATCTGTTTTAATTTCTTAAAAAGAGGCATGTGCAGCAGTGTCATGCCATCACAGATAACCAGACCCTTCTCCTGCGCAATTGTTACACATTCCTCCAACTGGCGGCTGTTTACGGTAATCGATTTTTCACAGAACACATGCTTCCCGGCTAGCAGCGATTGTCGCAGGAATTGGTAGTGAAGATTATGCGGAGTCGCAATATATACAATATCTACATGACTGTCGTTAATCATGTCGTCGGCGTTGCCATACACGTTGGATACACCGAATTCCTTTGCATATTTCTCCGCCGCTTCCATGGTAACATCGCACACCGCATAGATTTCACCATTGACCGCATTCAGAGCCTCGCCCATTTCATGGGCAATCCAGCCCGTACCCAATATTCCCCAATTCAACTTTTTGTTTTCCATAGTTTTTCCCTTCCTATCCTATTCGTATTTTCTTTCTATCAAATAAATTTCATCTTTAGTGGCAATCAAGGCTTTTGTGGCTATTCCATTGAATAAGCTATGCTCAAGCAGCCCTGGAATGGCATCCAGTTCCGTTGCCAGTTGTTCCACATCTTCTACCCTTTCGAACTTTGCTTCCATGAGGTAATGGCCGTCATCGGTGATCGTCAATCCGGTTTTACTGCTGGACCGGCGCTCCGTCACCACTGCTCCCAGGGCCTCTAACCGTGTCTTGACAAAAGCTCTGCCAGAGCGGACAACCTCTACGGTAACCGGATAGGAAAAGGCCAATCGTTCCTTCTTTTTCTCTTCATCCGCAAGAAGGACATAGTCTTTCGCCATGGCGGCAACTATTTTTTCTCTGGTGTGAATCCCTCCACAGCTCTTTAATGCGTTCAATTGATCGTCCAGTTCATCACATCCGTCGAATGCAATATTAATTGCACTGACCGATTCCAAAGGAAGCACAGGGATATGATGTTTCCTGCATAATTCCTCCGTATCCATGGATGGTGTGACAGCCTGAATCTGCAGATTGCTAGATTCAATCTCTTGAATTAAAAATCCCACTGTAGATCCGCCGCCCAGCCCAACGATCATGTCCTGCTTGATCAGCTCAACCGCTTTTTTGGCACATTGTTGTTTCACAAAAATTCTCTCCTTCCCCATAATTAAGCCGCCTTCAACGAGTCAACTTCCTTAATTGGCTTCTTGAGCAGCCCCAAAATAATACAGCTCACTACAGATCCAACCAGAATTGAGATCGCGTAAAAAATGGGATGCCCTATAGTCGGTAAGACGAAAATCCCGCCATGCGGAGCCCGCAGCGTGCATCCGAAGAACATGGATAAACCGCCGGCTGTAGCAGAACCTGCAATACAGGCTGGAATGACACGAAGCGGATCACTTGCGGCAAACGGAATGGCTCCCTCAGAAATAAAGGACAATCCCAACAGGTAGTTCACCAGGCCGGAATCCCTTTCTTTCTTGGTAAAGCGGTTTCTAAAGATGGAAGTGCAAAGCGCGATGCCAAGGGGCGGGATCATGCCTCCAGCCATAACGGCCGCCATAATCTCGAAATTTCCTTCGGCCAGCTGCGAGGTTGCAAACACATAAGAGGTTTTGTTGATGGGTCCGCCCATATCCACCGATTGCATACCTGCGACAATGATGCCAAGCAGTATTTTACTGGTTCCGTTCATGCTGTTTAATGCATCGGTCAACGAATTATTGATCATTCCCATAAACGGATTAATTAATGTCGTCAATACGGCCCCCAGCAAAATACCAATCACAGGATAAATAATCATGGGCCGGATACTGTTTAGCGCCTGTGGCATCCTTGAAGTCAATTTCTTGAGTCCGAGGACAGCATAGCCTGCCGCAAACCCTGCGAATAATGCCCCGAGAAACCCCGCATTCACGCTCCCGCCAGCCGGATTAGTGAACGTAATGCCTGCTTTGGCTACCAGTCCGGCGACAAGACCAACGGCAAGGCCAGGACGGTCCGCAATACTCATCGCGATATATCCGGCCAATATGGGAAGCATCATGCCAAACGAGAGTTCTCCGATGGTTTTTAAATAAGCAGCAACCGGTGTGTTCTTGCCAAAGTTGGCAGGATTAATGCTGTAATCATCCAGCAAAAACGCCAGCGCTATGAGGATGCCTCCACCGATAACGAAAGGCAGCATGTGAGATACGCCATTCATCAAATCTTTATAAATCTTGCGGCCTACACCTTCTTTCTCCCCATCGTTCCCCTCTGATTGCACCTTTTCATCCGAATGGTAAATGTCCACTTTTCCGCTTACGGCCTGCGTAATTAATTCTTCCGCTTTGTGAATCCCGTCAGCGACTTTGGTGATGATCACCGGTTTTCCATTAAATCTTGATAAATTCACGTTCTTATCTGCAGCAATGATAATGCACTCCGCATTTTTAATATCTTCATCCGTCAGGATATTTTTGGCTCCATCCGCTCCCTGGGTTTCCACTTTGATCGAAATTCCAAGCTTCTTTCCCTTTACTTCCAAGCTTTCTGCCGCCATAAACGTATGGGCTATTCCTGTCGGACATGCGGTAACTGCCAATACTCTGTACGTCCCGTTTGCAGCCTTTGCAGCCGCAGGATTCTTCTTGTTCTCCAGCTCATTTTCCTTGTCATCGATGACACGCATGAACTGCTCAACAGACTTAGCCTTTAACAAGGCTTCCTTAAAATCCGGGTCCATTAACATGGTCGATAATCTTGTAAGGGCTTCCAAATGAGCATGTGCACCATCCTCCGGCACCGCTATCATAAAGACCAAGTGGACTGGCTCTCCATCCAGCGACTCATAATCAGCACCATTCTTTATAACCATTGCGGCCATTCCAGCTTTTTTAACCCCCGGGCTTTTGGCGTGAGGAATGGCTATGCCTTCTCCAATGCCCGTCGTTCCTTGTTCCTCTCTAGCGAACACATCCTTTTTGTACACATTTCGATCCGCTAAATTACCTGATGCCTCCATAAGATTTATCATCGCATCAATAACTTCCAACTTGGCAGAGACACTTCCATTTAGCTCTACCGCTTGCCTGCTGAGCAACTTGCTAATTCTCATACAGTTCCCCCATTCATACGCCAGATCGTTTTGCACTTTGAAGCATTTTTGTGTAAATAATTTTCTCGTAATCACATGTGGCGATAATATTTTTCTCAATTCCAAGTATAGCACGTAATTTATTTTCGTCAATCAGTTTTTCACAGAAATTATTTTTGTATAAAATGTGAATACCGGCAGCATAAATACCCCCATAAGCGGTCTGCTCTCATGGGGGTTTAGGTATAGACATTCATATGCGCAAACAGGGATTCACTACAATTTCTCGTCGGCAATCAAATTCTCGCAAGTGCTCAACCGTTCATAGCTGTCTTCCTGCCCTACCGTCAGGAACAAATACAGGATTTCGATTACGGTCATTGCCGATACTCTGGAGAAGCAAAATTCGTCCAGGAACAGTTTTTCTCTGGTGGCCGTCTGGATATGGTAATCCACATCAGCTCCGATGGTCGATCGAGGATTGTTGGTAATACCGATTGTAGTTACTCCATTGGCCTTGGCCGCTTGTACCATTTTAGCAACCTGCCGCGACTCTCCGGAGTTTGAAATGGCGATCAATACATCGCCCTTCTTCAAGGTCAAAGAAAAGGCTAGCTGAGTTTCCCAAATCGTACCGGAGACCGCCCGGATTCCAATCTCATTGAGCTTATAAGCACCATCTAAGGCAACCGGAATGGTATTGCCAACTGCCGTAAGCTGCACGAGCCCTGCATGTTGGATACAGTCCAATATGGTATTTAATTGTTCTGCATCAATTAAGGAAAAAGTCTGCTTTAACTCTTCCACTTTATTGGCTAAAATATTTTGCAACGACTGGCCAATATCATTCCTGGAAATCGTATTGGAGACCGACACATGATCATCGCTCAACACGATTTCTTTGGCCAGACCAATCTTCAGATGATGGAAGCCCTCAACCTCGCATTTCTTACAAAACCTTGAGATGGTGGCAATACTTGTTCCGCTTGCCTCCGCTAATTCCCCAATCGTCATATTCACGACTTCTTTATGGTTCTGTAGAACATAGTTGGCGATTTTCTTTTCCTGCTCGAAAAAAGAATCGTACAATATGTTTATGGTATCTATTACCGATCGCTGTCTCTCCATAGGAACCTCACTATACTCTATTTTTTGGAAACTATTCATGGCAGACATGGCAAACATGGCAAACGCCCACCGGCTTTGGAGGAAAGGGTTCCCTCGCAACAACAGCTTCACGAAAATTATTTTCGTAAACTAATCATATCGTTTATTCCATCATTGTCAATGGCATATGGATGAGGCCTTGGGATAGTCGAATTCCAAGGAGAAAATCAAATCAAAGCAATAGAAAAGAACGTCCGATTAAGGACGCTTTTTCCCCTTGTATATGTCTGGACACTCTCAAAACCAAGGTTTAGCAACTTCAAACTCTTAAAATATGGAAAGCAAAGGATTTCTAGGTAACTGGTTTTTGCATTCCTGTACCCGATACAACGCGCTTGCGTGGGGGGGACTCTCCGCCAGTGACCGGATGAGCTACGCTGACATTACAATCCACGCACCCGCGTGGGTGGGACCGGGCAGGATTTTCGCCAGACTCGCTACGGGAAACATTTCAATCCACGCACCCACACGGGGTGCGACGGTTCTATTTCGTATTACCATGTTCCTTTTGAGTGAATTTCAATCCACGCACCCACACATGGTGCGACTATTCCCTGGTAATCTAACTGCATATCCGTATCGGATTTCAATCCACGCACCCGCACGGGGTGCGACGAATCTGAGGCAACTGGCGCCGAGAACCCGACAATTTCAATCCACGCACCCGCACGGGGTGCGACTATGACGAGATGAAAAGCATTAAGTTCGATTATATTTCAATCCACGCACCCGTACGGGGTGCGACCTCCTTAGTTTGCTTTCTTCAATTCCTGACGTTATTTCAATCCACGCACCCGCACGGGGTGCGACGTCTGGATAACGCGCTGGATCGCTCTCCATTTGAATTTCAATCCACGCACCCGCACGGGGTGCGACGAGGATCGGATCGAAACCGTGGCGCCGTATACGATTTCAATCCACGCACCCGCACGGGGTGCGACTGGATACGAATTTGTTCAGGCGTTCAACACGATAATTTCAATCCACGCACCCGCACGGGGTGCGACCCGACGATAAGATTTTACACGCTGTTAACGTGGTATTTCAATCCACGCACCCGCACGGGGTGCGACTCTGGTGGCGCAAGGCGTCTTACCTTGGCTGCTATATTTCAATCCACGCACCCGCACGGGGTGCGACAATCCCTACACCTGGATCATCAAAGACATAACAGATTTCAATCCACGCACCCGCACGGGGTGCGACGCATTCACTTCATCGTCGGTATACTCGCCTTCATTATTTCAATCCACGCACCCGCACGGGGTGCGACGCTCGAAGGCTGGGCCAGAGACGGGCTGACAGACATTTCAATCCACGCACCCGCACGGGGTGCGACACGCAGGCGGTCGCCTTGCTCGGCATTCCGTCCGAGATTTCAATCCACGCACCCGCACGGGGTGCGACATCACGCAAATCCTCACCCGTCCGGGCTGCATATATTTCAATCCACGCACCCGCACGGGGTGCGACCAATAACTAGATACATCCCCTCTGTTGGACAAGTATTTCAATCCACGCACCCGCACGGGGTGCGACGTGGCGTGGGATCAGCGGGGTAGATGACAACCTATTTCAATCCACGCACCCACACGGGGTGCGACGATGCGGAGTTGATGGGGCCGCATACGTTCTGAACGATTTCAATCCACGCACCCACACGGGGTGCGACCCATTCTGCTTGCACTCATCCCAATGCCAGAGGGGATTTCAATCCACGCACCCACACGGGGTGCGACGCGAGGTGAAAAAACTGCGGAATCACGACTTCCTAATTTCAATCCACGCACCCACACGGGGTGCGACTTCCAGCACTGCAACAAAATGATCGAGGTTCTGGAATTTCAATCCACGCACCCACACGGGGTGCGACATTATCCTGACCTTTCGGTTGTTCATCAGATGCTGATTTCAATCCACGCACCCACACGGGGTGCGACGATACGAGCACTTATAGATTGAGATGGGATTCATCATTTCAATCCACGCACCCACACGGGGTGCGACCGGATTGGATGGTGCCTAATGGCTAAGCTTGACATTTCAATCCACGCACCCACACGGGGTGCGACTCAGGCCAATGACATTTGCCTTTGTCGCGAGATTATTTCAATCCACGCACCCACACGGGGTGCGACAATTCAACCGCGATCTGCTCTTGCAGGCATATGAAATTTCAATCCACGCACCCACACGGGGTGCGACTCCTGATCCACCGAAACGCAGAAGCTTCAAGCGATTTCAATCCACGCACCCACACGGGGTGCGACAGCGAATTATAACCATAATAAGGTATTAACCCCTTGATATGGACTATAACGCACTCACATTTTTCTCCATATTCCTTATAATCTTCGCTCTCAACCTAATTAAATACCAATAAATGTAACAAATCAGGTGCGAATCTCCCGGGGATTTATGTGAGCTATACATTCGCACTACAGAATTAATGGACCTTCAAGATCAATTG
>RCUO01001021.1_pt1 | contig 11372 bp, 10 predicted proteins | sample 2166161 | NCBI WGS metagenome assembly RCUO01 (sample SAMN09932617, study PRJNA488358) | compost metagenome | feature: garden; material: soil; isolation source: compost soil in cyclohexanecarbonitrile-enriched culture | place: Germany: Experimental Botanical Garden Goettingen | collected 2016-01-27 | reverse complement strand
ACTTCGCGCAGCATGGCGCCGTCGCCACCGCCGATGATCAGCACATGTTTTGCATGGCCGTGCGCCAGCAGCGGCACGTGGGTCATCATCTCGTGATAAATGAATTCATCGCGTTCGGTGGTTTGCACCACGCCGTCCAGCGCCATCACGCGGCCAAAGGCGGCGTTTTCAAAAATGATCAGATCCTGATGATCGGTTTTCTCATGATAGAGCACGTTATCAACGGCAAAGTACTGTCCAAACTGGTCATGCAGCGTTTCATGCCACACTCTGTTGTCGGCCATCGGCTGATACCTCTTTTGTTAACGTCCGCATAAAAAGAGCGCAACATCATAGCTAACAATGACCGTGGTTGCACGGCCATAGCGTTCACAAAGAGGCGTCGGAAAGGTTATTTCACGTAGGCGAGGAGGCTCAGGGAGTCGCGCGCCAGCGATTTGCATTTTTTGGCGGTAGGGATGCCGATCCCGCTGAGATCGCGATAGCTGTCTTCACCGAGCGCCTTCATGTCAAAACTGTCGTAGTTGCTCAGATCCCACTGGTTCTGCTGGGCAAAAAAGACCAGCGCACGACGAATCTGCCCGTTGGGTAAATTCTGGTATCCGCAATCGTTTTTCAGAAAAACAAACACAGCCGTCAGATCAGCCATGTCTTCGGCTTCATTTTCACTGAGCGCATAGCTGTTGGCGCCACTAATCATCAGGGTGGTGAACAGAATTGTTCGAAAAAACGTCTTCATTGCCTCTACCAATACGTTGCGGAAATTCAACGTTAGCACACCTGGTGACGGAGCGACGATCTTTATTGTTTCGGCTTATCTTGACCTTCCGGTTGGGGGAGGGTTTATGCTGACAGGATCGCCTGCTGGAAATAAGGAAATGAACATGCAACGTCGTGATTTTTTGAAATATTCTGCCGCGCTGGGCGTGGCCAGCGCCCTCCCGCTCTGGAGCCGCGCTGCTTTTGCGGCCGAGCGGCCCGTTTTGCCGATCCCGAATTTACTCACCCCCGATGCGCGCAATCAGGTTCAGCTGGTGGTGCAGGCCGGGAAAACCGCCTTTGGCCCGCACAACGCCACCACCTGGGGATATAACGGCAATCTGCTGGGCCCGGCGATCTCGCTGCGCAAAGGACAAGCGCTGACCGTGAATATCCACAATACCCTCGATGAAGAGACGACTCTGCACTGGCACGGACTCGAAGTGCCGGGGGAAGTGGACGGTGGACCGCACGGCGTGATTACACCTGGCGGCAAGCGCAGCGTCACCTTTACTCCGGACCAGCGGGCGGCGACCTGCTGGTTCCACCCGCATCAGCACGGTAAAACCGGGCGTCAGGTGGCGATGGGGCTGGCCGGTCTGGTACTGATTGAAGATGATGAAAGCCGCCTGCTGCGCCTTCCAAAGCAGTGGGGGATCGACGATGTCCCGGTGATCGTGCAGGACAAAAAATTTACCGCTGACGGGCAGATCGATTATCAACTGGATGTGATGACCGCCGCCGTCGGCTGGTTTGGCGACACGCTGCTGACCAACGGTGCCCTTTATCCGCAGCATAACGCGCCAAAGGGCTGGCTGCGCTTGCGCCTGCTCAATGGCTGTAACGCCCGGTCGCTCAACTTTGCTGCCAGTGATAAGCGCCCGCTGTATGTGGTCGCCAGCGACGGCGGCCTGCTGGCCGAACCGGTCAACGTAACCGAGCTGCCGATGCTGATGGGCGAGCGCTTTGACGTGCTGGTGGATATCAGTGACGGCAAGCCGTTTGACCTGATCACCCTGCCGGTCAGCCAGATGGGGATGGCCGTGGCGCCATTCGATAAGCCGCAGCCGGTGCTGCGTATTCAGCCGCTGCTGGTGACGGCATCGGGCACGCTGCCGGATACCCTTGCCGCGGTGCCTGCGCTGCCGTCCCTCGACGGATTAACTCAGCGCAAACTCCAGCTGTCGATGGACCCGATGCTCGACATGATGGGCATGCAGGCGCTGATGAACAAATATGGCGACCAGGCGATGGCGGGCATGCACCACGGGCAGTCGATGGGGCATATGAACATGGACCACAGCAAGATGGGCGGCATGGGCCATATGAATCACGGCGGCGGGAAAGGGTTTGATTTCCACAACGCCAACCGCATCAACGGTCAGGCCTTCGATATGAACACGCCGATGTTTGCGGCGCAAAAAGGGCAGTACGAGCGCTGGGTGATTTCAGGCGAGGGCGACATGATGCTTCATCCGTTCCACATTCACGGCACGCAGTTCCGCATTCTGTCCGAGAACGGCCAGGCGCCAGCGGCCCATCGTTCGGGATGGAAAGATACGGTGCGGGTGGAAGGTGGGGTCAGCGAAGTGCTGGTGAAGTTCGAGCATGACGCGCCGAAGGAGTTTGCCTATATGGCGCACTGCCATCTGCTGGAGCATGAAGATACGGGGATGATGCTCGGGTTTACGGTGTAAAAAAAAGCCCGGTGGCGCTACGCTTACCGGGCCTACAAAATACGAAACGTAGGTCGGGTAAGGCGAAGCCGCCACCCGGCTTTTTTTACTTCACATCATCCGGCAACGCATACGCGACAATATAGTCGCCCATCTTCGTGCCAAACGAACCATGACCGCCCGCTGAGATAACCACGAACTGCTTGCCATTGGCTTCATAGGTCATCGGCGTGGCCTGGCCACCGGCAGGCAGACGGCCCTGCCACAGCTTCTCGCCGTTGCTCATGTTGTACGCGCGCAGATAGTTATCGGCGGTTGCACCAATGAACAGCACGTTACCGGCGGTGGAAATTGGCCCACCCAGCATCGGCATACCCATGTTGAACGGCACCGGGATCGGCATCGGGAACGGCATGCTGTCCTGTGGGGTACCAATACGTTTTTTCCATACCACCTGATTGGTTTTCAGATCCAGCGCGGAAATATAACCCCAGGCAGGCTGTTTACACGGCAGGCCAAACGGTGACAGGAACGGGTTCAGCGTCACGCCAAAGGGTACGCCGTACTGCGGCTGGATACCGGCTTCGGTCCCGCTGCCTTTAGCGTCTTTCGGTTGTTCCATCGGGTTGCCCGGGCCGCGTGGGATCAGCTTCGAGACAAACGGCAGCGCCATTGGGTTGGCAATTGCCACCTGACGGTTTGGATCGACAGAGATACCGCCCCATTCGAACATCCCCAGGTTCCCCGGGAACACCAGCGTGCCCTGCTCGGACGGCGGGGTGAAGATGCCGTCATAGCGCAGCTGATGGAACATCACGCGGCACACCAGCTGGTCGAACATCGTGGCGCCCCACATGTCCGCGCCGGTCAGATCTTTCTTCGGACGGAAGCTCAGGTCCGAGAACGGCTGGGTTTTGGTGACGTAGTCGCCTTTCGCCGCACCCTGCGGTACCGGTTTTTCCGGGGCAGGGACCACCAGCTCGCCGGTACGACGGTCCAGCACAAAGATGTTGCCGGTTTTCGCCGGGGCATACACCACCGGAACCGTTTTACCGTTTACGGTAATGTCCGCCAGCGTTGGCTGGGACGGCATATCCATATCCCACAGATCGTGGTGAACGGTCTGATAGCTCCAGGCCAGTTTCCCGGTGGTCGCGTTCAGCGCCAGTACGGAGCTGGCATAACGCTCCTGCTCTGGCGTGCGGTTACCGCCCCAGATATCCGGCGTGGTCACGCCCATCGGCAGATAGACCAGGTCCAGCTTCGCATCATAGGCGGCTGGTGCCCAGGAGTTTGGCGAGTTAAAGGTGAAGGTGTGCTCGTCCGACGGAATGGCGTTAGGATCTTTCGCGCCAGGATCGAAGGCCCACAGCAGTTTACCGGTATTCACGTCAAAACCGCGGATCACGCCGGAGGTTTCGCGGGTCGAGAAGTTATCGGTAACCGAACCGGCAATCACGATGGTTTTATCGGTGATGATCGGCGGCGAGGTCGGCTCATACAGACCCGGAGTCGTATCCGGCATGTTGGTCTGCAGATTCAGAACGCCTTTGTTGGCGAAGGTTTCGCACAGCTTGCCGGTTTCGGCATTAAGGGCAATCAGTCGACCGTCGTTCACCGGCAGCATGATGCGGCGTGGACAATCGGCAATCACCTCAGGGCTGGCGTTATCGGCACGCGCTTCGTGGTAAGAGACGCCACGGCAGGTCACGTGCTGGAACGAGGTATTGGTATTCAGCTGCGGATCGTAGTGCCATTTCTCTTTCCCGGTCGCCGCATCCAGAGCGAACAGACGCTGGTGGGCGGTACAGAGATAGAGCATGTTGCCCACTTTGATGGGGGTCACTTCGTTGGTCAGTTCACCCGGATCGTTAGGCTGCTTCAGGTCGCCGGTGCGGAACACCCAGGCTTCTTTCAGATTGTGCACGTTATCGGCATTAATCTGCTTCAGCGGGGAGTAGCGTTGACCTTCCTGATTACGACCGTAGGCAGGCCAGTCGGCATCGGCCACCTCAGAGATCGCCGCCGCAGGTGTGGAGTCGGCATTCAACGTGCCTTTCACTTCCTGCGGATCGTTAAAGCCCGCCCAGGTCAGCATCCCGCCGGTGATCAGTAACGCCACCACCAGCGCCGTCACAGCACCGCTGGAAGGCACCATCAGCCGACGCCAGACAAATGGCAGGATTAGCCAGATGCCGAAGAAGACGAGGATATCGCTGCGCGGGGTTAGCGCCCAGAAGTCGAAGCCGACTTCCCACACGCCCCAGATCATGGTGGCCAGCAGCAGGACGGCATAGAGCCACAGGGCCGATTGTTTACTGCGCCATAACAGAACGGTGACGCCGAGCATCACCAGGCCAGCAACCGGGTAATACCAGGAGCCGCCAATGGCGACAAGCCAGGCTCCGCCGATGAGTAAATACAGTCCGCAAAAAGCTGCGAACAGCGCTGTTAACACCACGAGGAGTCGTGAATGTTGTTTTTTTGTTTCCGCCATAAAGACACTCTTTAAGTTTCATTAATTTTTTAGTAGCAATTAAGTATAGGTCTTAACAAGTGTGATCGGAATCACAAATCTGGCTTTTGTGAACTCATGCGCCAGGAGAATCTATTTGCTGGTATACTTCACGGCTTATGCAGCGATGTCGGACGCTGAATTTTCGGCATTGAGATATTTGTTCTAAAATCATACGGTTAGTAAAATGAAACATACTGTTGAAGTGATGATCCCGGAAGCGGAGATCAAAGCGCGTATCGAAGAACTCGGTCGTCAAATTACCGAACACTATAAAGACAGCGGCAGCGAGATGGTGCTGGTGGGTCTGTTACGCGGTTCCTTCATGTTTATGGCCGATCTGTGCCGTGAAGTGCAGGTGTCCCATGAAGTCGATTTTATGACCGCCTCCAGCTACGGCAGCGGTATGTCGACCACCCGTGATGTGAAAATTCTCAAAGATCTGGATGAAGATATTCGCGGCAAAGACGTGTTAATCGTCGAAGACATCATCGACTCCGGTAACACCTTGTCTAAAGTGCGCGAAATCCTGAGCCTGCGTGGACCAAAATCGCTGGCGATTTGTACCCTGCTGGATAAACCGACCCGCCGCGAAGTGAACGTGCCGGTTGAGTTTGTCGGATTCTCGATACCGGACGAGTTCGTGGTGGGCTATGGCATCGACTATGCACAGCGCTATCGCCATCTGCCGTACGTCGGCAAAGTCGTGCTGCTGGACGAGTAAAAGAGAACGCCGGGGTATCCCGGCTTTTGTTTACTTGTGGTTGACGTGTTTCTGCATCAGGTTAGACACACCCTGACGGTAACGCTGCTCCAGCGTTTCGCGGTTGGTGGCGGTCACTTCCAGGTCGCGCAGCAGGCCGTCGTGAATGCCGTAAGCCAGACCGTGAATGGTTACTTTCTGTCCGCGCTTCCAGGCGGACTGCATAATGGTGGAGTGGCCGAGGTTGTACACCTGCTCCATCACGTTCAGTTCACACAGGGTATCCAGACGACGTTCCTGCGGCATCGCGCCCAGCAGTGAGCTATGTTTGAACCAGATATCACGGATGTGCAGCAGCCAGTTGTCGATCAGACCCAGTTCCGGATTCTCAACCGCCGCCTGTACACCACCGCAGCCGTAGTGGCCGCAGATAATGATGTGTTCGACTTCCAGCACATCCACCGCATACTGAACCACAGACAGGCAGTTCAGGTCGGTGTGAATAACCAGGTTGGCAACGTTACGGTGTACAAACAGTTCGCCAGGTTCGAGGCCCGTCAGACGTTCAGCAGGTACGCGGCTGTCGGAGCATCCAATCCATAGAAAGCGTGGTTTCTGCGCCAGAGCCAGTTTCTCAAAAAATCCGGAATCTTCTTCCAGCAGCATCTTTGACCATAGTGCGTTATTGCTGATGAGTGTATCTATGTCATTCATGGAGGGGTAACGACCTGTAACCGAGTGAGTGCGTTGCGCTAATATAGGGCAACTCGATTTTTTTTTAAACCAACACATCGCGTGTCAGAACAATGGGTAAGTCTACTTCATGACAATTGCACTGGAGCTCGAGCAGCTTACAAAAACCTATCCGGGGGGCGTTAAGGCCCTGCGCGGGATAGATCTTAAAGTCGAAGCCGGTGATTTTTATGCGCTTCTGGGGCCTAACGGGGCAGGAAAATCCACCACCATCGGCATTATCAGCTCGCTGGTGAATAAATCCTCCGGTCGGGTGAGCGTGTTTGGCTACGATCTGGAAAAGGATGTAGTCAACGCCAAACGCCAGCTGGGACTGGTACCGCAGGAGTTTAACTTCAATCCGTTTGAGACCGTGCAGCAGATTGTGGTTAACCAGGCGGGTTACTACGGCGTGGAGCGTAAAGAGGCGATTGAGCGCAGCGAAAAGTACCTGAAACAGCTCGATCTGTGGGAAAAACGCAACGAACGTGCGCGTATGTTGTCCGGCGGTATGAAGCGCCGTTTGATGATCGCCCGCGCGCTGATGCATGAGCCAAAACTGCTGATCCTCGATGAGCCTACGGCCGGGGTGGATATCGAACTGCGCCGCTCAATGTGGGGCTTTTTGAAGGATTTAAACGACAAAGGCACCACCATCATTCTCACCACCCACTATCTCGAAGAGGCGGAGATGCTGTGTCGCAACATCGGCATCATTCAGCACGGTGGGCTGGTGGAAAACACCTCGATGAAAAACCTGCTCTCCAAGCTGAAATCGGAAACCTTTATTCTCGATCTGGCGGCCAAAAGCGCCCTGCCGAAGCTGGAAGGCTATCAGTATCGACTGGTGGATACCTCGACGCTGGAAGTGGAAGTGCTGCGCGAGCAGGGGATCAACAGCGTGTTCAGCCAGCTGAGCCAGCAGGGGATTCAGGTCCTGAGTATGCGTAACAAAGCTAACCGACTGGAAGAGCTGTTCGTCTCGCTGGTCCATGAAAAACAAGGAGATCGCGCATGACGCAGCTTTACTGGGTGGCGCTGAAAAGTATCTGGGCCAAAGAGATCAACCGCTTTATGCGCATCTGGATCCAGACCCTGGTGCCGCCGGTGATCACCATGACGCTCTACTTCATTATCTTCGGCAACCTGATTGGCTCGCGGATCGGCGAGATGCACGGCTTCAGCTACATGCAGTTTATCGTGCCGGGCCTGATCATGATGGCGGTGATCACCAACGCCTACGCCAACGTCGCCTCGTCATTCTTTAGCGCCAAGTTCCAGCGCAACATTGAAGAGCTGCTGGTGGCCCCGGTGCCGACGCACGTGATTATCGCCGGCTACGTCGGCGGTGGGGTGGCGCGCGGCCTCTGTGTGGGGGTGCTGGTGACGGCGATTTCGCTGTTCTTTGTGCCGTTCCAGGTACACTCGTGGCTGTTTGTCGGCCTGACGCTGCTGCTGACGGCGGTGCTGTTCTCGCTGGCCGGTCTGCTGAATGCGGTGTTCGCCAAAACCTTTGACGATATCAGCCTGATACCGACCTTCGTCCTGACACCGCTGACCTACCTGGGCGGGGTGTTCTACTCCCTGACGCTGCTGCCGCCGTTCTGGCAGGCGCTGTCGCATCTTAACCCTATCGTCTATATGATCAGCGGCTTCCGCTTTGGCTTCCTCGGGATCAGCGATGTGCCGCTGTTCACCACCGTGGGCGTGCTGGCAATCTTTATCGTCGGTTTCTATCTGCTGTGCTGGTATCTGATCCAGCGCGGACGCGGATTACGCACCTGATCCACCGGCCCGGCGGCGTTCCGCCCGCCGGGCCGTTTATTGACTACTGTCAGCCTTGTCCCCCCCGCAACCGGTTACACTACTCCCTTCTGAGGAGAGGTGACGATGCTGGGTTGGGTAATTACGTGCCATGATGAACATGCGCAAAAGATGGCGGATCAACTCGCCGTCCGGTTTGGGCCGCTGGTACAGTGCCAGGTGGTGAACTACTGGCGCGGACTCAGCTGCAATATGCTTAGCCGGATGATGTGCGATGCCCAGCATCAGGCCGACAGCGGCAATGGGGTGATCTTTCTGACCGACATCGCCGGGGCCGCACCTTATCGCGCGGCGGCGCTGCTCAGTCACAAGCATGACAATTGCGAAGTGATCTCCGGGATCAGCTATCCGCTGCTGGAGAGCTTGTATCCGCTGCGCGACCTGACCGACAGCGTTGGCTTTCGCAATACCATTGTTGCCCGGGGTGCACCGGATGTCAGCAGCCTGTGGCATCAGCAGCAGAAAAACCCGCCTTTCGTCCTGCACCATCCACTGTAGAAATATTAAACATTGGTATTGCTGTCGCTTTTGTTACAATGGCGACAGTTCACCGTACTGAATAACTCCTTATGTTCTCGCGTATTTGTCTCCTGCTTTTGCTGCTGGTCTCCGGCGGCGCGTCTGCCAGCCTGTTAAGCCAACAAGGGCTCCCGGCCCGCTATATGCAAACCACCGAAAGTGCCGCAATCTGGGCCCAGGTCGGCAACCGGGTTGTGACGGTCGGCAATGTCCGCGCTGGTCAAATCATTGCCGTGGTACCCACCGATGCAGACTACTATGAGTTTCGCTTCGGCTTTGGCACCGGCTTTATCGATAAAGGCCATCTGGAAGAGGTGCAGGGGAAACAGCGCGTCGAGGACAGCCTCGGCGATCTCAACAAGTCGCTCAGCAACCAGAACTTGATCACCTGGAAGGACACCCCGGTCTACACTGCGCCGAATGGCGGCAGCGCCCCCTTTGGCACTCTGGCTGACAACCTGCGTTATCCGATCCTCAGCAAGCTCAAGGATAGGCTCAATCAGACCTGGTATCAGATCCGCATTGGCAACCGGCTGGCCTGGGTAAGCAGCCTCGATGCGCAGGAGGACAACGGCCTGCCGGTGCTGACCTACCACCACATTCTGCGTGATGAAGAGAACACCCGCTTCCGTCATACCTCCACGACCACCAGCGTGCGCGCCTTCAGCAACCAGATGGCCTGGCTGCGCGATCAGGGTTACACCACCCTGACGATGTATCAGCTGGAAGGCTACGTGCGTAACAAGATGAACCTGCCCGCGCGGGCGGTGGTGATCACCTTTGACGACGGCCTGAAGTCGGTCAGCCGCTATGCGTACCCGATCCTAAAAGCCTATGGCTTTAAGGCCACCGCATTTATTATCTCGTCGCGTATTAAAGCGCATCCGCTTGCCTGGAATCCGAGGTCTCTGCAGTTTATGAGCATTTCCGAGCTGAAAGGGATTCAGGACGTGTTTGATGTTCAGTCGCACACCCATTTTCTACATCGGGTCGACAATGCCAGACACCCCATTTTGCTGAGCCGCAGCTACGCGAATATTGTGATGGACTTTAAACATTCGCGCCGGGCATTGTCCCAGTTCAACCCGCATGTACTCTATCTCTCCTATCCTTTTGGCGGATATGACGATGACGCGGTGAAGGCGGCAAACGACGCTGGGTTTCATCTGGCGGTGACGACGGTGAAAGGGAAGGTGAAACCGGGGGATAATCCGTTCTTGCTGAAGCGTCTGTACGTTCTCAGAACGGACTCTTTAGAGGCGATGTCGCGGCTGATCAGCAATCAGCCGCAAGGATAAGGATCAGGCAACCTGGACCGGGATCGCCTTTGCGAGACGTTTCATCTCATTGTCACCTTCAAAGTAGGCCACTTTTGGCTGCCAGCGGCGTGCTTCTTCATCTGACATCATTACGAAGCTGGCGATAATCACGATATCCCCCACGCTGGCACAGTGTGCCGCCGCGCCGTTAACGGAGATGATTTTTGACCCGCGCTCACCCGCGATGGCGTAGGTTGAGAAGCGCTTACCATTATTCACGTTCCAGATATCAATGGCTTCGTTTTCCAGAATACCCGCCGCGTCGAGAAAATCCTGATCGATCGCGCATGAACCTTCATAGTGCAGATCGGCCTGAGTGACTTTCACACGGTGAAGCTTACCTTGCAGCATTTTGCGAATCATTACGTTTACCTTTAATCATCATGCATTAGCCCCTCCCGCAGGAGAGGCCAGGGAAGGGTACTACGCCAGGTCAATCACTTTGTTATCGATGAGACGCGCCTGACCGAGCCATGCGGCCACCAGGATTACGGCACGTTTGCTGGCGTCGGTGTACTCAAGCAGCGTGTCGGCATCACGGATTTGCACGTCATCCGCACGCAGGCCTTTATCGTTAAGCGCCTGTTCAGCAAGGGCGATAATCTCTTCCGCCGTTAACGCCTTTGCCACCAGCTGTTCTGCCATACTATTCATCACTTTGCTTAAACCCGGCGCAATTTTGCGCTGGTCAGCGGTGAGATAGCCATTGCGGGAGCTCAGCGCCAGGCCGTCTTTGGCGCGCACGATCGGCACGCCCACGACCTCGATGTCGTAGCCCATGTCGGCGACCATTTTGCGAATTAACGCCAGCTGCTGGAAATCTTTCTCGCCGAAGCAGGCGATATCAGGCTGAACCAGGTTAAACAGCTTGCTGACGATGGTCGAAACGCCGCGGAAATGACCCGGACGGCTGGCGCCTTCGAGCATGGTGGAGATGCCCGGCACGTCAACGTAGGTAGCCTCTTCAGTACCTTTCGGGTAAATGTCGGCCGGGGCCGGGGAGAAGACAAAATCGACGTGATGCTTTTTCAGCTTCTCGCAATCTTCCTGTAGGGTGCGCGGGTAGCGCGCCAGATCGTCGGCACGATCAAACTGCATCGGGTTAACGAAAATGCTGACCACCACCACATCGGCACGGTCTTTGGCCTCTTCGACCAGCTTCATGTGGCCGTCGTGCAGGTTGCCCATGGTCGGCACCAGCGCGATACGTTTTCCTTCCTGGCGCAGACGGCGGATGTGCTGGCGCAGCAGCGGCAGAGTTTCAATGATTAGCACAACAAGACTCCTTACTGGAAACTGTGTTCTTCACCCGGATAAACGCCGGA
>RCUO01001020.1_pt1 | contig 11380 bp, 8 predicted proteins | sample 2166161 | NCBI WGS metagenome assembly RCUO01 (sample SAMN09932617, study PRJNA488358) | compost metagenome | feature: garden; material: soil; isolation source: compost soil in cyclohexanecarbonitrile-enriched culture | place: Germany: Experimental Botanical Garden Goettingen | collected 2016-01-27 | reverse complement strand
GCCACGCCGAAACCAAAAAAAAAATGACTCCCGGCCATCCGGGAGTCATCTCCAAATCCAATTCCTAACCCTAACTCCAACCTCTAAACCTAATCTCTAAACCAACTCTCCAAACCGCACACTAGCCCCGCAGCTGCGACAGAATCGACGGATCCTTGATCTTCGTGTCCTCCGCCAGCAGCACTACCTTGGACAGAATCTCCGCGGTCCGCGGGTCCTCGTCCAGGAACGGCAGGAACAGCCGGCCGCGGTGCTGGGAATGCACCGGAATAATATGCAGCGCCCCGCTAGCCTGCTTGTAGACCTGGCCACTGCCTAAGTGCACGGCATATTCGCCCAGCTTGCCGTCAATCCTCGCGTAATTCCCGTCAAGGCGCACGTTCCCGATCTTCAGGAGACGCAGTGATTCATTGACAATCACCCGGCGCATTTCAATGGTCGTCAGGCTGGCCTCAGGGTCTACTCCACCGACATGGGCAACGCTGACCACCAGATCCACATCGCGCATCACCTCGGAGAAAATCAGCGGCGGCACCTGCGCCAGCGGAACATTCTTATATGTCTTACGGTCAAAGAACTCCACGCTTTCCAGCGCCGGCGCTTCCGTATCCGCCGGTGAGAACCAGTCCGCCATCGCGTACAGCCGCACGATCAGATTAGCGCCGTAGTAGACCTTCTGCAGCCCTTCTTCATAGCTGACCGTCCACTGCCGCTCGCGGAGCAGCGCCACGGTCTTGCGCGGCTGCACCTGGTGGCCGGCATACCGCCCGGATACTGTCCCGCTGGCCAGCTCATCCGCGTTCGGCAGGTACAGCTCGCGGAACACCTGCTTGAACGGCTGTCTGATCTGCCGGTCGAACAGATCCTTCTGGTACGCGCTCCACTGCCCGCTTGTATACAGATCCAGCGGATGCGCGATGTACAGCTCCGCCTCTGGAGCAATCACCGCCTCCTCACCCGAAGGAGCGGCAAGCGTGCCGGCCTCCGGCTTGAAGTAGCCGAGCGCCGTTCCGCTGCGCAGGACAAGGGTCCGCAGCAGCGGTGCCAGCACCGGATTACGGCTGAGCGAGCTGATCTCCTGCAGCGTGAAGCTGCTGCCGGCTTCCATTGACCGCTCCAGTTCTACCCGGGCGCGCCGGTACTGGCCGGTGAGCTCGCTGCGCGTTTCCTTGAGCGCTTCTACATACTCATGCTTCTTGAAGCGGGCCGGCACGGACTTCAGCTGCTTGCCTTTACTGATGACTTCCAGCTCACTCTGCCCCTGATCGTCAATAACCAGCCGGACAGAGGTATCCTCATCCAGCATATGCGGCTCGAAATAGGACCCCAGCTCATCCAGCTTACGGGCTTCAATATCCCACATCAGCCGGGTAACATCGGCATATCCGGCCGTGCGGGCCAGATTGCCGAGGGCAATCCGGGCAGCCAGCCCTTCGCTGGCCCGGCGCTGTGCGCCGAAGGCTTTTCTCTCGGCCAGGAAGCGCTGAATCAGCTCATACCGTTCGCGGACATCCTGTTCCCGGTCTTTGCCGAGCGGAATCAGGCTGTAGCTTAGCAGGTGATCCTTGTTCCGCTTCTCAACAACCGACGTCTTCATAGCCGCAAGCTCCAGCTTGCCTAGCGCCGCGTCGGCGAACAGCTGGGACCGGCGGTGATTGGAGCCGGCTGAGATATATTTGGCACAGTCGTAGAGCAGCGCGAAACGCTTCTCTCCCAGTGTGTTATAAGCCGACAGGAACCAATTGCCGTCGAACGCCCCGTCATTGAAATCCTGCGGCGTGATAGGCGAATAGTGGGCGACCACTGTTTCTTTTTCTGCCGAGAAGCTCTCATTGATATGAGCATGGAAGTACCAGGCGGCACTGCGCAGCCCTTCCCAGCCAAGATGCTCCGCTACAAGCTCAAGCCACTGCGGGGCATACATTGCCGCTTCCAGCAGCCTTTTTTCCGAGATGCCGCTCTCTTTCAGCATCTTGCCCAGCATTGCCGTATCTTCACCTTCACGCGGATGGCAGTTTTTCAGTAAATGGCTGAACGTTTCCTTCTTGGTGATACTCCGCCCGTAGCCGTAAATATAACCGCGCACAAAGGTCTCCTTATCAAGCCCGGTCAGAATGCGGATAAAATACTCCATACCGCTGATCCGCTGCAGCCCCATCACGAGCGGAGTGACTTCTGTCGGCAGGTCACCGCGGGCCAGCTCAATCTCCATCAGGCGGTCAATGAGCCGGCTGCGGAGCGCAGTGATTTTTACACTGTCCTCGATCCAGGCCAGATTCCGAAGGGAGGACGTCAGGCTCTGCATATGCTGCTTACTGCCCTCGCTGGCAAGCAGCTCCTTGTAGAGCTCATTCTCACCGATCCATTCCGCTTCAAATGCCCGCAAATAATCATCAAGCGACAATTTGACATTCCACCAGTTCTGCGCAGGAGGCGTCATTTTGTCAAACGTATACAGGGTGCGGAACATTGTCTTATAATCCTCCTGATCCGCCACTCTGCCCCTGATCATCAGCAGCCAAGGCTCGGCCAGCACATTCAGCATTGGTGCCTCAGCCGCCATCTTCTCCTCCGGCATCGCTGCCAGCAGCGCATTCAGCGCCCGGTCTACAATCCGGAAGCCTTCTTTCTTGGCACTGTCAGCAAAAAATGCGCGGATGAGCGTGTCCGCATGCTGGCCGTATTTCAGCTTCCCCAGCAGCCTGTCCACTTCACTGATCCGCTGCAGCGGATAGACGGAGGCAGCAAATTCACCTCTCCAGCCTTCCAGCAGCTTGTGCTTCCTTAACTCGTTATAATCCATGTCGCTGCTGTAAAAACCGTGATAATCATTCAGCGTCTTATTCAGATCCTCCAGCTGCAGATAGAAGTGAAGCTCAAGCAGACGTGCAGCATCCCAGCCCTGCTCCTGTAAATAAGCAGACCAGACCTCATGCAGCGGATACTGCTCCAGCTGAGAGGTGTTCTCCTCCTGCTCCTTCTCCCACAGGCTGTTCCATTTCAGCGGCTTCAGCATGGTCCCAAGCAGCAGTGTTTCTTTCCGGTCCGAATAATCCTCATGCTCATATTCCGTGTCTCTATGCTCATGAATCAGCTGATCCAGTCCCTGCAGAAACCCTTCGATGTCCTCCAGACTGCTGCCAAACACCTCATCCCACTTAAAATCACCCGGCTGCGGCCCTTTAGTCAGCCATTCTTCTGTTTCAGCCGGGTTAAACAAGCCAAATCCGCTGGCTGCCGTGTATTCGTTCCGGCGCTCCAGCTTGGCAAGCAGCTCCCGCTCCTTGGCCGAGGGGCTGTCCATGGCTTCAATCAGCGGCTTCACCTGCCCGGTAATGGCGCTCCGCTGCTCATCCTCGAACAGCACGGTAGCCATCTCCAGCCCGGCCAGCCGCTGCAGGCTGTTCTTCTCCTGCAGCAGCCGGGTAACGGATTCCTGCAGCGAGGAATCCGGCTGGCTGAGCAGCAGCAGCGTAACGCTCTGGCGCAGCGAGCCGGTCTTCAGCTTCAGCAGACCCTCCGCCTGCACCAGTTCCTGCGGAGTGAGCGTTAATTCCATCGCTTCGTTCAGCGCCAGCTCCCGGTTCTTCATGCTCTTGTCGGAGAGGCTCGCGAACAGGAACTCCCGCTGTACCGGGCTTAACGGATATTCGAGGAAGCAGGACAGCAGCTCGCCGCGCAAATCACTGCTAAGCTGATCCTTAAGCTCAATCAGCCCGTCAATCCACTCACTGTCCATATCGTAGGCAATCAGATACAGCATTTTGCGGACAGGAAGTTCAGAGGTATAGTTCACCTGGATGAAATCCAGCACCTTGGACGGCCCCGCTGTTTCGCGGCGGGACGGATTCAGAAGCAGCGACTTAAGCAGGGCAAAATCCCGTCTGCGCTCCTCCTTGTCCTCCAGCTGCGGACTGCGGATCAGGCTGATTTTGGGTTCATCCTTTTGCGGCCTCCACAGACGGTTATAGCCGTAGCAGTAATTCAGCAGAACCCAATACTGCAGCTCATGATCCTGCTCATGCAGATGTTCCCTTGCCAGCCGCAGCCGCAGCTCCGTCTCCTGGCTGTTCGCCAGCAGGTACTGGGCGATAATCTTCTGGTATACCTGGCCGGTTGCCATCAGTTCCCTGATTTTATCGTACAGCCCCGCTTCCTCATGCACTGCCGTTGCCCACAAGCTGATGTACACACGGTTCGCGTTAGCATCTGAAAGCCACTGCTTCCGCAGCCCGGCATCCTGCAGCGCCTGATAAGCATCTTCAATCAATGCTTTGGCTACCCGCTGATTCTGCGCTTCAAGCCCCATGCCTGTCCAGACGCCAAGCGCCCGTACAACAGAGCTGTAGCGGATAAAATCATTATCAATAATGATCTTCAGCATGTACAGATTGTTCTCAAGCGTTCCTTCATCCATCCGTTCCACCAGAGACTGGCGCAGGCCCTCCTGCAGACGGGCGGCAATCAGCAGCTCACCCATCATAGCCACAGCCTCCTGCCGGCGGCTCATAAATACGCCCTTGATCATCTCATGGCTCAGAGAAGCCCCCTGATTATCCCCGTATACGATGTCCCGGATCCTCTCCAGCATATCGCCATCCGTGCGGTCCAGCTCATAGGCGATGACATCACTCAGCACAAGATTAATCCGGTGCCGCCGGCTGTAATCCGAGCCGTTCTCCAGACTTTCGGCATTCTGCATATAAGAGCTGAGCGGCAGCCCCTCCCGGTCCATCAGAATGAGCGAGCCCATTTTGCTGAGAACCGTAAAGATTTGAAGCTCCGGATTAGCCGACCGGAACGGTCTGCGGGCATAACCCCTGCTGTAGGGATACTCCGTACAGTGCTCTGTAATATATTGCATAACAGCTGCCGCGTATGGACTGAACAGCTGCCGGAACGTAGCGACCAGCGGCTCAAATAAAGACTGCTGCGCTTTACCGGCAAGCTTTTTCAGCACATTTATGCATTCCCGGCATTCCTCTTCTTCTCCGCCTATGTACTGTATTCTGCTTACACTGATAATGAGCGAAGCCAGCCCGGACACCTCAGCATCCAATGTCTGCGCCTTCGCCTGTATCTCTGCATACCACTGCTTCTCCCGCTCTTCCGCATTCAACAATCCCATTATTCCGCCTCCTCTTTTACCATAGACTTCCTGCCAGCATCGTGAACCGGATGAATACAAGCTCATCCCCCTCATTCAGAACCAAAGGCTCCTGCAGCCGCTCACAGGCTTCCTCACGCAAAAACACCTTATACAGCCCGTCCTCAAATGCCAGCAGCGCAGCCTCCACCGCAGTCCCTAGCTCAGGCAGCTTGTCGTTATAGACTGTTCCGAAGCCGATTTTTCCGCTGACCCGCTGGTTGTTGATGGCATCCCCCGTCAAAAAAGGGATCAGCTCGCCCCGCCCCTGCTTCTCACTAAGCTCTTGCACCTGTAGAGCTACTATTGCCGTAATCAGCTCCTCCAGGCTGCCCGGGGTCTGCTGAAGCACCAATTCGCGGCGTCCAAGGACCGGCTTGCGTTTTCCTACGCTTTTTACAGTGACATACAGCAGCATACGTATCCCTCCCCCTATTCGTAAGCAGCCGCTCCGCTACACAGAGCATCTTCATTCATTACCCAAATTGCACCAGCCTTACCCTGCACAGTTCTGCTCATAAAAGGAAGCAGCGCTCTATCCGCTCAAAGTTATCCTGCACAGACGTCCTTCCATCCACTTCCATGAGAGGCAGGTTTAAGCGAAGGGCTTCCTGCTTCACTTTTTCCGCGAATAGAGCATCCCGCTTCATCCAATTACGGAACGCTTGTTCCGGTTCATCCGTCCTTTGCAGAATACCCTGAATCCACGTCCGCTTGCTATAGTGCTCCAGTTGGAATTGTTCAGCAGGTATGATCCATATGGCCCGGTCTGCCTGTCTCAGCAACGGCGCAACCAGAGCAGGCAGCAGCTGGTTCCCCTCCACAACAACCGGAGCCTCCCCCATGCAGGCCAGATCATCCAGTACAAAGGAAAAGTCCTCCTGAAAGCAGGCGGTATACGTATCCAGCTGCTCCTTCACATCCCTCGTCAAAAAAACCTCGTTCATCGTAAGGCCGCTGATTCTGCTCATGGCCGGCTGCTGCTCTGCCGTAACCCGCTGCAAATGCTCATCAAAGCGCCCGTCACAGGCGTATAGCTGCAATCCGTGCTTTTCCGCGTACATCCCTGCAAGTGTACTTTTGCCCGCACAAGCCGAGCCGCCGATCCAGTATATAGAGCTTGGAAGCACTTCTCTCTCCCCTTTCTGCCGCAATATCCTGTTGTACATTTTCTATTGTCCGGCTGCCCGTACCTGCTGCGCGGCTGAAGTTCCAACCCTTTCTCCCTTTTATCTGCATTTTTTGTTAAAATAGAAAGGTCGGCGCAATCTTCTTCTTACCAGCGCCAGTCACTATTCAAACGGAGGCATCACCTGTGGATTATATTATTCTGGACATCGAATTCAACGGCCGCAAATTTGCCAGCGAGCATCCTATGGAAGTCATTGAGATCGGTGCCGTCCGGTTAGACGCATCACTGCAATTTAAGGATGAGTTCACCGCCTTAATCAAACCTATATATTTCTCTACCCTCAATTCGTTCATTAAGAAAAAAACCGGCATCCCGCAAGAGGACATCGACGTTGCCTCCCGGTTCCCCAAAGTCATTACCGCCTTCCGGAGCTGGCTTGATCAGAGCCCTGACGGCGTGCTGCTGCTGACCTGGGGCGGCGAGGACATGAAGCGGATCATCCAGGACGTGCGCATGCACAAGATGGACGAGTCCTACTGGATGGAGGCCACATACTTCGACCTGCTGAAAGGGCTGCTGCGGGCCCGCGGTCTTACCAATGACATTAGCGTCGAAGGCGCGATGGCACTGCTCGGACTTGAGCCTTCCGGCTCCGCCCACCGGGCGCTTGACGATGCACGGATGACGTCGGAAATTTTCCGCGCTGTATTTGAGGAGCTTGACTTCTCACGCTCCCAGCATTTTGTGGACACCTTCTCCAACGCCAGAGAACGCAAAACTGTCAAAATCGCCATCAAAGCGATGACCTCTCAAAAAATCGTCCCCACCTGGGAGCTCGTCGCCGAGCATTATTTCCAGAGTGAAGGGGCCTTGGCTGATCCGCGTAAGGTGGCGGAGCTGCAGGCTTATTTTGCAGCACAGCTCGGTAAGAAATAAGGATCTGAGGTACCGCTGGAGTGCAGCAGGAATAACGGCTGTCAGCAGCTGCGGCAATCTCCCACAGGCTATCCTGAGGAAGATTGCCGTTTTTGTATGTTAATACAGAATTCAATAGATTTAGCATTTGACATTGCCGTTACGTCAAGGTGTACAGTTGGTTTTGTAAGCACGAGCTTACAGGCGGAAATGCACAGGCATTCGGTAAATGAACAAGGAGGTGGCTTACATGGAATATACCGTGCAGAAGCTGGGGGCAATGGCGGGAATCAGCACACGGACGCTGCGTTATTACGATGAGCTTGGTCTTCTGAGGCCGGCGAGAATCAACTCTTCAGGATACCGCATTTACGGTCAGGCTGAGGTTAATCTGCTGCAGCAGATTTTATTTTACCGCGAGCTTGGCCTTACACTGGAGGCGATCCGGGATATCGTGACCTCACCTTCCTTTGACGGCAGCCGGGCGCTGCAGGAACACCATGAGAAGCTGCTTCAGCGCCGGCAGCAGCTGGATGTCCTGATTGCAAACGTCGAGCAGACACTGGCTGAGTCCGAAGGGAGAATAACCATGAGCAATGAAGCGAAATTCGAGGGCTTTAAGCAGAAGCTGATCCAGGAGAACGAACAGAAATACGGACAGGAGATCCGTGAGAAATACGGCGAGGAGGCTGTGGAGAAGTCGAACCGTATGGTGAAAAATATGACTGAGGAGCAGTATGCGGCCCTCCAGCAGCTGGAAGCAGACATGTTCGCCGCACTAGAGCAGGCAATGGAGGAGGGCGATTCTGCAAGTGAGCTGGCGCAAAAGGCTGCCGGTCTGCACCGCCAATGGCTCTCCTTCTACTGGGATACCTACACCAAGGAAGCACACGCCGGAGTTGCCCAAATGTATGTGGATGATGAGCGGTTCACCGCGTATTACGACAAGCGCCGCCCGGGGCTGGCTGCATTCCTGCGGGATGCCGTGCATGTATACACAGGGGCGAAGCAGTAGGATTGCTGCAGAGCGGATTTAGGTTTTTGCCAAGTTATATACACACATGAAAAAGGCAGCCGGTTTCCGGCTGCCTTTTTCATGCTGATTTAATCATCATATCCATCGTTATCGTCATCGGAGTCTACATCTTTATACAGTACCTTGCCGGTATAAGCATCGACTCCGACCTCTGTTGAAATCCGCCCGTTTCTGATTTCCACCTCATAGACAGCCGTTCCGTTATCGCGGTCAAGGTCTACATCCGTTACCTTGCCCTTCACTGCGGCCAAGGCCGCTTCTGACGCCTTGGCTGCAGTAATGAGCTGTGTGCCGGAGGCTGATGCTGCAGCATCTGACAAGTAGTTATCGTCATCGTAGTCATCATCGTTGTCCGTATCCTGACGTACACTCAACACCTTACCGGTATAAGCATCAACCCGGACATCAACCTCCTTGTTTGTCTGCCGGATATCGACTTCGTAGTAGGTTCCGCTCAGTTTCTTTTCCAGATCAATACTCTCCACCTGGCCGGGTGCTGATTTAAGGGCAATCGCCTCGGCTTTGGCTATACCGATCAGCGTCTTGCTCTGGCTCTGCTGCACCGCCGGTGCCGCTGCTGCCGTTCCGCTCCGGATTTCATTGATGCCGTAAGTCCCCCCGAGAATAATGGCTGCTGCTGCTACACTGCTGAGTAACTGTTTTTTCATCTTTGCCGCCTCCTATGTTTTATCTGGCCTGCTCATGTATTTAATATAAGCCATCAATATGAGAGAACAGCGGCAGCAAGATTAGAATTTGATGAGAAACCAGCTCATTCCTTATCATCAATTATCATCATCCGGCTCTTCCCAGGTTACAGAGCGGATAGCCCCCGATATCGCATCAATCTGGACCACCGCTTCACGGCCGTCAGAGGTATTAATCTCTACCAGATAAAATGCCCCGGCTTCATTGATTCCGGTATCCACATCATCTGCCTCTCCCGGTACTTCCTGCAGTGCCAGCTTTACAGCCTCGGCTTCAGACACCACCCGCTGCGCCGGAGACGGTGAAGGTGCTGCGGGTGATGCCGAAGGAGCTGCGGAGGCCGCGGGAGTAGCCTGCGCTTCCGGTGTAGGTGCAGGTGTGGAAGCCGCCTGCAGCCGCACGATGGAGATAATATCACCGGTGACCCCGTCCAGCTTCAACTCATACAATCCCTGGCTGGTTTGCAGCTCTGCCACGAAGCTCCCGGCCTGCTGGCTCATTTGCTGTATGCTTCCGGAGTACACCTGAAGCAGTTTTTGTTCTGCAGCCTGCCTGCTAAGCTGCTGCCCTGATTCGTTGCGGAAGAACCATATACCGGCAGCTGCCAGCAGCAGGACAGCGGCTGCGATGATGATTACCTTATAAATTAAGCTTCGGTTGACTCGCTTTATGCTCATACAGTTCCCCTGCTCTCAGCGGAAATCCGGATCGTTACCGAGGTTCCGAGGCCCGGAGCACTGTCTACAGACAGCTCTGCCCCGATTGCCCCGGCAATCTCTGCGGCCAGCGCCAGTCCCAGGCCAGCGCCTCCGCCCTGGCGGCTTCTTGCCGCATCTACTCTGTAGAACCGGTCAAATATTCTTGGCAGCTCCTCCGGCGGAATTCCGATTCCCCGGTCCTTAATGACGATAATGCTCGCCCCGCCGGCAGCCTCGAGGGTGACCGTGATGCCCTCGTCGCTGTATTTGCGGGCATTATCCAGAAATATAAACAGCAGCTGCCGCAGCTTGGCTTCGTCGGTATATCCCCGGACTGTCCCCTGCGAGCGGACAAGCACATCCCTTCCATAAGCATCGTGAAACACCTTTGCCGACGTCCGGGCCAGCTCACCCAGATCCAAAAGCTTCATAGACAGCACCCACTGCTCCTGGTGCTTTGCCAGCAGGAGCAGCTGCTCCGTCAGTTCCTTCATCCGGACTGCTTCGGAATGGATTGCTTCCACCGATTCATTGAACAGCTCCGGATGATCCAGTCCTCTGCGCTTCAGCAGGCTGGCATAGCTTTCAATGACCGTAAGCGGTGTGCGCAGCTCATGCGAGGCGTCTGACACGAACTTTTCCTGCTTCAGATAATTGCTCTCAAGCAGCGCTATCATTCCGTTGAAGGTATGCCCCATCTCGACCAGCTCATCCTTAGTCTTGTCCTGTAGCGTCAGCCTGCGGAACTTCCCGCTGTCCTTGATCTCCCGCATGGTGGCTGTCATCTGGACAATCGGCCGCATAATCAGGCCGGACAGCAGCCTGCTCGACAGCAGCAGCGGTATCAGTGCAACAGCCGTAGCACCGGCCAGCACAATCCGCAGTACCCTGAGTGTACCCATCGTACTTTCCAGACTTTTGGTCATCTGCACATTCATCACTGTTCCGTCCGTCCAGATAACCGGTACCGACACAGAGGCGTAGGAACGCCCCGCTGCGCTGAGCATTACGGCCTGCCTCTCCGCATGATATTCCGGCTTAAGCCGGCTGAGCTCCTGCTCCGAGACCGAGGTTACGGGAGCAGGCCCGCTTCCTCCCTCGCCCAGCAGGCGCAGCATCCCCTCAACCGGGACATATGCCCGCAGAAGCTCAGCCGGGGCAACCCCGCCAGCAGCTCTGCGCATATCAGCGGCGATTTTGGCTGTCTCAGCTGCGGCCTGATCCAGCTCATTCTCTGTCAGCATCCGGCTGAATACCGTATAAATGAACAAATTCATGATCACGAGAAGCACTGCGAACAGCACACTGGAGTACAGATAGATCTTGCTGCGCAGCTTCATGGAGTATCCTTCAGCACATAGCCGATGCCCCTTACAGTATGGATAAGCTCGCTCTCATTCTCCAGCGCAATCTTTTTACGGACATATCGGATATAGACATCCACCACATTGGTGTCACCGTAATAATCATAGCCCCAGACGGCTGACATGATCTGCTCCCTGTTCAGCACCTGGCGCTTGTTCTTGAGCAGGTAGACCAGCAGGTCGAATTCTCTTGGGGTCAGCTCAACGCTCCGGCCGGCGCGGACAACCTCGCGGGTGTTCTCGTTAAGCTCCAGATCCTCTGCCCGCAGCCAGGAGTCTGTGTTCGTTTCCGCTTCCGCTGATCTGCGGCTTGATGCCAGCCTGAGTGCAGCGCGGACACGGGCCAGCAGCTCTTCAATCTGAAACGGCTTGGTAATATAA
>RCUO01001017.1_pt1 | contig 11398 bp, 6 predicted proteins | sample 2166161 | NCBI WGS metagenome assembly RCUO01 (sample SAMN09932617, study PRJNA488358) | compost metagenome | feature: garden; material: soil; isolation source: compost soil in cyclohexanecarbonitrile-enriched culture | place: Germany: Experimental Botanical Garden Goettingen | collected 2016-01-27 | reverse complement strand
CGGCAGAGACCGCTCGGCAATCGCACTGGCGGTCTTGAGCGTTTCTTCCAGTAGGCTGTCGACCGGTAGAATGCGGGCGACCAGGCCGGACTGCTCAGCCTCTTCGGCGCCCATTTGCCGACCGCTCATGCACATTTCCATGGCTTTGGCCTTGCCAACTGCGCGGGCAAGGCGTTGGGTGCCACCGATTCCTGGAAGCACACCCAATGTGATTTCCGGCAGACCGAAGCGGACGTTGTCGGCGGCATAGATGAAGTCGCACATCAGTGCCAGTTCGCAACCGCCCCCCAAGGCATAACCGGCGACAGCAGCGATCAGCGGCTTGCGTCGGCTGGCGATGCGATCGGCGGCAGAGAAGAAATCATCGAGGAACACCTGGGGATAGGTGAACTCCACCATCTCTTTAATATCTGCACCCGCGGCGAAGGCTTTGGTGGATCCTGTAATGACCATGCAGCCGATTGCCGGGTCTTTTTCCAGATGGTCCAGGGCTTGGTTCAGCTCTGCGATCACCTGACTATTGATGGCATTGAGTGACTTCGGCCGATTGAGGGTGATCAGACCAACGCGTTCGTGGATTTCCAACAGTAAAGTTTCAAATTGCATTACGCAGACTCCCGAATCAGGCCGGCGCGCAAATGGCGCCGGCCTGTCGCTTCATTTCAGAGTGATGGTGGTGTTGACTGGGCCGCTGACCTCGTCTTCATCGAACCAGCGTTCGGTGATGGTCTTGGTCTGGGTATAGAACTGAACCACTTGCTTGCCGTACGGGCCCAGGTCGCCGAGCTTGGACGCACGTGAGCCACTGAAGGAAAACAGTGGGACCGGGACCGGGATTGGCACGTTGATCCCGACCTGACCGACATCAATTTCCTCTTGGAAGTGTCGGGCCGCCGCACCTGAGCGGGTGAAGAGGGCAGTGCCATTACCATTTGGGTTGGCATTGATCAGCTCGATGGCGTCATTCAAGGTGTCGGCGTGCAATACACAGAGCACCGGACCGAAGATTTCCTCTCGGTAGATAGCCATTTCTGTGGTGACGTCGGAAAAGATGGTAGGGCCGATAAAGTTGCCCTGGGCATAGCCCGCGACATCTGGATTGCGGCCATCCAGCACAAGTGTTGCGCCTTGCTCAACACCAGTGGCGATCAGGCTGCTGATGCGATCCAGTGCCGAACAGGACACTACCGGGCCAATATCGGTGCCAGGCTCAGCGCCGCCACTGATCTTCAGCCCTTTGGTTTTTTCGATGAGGTCTGGCAGCCAGCTCTGTGCTTCGCCGACCAGGATCACTACAGGCAAGGCCATACAGCGTTGGCCGGCGGCACCGAATGCAGCGCCGAGTAAATTGTTTAGTGTCTGCTGCTTGTTCGCATCGGGCAGGACGATTGCGTGGTTCTTCGCGCCCATCATGCACTGTGCACGTTTGCCGTTGAACGTGGCGCGGTTGTAGACGTGTGTTCCGACCTTGGTCGAGCCGACAAAGGAAACCGCCTTGATATCGGGGTGGTCGCAGATCAAGTTGACCGCCTCCACACCGCCGTGAATCACGTTGAGTACGCCCGGTGGAACGCCGGCTTCCATCGCCAGTTCTGCAAGGCGCATCGTGACCATTGGGTCTTGCTCGGAGGGCTTAAGGATGAAGGTATTGCCGGTAGCGATAGCCATTGGAAACATCCACAGCGGGATCATCGCGGGGAAGTTGAATGGGGTAATACCTGCGCAGACGCCCAACGGTTGCAGCAAGGTGTAGGTGTCCACACCGCCGGCCACGTTATTGGCCAGTTCACCCAACTGCAGGTTGCCGATGCTGGCGGCATGCTCGACCACTTCCAGGCCGCGGAACACATCCCCCTCTGCATCCGGCAGTGTTTTGCCTTGTTCCGCCGTGAGAATCGCCGCCAGTTCCTTCATGTTTTCGCGGATCAACTGCTGATACTTGAGGAACACTCGGGAGCGGGCGCCGATTGGCGTTTTGCGCCAAGTCTTGAAGGCTTCCTTGGCGCTGGCCACGGCGGCGTTCATTTCGTCGGTGGTGGCAAAGGGCACTCGGGCTAACACTTCCTGGGTAGCCGGATTGACCACATCACGCCATTGAGTGGTTTTGGATTCGACCAACTTGCCGTTGATCAGCAGCTTTACGGTTGGGACGCTATTGTCAGCCATTGTTTTCTCTTTCAGGCCGATGAGGCCCTTGTTATCAGGTGGGATGGTCGGTTTGCCGGTCCCTGGTGGGTGGCAATATCTGAGTGCTTTTCTTGATCTGACGAAGGCTGAACAAAGGCGCTGCGGCCTCCATTGACTTGCATTAACGGCCATTTTTTTTGAGGGTTGGTTCAAGCCGTCTTTCGATCAAGGTTGCTTTGATTCGCGATATGGGCCTAGCTTAGCCAGCGCACCATCGGGCTTGAAATAACCCGATCCGCCGATTAGTTTGCATATCACGCCAGTTCAGTTGTGGTCAGAGGAGCGAAGCAGGTGGATCATCCAGTGGACAACACGTTGCCCATGACCTTCGTTCAGGGGCTTTTACAAGGGGCGTTGAACATCAGCAGTGCCGCTGACATTCATACCTTCGTCAGTGCAGCGGGCATTGCAACCCACTTACTGGAGGCGCCAGGTGCACGGGTGACTTACGATCAATTCGTGCGCTTGTATCAGCAGGTGGCATTGGGTACGGATGACGAGGTGATGGGGCAATTCTCCCGTCGTATTCGCAGTGGCACCCTGAAATACCTGTGCTCGAGCCTGCTTGATGCAAGCTCCTTGGGTAAAGCCATGTACCGCTTCACTCGATTCTGGAACTTGCTGCTCGATGACTATCAGCTCGACTACAGAGAACAGTCGGGGCAGGTGGTGATTTCCTTGGAGGCGCGCGACACCTCTGCCAACGCACAACGCTGGGGGCATGAGCTGATGATGAAGCTGGCCCATGGAGTCGCGTCGTGGTTGGCTGGCCAGGAAATTCCGCTTCATAGTGTGATGTTCTCCTTTGCCAAGCCTGTGTACGCCTCGGAATACATGCATATATTTCCCGCACCGATCAGCTTTGATCAGCCCTGTACGGCGTTGTGCTTTGGTGTGGAGTGGGCAGAGACGCAGTTTCGCCGCAGCAAGGCGGAGCTGCTGCCGTTCCTGCAGGCAGCTCCGCGCTACTGGCTGTTCACCACCTTGAAGGAGCGCCTGGTGGCGCAGCAGGTTCGTCAGTATTTGCTCACGAACCTCAAGCATGACGACAGCATCCAAAGCGCAGCCAATGCATTGTTGCTGTCCACCCGTACGCTAACGCGTCGACTCAAAGAGGAGGGCACTAGTTACCAGTTGGTCAAGGATGCGTTGCGTCGGGATATCGCCGTGCAGCAGCTCATTCACACCGATCTCTCTATCAGCCATATCGCGCTGGGTTTGGGTTTTGACTCCAACGCCGTGTTTCACCGCGCGTTTCGTGGCTGGACAGGTAGTACACCAGGGGCGTACAGGCGCCCAGGCGTCGCACCGATCTAATCACGCGACGTACATCGGTGTTTGATTAAAACCGACATCACCTACAAACGTACAATCCAATGGACAGGGTAGGCGATAGAGTCGGCTCACATCTGAACATCTTTATCTGATTGTCAGCGATGTGGGAGGCTGTTGTGCGTAGTTTTTCGAGCTTGTTAATTCGCCCTGATTTTAAGGGTAGTGATACGCTGTTTTTACTGTTGTCCATTATTGTAGGCAGTGCTTTCGGTTGCGTTATGGGGGACAAGATCTCACTTGCAGTTGGGGTGGCCTTCGGCTTTTTTTCGACAATGGTTTTGTACTACATGTGGCGCAGGCCGGATTAAATCCACATAAAACTATTGAATAAATTGACAATAACGATGGCGCTACCTCCCTCAATTAAATGAGTGAGGGGCAAAAAGTCAATTGAGCGCCATCTAATAATAAAAATAACTTCTAGTGCCCGCTTATCGACTTGGTTCAACCAAGAAGTGGTCACTCTGCCATCTGTTTTCTGAAGTCTCGGTGTCGGCTCGACGTTTCTGCTTCTGCTTACGGAGTTTGAGCAGAGAACGACGCTGTCCGTTAATTCGCCGCAACTTCCGATTGCCATTGGTTTTTACCCTGATGAGGTATTGATATGCAAGAACACGGAATGGCATTAACTCGGCGCCAAGTTCTTAACTGGATCGGTGTAACCGCAGGCGCTGCGGCCATGTACCAGGCAATGAATTCGCTGAGTTTCGCAGCGGAATCCAACTACGACCGGAAATTTGCATTAAACGGTGCGCCTAAGGGGACCAGTGTATTGGTTCTGGGTGCAGGACTTGCTGGAATGACCGCAGCCTTCGAGCTTCGCAAAGCGGGCTACAAAGTGAAGGTTCTTGAATTTAATGCAAAGCCAGGTGGTCGTTGCTGGACATTGCGTGGAGGCGATCGATTCACTGAGTTGGGAGGGGCTACTCAGCATTGCCAATTCGATAAGGGGTTATATCTGAACCCTGGTCCCTGGCGGATTCCCTACCACCATCACGCGGTGCTTGATTACTGCCATCAGTTCGGCGTCGCCTTGGAGCCATTTGTTCAGGTCAACTATAACGCCATGGTCCACTCCACTAAGGCTTTCGGCGGCAAGCCACAGCGTTATCGTGAAGTACAGGCAGACTTTCAAGGCCATGTTGCTGAGTTGCTGAGCAAAGCTGTCAACCAGAACGCTCTGGACCAAGCCCTGACCCGAGAAGATCGAGAGCGTTTGCTGGAGGTTATGCGTAGTTGGGGGGCACTGGATGCTAATAGCAGCTACCGCAAGTCCCTTGAGACGAGTCTGCGTCGTGGATTCGCCGTAGATGTGGGCGGCGGATTGATGCCCGAAGCGGTGCCATCAGAACCACTGGATCGTAAGGCTCTGCTCGATTCCAATCTCTGGAAAAGCATTGCAACGGGACAGGAATACGAGTTTCAGACCAGCATCTTCCAGCCTGTGGGCGGGATGGACATGATCGCTCGAGCCTTCGAAAAACAGGTAGGCGATCTCATCCGTTACAACGCCAAAATCACTCGAATTCAGCAGGGGGACAAAGGGGTTACCGTTACCTATCAGAATGCTGATGGCACTGGCGGTTCGTTACAGGAAAGCGCGGACTGGTGTGTCTGCACCCTGCCTCTGTCGATTCTCGGTCAACTACCGATCGATGTCAGCGCCCCGATGATGAGCGCTATCCGTGCCGTGCCCTACGAAGCCTCTGTGAAAGTTGGACTGCAGTTTAAGCGACGCTTCTGGGAGCAGGATGAGCATATCTATGGCGGCATCAGCTACACCGATACCCCTATCGGCAGGATCAGTTATCCGAGTACCGACTATGGAAAGCCGGGGAAGGGGGTGTTGTTGGGGGGCTACCTGTTCGGACCGAATGCCTATGAATTCACCGCGATGAAGCCGGAAATGCGTGTGCAAAAAGCCGTTGAATACGGCGCCCAAGTCCATCCCCAGTACACCAGTGAATTCGAAAATGGTATTGCGGTTGGTTGGCACCGGGTCCCCTGGACCAATGGCTGCTATGGCCTGTGGACTGAAGAGTCTCGCCAGCAACACTACAAAAACCTCTGCCAGATTGATGGCCGAATCGTTTTGGCCGGTGAACACGCCTCCTACATCCCCGCCTGGATGGAGGGCGCAATTCTGTCATCGCTGGATGCCATCAAACGACTGCACACCCACATTGTCGCCAGCCCCAAAGCTGCTTGAGACCGGAGTTCATCATGCACAACTTTCTTGCAACGGGCTTGTTGCTGAGCATGCTGGCCAGTGCATCCGCTTTGGCCGCTGACACCATTCAGGTATCTACTTCGGGTTCGTTTGATCAGACAAGTGGTGAAGCGCTGTTTCAACAGGTTTGTCAGGGCTGCCATATGTCCGAGGCTCAAGGTTCGCACGGGGCAGGGGCCTATCCAGCTTTAGCGTCAAACGTAAAGCTGGGGGCGAAGATCTACCCAATTTATATGGTGACGTCGGGACAGGGCGGCATGCCAGGGTTCAAGAAGTACATGTCTGACCAGCAAATAGCAATGGTGGTCGACTATGTACGTACACACTTTGGCAATAACTATTCAGACACCGTCGCGGTTGAAGATGTCCGAACAGTAAGCCAACGCTAATTATTTTGAAGGGTGTACTACGCCACCCGTATTGTTAACACACAAAAGGATGACTTGATGTTGACCATAAACCCTCGTGCCATTTTCCTATTCTCGATGCTGAGTGGGCTGATGTCTACTCAAGCGAACGCTGACGAAGTGGTCCGCCACAAAATTCCGAACTCCGACTTCCCCATCTCGTTGGCCGTCGAAATCCCTGCTAGCGCAACACTTGTTAATCTCAGTGGAGCCGTTCCACCTGTAATTGACAGTAAGGCCGATCCAAAAAGCATTACTGCCTACGGTGATACCGAGGCGCAGACTGTCAGCACACTCAAAAGTATCGAAAGCACCCTGAAAGGACTAGGCCTTTCACTCGGCGACGTAGTGAAGATGCAAGTGTACTTGGTTAGCGCAGCAAACAATGATGGCAAGATGGACTATGCAGGTTTCATGAAAGGCTACACACAATTTTTCGGCACCGCAGCTCAAAAGAATCTGCCGACCCGATCAGTGTTCCAAGTTGCTGGTCTGGCGAACCCTGGATTTCTCGTGGAAATCGAAGTCTCTGCGGTCCGCCCTTGACTTGAATTAGCAGTGGTAAAAGAGCACGTTGTGCATTCGCCCCTGCGCTTTAAAAGTCAGTTGAATTGACAACCCGAATGTATGGTCTGCGTGCGCGCTTAATGAAGTAGCGTAATAGCGCCCTTGGCAGAGTGTAACTCTCATAACGGGTAAGTCCGCTTAAAAGTAGAACAATAAATCCCCCACCACAGGGGCGGAGTGAATGATGAACCTGAAGACCGTCCAGCTTGACGACAAGTACACCCTCACTCAAGGGCGTATTTTCATTACCGGGACTCAAGCCCTTGTCCGACTGTCCATGACCCAGCGCCAGAGAGATCAACAACTCGGCCACAATACGGCCGGCTACATATCCGGTTATCGCGGATCGCCCCTTGGTGGTCTTGATGACCAGCTTGGTAAAGCCAAAAAACACCTCGAGCAGCATCACACCCTTTTTGTTCCTGGCGTCAATGAAGACCTCGCAGCGACCACAATCTGGGGCGCACAACAGGCGCACCTGAGTGGCGAAGGTAAATACGACGGCGTTTTCGGCATGTGGTACGGCAAAGGTCCTGGCGTTGATCGCACCGGTGACGCGTTTCGGCATGCCAATCTCGCCGGCACGGCAAATCTGGGCGGGGTCCTGGTGCTGATGGGAGATGACCATACCTGCGAGTCCTCAAGCACGTGCCACCAAAGCGAGTTCGCAATGGTGGACGCCATGATTCCGGTGCTCAGCCCTGCGGGCGTGCAGGAAATTCTCGACTTTGGCCTGATTGGATGGGCATTGTCTCGTTACAGTGGCTGCTGGGTCGGGATGAAGTGTGTCAAGGACACAGTAGAGGCTACGGCTACCATTGATGTAGACATCAATCGCGTAAAAATTCAGATACCTCAGGATTTCGCACTGCCGCCAGATGGGCTCAGCATTCGTCAGCCTGACACCCCCCATGCACAAGAAGCTCGGCTGCACCGCTACAAATTGAATGCGGTTCGCGCTTTCGCCCGTCACAACGCACTTGATCGCATTGTCCTTGGTGCACCGGATGCCAAGCTGGGGATCATTACCCATGGCAAGAGCTATTTGGATGTCTTGCAGGCTTTGGATGATCTCAACCTCAGCGAAAAAGCAGCTGCCGAGATGGGCTTGCGTATCTACAAGGTCGGGATGGTCTGGCCACTCGAGCCTGAAGGTGCGGCACACTTTTCAGAAGGGCTCGACAAGATTCTGGTGGTGGAGGAAAAGAGGAGTCTGATCGAGTTCCAGCTCAAAGAGCAGTTTTACGGTCGCGCCAATGCTCCGGTCATTGTCGGTAAACATGACGAAGCAAACCAAACGATGTTCCAGTCGGAGATGGCGCTGGATTCGAACCAAATAGGCATTGCGCTCGGCGAGCGCCTCCTTGAGCTGGGGGACAACGTCAGCCTGCGTAAGCGCATTGAAGAGTTGCGCTCATATCAGATAGTCAAGGGCGATACCGCACTTCTGGCGCGTAGCTATTATTTTTGCAGTGGTTGCCCTCACAGCTCCTCTACGGTGTTGCCCGAAGGCAGCAAGGGCTACGCCGGTATCGGATGCCATTGGATGGCGCAGTCGATGGAGCGCTCAACGCTGGGTTATACCCATATGGGCGGCGAAGGGATGGTTTGGGTAGGAGAAGCGCCGTTTTCCAAACGCAAACACATGTTCCAGAACATCGGTGATGGCACCTACTTCCATTCAGGTTATCTAGGCATCCGTGCCGCGGTGGCAGCCGGTACGAACATTACCTTCAAAATATTGTTCAACGATGCTGTCGCGATGACGGGAGGGCAAAAACATGACGGCACGCTGAATGTTCCAGCCATCGCCCACCAGGTGAGTGCTGAGGGAGTGAAGCGGATTGTTGTGGTGAGCGACGAACCACACAAGTATCCCCTGGACACTGCCTGGCCGGCGGGTGTGACTTTCCATCACAGGGATACGCTGGACAAGGTCCAGCGCGAAATACGAGAGGTGGAAGGGACTTCGGTGCTGATCTACGACCAGACCTGCGCCGCTGAGAAACGGCGCCGGCGTAAGCGCGGAACCTTTCCTGATCCAGCCAAACGAATCGTCATCAATGATCTGGTGTGCGAAGGGTGCGGAGATTGCGGCGTGAAGTCGAATTGCGTATCGGTGCAGCCGTTGGAGACGGAATTCGGTCGCAAGCGGATGATCGACCAGTCTTCCTGCAATAAAGACTTTTCATGTGTCAACGGTTTCTGCCCCAGCTTTGTCAGCGTGGTCGGGGGGAGCCTGAGCAAGCCCGAGCGTGCAACGCAAGGTCAGGCGGCACCGCTTCTGCCGGAACCGGTTCGCCCAAGCATCGACGATCGTGTCTACAGCATCCTGGTAGCTGGCATGGGTGGTACCGGTGTCGTCACCATTGGTGCCATTCTGGGAATGGCGGCACACCTCGAAGATCGAGGTTGCGGTTTGCTCGACATGGCCGGCCTGGCGCAGAAGGGTGGCTCGGTATGGAGCCATTTGCGCTTCGGCCCTGACCCACAATCGATCAAGACCATCCGTATTGCGGCGGGGGGCGCGGATCTGGTCCTAGGTTGTGACTTGATTGTTGCGGGCAACTCCAAAACCCTGGCCGCCACGCGTCATGGCAATACCTTCATCTTGGCCAACACTCAGGAAACAATGCCTGGGGCATTTACTCGCAACGCGGATCTCCAATACCCCGCAGATGATCTTCGCCGCAATATCGTCGAGGCGGTAGGGCAGGAACACACCGAGTTTGTTGATGCGGGACGTATCGCTACTGCGTTGCTCGGTGACAGTATTGCAGCCAACATGTTCATGCTCGGCTTTGCCTATCAGCGCGGACTGATACCGCTATCCGCGACCTCCATTGAATCGGCTATTGAGTTGAATGGTGCGGCTAAACAAATGAACACGGAAGCGTTCCGCTGGGGACGCCAGGCTGCTGTGAACCCAAAAGCCGTGGAGCAATTGCTCACCGCAAAAGAAACGACGCGCCGCGCCGGTGTGTCGCCTGCTCCTGTGAAGTCCGATGAGGACGTGATCGAAACGCGGCGCAAGTTCTTGGTGGAATACCAAAGTACCTCCTATGCGCAACGCTATACCGACTTATTGGAGCGTGTACGCAAGATCGAGCAGAAGCTGTTTGCAGGGCGTACTGACCTGACACAAGCAGTGGCCAGGTACTACTTCAAATTATTGGCGATCAAAGACGAGTACGAGGTTGCCCGTCTTCATGTCGAAAGCGGTTTTCTTGATCGTGTTTCCCAGCAGTTTGAGGGTGACTACAAGCTGGTGTTCAACCTTGCACCACCACTCTTGGCCCGTCGCGATCCAGACACTGGGCTTCCGAAGAAAACCGAGTTTGGACCATGGATTGTTCCGGTTTTCCGCGTGCTCGCCAAACTGCGGGTGTTGCGAGGTACGCCGCTGGATGTATTCGGTTACACCGCTGAGCGGCGCCAGGAGCGCGCGTTGATTCAACGTTACGAAGCGGTGATTGCCGAAATCCTGTCGCTGCTGGAGGAGGGCAGGAGTTCCTCTCACTACGACACGATGGTGGAACTTGCGTCGTTGCCCGAACAAATCCGCGGTTACGGCCATGTCAGGGCCAAGGCCATGGAGATGGCAGCTCAACGCGAAGCCGTGTTGTTGGATGTCATGCGAGGCCGTGTGATCGCACTGAAAAAAGTGGCCTGAAGACTCTGCGTCTAGAAGCTGCCATTTCTACTTTTTCCGAATGTGCCTGCTGATGCTTGGTTACCACCAAGTCGGTGAGCAGTACGTGCCAGGTGAAAGTGGGGGGCGAGAGCAATGGGTGCAGGTTCAGACTAAGGCCTGTCTTGCACCCGATCTATCTCTACGGAGGATAACGTGTGAAATCATCTATTGATCAGCAGCTCGTTGCTACGCGCATGAGCGATGTCGCTCCCTTTCACGTCATTGACATCCTGACGCGAGCGAAACGACTCGAAGCAGAAGGGCTGGATATAGTGCACATGGAAGTCGGTGAGCCTGACTTTCCTACGCCGCCAGCTATCATCGCCGCCGCCCAGGCTGCCATTGCCAATGGCAAAACTACCTACACTCCCGCACTTGGTATCCCTGAGCTGCGAGAGGCGATTGCTGACTACTACCAGAGCCGGTACGGCGTAACGATCCCTGCGTCGCGCGTTATTGTGACGGCTGGAGCCTCGGGCGGATTGCTGCTCGCATTGGCCTGTCTGGCAGAACCGGGCAAAGAATGGCTGTTGACGGATCCTGGCTATCCTTGCAATCGCAATTTTGTTCGTATCTTTGAGGGCGTACCGAAATCGATCCCTGTAGGTGAAGAAAGCAATTTCCAGCCAACGCTTGCAGATATCGAAGAAAACTGGAGCGAAGCCACTGCCGGGGTGCTACTTGCTTCTCCGGCCAATCCGACAGGCACAATGCTCAGTCTGGATCAGATCAAAACGTTCGCAGATTGTATCCGCGAGAAAGGCGGGCATTTCATTCTCGACGAGATCTATCAAGGCTTGACCTACGACCATGAGACGTCCACCGCGCTGCAATGCTGTGACGATGTATGGATCGTACAAAGCTTCTCCAAGTACTTTCAGATGACAGGCTGGCGTTTGGGTTGGCTTGTGGTGCCGGAAGAATTCACCCGGCATATTGAAAAACTTGCCCAAAATCTGTTTCTTTCCCCCTCTGCAC
>RCUO01001016.1_pt1 | contig 11408 bp, 12 predicted proteins | sample 2166161 | NCBI WGS metagenome assembly RCUO01 (sample SAMN09932617, study PRJNA488358) | compost metagenome | feature: garden; material: soil; isolation source: compost soil in cyclohexanecarbonitrile-enriched culture | place: Germany: Experimental Botanical Garden Goettingen | collected 2016-01-27 | reverse complement strand
GGCACTCCAACCTAATTTGGGTGATGCTATAGATGTTAATGCTTTTGGTGATCTATTTTTGCATTGACATACCAAGCTGTTAACACTATGATATGAATGAAAAAATAATTATTCATTCACGGAGAGACGAAAAGTGGAAGACAAAAAAACAAAGATATACGAATGCGCGAAAGAGCTATTTAGCAATAAAGGCTTTAAAGATACTAATGTTTCTGGCATTACCAAAATGGCTGGAATAGCTGTAGGAAGTTTTTACAACTATTATCCCTCTAAGGAAAAGCTTTTTATGGATATTTTTTTAGAGGAAAATGAAAAGCTCAAAAAAAGCTGTATGCAATCGCTCGATATGAGCCAAAGCCCACTGGCAGTAATACGGCAGATGATGGCGCTTAATTTGGAAGGTATGATAGCCAACCCCATTCTTAAGGAATGGTATAACAAAAGTGTTTTCGCAAAAATCGAACAGTTGTACCGGGAAGAAACCAACATTCAGGTAAACGACATCTTGTATGATAGCTTCCATGAAATCATTAAGCAGTGGCAAGCCGATGGTAAAATGCGCAGCGATATGGATAGTAAAATGATTATGATGATTTTCGCCGCTATGATTAATGTGGAAACCCACAAGGAAGAAATCGGGCTGGAGCACTTTCCACAACTTCTGGACAATATGCTGGAACTAATCATGAAGGGTTTGACAGACTGCCCCTAATACACTTATGGTGCAGTTTTTTTTTCTTGTAAAATGAATGAATAATTAAATATTCATTCGAAATTGAAATCCAAAGGAAGGAGGCAAGCAGGTGAGTAAGAGAAGAGGAAAAAAGCGAAAATTCAATAAATGGATTATTGTTCTCAGCATTCTATGCGTGATTACAGTCATAGGTTGGATAGGTGGTATTCTCTTGACTGCTCCGGGAAGGCATGAGGTTCAGCAGCTTACTATCAACGTCATAGATATACAGAATCTGCGGGAGGGTACCTATGTGGGGGAATACATTGGCATCAAAGATCATTCCAGAGATACCAAGGTGAGGGCAATAATATCTGCTGAACGGCTGACAGATATCAAAATACTCAAAGGTGCCTTGGACAAAACAGGGAACCCTGCTGAACTGAAGGATGGTCTAGGCATTGGTGATTTGTTTAGTCATGTGATTGAATCGCAGTCTCTTCAGGTGGATGTTATCAGCGGGGCAACGCTTACCTCTAAAACACATCTTAAGGCACTCGAAAATGCCCTACAGCAGGCGGAGACGAAATAATTCATTTTAAGGAGAATTTATATGAACATTGCAGTCATTTCGTATTCATTCACAGGTAATAATGAAGCATTAGCAAGGAGTGTGGCGAATGCGTTGTCGGCTGAACATATCCGAATCTCGGAAGCCAAACCCCGAACACTCGGTAGGATTACCTTCGATATGATTTTTGACAGGATACCGTTGGTTCAACCGAAGCCTGAGCAAATAGGAAAATATGATATTATCCTATTTTTTGGACCGGTTTGGATGGGGAAAGTGGCCACACCGCTCCGTGCCTATTTAGAGTACTTGAAGAAAAATCCGCAAAAGTATGGTTACCTTTCAATCAATGGTGGAGCTGACGGTCCAAATCCGAAGGTGCCAGGGGAGCTCAGAAAAAGAACTGGAGCAGATCCTGTTGTATTCATCGAGCAGCATATCGCAGATCTGATATCGGCAGATCACAAACCTGCACGTAAAGATACCTCAGCTTATAAGTTAAATGAGGGGGATATTAATCAATTAACTGGTAAAATAGTGAAGAAAGTAAGGGATATGATCTAGCTATTGAGCTCCAGCGAGACGAACAGAGAAACGGCAAAGCTGCCGTTTTTTTGTTTTCTCTGCAATCTGGTAGAAATTGTTCTATTATAAAGTGTTCGTTCAATTCGCTAGATGGTATGATAGGTATGGGAGGGAATTATAAAATGAACAATGAGACGACTAATGAAAATGAAATAACAAATGAGAATGAGGAAGTAAATGATAATACAGAAATGTCTGAAGAGGATATGGCACAGCTGCTAAAGGCTGTTCACCATAACGGCCTTGTAGCATTGAGAGTACACTTTAAAGATGTTGAAGGACAAGTATTGAACATGGAAGCCTACGGTCCTGTTTTTGTTTTTCACGTGAAAACTGAATTAGATCAGGTGTATTCCTGCGGATTTTTTCTGCGCGAGTTAATTGCAAGATTCCAGTCGGGTAAGGATCCGGCAGCATGGATGGCCTCATTCTTCGTTGAGCTGATGAAAATTGAGGGAGGCAAAACACTTCCAAAACCACCAGCAAGTGAAGAAGAAGCAAAAGGGATCATTGACAATGTGTTAGTTCCGCTTTGTATTGAGGAAATTACCCAAGAATTTGCTCCAGAAAAAGTGCATGTCGGGCTGGCATGGAACGAGAAATTGGGACCAGTCTTCGAGGCTGGATTTCCAGCGATCACCGATGGGAATAACGTATGTGCATTCCCGCTTCATCTGTTGCTGACCCATTTGCAATTGAACCGGGATCCATCTGAGCTGCTTGTTCAGGGTATGTATAACATCCGCAGAGAACATGGATTGGAGTAAAACAGGCTCTGAGCCCTGACCATCCATAACCCAAAGAAACGGCAGAAATGCCGTTTCTTTTTCTTTTGACATTCAAAGAGTAGATCCTTGCTTGATGAATTCATTCATATCTACTTTGAGCTGATAGCTTTAAGCTGATAACCTGCTGCTTGAAGGTTTCGTTCACATCATCTTCGGATTGTATAGCGCTTATCTTTGCTTTTTAGCTCCATTTACCGAACTCGCGGACCGTATAGCCCTTATTGTCTGTTTATTGCCTATAAAAGTAGGAGGATTAGCCAAATAGTTGCATCTCAGTCCGTTAACAGAAGAATTCTCTTGAAAATGAACCAATAACGTCTCCTCGGTCCGATAGGCCTTGGTGTTGCTGGATTATATAAAGAAACTGTAAATACTTTTCAGATATTTTAGGATAAAATTTCATTTACGGAATACGTTTGCGGACCAAGCTATATGTACAGCACCACTATACTTTTTTAGAAAAATAAACGAAGGCGTGGTAACAAGATGAAATATCTAGTTTCAATACTACTAATTGCTGCAGTGATAGCATCTGGTTGTTCCAATTCCACTCCAATCCCTCATCCAACTTCTAATCAGGAAACTTCTCCTTCTCCTAATCCAAATACAAATTTGAATTCTGATACTGATTCTTCAGATAACCGCAGAGAAGATACTGTGTTCCTCAACAAAAATATAGGTTGGAAAGCAGTCTATCATTTTCAAGGAATGTCACGTGAAGATATGGAGCTTTATACAACTAGTGATGGGGGAGAGACTTGGAAGGAGATTGGGGATAGCTTACAAGCAGGAAGTACTCTTCCTAGCGGGGTGAAATCGGGACTTACTTTTGTTAACGAAAAAGAAGGCTGGATTACAACGAATGCGCCTTGGCAGGGAAAAGTTGGTTTATATAAAACAATGGATGGTGGAGTTACCTGGAGTGAACAGACAGTCACAGTGCCGGATGAGTTAGTAAACTCGCAAATCTATGCTTATCCTCCCCTCTTTCTTACGAAGGATCAAGGAATCTTAATTACTCGGCCCGTTGAAAAAGAATATACATTGTTATTTATAACGATAGACGGAGGACAACATTGGAAATCATTCCTTGACGATCATATGGATCAGTATGTTGGTATAGCATGGACGCTCTCTGAGAGTATGGCGACGGTGAAATACGCAGAGAAAACCTGGACATTAAGCATGCAGAACTATGGAAAATGGTCCCTTTAATCGAAATGTTGGCATATTGCGTTTAGAAAAGACGTACACATCAAATGAAGCGAGGCGTTAACCTGACTCTGGCTGTTATAGCTGTTTATGGGATAACGTTTTGTTTTATCCATTATTCGAAACCGGTTTCAAATGTGCGAGCGCGCCGCGCAATGAAATCAGTAGGAGGAAAAGACGATGTTACGAAAAGGAAAAATGTTAAGTCTATTTCTGCTGTTCACCCTATTAATTGCTTGGGTACCTACAGGGAGTTCAAGCGCGGCATCAAGCTGGAATCTGGCATGGAGTGATGAATTTGATGGGAATTCTCTGAACACTAATAATTGGTCGGCGGAAATAGGTACGGGTAGCGGAGGTTGGGGAAACAATGAGCTTCAGTATTATACCAGTCGTCCGCAGAACCTGCAGGTAACGGGTGGGAATTTAGTGATTACTGCACAAAAGGAGTCGTATGGGGGGATGAATTATACCTCTGCACGGATCAAAACACAGGGACTCAAAAGCTTCACCTACGGAAAAATCGAAGCTAGAATCAAATTGCCTTCAGGACAGGGACTCTGGCCAGCATTTTGGATGCTTGGGGCGAATATTGATTCAGTGGGTTGGCCGAAATCTGGGGAAACGGACATTATGGAGCGTGTAAACAATAATGCTTTTGTTAATGGGACGGTACATTGGGATGCCAATGGGCATGCCGAGTACGGTCAGGTGTCTGGTAACCTCGATTTCTCACAGTACCATGTGTACAGCGTGGAATGGGATGCGAATTATATAAGATGGTTTGTAGACGGCAACCCGTTTAATGCTTTTTATATTGAGAACGGAACCGGAAATACGGAGGAGTTCCAGAAACCTTTCTTCATCCTGCTAAACCTTGCCGTGGGTGGAAATTGGCCGGGAAGTCCAAATGCTTCAACTGCTTTCCCAGCTCAAATGCTGGTTGATTACGTACGTGTGTATCAGGCTGCGCCTACCTCAAGCATTGTTAGTGGTGGAATTTACACTTTAGCTGACAAGGCTAGTGGTAAGGTTCTGGACGTAGTGGATGTATCCACAGCAAGCGGGGCGAAAATGCAGCAATGGACCAATTACACTGCCAATAATCAGAAATTTAAAGTGGAGAGTACAGGCGACGGTTATTACAAGCTTACGGCAGTGCATAGTGGAAAAGTGTTGGATGTGCCGAACTCATCAACCGCGAGCGGTGTACAGCTGCAGCAGTGGGATGACAATGGTACCAACGCTCAGCGATGGAGAATTATTGATGTCGGAGGGGGCTATTATAAGCTTATTTCAAAAGTGAGCGGATTAGCCATGGATGTATCCGGAGCATCAACAGCCGATGGTGCAGCAGTTCAGCAGTGGACGGATAACGGGAGTGATGCTCAGAAATGGTTTTTTACGAAAGTGAACTAAAGAAATGCCGCCCCATATCAAATGGGGCTTTTTCTAATCGGTCTAATCGGTCTAATTTGTTTTAAATCGGCTAAAAGAATAGGGGTTAAGTTCAACTGAACAATTTTTATTTTCTGCTTGTTTCTTTTTCGGGTGAGGTGTGGTTTTAAAGGGCTGCTTTTCCGTTTTCTTCGTCTGATTTTGGCTCTGGTGATTCTCCAAGGGGTTAGCTTTAGGAATTGCTGATATAGGGATGAACCCGCGGAATCTTTATTCCAGCATTTATCATCTCCGGCAAAATGGATGATTTTGTTAGTGAAATCATGGTCCGGAATGTTTGTGTTGAACGAATTAAAACGGATATCAAGGGGGAGGTAATTCCCACCAAAAACCGCATTCAGAACATCCTGATCTGGCATGGTGACATCAGGAAAGGTACGTAGGAAGGTTAGCATTTCTTCGTACCAGTTGGTATTCTGGCGGATATTATGCAAAGAAAATAAAATCACTCCGGAATTAAAATAAAGATCAGGATTTAATCCCTTAGCGCTCACAATATGAGCAACCTCTCTAATTCCCTGGTCCCAAATTGCGGCCAAATACTTGTCATTCAGTTCAACCTGCCATAATTCAGTAATGTCCATATTCACTAATACATCGCAGTCCAGATAGATGATTTTGTCCACGGGTATTAGTGCAGGAAGAAGCAATCGATACATACATGCCTGCGTCCATACATTAATGGAGTTAACATTGGCTAACACCTGAGTTAGATCATCGGGCATAGTGATTGAATAAAAGCTAAGGGTATGATTATGTTTTGTAGTTAATGCGCTAAGCCTGCGCTTATTAGTTTCACTTAAAGAAACATCATGTAAAATATGAATATGAATTGGGGAACTCGTATGATGAAAAATTGACGCTAGAACGACTCCGGCATGTTCAGCATATTTCCCATCCTTATCTTGAAAAGCCAAGGCGATATCGATCATTTGATTTATCCTCTCTTCACGTTTGTGTACGAATGTACCACAGTATACGTTCGCCTTGATCAGAGGACAGAGACATTAAACCCAGAATATTCACCCAATTTCATGTGAACACCAAAAAACCAAGTGCTGAATCTCAGCAACTTGGTCGGCTAAGGACTTCAATCTTTATTTTCGCAGCTTAATTCGATCTACGTGATGATTGTTGTCCTTATGCATTATAAGATCCGCACGATTTCGGGTGGGCAGAATATTTTGCTGCAAATTAACGTAGTTTATTTCTTTCCAGATCCGCTTTGAAATTTCAATAGATTCCTCTAGAGACAGCTGTGCATATTTTTTGAAATAAGATTGTTCATCTTGGAAGGCAGTATCTCTGAGCTTAATAAACCGATCAATGTACCATGTCTCGATATCGTTCACATCAGCATCCACATAAATAGAAAAATCAAAGAAATCAGATACAAAATAGTTAGGCATATTATGATTATTTGTAATCGCAGTCTGAAGAACATTTAAGCCCTCAACAATTAGAATATCCGGATTCTCAATCGTAATATATTCATCTGGCACAATATCATAAGTTAAGTGAGAGTATACAGGGCTTTGGACCCGCGGCACCCCAGACTTCACATCCGTTAAAAAAGAAATTAAACTACGCGTGTCGTAGCTTTCAGGAAAGCCCTTTTTCGTCATTATACCGCGCTTTTCCAGCTCTGCGTTGGGATGTAGAAACCCATCAGTCGTAACTAAATCCACTTTTGGATGGGAAGGTAATTGTGAGAGGAGTTTTTGTAGGAGTCTGGCCGTAGTGCTTTTACCAACAGCGACACTTCCCGCGATACCTATGATAAATGGACCTTTTTTTAGATCATTGTTCAGAAAGTGATTTATAGATTCATTAAATTTATGAGCAGATAGAAGTTGCAGATTTAGCAAATTGGACAGAGGAAGATAGACCTCGTTAACATCCTCGCTGGAGATTTTTTCATTAATACTTTGGACTTCCATAAGTTCTTCTTCTGATAATTGGATAGCGGTGAAATCGCTTAGTTTTTTCCAATCCTCACGTAAATAAAGTGTATATGCTGAATTATTCACCATTAAATTTTCCACATCCCTGAAGTTTTTAGAGATTTCTTATGCACTTAGGTATTATAACCGTTCATACAGCTTCATTCCATTCATTGTAATCGACATTATTATGGACATTAAGGAGATTGCATTTCAGTAAATGGGAAAATCAATTAAAATATAGAATATTAGGAAGAATGGGGTGGAGCAATGGGAGTTTTTCGAAAAGTTGAATTATTGAAGGATTACACACGCACGGAAACGTTCCAAGAAGAGTCAGAGGGAAGGAAAATAGTTATAAGTATTTATTATCCGGATACAGAGGGTGTATTAAATAAAAACGCATCTGCAATGAAATATATGGAGCTTTTCGGGCCCTGTGAACAACAGGCGAGAGAGCTTCTACAAGATATTGGCATGAATATGGAAATCATAAATACATTATCAACCTCAATCAGCGATCGAACCTTTCAAAGCAAATCCAAACGCTCCTATCCAGTCATCATCTACTCACCTGCATTAGGTTTAGATAGAGATATGTATATTTATAATATAGAAGCGCTGGCCAAGCAAGGTTTCATAGTGGTAACGGTCAGTGCTGCGTACGAAGCTATGTTTACTGTTTGCCCTAGTGGAGAATTTATTAATCAATCCGAAGCCATGAGGCAAATAAAAGCTACGGATTATACCGATTTACATAACTTAATCTCCATTCGAAAAAAAGATATTCAATACGTTCTGGATCACCTGTCCACGCTTAATTCTATGGATAAAGATGTGAAGGGCTTATTTGATATGAATAAGATTGGTATTATCGGCCATTCCATCGGCGGTGCTACTGCATTAGATTTAACTATGGAAGACGATAGAATTAAAGCTGCTATTTTATTAGATGCAAGCATGCACTTATATATTGAGAATGAAGAGAAGAACAATACTGTGCCGCTTCTTGTATTAAGGCAAAAGGCCTCGACCTTAAAATCCTTAAGTAATATATTACAGGAGAAACTGGCAAATGATTTCATCAAAGGACAAGAGGCGCTTTTTCAGAATTGGAACGGATATAAATCTTTTCTGAAAATACGAAAGGCTACACATATGTCATTTAGCGATCTGCCCCTTTATGAGGAAGGAGAGAATTTAAAACAAAGAACCTGTGAAATTCATACTTGCCTAAATGAGCTTATAAGTAAGTTCCTTTTGGAACATCTTTTAGATCAGGGGCAAGGTTATTCGGCATTAATTAGTAGTGTTCATAAAGATTTTTGTGAGATCCATGGTAGTGGAGAAGAAATTCTGTAAATTAGCAATAAACTCTCCTTTGTTTATACCGATAAACATATATAAGGGAGGGAATTATGAATGCATTCTGCTCAGTCTAATGAGAAAATATGTAATCATATTGAAAAATACATAGGTGTTATTGATAATGTTTTTAAAGAAATTATTTCAGGTGTTCTGTCGATAGATATTCTAATTCTTGATCCGACGCCTGAGCGGAACTTCTATACTTTAATTACTTCTGGAATGAGCGAATTACCGATGACGGTGCCAGAAGGTGCAGAAGAATATCAATATGCTGAAATAATGATTTGTCTCCCTCCTACCTGGAAGCTGTCGGATGAGGCGTTTAAGGATGAACGGAATTATTGGCCGATTCGGGCCCTGAAAACAATGGCTAGGTTTCCGCATGAATATAATACATGGCTTTATATGGGGCATACGCTTGTGAACGGTAATCCCGCCCAGCCTTATAGTGAGGATACAGGATTTCAAGGGATGTTCGTTTGGGTTCCAGATGTAAAAGATAAAGCCGGTTTCTTTAATTTAGAAATGACCCGTGAGAAAGTGGTGCACTTTTATACGTTAATTCCGCTCTATGGGGAGGAGTTAGATTATAAAATCAAGCATAGCGAGGAAGAGTTACTACACAAGTTAAATAAGATTGGGGTTACGGATGTTTTGGATCCTTCCCGTAAAAATAGTTGTAAGAAGTTATGGGGACTCTTTTAAATACAAGAAAAAACGGCTGAGAGCCGTTTTTTTATTTTTTGATTCCAAAAGCAATCCAGCGACCATCCACATCTTCGATCACAAATTCCTTGTTATTATAATCGGTGTTTGATAAAGAACGAACAATATGAACACCGGCGGCTTCGAACTCCTTCTCCAACTCTTCTTGCTGCTTCGTAATAAAATAGGCATCGTATCCATAACCGTACAACTCTCGATTGGGAATGACCTTTTGTCCATGGGATTGCGTAAGGATAATCTCTGTATCGTCGCGATACAAACAAAGATGTGGTTCTTGTGTATCTAAATAGGGCACAGCTTTAAAACCTAAGTACTGGCTATAGAAGGCAGCAGTTTGCTCAATATTCAAGGTAGGGAAAATACTATGCGATTGTAAGAGCTTTTTGTCCACGAGTGAGGTCATCCTTTCAAAGAAAAATAGATATCCATATATTACCTCAAGGTAGAAGTTTCAACAATACATGGAGTTTCCATTAAGCAGAAGATTATTCACGGTTGACACCATCGCTGTTCTATAATAATATACATGCATGAGCATGCATTTATAAATATTTTATATAAGATGAACTTAGAAACTCATGTTCACTGGAAGCATTGATCATACTATACTTAGTTTTTTATAAAGAGGAGAGATATCATGAAGGACTTGTTCACCCCGTATGAATTGAAGGATTTGAAACTGAAGAACCGCGTGGTTATGCCTCCAATGTGTCAGTATTCAGTGTCTAACAAAGACGGAATTGCTACGGATTGGCATTATAATCATTACGTAAGCCGCGCTGTTGGCGGAACCGGATTAATTATTATTGAAATGACGGACGTGGAGCCTGATGGCCGGATTACTGATTTTGATCTTGGCATTTGGTCTGATGAGCAAATTCCTGCACTGGCCAGAATCGTTGAAGCTTGTCATTCTTATGGCGCTAAAGTAGGTATTCAAATTGCACACGCCGGACGTAAAGCAGAAGATGCAGCAGTTCCTGTATCCTCATCTAACGTTCCTTTTGACGCGGACTCCAAAACACCACGTGCATTAACAACTGAAGAAGTGAAAGCTATGGTTGAGAAATTCCGGTTGGGCGTGAAGCGGGCGATACAAGCGGGATTTGATGTTATCGAGCTTCATGGAGCGCATGGTTACCTTATTCATCAGTTCCATTCCCCTCTAACCAATCAAAGAACAGATGAATACGGCAAGGATTTAACACTGTTTGGTACAGAAGTCATTCGCGCAGCAAAAAGTGAAATGCCGGAAGGAATGCCATTGATTATGCGTATCTCCGCCCAAGAATATGTTGAGGGCGGGTACGGTATCAAAGAAAGCTTGGAATTTAGTAAAGCTTACAAAGAAGCGGGCGCAGATATTTTCCATATCAGTGCAGGTGGTGAAGGTCCTATCGCAGCTGCCGGGAAACCAGGGACGCATGCAGCTTATCAGGTTCCTTTGGCCAGAGAAATCAAGTATGGCTTGAATGTTCCGGTTATTGCGGTTGGCAGATTGGATGAGCCTGTACTTGCTAATGCCGTGATTGGGAATGAGGAAGCTGATCTTGTTGCCGTGGGCCGGGGCATGTTGAGAAATCCATACTGGACGCTGGAAGCTGGGGTTGAACTTCAGAAAGATGCCGGCATTCCTAGACAGTATACTTTCGGGTTTCCAAGAATTAATGGGTAAAGACTAATATAAATGGTATGAAGTCTGAAGTCCAAACAAAATAATTGTAAAGTGTGGAGGGGCCGGCTTCTTGGAGAAACGGTCTCTCCTCTTTTTTAAAATAAAATAAAGTATAAGTATCGAACCTATACTTTATGTATGGTTGTGGATTGTAGTACTATTATAATAGAAGGAAAAAATCATGAAAAGCCATACACCCGGGAGATGAATAATAAAATGGACGACATTCTTAACAATGACCTTATAACGAGTTGGTTGACGTTAACGCATATACAAATGAATGTGACGAATGAATTGGAAGCTAATCTACAAGCCAAACATGGCTTATCCTTAAAAGAATTTTATTTGCTGTTATTTTTATCGGAAGCGCCGGAGAAGAAACTGAAATTGCAGAAACTCGAAGCTATGG
>RCUO01001013.1_pt1 | contig 11434 bp, 7 predicted proteins | sample 2166161 | NCBI WGS metagenome assembly RCUO01 (sample SAMN09932617, study PRJNA488358) | compost metagenome | feature: garden; material: soil; isolation source: compost soil in cyclohexanecarbonitrile-enriched culture | place: Germany: Experimental Botanical Garden Goettingen | collected 2016-01-27 | reverse complement strand
GCCGATGGCGCTGTGCAGAAGGCTGATGCCTTGGGCGGACTGGTGGGCCAGGTTTCTGCCAGTGGCAACGTGCGTCTGGGTGCAGAAAACACTGGGACCGTCGTGGATGTCGCCAACAAGACCGGAGCCAAGCGACGTATCTACAACATCGCCAACGGCACGCTGAGCGCGGGCAGTACGGATGCGGTGACCGGGCAGCAGCTGTTTGCGACCAATGCCACGGTGGAGACACAGCGACAGGCCTTGGCTGGGCATGCGCAGCAGCTGACGGATCAGGACGGGCGTATCGCTGACAACCGGGTCGAATTGGATGCGCTGCGTACGGACTTCGACAACTTCGATCCGGATCTGGATGGTGTGGTGAAGTTCAGTGCTGACCGCCGGTTGGTGGACATGGCGGGCGCCCGCGTATCGGGTGTGGCGGCGGGGGATATCAGTTCTGCGACCAGCACGGATGCGGTGAATGGCGGGCAGCTGTTTGCTACGAACCAGAAGATCTCGGCACTGGAAGGGGCCGGTAGGTTCATTGCTGTAGGTGCTGGTGGCGATCAGGAGAAGGCGTCGGCGGGAAGATTCTCTGTAGCCATGGGAGATTCTGCATCGGCGTCCGTCTCTGGTGAGGGAGGAGTCGCGGTTGGCGGCTACGCCGTTGCGGGTGGTACCAACTCTGTCGCAATAGGGCGAGCTGCGTCGGTTCGTGACGGTGCGACCGGCGCCTTCGCACTCGGAGTCAGGTCATTGGTGGAGGCTGAAGGGGGGCTTGCAGTTGGTGCTGAAAGCCGCGTGCAGTATGGGGCGCTTGACAGCGTGGCTATTGGTAGCCGCTCCTTGGCGTCGGAAGAGTTTACTGTTTCATTCGGTCATGACGATCTTCAGCGTCGGCTTGTTAACGTCGGTAGAGGCATCGGCGATTCCGATGCAGTGACCATCAGCCAGCTTGCCGAATCCGTATCAGGGCTGGGTGGTGGCGCAGGTCTGGATGGGAATGGATCTTTCATCTCCCCGACCTATGGCGTACAGGGCAGTACGCAGAATAATGTCGGAGACGCCCTCGCTGCACTCGACGGTGCAGTGGTCAGGTCAGATAGTCGTGTAGAGAGCATCGAAGGCCAGTTGCGCGCGACGTTCCAGCAGTCACCCTCGATCCGGGCGGATGGAGTTGGGCAGCTGAATCTGGCTGGCGCGCAAGGCATGGTTCTGTCGAATCTGGCCGATGGGCGTATTGCCGCAGGTAGCCGTGATGCGGTGACGGGTAGTCAGCTGTACGGAGCGAAGCAGGACATCGCGCGGAACAGGAGTGATCTCGACGCACTCCGCGACGCAGCAAACTCCGACGTTGCCGTTGCCGTTGCCGCCAGCGCTGGTGGCGTAATCGACTTCGGTGGCGCGAACCTTACAGGTGTAGCCGATGGGAGGCTGTTGCCTGAGGGCAAGGATGTTGTGAACGGGGGGCAGTTGTATGCAACCAATTCCAGAGTCGTAAGTTTGGAAGAGCGCACAGAAATGCTGGCGGTCGGATCGGAACTGCATAGGGAGCGCGCTGAGGCGGGAATCTACGGTGTTGCTCTCGGTAATGGCGCTCAGGCTTCGATGGATTCTGAAGGTGGGACTGCAGTTGGCAGCTATACAAGCGCGCTAGGGAAGAACTCTGTTGCCCTGGGGCGTGGCGCGTATGTCAGTTCTTTCGCGGAAAACGGATATGCGCTGGGCGCAGGTGCGAGAGTAGACCAGAGCGGGGGAGTTGCATTGGGAAGCTATGCAATCGTCACGGAGGATGCTTTGGAGTCCGTCGCTCTCGGCGCCTATTCATATGCTTCAGAAAGGGGAGTGATTTCCTTTGGCAATGATTCGCTCAAGCGTAGATTGACCAATGTCGCTCATGGGGTCGCTCAGCATGACGCAGCCACCATCGGCCAGCTCCGCGGTGCCCTGTCCACCTTCGGCGGCAACATCGACGCCAACGGCAATGTCACCACCTCCGGCTTCAACGTCCAGGGCCAGCACCAGAGCACCGTCAACGACGCTCTCAGCACCCTCGACTCCGCCGTAGTCACCACCGGCTCCCGCATGGATCGCGTCGAAACCCAACTCCGCTCGGTCTTCCAGGAAACGACCTCCACCCGCAGCGACGGCACCGCCCAGCTCACCCTGGCGGGCGCCAACGGCATGGTCATCTCCAACGTGGCCAACGGCCTGATCGCGGCCGGCAGCCGCGAGGCCGTCAACGGTGGCCAGCTGCACGCCGTACAGCAGCAGCTCAATGGCCGCATGGATGGCTTGGAGCAGCGCGTGGATGGCCAGCCGCAGTCACGTGCGCTGGCTTCGGCCGCGCCGACCGAACAGGTCACGCCCACAGCGGAAGCCAGCGATTCGCCGCAGGTGGCCTCGGCAGGCGAGGGCACGTCGCCCACGCCTCAGCCGAAGTCGAAGCAGGACGACACGCCGTCGCCCACGCCGCAGGTCGATACCGCTGAACTGGAGAAGATGCTGGCCCGCGCCAACGAGTACACCGATGGTGCCATCAGCAACTTCGAGCGTCGCCTGGACAAGATGGACAAGCGCTTCAACCGCATGGCGGCGATGAGCAGTGCGCAGACGGCCATGGCCATGAACACCGCCGGCCTGGCCACCTACAACCGCCTCGGCGCGGGCGTGGGCTACGCCGAGGGCGAGTCGGCCATGGCGGTGGGTTACCAGCGCGTACTCAACGACAAGGGCTCAGCCACCTTCAGCCTCAATGGTGCATTCACCAACAGCGGTGAACGCAGCATGGGCGTGGGTGTGGGCATCGGCTGGTAAGCCATGGCGCCCCGGTGTGGTGCGCGTAACGAGCCCCGCCGCGCCGGGGCCATTGCAGAGGAAATTGCGATGTACAACTTCATGAGCCGCTTCATGACCTACCGGCGCTACTACGTCTGGCGCGCCCGCATCCGCTACGTCACCCACGACATGGATACGTGGACGCTGGCGTGCCTGGTGCTGATGATCTGCATGGGGCTGATGGTGTGGGGGTTCTGGCGCGTGGTGAACGTGCCGCAGCCGCGCATCCATCCGGAAGCCGCAGCCGTGCGGGTGGAAGTGCTGACCGACGAAGCGATCCATCGCATCGTGCTGGTACGTCACGGCGGCACGACGCCGGGTCATCCTTTCTACAGTGCCGCGGAGATCCGCGGCAGCACACAGCGCACGCTTCGGGTGCGGCAGACGCTGCAGGACCCGGTACCGATGAAGTTGCAGGCGGACATGTACGCGGACATCGCCGACTACATCAACGCTACCGGCGCCTGCATGCCTTTTCCCTGCCGCCGCGTGAGTTTCCGCATCGAACAGCTGCAGCGGTCGGGGCACGAGAGTGCTGTACGCAACAAGGCACTGGCCGAGATCCTGCAGGTGCCGTGGTACCTGGTGCCGAATCTTGATGGCGAACGCATGCGCGTGCGCAGTGGCTGGGCGGACGATTTCCAGGACGTGTACTCGCACGCCTGGAACCTGCATGACCTGCAGAAGATGCATGCGCGCATGATGGCCGAGTACCCGTACCGTGCTGCGGTGCCGTGGCTGGCACGATTGGCGACCCCGTCCGAGGAAAAGCTGATCTTCCCGTAGCGCCGAGCCATGCTCGGCTGCTCTCCGCGCAGATCGCGGCAGCCCCGAGCCGAGCATGGGCTCGGCTCTACGCCGGTCATCCGCCGATATAGGCGGTGATCTCCATTTCGGCCAGCAACTGCCGCAACTGCGTGGCCGACGCCCTGCGCATGGGCTTCTCATCCACCGGCGACAGCGGCGCCTGGCGCAGGGCGTCATAGGGCAGCACGGCCAGGTCGAAGGTCAGTTCTTCGGCGCTGAACACCCACACCGGTACGTCCAGGTTGCGCTCGCGGTCCAGCCGCAGGCGCCGCGTACGCGATTCGGCGGGGATGCGGTGCTCGTCCAGAAAGCGATGCACGGCCTCCGGGTCATCGCTGTGCAGGTGCAGCTGCACGGGGCTGTTGGCGTCAGCGGTGCCGTCCAGCACGGGGCCGGCCAGGCGCGGCGAGAAGCCGTGCAGGAACTCCAGCGCGCGCAACGCGGACTCGCGCCGCCGCTGCAGCTCGTTGCCGTGTTGTGGGCCGGAAAACAGCCGCTGGTACTCGCGCAGGGCCTGTTCTATCTCGACGTTGCGGGGCAGCGAGGCATCGTCGTGGATGCCGAGGCGGCTGGCGGCCTTGAGTTTGGCCTGGTGGAAGTCGCGGATTCCGCCTTCGGCCATCAGCCGGGCGGCTTCGTGGGCGAGGCGATGACGCCGTTCGCGGGTCTGGCTGGCAGCATGCTGGTGAGCGCGGTGCATGCGATGACTCCTGTTGCGACCTGGCTACAGACTAGCGCAGGCATGTGACATCTGCGTGGGTATTTGAACCGCATCTGGTAGATGCCGACCTTGGTCGGCACGGGGCGCCAACCAAGGTTGGCGACTACCAGGGCAACGCCGGGCCATCGTGCCAACCAACGGTTGGCACCCACCGCACCTGCACCTTTAGAAGATATCGAACGCGGCCGCGTCGGCCTGCGGGGTGCTCTGCAGGTTGAGGTCGTAGTCGGTCAGGCGGTCCATGTCTTCCACCTTCACCCACTCCACCGCGCCGTTGAGGGTGGCCTGGACCATGCCGCTCGGCGGTTCGTTCTGGGCGATCGGGGTGTCCTTCAGCGCGGTGCGCATGTAGTCGATCCAGATCGGCAGGGCGGCCTTGCCACCGTATTCGCGGTAGCCCAGCGAGCGGAAGTCGTCGCGGCCCACCCAGACGGTGGTCACGTACGGGCCGCCGAAGCCGGAGAACCAGGCGTCACGGTGATCGTTGGTGGAGCCGGTCTTGCCGCCCACGTCCTCGCGGCCAAGCACCTTGGCCTGTGCGCCGGTACCGCGCTGGACCACATCGCGCATCATCGATACCAGCTGGTACGCGGTGCGGGCGTCGATCGCACGCGGTGCGGTACGCGCGTCCGGGTTGGCCGGTGCGGCCGGCGTTTCGGACTTGGCTTCCGGCTTGGCGGCGGCGGTGGCGTCAACCTTGGGGGCCGGGGCGCCGAAGTTGAAGCCGTCCACCACCTGGTTCACCGGCTGGTCGCTGCTGCCGGCGCAGTCGCGGCAGGCCATCGCCGGGTTTTCCTTGAACACCAGGTTGCCATCGCGGTCGTTGACCTGGTCGATCAGCCAGGTGTCCACGCGCGAGCCGCCATTGGCGAACACGGCATAGCCGCGAGCGACCGACAGCGGCGTCAGCGAGGCGGTACCCAGCGACATCGACAGGTTCGGCGGCAACTCGGATTCGGCAAAGCCGAACTGGCTGATGTACTTGCGCGCGTAGTCCACGCCCATGCCATCAAGCAGGCGCACCGAGACCAGGTTGCGCGACTGCACCAGCGCCTCACGCAGGCGCATCGGGCCACGGAAGCCACCACCGTCGTTCTGCGGCGCCCAGGTCTTGCCGCGGCGGTCGCGGAACACGACCGGGGCGTCGAGCACGATCGAGGCCGGGTTGTAACCCTTGTCGAAGGCGGCCGCATAGACGAACGGCTTGAAGCTCGAACCCGGCTGGCGACGGGCCTGGGTGGCACGGTTGAACTTGTTGCCGGAGAAGCTGAAGCCACCGACCAGGGCCTTCAGTGCGCCGCTATGGGCGTCCAGCGAGACCAGTGCGGACTGGCCGCGCGGCAACTGGTCGAGCAGCCACTCGCCCTCCTTGGCACCGGTGCGCACGCGCACGATGTCGCCACGCTGCACCAGCTTGGCCGGGCTCTTGTTGGCCCACTTGGCGGCGCCGGCCGGCAGCACGATCTCGCTGCGGTTGGCCAGCACCACGGTGGCACTGCCGTCGGCGCCGGTGCTGGCGACGATGGCCGGCAGCAGGCCGGCCTGGCCGAACATGCCGCGCAGGTGTTCGGCCAGTGCAGCGGCGTCATCGCCGGCACCCAGCTGTACCTGCTTCTCCACGCCGTGCCAGCCGTGGCGGTGGTCGTACAGCAGCAGTCCGTCTCGCACCGACAGGTTGGCGGCGGTCTGCAGGGTGGAATCGATCGTGGTGGTGACGTGGTAGCCCTTGTTGACCACGTCGCCGCCGAAGCGGGCGATCATCTCCTGGCGCACCAGTTCGGCCACATATGGGGCATCGACCTGCACCGGCGGCTCGTGCGCGGTGGCATGCATCGGCACGGCCTTGGCCGCGTCGGCCTCGGCCTGGCTGACGAACTTCAGGTCGGCCATGCGCTGCAGCACATAGTTGTCACGGCGCTGGCGGGCGCGCTCCGGGTTGGAGATCGGGTTGCCCGAGGACGGGAACTTGGGGATGCCGGCCAGCGAGGCCATCTCGTCCAGGTCCAGTTCGCCCAGCTTCTTGCCGTAGTAGAACTCGGCGGCGGCGGCCACGCCGTAGGCGCGGTTGCCGAAGAAACTCTTGTTCAGGTACAGCTCGAAGATCTCGTCCTTGCTCAGCTCGGACTCGATCTTGCGCGCCAGCAGGATCTCGGCCAGCTTGCGGGTGTAGCTGTACTCGGAGCTGAGGAAGAACTGGCGGGCCACCTGCTGGGTGATGGTGGAGCCACCGGGCACGCGCTTGTCGTTGGTGGTGGCCAGCAGCCACACCGCGCGACCGATGCCCTTGTAGTCCACGCCGCCGTGCTCGTAGAAGCGGGCATCCTCGGTAGCCAGGAACGCCTGCTTCAGCTTCTCCGGCACGTCCTTCATGGTGATGGGGGTACGCCGGGTCTCACCGAACACCGCCATCAGCTTGCCGTCGGCAGCGTAGACGTACATCGGCTCCTGCATTTCCACGTCGCGCAGGGTCTGCACGTCGGGAAGCTTGGAAGAAACGGCGTAGTACAGGCCGCCAACGGCGGCCGCTCCGACCAGCGCCAGGACCAGGACAACAAGAAAGATCCAGCGCAGCCAGCGGCGGAGACGGGTCATCGGTGTCAGATTCCGATTGCGAATTTCGTGGTCGCAGAGTATAGATTACGCAAGGTGGCGGCTGGGGCCGGCACTGGGGAGTGCAAGGGGACGCCAGGGGCTGCGTGTTCATCCTGTGAGGGATGTCACAGCAGGGCGGTTGCCATTTGCTAAGAATACGTTATTAATGCGCGGACGCAGCTCTTGCGTCCAAGTGCCCGTCGGCAGGGGAGAAACCGTGGGGCTCATCCCAAAAAGTCAGTCGCCACTCATTGGCGTCGACATCAGTTCGACTGCGGTGAAGCTGTTGCAGCTTTCCCGTAGCGGCAACCGTTTCCGTGTGGAACATTATGCCGTGGAACCGCTGCCGCCGAACGCGGTGGTGGAGAAGAACATCGTCGAAGTGGAGGCCGTGGGAGAGGCCATCCGCCGGGCGATGAACCGTTCCGGCAGCAAGGCCAAGCTGGCCGCTGCGGCCGTGGCCGGTTCGGCGGTGATCACCAAGGTGATCCCGATGCCGGCCGACCTGGACGAGAACGACATGGAAGCCCAGATCGAGCTGGAAGCGGTCAACTACATTCCGTATCCGATCGAGGAAGTGAACCTGGACTTCGAGGTGATCGGGGCGATCCCGAACAACCCGGAAATGGTCCAGGTGCTGCTGGCAGCCTCGCGTTCGGAAAATGTGGAACTGCGTCAGTCCGCGCTGGAACTGGGGGGCCTGCAGGCCAAGGTGATGGACGTGGAGGCCTTCGCGGTCGAGAACGCCTTCGCCCTGGTGGCCAGCGAACTGCCGGTTTCGGCCGAGGGCGTGGTTGCGCTGGTCGATATCGGCGCCACCATGACCACCCTCAACGTACTGCGCGGTGGCCGCAGCCTGTACAGCCGCGAACAGGTGTTCGGTGGCAAGCAGCTGACCGACGAGATCATGCGCCGCTATGGCCTGAGCTACGAGGAAGCCGGTCTGGCCAAACGCCAGGGCGGGCTGCCGGAAAGCTACGAGATGGAAGTGCTGGAGCCGTTCAAGGAAGCCACGGTGCAGCAGATCAGTCGTCTGCTGCAGTTCTTCTACGCCGGCAGCGAATTCAACCGCGTCGATCACATCGTGCTGGCTGGCGGCTGTGCCGCCCTTGCAGGCCTGCCGGAGATGGTCGAGGAACAGCTGGGCGTGCCGACCGTGGTCGCCAACCCGCTGGCACAGATGACCCTGGGGCCGAAGGTGCAGGCGCACGCGCTGGCCCAGGACGCCCCCGCGCTGATGATCGCGACCGGTCTGGCGCTGAGGAGCTTTGACTGATGGCGCGCATCAATCTATTGCCCTGGCGCGCCGAACGGCGCAAGCAACGCCAGCGCGAGTTCGGCATCATGCTGGGTATGGCCGCCCTGGGTGGCCTGCTGCTGTCGCTGTTGATCTGGTTCTACTACGACATGCAGGTCAGCGGGCAGAACGATCGCAACGCCTACCTGCAGACCGAGATCGACAAGGTCAAGGAGCAGAACAAGGAAATCGACCGCCTTGACGAGCAGAAGAATCGATTGCTGGCCCGCAAGGCCGTGATCGAGCAGCTGCAGGCCAAGCGTTCGCAGATGGTCCACCTGTTCGATGCACTGGTCCGTACCATCCCTGATGGCGTGGTGCTCACCGCCCTGCAGCAGGAAGGTGACGTGCTGACCCTGGAAGGCCGCACCCAGTCCAATGCACGCGTTTCGGCTTACATGCGCAACCTGGAAGTCTCCGGCTGGATGACCAATCCGGAACTGGCGATCATCGAGGCGCGTGAACCGGACAAGGACAAGGACGGACGTGCGACTGGTCCGGTGGCCGACATCAAGGCATTGCCGTATGTGTTCAAGGTCAAGGTCAAGCTGCCCGCGCAGAGCGAGGAAACAGCGACGACCCCGGGCCTGAACCCTGATGGCAGTGTGGCTGGCACCGCGCCGGCCGCACCGCCGGTCGCACCGCTCAGTGCCGGGCCCGACGCTGCGGCACCTGCCGCTGCTGCACCGCCGTCGGGATCGACTCCGGCACCGCCACCGGCAGCTACGCCGGCGACTGCCCCGGCACAGGCACCAGCACCGGCGGCACCGCCTGCGCCGGCCGCACCGGCAACCAAGCCTGAGGGCAGCCGCCTGGCGCAGCCACCGCAGGCCTTCCACGCCCCGCTGCAGGGGGATCGCGCATGAGCAGGAAAGTCGACATCAAGAACCTCGATTTCAACGACATCGGCAACTGGCCGAGGAACGCGAAGATCGTGTTCTGCTCGCTGATCGCCCTGGTCATCATGTTCGTGCTGTGGATGCTGCTGGTCAGCGGCAAGCGCGAGGAACTGGCCGGGTTGGAATCGAAGGAGGTCGAGCTGCGCACCCAGTTCACCAAGGAACAGGAACGCGCGGTCAATCTGGAACCGCTGAAGCAGCAGCTGGCACAGATGGAGCAGGTGCTGCAGCAGATGCTGCGGCAGCTGCCGAGCAAGACCGAAATGCCGGACCTGATCATCGACATCTCGCAGACCGCGCTGTCCAGCGGCCTGTCCAATGAGTTGTTCGAGCCGGAGCAGGAGCAGATCAAGGAGTTCTACGCCGAGAAGCCGATCAAGCTGCGGATGGTGGGCAGCTACCACCAGTTCGGAGCCTTCGTCAGCGGCGTGGCCTCGTTGCCGCGGGTGGTGATCCTGACCATGCACGACATCAACCTCAAGCCCAAGGACAAGACCGGTGGCAACGTCCGCGCCGGAGCCCTGGAACTGTCCGGTACGGTCAAGACCTACCGCTACCTGGATGAGGCCGAGGTCGAGGCACAGCAGAAGGCTGAAGCGGGCAAGGAGGCGAAGAAGTGATCCGTTCCTTCATTGCACGTGGTGGGATGGTGCTGATGGTGGTGCTGCTGGCCGCCTGCGGCCGTGGCGTGACCAGCACGCCGGGTGATGCACCCAACCTGGAAAAATGGGTCGAAAGCGAGCGTGCGCGACCGGCGCAGCCGCTGGAGCCGCTGCCGGTGATGCAGCAGTTCGAGACCTTCGAATACTCCGCGCAAGGCATGCGCGATCCGTTCACCGATGCCTGGACCAACCCGCAGCAGGGGAATGGGGGACTGCGGCCAGATCCGAACCGGCGCAAGGAGCCGATGGAAGGCTTCCCGCTGGACGCGCTGGACATGGTCGGCACCATCGGAACAGGCGCCGGCACCGTGGCGCTGGTGATGGGGCCGGACAAGGTGACCTATCGGGTGCGTCCCGGCGGTTACCTGGGGCAGAGCGACGGGCGGGTCACCGCGGTCTTCGAAGACCGCGTGGAGCTGATCGAACTGGTGCCGGATGGCGCGGGTGGCTGGCTGGAACGTCCAGCAACACTCGCGCTGGAAGATCAATGATCGTTTACTGGGGATAGCACGATGACCTTTCACCAAGCCAAGGGGCTGCGTCCCATCCGGCGCTCCACCTTGAACCGCATCAGCGCGCTGGGAGTCGCGTTGATGCTGGCCTGCGCTCCGGCGCTGGCCGCCGCACCGTCGGAAAAACCGACCGGCACGGCGCTGGCGGCGACGCCGGCCGCTGCACCGGCAGGCCTGTCGGTCTCGCGCATCGACTTCAAGCGTGGCGATGACGGCGCGGGCCGCCTGATCCTGCAGTTCGACGGCCAGGGCGCCATGCCCGACCTGCGCAGCCAGGGCAACAGCGTGGTTGTCGATGTCGGCAACGCGCGCCTGCCGGCCAACCTGCAGAAGCCGATGAACGTCACCGACTTCGCCACACCGGTTCAGCGCATCGACGCCAAGCCGTCCGGGGCCGGCACCCAACTGGTGCTGAGCACGGGCGGTCCGGTCGAGTCGCTGGCCTACCAGACCGGCAACGAGTACGTGGTTGAGATCAGCCCGCGGCAGGCGCAGGCCGCCGTTGGCGCAGTCACTGCCGGCAGCGTGACCCAGGCCGCCAAGGGCGTGCCGCAGCGCGGCTTCGCCGGCAAGCCGGTGACTTTCAACTTCCAGGACGTGCCCGTGCGCACTGTCCTGCAGCTGATTGCCGAAGAGTCGAATCTGAACGTAGTGGCCTCCGACTCGGTGCAGGGCAATGTGACCCTGCGCCTGGTCAACGTGCCGTGGGACCAGGCGCTGGATATCGTGCTGCGTGCCAAGGGCCTGGACAAGCGTCGTGACGGCAGCGTGGTGTGGGTTGCGCCGCAGTCCGAACTGGCCAAGTTCGAGCAGGAGAAGGAAGACGCGCGCATCGCCATCGAAAACCGCGAAGATCTGATGACCGACTACGTCCAGATCAACTACCACAGTGCCACGCAGATCTTCAAAGCGCTGACCGAGGCCAAGGGTATCGGTGGTGGTGGTGGCGGCGGCGGTGGTGGTGGCGGTGGCGGCAGTTCGCAGGAAGAAAGTGGCTTCCTGTCGGGACGCGGTCGCATCGTCGCCGACGAGCGCACCAACACACTGATGATCAGCGACATTCCGAAGAAGATCGCGCGCATGCGCGAGTTGATCAGTGTCATCGACCGCCCGGTCGACCAGGT
>RCUO01001012.1_pt1 | contig 11451 bp, 23 predicted proteins | sample 2166161 | NCBI WGS metagenome assembly RCUO01 (sample SAMN09932617, study PRJNA488358) | compost metagenome | feature: garden; material: soil; isolation source: compost soil in cyclohexanecarbonitrile-enriched culture | place: Germany: Experimental Botanical Garden Goettingen | collected 2016-01-27 | reverse complement strand
GAGCTACTACTCCGTGATATAACTGGGGTGAAAGAGGGGATTCGAACCCCCGACATCAGGTGCCACAAACCTGCGTTCTACCGCTGAACTACAATCACCATTACAACTCAGTGGGTCGTCCGGGATTCGAACCCGGAACCTCGAGATTAAAAGTCTCTTGCTCTAATCCAATTGAGCTAACAACCCATACAGCCAGGATGTACACGGGATCTTATTTCGAAATCGCACCGTAGACACAGGAGGCTCAAGTAATGCCATCACACCCGAAGGCTCGGTCACTGCCGAACGTGGTAAAACCCTCTCCTGCCAAGTTTCTGCGAAATCTACTTCTCGTTTAAGCCTCGAGACGGGGGTTCTGATGAGTTAACACCAGAAAGACATTTGACACCTGTCACTACGGTGTGATGAAGATAGTGCACCGACTTTTGCCGGGAGAGCTCCATCATCTTCAGTATGATTTTTAGTTGCAGAATACATCCTTGGTCTCGATGGCAGGACTCGAACCTGCATGATCTTGGTCCCAAACCAAGCGATCAACCTTTGACCCACATCGAGAGAAATTGTTACAAAAAAGAAATCGGAAGCGAAGGACAGGATTCGAACCTGCGTAACCTTTCGGTATGGGGTTATGAGCCCCGGTGCTTTGACCACTTGCATACTTCGCATAACAAAAAGAAAATTTAACAGAATCGGAGTAGGAGCATCACCTACAAGTGCAGTCGGCGTTAAAAGGGCTGATTTTTTAAGTTGTTTGCTGAAACGATTCTTGGTGGAGCCTAACGGGATCGAACCGTTGACCTTCTGCGTGCAAGGCAGACGCTCTCCCAGCTGAGCTAAGGCCCCAAGTGTAACTTTCAGTGCGCAGACCTGGATTCGAACCAGGGATGCTTTCGCGTCGGATTTACAGTCCGATGGTTTTAACCACTCACCCATCTACGCATGTGTTACTATATATGGTTGTTAAAGAACGGGCTGAAAGAGCTGTCGTTTCCCTCTTGTAATCGAAGTCAACGTTTTTGTTAATCTCTGTCAGTGAGAAGAATCTTACTTAGGGATTTTCTCAAAATCAACTTTTATTTTTCAAGAAAAGCTAATTTAATTTGTTGTCGAATCTGATTTAACATCTTCATCGGCGTTAGGAGTCAAATTCTACTTGGGAAAATTCATCTTGACAACGATTTATTTTCTTTATTTCAACTTCGACTTCGGTGGTGATGGGCGGGAACGATCCGCCGACCTCGGGGTTATGAATCCCGCGCTCTAACCGACTGAGCTACATCACCATGTTACTATATATGGCTGAAAAATCAACCCGCAGATTTCGCGGCTTTCTCAGCTATACCGTTGAATATCCGACGTACAATATAGGATCTAACGAAGGAAGTCAACGAGAAAATCAATGTCAAAGAGATATTTGCCATCAGTGAAATCTTCATGCCGTAAAACGGAAACACCAAGATCTGTGTAATCACACCGATGATAAAGCTACTTACGACGTTTACTACGCTTTCAACTAAGGATAACTTCTTGCTTTGCATCTGTCTAGCCTTCTACAATAACTCAGTGGGCCCAGGGAGACTCGAACTCCCAACCAGTCAATTATGAGTTGACCGCTACTGCCGATTGAGCTATAGGCCCGATGCATTGGGAGGCGAACCTCCCTCAGCTTTACCAGTACCACCAGGCAGCATCTTTAATGTACGGTGTGAGGAGCAAATCCTCTTCTGTTCCATTATTGAGTGCCTGAACGATCTGGCATTTGTGCTTTGCTCTCAGTACGCGTTCCAGAACATTACGGTAGGAACGTGGTACGGATGAGCGGCTGCAAGAATAACCGTGATCTGCATGGTGCTTGGCATCACGCGAGGCCTTGTAGTGATCGAAAGTCACATAACTAGCGACTGCCCAATCATACCACTTCTTCTTGCGTGTAACCCATTCACCGGTGTGATAATTGAAGTAGTGATTCTCACCACGCCATTCATCAGACTCAAAATCGCGACGTCTTCTCTCGAATTCATCGGCGGTGTAGTGCAGGTACGGATTCTTCAGGTTTTTACGGCGGATTGTACGGGACAATTGGTTTCTCCTATGGGCTTAAGATCGCATCATAGAAAACCTCCTTAAAAACATTTGGGTTAGGGTAAAACTTGGCGGTGCCGGAGAGATTCGAACTCTCGAGCCGGGTATAAGCCGACTACACACTTTCCAGGCGTGCTCCTTAAACCACTCGGACACGGAACCGTTGGAGGTAGGCGAGGGATTCGAACCCTCGTGGCCCGGGAGGACCGCACTCCTTAGCAGGGAGGCACATTAAGCCGACTCTGTCAGCCTACCTAAAAGGTGGTTACCTATACACCACCAGGTCTTCGAGGAGTTGGTTTCCTCTCAACAGGTATCACACGCGGCTAGACGGATCAGACCCCAGTTGTTCATTCTTCCATGGCGGCGATCAGTTGATCATCCGCCACTTTAGAGTATTGCGTAAAACAGTATCCAGTAGCTCGGCTCCAGATCAGCACATTACGATTCGCGCTGAGCTTACTTCCGTCGTACTTCACGAAGTCTTTGAGGTTGTACATCTCTCACCTCAGTCGCGGAAGCGAATCGTATTCGGGCCATCGGGAATTTCGAAGCTGCCTACTTCTTCACAGACCAGGTAATCTTCGTCTTCGTCCTGCAGAGCATTGAGATCAGGCTCATTGCGGAAGAAGTGAGTGGATACCGGACCGTCACCATCATTGTGGGTTACGTAGTAAACAATCATTTGAAACTCCAAAAATAAGCATCGGGCACGCCAGGAGGGACTCGAACCCCCGACCCACGGCTTAGAAGGCCGTTGCTCTATCCAGCTGAGCTACTAGCGCACAGAAAGTTGGATTTTGAAAAATAAAGCTGGTACCGGATACGAGACTCGAACTCGTAGCAGGAGAGGGTTTAAAGCTCTTGTGTATACCAATTCCACCAATCCGGCATTTGGAGCACAGAGAGGGATTCGAACCCCCGAACAACGGATTTGCAATCCGCCACCTTAAGCCACTCGGTCATCTGCGCTTAGAGAAGTATATAGTGCTTCTTGGATCTCCGATGTCACAAGATATGTCCTTTTCAGTACTACTTGCAATTCATCGAATCAACGAAGTCTATATTAGAAGGGAAAATCTATTAAATCTACAGTCAATTCAAATTAAATTTCAGTCAAAAATAAAGGGCCCCGGAGGGCCCTAACCGCTTACCTGCGTAGGGTGTTGCGGGTTTATTGACCCGCGGTAGCCAGTCCAGCTACTTCGGTGGATACCGCCACCAGTTCGGTCTGAGCTTCCTGCAGCAGTTTCATGTCGTCGTTGACACGATCCTGGAGCTTCTTGACCTTCGCAGCAGCCTTGGTTACACGACCTTGCTGATCTACGCGGCGGCCGCGAGGCAGACCGGTAGGTTGACGGCTGCCCTTGTAGAGAGGATCGCCTTTGTCCTCGTTACGCAGGTTCTGCCAGTAGGTGCTCGCACCCGCTTCGGTCATTTCCAGCTCGTTGATGCAGACTTCGATGAAGTCCTTGCGAGGGCTAGAACCGGCCTTGGCCTGGTAGGTATCCGCGTTGATGCGGTGGAAGTGATCGCGGGCGAGATCGATCTTCGATTTCGGTACCAGCGGAGTCACGTTCGACGCCGGAGCAGCGGCTTGAGCATTGGTGGTAGCGGCAGTTGCTTGAGCTTTGTTGGTCATGATCTCATTCCTTCATACAGGACGATATGGGTAGGCCGATGGTGGCCGTTCACGTTCACTCGTTGTCCTTGTGGGACTTCAAACTACTACGATTCTTCTTGAATCCGTTTCCCCTGACAACGACTTCATAATCACTCTCTTACGGATAGAGATCAACGAGTTTTTTAAACTTTTTACAAGAAGCCGCAAATAAAAAATCCCTCATTGCGAGGGATCTTCAATTACTGCGGGAGGTTCGTCGTCATCTGGGTCCGTATCCTCAAGGTCGTCCTCACGTACGAACAGATAACTCATAACCACGTAACCCACAGCCCCAATTGAAGTGATTGCCCAGCCGATGTACTGGCTTGCTGAGCTTTCGGAATTCACTTCATTGAGTATCTGATACGCTTCATAAATCACTCCTCCAACGCCACCAAACGTAAAGCATGCAGCGAAGACAAGAGCGAGAACGAAATAGGTGTTGCGTAGCATCAATGCAGGTCTCGGGGATGGCCGTATTTACGACACTTCGAGTTTGATTAGGGATCTGCCGCGTAGCTGGTCAACAACGATAGCAAGGGACGGCCAATCGAAGACTCTGTAGAGGTTATCGATTGCACTCATCATATCCATCATACAAGGGAAGTCACGCTTAACCTCCTTCACTGTACGACTAGTCATTGCTTTAGAGAAGATATGCAGTAACGTATAGTGTTCACGCTCTGCGTACGTGATGTCCTCCAATTCGCAGTGACTGACGATTTCTTGAGCCAACTTCATGAAAATGCGGTGTTCCTCAATGTCAGGATTCATTTAATTCCCCTTACCCCGATCGTCATTTTTTCTTAATCCGAATAAGCCAGCAACATAGTGAATCCCAGCGACAACAACGAGGAACACGCAGATTGTGACGAAGAGAATGAAGAGCATTCCGTAGACCAACAGGAGACCTACTAGCTTAAGCAGCGTTTCAATTGCTTCCATTTTGTATTTCCTTAATAGACGTCAATAGTATTTGGGGTCATTAGCCCACTACAACATTGTGCTATTTCCCCTTACCCCATTGACTTATTTCTTCAGTCGAGTATAATGTGTCGCATATAGAGGGAAAGAACATGAGTCAAGAAAATAAAGCACGCATGACCGAGCGCCAGTGTGCTGCATGCGAGAACGTATTTGAAGCGCCGATCGAAGAACGCGCTCACACCTGCCCAGCTTGCGTAGCTTTGGTGCAGTCCGGCGAGAAGCCGAAGTTCAATGACGCCAAGCAGGTAATCCTCATCCGTAAGGATTTGCAGATGCCTGCTGGTAAGCTGGGTGCTCAGGTTGCTCACGCATCACTGGCCTGTGTCCTCAAGCTTGGTACCTGGTCCTCGGGATCGGTGGACGGCATGGGGAACATTAGTGAAGACGAAGAGTTCACCATCACCGTGGCTAACGGAAGTCCGGTCCACGACTGGATGACCAAGTCGTTCCCGAAGATCACTCTCGAGGTCAAGAATGAAGCGCAACTCAAACGCTATTATGATGAAGCTGTCGCTGCCGGTCTTCCAGCTAGCTGGATTGTGGACGCTGGCCGGACTATCTTCAATGGCGTGCCTACTCCTACTTGTGTTGGGATCGGCCCAGCTTCTCGAGAACAAATTGACGCAATAACCAAGCGCCTGCGAGTGTACCAATAATGGAAGAGCAAATTGAAGTAAGCATCAAGGAATCCCCAGGTGGCTTCTGGAACATCTGGCTGGATGGTGAGAAGGTAGGGGATGGCCCTTACCGTCGTGCAGGCGATGCCCAAGAGGCTGCCAACGCCGAGGGCTGGATTGTCCTCGAGGTCTTGAAGCACGGCGAATGAGAAGTTGAATTCCTTCTCTTAACCCACGTAACGTCGCCAGTCTCTGAATAGGCTCAAAGTCTGTTCCGTCGATTGGTGACGTTAACGCCGTGTCCTTATGTGCACAAATCCAAACGAAAGCATATCAGTAGCAGGACTCTACTGTGGTAGCAATACCAGTTATGTCGGCCCTATACCTAGCGAGGCCCGGGGCTTAGTACTGTAGAGGCAGTACAGATAAACAGCAAAGATTCGAGCAAACCCGTCGACCGGACGAAAAGCGGTGCTGATAATTATCAAGATAGTGGGTGAAGTAGCCCACGACGCTTCGAACCTCTTATAGATCCTGCAGTCAGGTGATATAGCATATAATTATAGTTCTTTTGCTATGATGTATGAGAGAGAGTACCTTTGCTCTTTAATGGGCCTCGCTTTGTCTCTAGAAAAGTCAACAGAAGAATGAAACCCGCAGAATACGCGGGATGGCCTGATAAAAAGTAAACTCCCATGACCTACCGCATGTACATCGATGATATCCGTAACCCACCAGATCGCTCTTGGGTCGTAGTCCGTTCCGTGGAGGCAGCACAAGCCTACATCTCGGAATACGGATTCCCCTACTTCATTTCCTTTGATCATGATTTGGGAATGAAGGGTAAAATGCTTCCATCTGGCCTGTGGGTTGGGGAAGAGGTTGAACAGCCATCTGGCTACGATTTTGCTAAATGGCTCGTAGAACAGGATATGGACAATCCGTGGATGAAACAACTGGAATTCGCATATTTTGTACATTCCGCTAATCCAGTAGGAAAAGCTAATATCTACGGATATCTGAATAACTACTTCGACGCAGTTGTACTATGGGGACATCCAAGCGAAACGCGAGAATAACCGTTGTCTTCTACTGAAAATCAAGTAAGATACAGATATTGATTAAGCAGTTAGGAAGAAACAAATGAGCGGTTATGGTGGTGTAGACGATCACAACAAGAACATCGAAGCGGTAGTACAGAACGCTCTGGATGTCAATCGTGCGCAACTCCCTGATCCAACCAAGCCTTCGGCTGAGTTCTGCATGGACGACGACTGCGGTGAAGAAATCCCTGAGGGTCGCCGTTCGGCACTGCCTGGTGTTCAGTTCTGTGTGCATTGTGCTGACAAGCATCGTGTGAAGATTCGTATTCGTGCTGTGGACCATATTCTATGAAACGCTTCATTGCCTTCCGCTTGTCGTTCGCAAGTCAGTTCGAAGCAGTCGTCGCTAACTATAATCTCGCAAGAGATTCGCGAATAGCTGTTGAATATGCCGCTCCTAACGCTGTAGAGTTTATTTCAGTAGAGAGCGAAGAAGACATGGCAATCATCAAGAACCTGATGACGCAGTACGAAGGCAATTGGGCAGACGAGCTGCCGCCTCCGACGAAGTTCCACAACCCGATGCCGGACGTAGTAGGTAACTGCAACTCCACGGGTTGGAAGCGGAAGATTCGTGAATACGAACGTGGTAAGAGGGCAGCTTGATGTACATGAAAATCTACCACAATGACACCTGGGACTTCTGGGAACAAGAGCGCAAGGAGATCCGTCGCCTCGAACTCGCAAAGGAACGAGAAGCAGAACAGCTTGAGCAAATCGCTGCGATGCGTGACTCGTTCACTACTCCCAAGGCAGCAAAGAACGATGCCTGGGCCGTCAAGAAGATTGGCTCCAGCCGTAAGAACAACAACCACGCGAAAGCGAAACGCAAAGCCCAACGTAAGGCGAGGAAAAGCAAATGAGCCAGTTCCTACTTCGAGTATGCAAAGGCAACACCGACGACGAAATGGAAGTCGAGATGCTGTACGCCGAAGGCCTGACTTTCGACGAGCGTATCGCTCATGCCAAGGCACAAGCCCAGGCCGCATGCGAGCACTCCATCGACGTCGCGACTGCGAATGACGCGGAAGCTGGTAACGTCCGTACTCACGTAATGCGTGAAGAAGAACACAACCGTTTCGTCCACAGCTGTGACGGCGTCGACATCGTCAACTTTCAAGCTGTTCTCGGCTAGAAAGAAAGCCGCACTAACTTGTTTCCCTCTAGGATCTGTAGTCGTATAATACAGACATCAGAGAGTGGAGGGATTCAAGATGGCACGCCGTACGAAAGCAGAAGTTGCAGCAGATAACGCGCTGATCGAAAGCATCATCAACACCTTGAACAGCAGCGACGTTGCAGTTTGCAAAGCCATTGTCTTGATCGGTAACGATCAGACCGCAGAAGAGAACGCAGCACACGCTGCCCTGCAACACAACGGCAAAGGCTGGAGTATGGTCGACGCCAACTACGGCACCTTTCTGCGTGAGGTCATCCTTCGCGATGGTAAGCTGCGTGGTAAGCTCCTTGATGATGCACGTCGCATCTCCCTCAAGTACGCGAAGACCCAACTCTTCGAGCGTGCAAAGATCAAACGGGCCCGTGAGGCCGCTAAAGGTACTGCACATGGTTAGCCTACCGGGTTTGATCAACGGCATTCTCCTACTGGTTATCGTCATCGCTGCATTCGCCCCTCCGCCGTTGAGGGGCATCATCATCTGTTTGTGTAGTGGACTCGCCCTCTGGGTTACGTTCGCTAACTACTCCCCTTGGGAAGACACTCCGGACATCCCTCCGCAGGAACATCCTCCTACCTTTGAAGCAAACGATCTGATCGAACGCTATGGTGTGGAACAAACTCCCAAAAACCAAAAAATAGAAAAATAGGAAATAACGTATGTGTGATGACAAACGTACAACACGCATTGCGGTTCTGGGTATAGGTTCTTGTGGCTCCCAGATTTCCCAACACCTTACAGATCTCCTGATGGGTAAGGGTTATGAGTGTCACCCGTTGGACGTAGATCAACTTGAAGACTACGAGATCACCATGCGGGAACTCGAGCTCTCCATCGCCGTTGCTTTCAGGCAATCTTTCCGGGAAGCATACAAAGAACGAATTGACCGCTATCAGCGGAAGTGGCCCAGAAGGGGCTGCACTCTACTACCATGGAATCGCAAAGTTAAGTGGCAACCACGTTTCTTCTCCGGACCATCAAGAAGATTGCATTTCTCGCAATCCCAGTTACGGCTGTCGCAGGTTCTGTCGTGGCGCCAACCATTGCCTGGACGCCTGCGCAGGGACTCCTCGCGGGGATTACTATCCCACTCGTAATCGCCTTGGCTATCGATGAACTGCTGTTGCGCAGGTCGGTTGTGGTCGAGGACCACGATAGTTAGACCACATGAGGTCGCAGACCACAATAGATTTCTTCGATCGAGTCGAAAGCTACATGATTTTTCGGCGCAAGTCAACGGCGAATTTCCTGTTGACTTCATCTCTCTATAGGGTGAAGATGTAGTCAATCGAACGAGAGGAGTTTCACCATGGACCTGCTACAGCTGTTGTCGAATGTAAACGGGAACACCATCATGAACATCACCACCGAGACGGTCCTGCCTCTCAGCGGTGGTAAGAAGAACCCGATGCAAGGCCGCGTCAAGAAGGTAACCACCGGCACCAACTGCATGGTCTTCCAGAACAAGAACATCAACGGCTATGCAGCGATGGTCCAGCGCCGTCTGACCGCCGAAGGCAAAGGCGAGTTCCAGTTGGGCGAACGCAAGTGGGGCACGCGTGTCCCCGAACTCCCCGTGGTCGAACACGAAGGTGCGATGTACCTTGAGGTGATCGTCCTCCGCACTGGCCAGGTCCACTACGAGTTGGACGGCAAGGTCATCCAGCCGAGCGAGATCACTGGCTTCAAAGACGAGTACCTGGGCGGTGAACAGGGTGGTCTCGATAACAAAGTGATGATCAAGTGCTACAAGTTCGATAGCCTGCGGACCATCACCATCGACAAGAACACCTACGCGTTGCGGCGTTAACCGTTCCAACTGTTGTCATCTCCTCTCTGAGGCGTATAATGAACGCATCTTAGAGAGGAGATGTAACCATGAGCGAAACCACCATTGATAGTCTGTTGCGCGGCGTCCACTTCATCGCAATGATCCGCAGTATCGACCCCATCCAGGTCGCCGAGAACGTCCGGCTGTCCATGGAAGACCTCAAGGTCGACACCGCCCACCTGGATCAGCTGGTCACTCCGCGTATGACCGTGCGCCAGCTCCAAGCCATTCCTAACTTCGACAAAGACCGTCAGATCGTCGAGGACATCCTGTCCTGCTACCTGGCCGACGTCATGATCGACGCAATGACTCAATCCGGAATGGACCCACGGGGCATCCCACTGCAGGGCATCCTCTCCGCAACACTGCTGATCGAACCCGTTCAACAAGCCGCACTAAAGTTGCTTATTCCTCTCCATTAATCGTTGTCTTCAAATGCGTTTGCTCTTATAGTGAACGCATCAAACAGAGGAGTAGCAACAATGAGCATTCGTAACCAACTTCGCGTAGCAAAAGGTGTTCTGGGCCAAATGACCGGCGCCTTCCTGGCCAAAGAGGTCCGGGAGACCATCGCTTCGTTCGAAAAGCCTGAGTGGCAAAACGAGCGAGTGATGCTGTCCGAGCAGATCATCTGGATGACCGCCGCCGAGGTCAAAGCGACCTTCGGGCCCAAGTACGCAAGCCACCCGGTGGTCATTCAACAAATGATCGCAACCTACACTGGTCGTGCTGTGCGTCACGCGCTGGCCGAGGCTGGTCTTAATGCAAACGCTCTGTCTCCTACTCAGATCGTCGATGTTTCGTCGATTACTGACAAGGCCGAACGTGATGCATTTGTGCGTCTGACTGCAAATTAACTGTTGTCTCGTGATGCATCTTCTGAGATAGTGGATGCATCACAGAGAGGAAGTAACAATGGCTACCAAAGCAGAGTTGTGCATCGGAATTTACAAAGAACTGCTCGAGCAACACGGCGACGCACAGAAGACCATCCGTGCGGAGTTCATCAAACGAGCAGTTGCTGAAGCTGGTTGCACTCCTGCGGGTGCGGCCACGTACTACGCGAACTGTAAGAATCGTGGTGGTGCGACTGGTGAGACGCGTGTCCGTGAAGAACGCGATCCCAACCACGTCTCTCCGTACGCGAACAAGCCAGACATCGATGAACCTGACAGCCGACCTCTGTACTCGGCGGTCCAGCGCAATCGTCAGAACCAGGCCGCACACGTGGCCGTCTACATGAACCCAACTGATGCGTTCGCGCATGCACAGAAGGTTCGTGGTTATGCAGTCCTGGGCGCTCCGGAGATCGGTGAGGATATCACTACTCTTACTGGTTTCAACGCGGCCTCCATCGTCGATGGTCAGATTGATCACGACCGCACGTTTGATATTACTGTATAAAACGTGCGTCTTCTAGTCGATTAGATGTTGATCGGCTAGAAGAGACGACTGATAATAGACTCACAAAAGCGGTAAAGAGTAACAAAAGCTGTAAAGTGCGTTTCTCGGCTTAGAAAGTTTGAAAAATTCGTAGTTAAGCCGTTGACTGCATAGTAAAGAAGAACGAAGATGTAAGTGTAGTAAATCAACTAACGAAACAAACCAAAAACGACGAGGAAACACATCATGGCTAACAAAGAAACCACCACCGTTGCTGAAACCACCAACGCTGCTCCGGCCGCCGCTGCTGCCCCTGCCGCTCCGACCAAGATGGACAAAGCCAAGGCCCTGTTCTCCGGCCTGAAAGACGGCTCCATCGCTCTGGCCGAAGGCAAGTCCGCTCGCGCGACCTTCATCGCCACCATGCAGCTGCCTGAATACGGCATGTCCCAGTCCGGTGCGGCCACCTACTGGCAGAACCTGGTCAGCCTGGACCGCGGCGGCAAACTGTACCCGCACACCGGCGGCAAGAAGAAAGCCGAGACCGCCCCGGCCGACAACAAGGGCCCTGCTGAAGACGCCGTACCTGCCGACGAGAAAGTCGAAG
>RCUO01001009.1_pt1 | contig 11493 bp, 8 predicted proteins | sample 2166161 | NCBI WGS metagenome assembly RCUO01 (sample SAMN09932617, study PRJNA488358) | compost metagenome | feature: garden; material: soil; isolation source: compost soil in cyclohexanecarbonitrile-enriched culture | place: Germany: Experimental Botanical Garden Goettingen | collected 2016-01-27 | reverse complement strand
AATCACATTTCCGCCAAAGGCCTGTCCGATTGCCTGGTGTCCCAGACATACGCCAAAAATCGGAATGACGCCCTTAAAGTGCTGCGGCAGCTCAAGGCTGATCCCCGCTTCATTCGGCGTACACGGTCCCGGTGAAATCAGGATATGATCGGGCGCCATAGCCTCAATCTCCCCGATCGTAATCTCATCATTGCGGTGCACCTTTACGTCTTCCCCAAGCTCTCCCAAGTACTGCACCAGGTTATAGGTAAAGGAATCATAGTTATCGATGACCAAGATCATAGTGCTGCTCCCCCTTTGGCTCTGCTCGCGGCCTGGGATTCATGCTGCAGCTCGCTGCAGAGAACCGCCTTGACCACTGCTTTGGCTTTGTTATGGCACTCCCGGTATTCACGGTACGGCTCAGAATCAATCACAATACCCGCACCTGTCTGAATATAGCCTGTCCCGTCCTTCACTGCCAGTGTTCTTATTATAATATTTAATTCCATATTGCCGTTATAGTCAATCCAGCCCATAGAGCCCGTATACGGCCCCCGGCGTACCGGCTCCAGCTCTTCGATGATCTCCATCGTGCGCACCTTGGGCGCGCCGGTAATCGTGCCGCCTGGGAACAAGGCGGCCATCACATCATAAGCATCCTTGCCGGAGGCGATGCGCCCCTCCACCTGCGAGACGAGATGCATCACATGCGAGTATCGCTCCACGGTCAGCAGCTCCGGCACGCTGACCGATCCATATGCAGCGACACGGCCGATGTCGTTGCGCTCCAGATCGACAAGCATAATATGCTCGGCGATCTCCTTCTCGCTCCCGCGCAGCTCCGCCTCCATGGCGGCGTCTTCCGCGGGAGTGAGCCCCCGGCGCCGGGTGCCGGCAATGGGGCGTGCTGAGACCTTGTCCCCGTGCAGCTTGACGAGCAGCTCCGGCGAAGCGCTGGAGAGCGCGAAGCCGGGCGAGCGGAGCAGCCCCATGTACGGGGACGGGTTGAGCCTGCGCAGCCATTCATAAACATCCTCCGGCGGGGATTTCAGCTGCGCCTCCTGGCGCAGCGAGAGGTTCACCTGGAATACATCGCCCTGGCGGATGTATTCCTGAACATCCAGCACAGCCTGCTGGAATTGTTCAGGAGAGAAGGCTGACTGCATGCCGGGCCATTGTCCGGACAGGCTCACGCTCTCTTCGATTGCAGCGATGATGCGGCTGTTTTCCTTCTGCGAGTACTCTTCCGGCACCGGCGCAATGCAAAGCTGCTTCCACTCCTCCAGCATCTCTTCTGCACGTGCCGCTGCTGCTGCATATTGAGCCTTCAGGGCGGGCGGATGTCGTCTGGAATCATCAGCCACCGGAACATGGACCGTGCAATAAAGGCTGTTCTCCTCGTGATCGTAGATCCAGAGCTCTTCAAAACGCATAAACAGATAATCAGGGAATCTAGGATTGTCTGCAGCCAGTGAAGGCAGCTCCTCAAGGGAGCGGACTACATCATAGCCGAGAAATCCGATGCAGCCTCCGGCAAACGGCGGCAGCTCCGGCAGATCCATACGCGGCGATGAATATGGCTTCATCCAGCTATGCAGCACATCAAGCGGTTCGCCCTGAAGCTCCACAGGCACCGGTTGAGCCGCAGCATTGTCTGCTGCCATCCGCGGCAACGTAAGCACCTCAGCCCGCCCGGCCTTTCCTTCCAGTACAGAAACAGGCTGCAGTCCTAAATAGGTATACCGGCCTCCCTTTCCGCTCTCCAGTACCACCGAATAAGGTGAAGCCTGCTTCCAGGCACTTATCCATGTTGCCGGAAGACCAGACTGATTCCGGGCCGATCGTATAATTAAGGGCAGAACGCTCCAGCTCCCGTCAGCCCATTGTTCCCAATCCTGATACGCTGTTAAGATCTCCAAAGCCATCCTCCTAAAAGTTTTGTGAAGCTGACGCTTCTTTGTTCTACTCCGCAGCAAAACTTGCTTCGAAAGCATATGCTTAAGTTTTGTGAAGCTGACGCTTCTCTTTGTTCTACTCCGCAGTAAAGCTCACTTCGTTCATCATATATTGCCTGTCAGTATACTGTACTTCGCGCAGCTTTGAAAGCCCCGGATGATGATTTCCTGCAAAAATAAACCGGATTCTTCACAAAATCATTTTTACGGTATGCATCGCTGTATCCTCATCTACAGCATATACCAAAAAGAACCTTCACTATCCCTGTACAAGCGGATAGGAAGGCTCCCGTTAATATCTGCCTATTATTAAACTTCGAAGTTGTAAAGCGGTGTGCTCAGGTAACGCTCACCGTTACTTGGAATAACAACAACCACTTTTTTGCCCGCACCAAGCTCCTTGGCAACCTTCAGAGCTGCGAAGACAGCAGCACCGGAGGAAATACCGGACAATACGCCTTCTTCTTTGGCTACACGGCGTGCTGTTTCAAATGCTTCATCATTCTCAACATGAATAATCTCGTCATAGACGTTCTGGTTGAGAATCTCAGGAATGAAGTTAGCACCAATCCCCTGGATTTTGTGTGGACCCGGCTTACCGCCGGCCAGAATCGGAGATGCTGCAGGCTCTACAGCATAAACCTTCACTCCAGGATATTGCTTCTTCAGCACTTCGCCTGCACCGGAGATTGTTCCGCCTGTACCGATACCTGCAACAAAGGCATCCAGAGGTCCGCCGATGGATTCGATTGCTTCCACGATCTCAGGACCTGTAGTTTCAAGGTGAATCTTAAGATTGGCTTTATTCTTAAACTGATCTGCAAGGAAGTAATCCGGATTCTCAGCCAGGATCTGCTCGGCTTTCTTAACCGCACCGTTCATTCCTTCGGAGCCCGGAGTCAGTACGAGTTCTGCACCATAGGCACGAAGCAGGTTCCGGCGCTCAAGGCTCATCGTTTCAGGCATAACAATGATCGCTTTGTAGCCTTTGGCAGCAGCAACCAGCGCAAGGCCGATACCGGTATTGCCGCTTGTAGCTTCCACGATCGTTCCGCCCGGCTTAAGCAGACCTTCCTTCTCAGCCTCTTCCACAATGCTGAGGGCAATACGGTCTTTAACGCTGGAGCCCGGGTTCTGATATTCCAGCTTCAAATAAATCTCTGCTGAACCTTCCGGGGCAAGGCGGTTCAGACGGACGAGCGGGGTGCCACCGATCAGATCTGTTACACTGTTAACGACTTTAGCCATGAGCAAAAAACCTCCTTGGAATAGTAAATGATATATGAGTACGTAACTTGTGACAGATGTCTTCAGTATGTAATACCTTCACCAGGATATCCGTACCGCAGCGCCAAGTTATAACGCTGTACAGCGGCTGTCTTGTGTCTTCTGCCGCCGATCATTCCCGACTAAATCAGTAGGTTTTACATTTATCCTCATATTATCAATCTTGCAGGCCATTGTCAATATATATCGCTGTATCATATTTCTTGCGCAGGTCGCTTTCCACCTGCTGCAGCGGAGCCGCCTGCTCCAGTGCCAGCTGTTGCCTTACCTGTTCCCGGACTTCTGTCTTATCGGCCCCGGGAGGCTCAATAATCCGCTCAACCCGGATTACAGCATAGTCCTCGCCGGCCGGCAGCGGGCCTGCAATGTCACCGGCTTCAAGCCCGGCTGCTGTCCTAAGCAGCTCGGACGGCCAGAACGGATCATCTTCCTCCACCGTCCCGATGCTCCCGCCGTGCTCTCTGCTTTCAGCATCCGTCGAGACCTCGCCGGCCACAGCAGCGAAATCCTCGCCCTCCTCCAGACGGTCCATCACAAGACCTGCCTCTTCGTAAGTATCCACCCTGATTATGGATAGCTGCAGCTGTTTTTTGGGCGCAAAACGTTCTGCATTCTCAAGCAGATATTGATCAATTGCCGCATCGCTTATCGTTATGCCTGCGGTTGCCACTGCCCGAAGCGTAAGCCGGTAAACCGTCTCTTCGCGCACCTCCTGACGGGACAATCCGAGCTCTGACAGCATTTGTGCGTAATACTGCTCCTCAGAACCGTATCCGGCCATGCTGCGCAGAAGCTCTTCTTCAATATCATCATCCGTTACAGTAATGCCAAGCGCTTCGGCTTCCTTACCGACTACAATGTGATTGAGCATGGACAGCAGCACTTCATCTCCATGTTTTTTGGCAAGCTCATCCATCCATTCACGATCTGTTACCGGCTGTCCGCCAGCAGTGGCAATGTCTGCCGGTTCTCCCTCCGCAGCATCTCCCTTGAGAACAGCCATAGCCCGCAGGCTCCAGAAGAGCAGTCCGCCAAGTACCATAGTACCGATTGCAAGGATAACAACGGCATTTCGCAGCACGCGCTCCTGTCTAGTCATCATCGCACAGCCCTACGATCTTGCTTGATCTAGGATCGCCTGCATTTCGTCCTTCTTAAATAAATAGGCTTCGTTGCAAAAATGGCATACAACCTCCGCCTCATCATCCTCTTCAATTAACCGCTCCAGCTCGGCCTCACCCAGACTGATCAGAGTCTGCTCAACCCGCTCGCGCGAGCATTGACACTTAAACGCAATATCAAGCCCGTCAAGAATAACCGCATCCGGCAAAAGATAGGTCAGCATCTCTTCAGGCTCCAGTCCCTGATCCAGCAGCGCCGTAACAGAAGGCATCGTGCTCAGTGTCTGCTCAATTTCGCTGATTTCAGCATCCGTAAGACCCGGAAGCAGCTGAATAATGAAGCCGCCCGCTACACGGACTGAGTTATCAGTCTCAACGAGCACGCCAAGCCCTACCGCTGCCGGTGTCTGTTCAGAAATGGCAAAGTAGTAAGTAAAATCATCCCCCAGCTCGCCCGAAACAATGGGTACACTGCCGCGGTACGGTTCTTTAAGCCCCAAATCCTTACTTACATCGATAAATCCTTCCGTTCCCACAGCGCCTGCAACGTCCAGCTTCCCAAGGCTGTTACTTGGCAAATGAACATGCGGATTGCTTACATAGCCCCGCACTTCCCCACGGGCATTAGACTCAGCGGTAATCTGTCCAATCGGACCGTTGCCTTTAACCATTACCGTTAGCTTCTCTTCTCCCTTAAGCATAGCGCCCATCATAGCTGCAGCGGTTGCTGTACGGCCCAGCGCAGCCGTGGCTGTCGGGTACGTGTCATGTCTGCGCCGCAGCTCATCAACAAGCTCTGTTGTCCGGACAGCAAATGCTCTCACTCTGCCATGGAGTGCAGTTCCCCGTACCAGCCGGTCCTTTTTATTATCCATTGGGTCATACCCTCCTGTCTCTGAGCCTGATTCAGGCTTCTTTATCTTTATTGGTTACGGTCATAAATAATACGCAGACCTTCAAGTGTAAGCATCGGGTTCACTTCATCTATGCAATCCGTCTCTCCGGCAATAAGTGTAGCCAGCCCTCCGGTCGCGATGACCTTCAGCACGGGTGCGTTCATCTCCTGCTTGATTCTCCGTACAATTCCCTCAACCTGCCCGGCATAGCCAAAAATAATTCCGGCCTGCATAGCATGTACGGTATTACGCCCAATTACCTTCTTGGGCTTCTCCAGCTCAATGCGCGGCAGCTTGGATGCCCGCTGGTACAAGGCCTCGGTCGAAATTCCAAGCCCCGGAACAATTGCCCCGCCCAGGTAGTTAGCACCGGCATCGATACAGTCGAATGTAGTCGCTGTCCCGAAGTCCACTACCACAAGCGGACATTTATATTGCTCAATAGCAGCTACCGCATTTACAATCCGGTCTGCCCCTACCTCGCGCGGGTTTTCATACCGCAGGTTAAGACCGGTCTTAATACCGGGACCAACAAGCAGCGGATCTTTGCCGATATATTTTACACACATCTCCACAATAACTTGAACGAGCGGAGGCACGACAGACGAGATAATTACGCCCTCCACGTCCTTGAACGAAATATTCGACATTTGGAACAGATTATGAATCAGTACGCCATATTCATCAACTGTAGACTGGCGGGCCGTACTGAGCCGGAAATGATGCAGCAGTTCACGCTTCCGGTATATGCCGAGTACGATGTTAGTATTGCCGATATCGACTGCAAGCATCATGAGAGCGTTCCCTCCTTCCGGGCGTTCAGATCCAGGCTGATATCCAGACTGTTAAAGGAATACGTCAGCCGGCCTACAGAAATCACATCCACACCAGATTCAGCAATAGCGCGTATGGTTTCAAGCGACACGTTTCCTGAAGCTTCTGTTTTGACATGCGGGGCTTTGGTTTTAATTCTCCGGACTGCTTCCTTCATCAGATCAGGCGCCATATTGTCCAGCATTATAATATCTGCACCGGCTGCAAGCGCCTCTTCCACCTGCTCAAGGCTCTCTGTCTCCACTTCAATGGTCATTGTATGCGGGATATTCGCCCGGGCCCGGCCGACTGCCTGAAGAATGCCGCCGGCTCCCTTGATATGGTTGTCCTTAATCATTACAGCATCATATAGACCGAACCGGTGATTCGCTCCACCCCCGACACGGACCGCGTACTTCTCCAGCATCCGGTGACCCGGCGTCGTCTTGCGTGTATCCACCAGCCTTGTCTTTAAACCGTTGAGCTCCTCTACAAAAGCGGCAGTCCGGGTAGCAACACCCGATAACCGCTGCATTAAGTTAAGCGCAAGCCGCTCACCGGTGAGAATGGCATGCGTACTTCCTTCCACCTGAGCAATTACCGTTCCTTTAGATACATTCTGGCCTTCCTGAACCAGAGTCGTGAATCTGAGTGACGGGTCGACCACCTCAAATACCAGCTCGGCTACAGGCAGACCGCAGATTACTCCAGCTTCCTTCACATGGATAATACCCTTGGATTCATGTCCTGCCGGTATCGTTGTCCGGGTTGTAATATCACCGGAGCCTACATCCTCCTGAAGCCAGCTCTTGATCAGCTGTACCAGCTCTTCATTATAACCGTTAAACATCATCGCTAAATTCCTCCACTATGCCCAGATCACGGATCTGGAGTAAATGTTTCTGCCAGTTTGCATCATCCCGCAGCGGATAATCCTCCCGGTAATGGGCTCCGCGGCTCTCCTGCCGTGCCAAAGCAGATTCTGTAATCAGCAGGCAGCAGGTGAGCATATTGGCGAACTCATATTCCTCACGTCTGGTGAGTGCAGCACTAAAAATCGGCAGCTGCCGCTTCAGCTCATCCAGCCCTTTATTAAGCATTCCCTCATTACGCCGAAGACCGGCATAACGTACCATCACCTTCTGCAGCTTCAGCCGGCGCTCCACAATAGCCTGGGTCGGCTGTTCTGTACGGCCCTCATTGCAGCCGGCAGAGAGGCTGGTCCAGTCGGCCGGAGCAAGCCCGCGGATGCGTTCTGTTATCCTCCGTCCGAAAACAATAGCTTCCGACAAAGAGTTGCTGGCCAGTCGGTTAGCTCCCTGTACTCCCGTTGATGAAACCTCTCCACAGGCAAACAGCCGGGCGATATTGCTTTCCCCGTTCAGATCGGTTTTAATGCCTCCCATCATATAATGCGCAGCAGGAGCCACCGGAATCCAGTCACTTGTAATATCCAGCCCGTAACCCATACAGGTCTCATAAATGGTCGGAAAACGGTGCTTCACCATATCGGCCGGTTCGTGGGTGATATCAAGGTATACAAAAGTTGATTTGGTCAGCTCCATCTCACTGACAATAGCCCGGGCCACAATATCCCGCGGTGCAAGCTCAAGCAGTTCATGATACCGCTCCATAAAGCGTTCTCCGTGAATGTTGCGCAGTACTGCCCCCTCGCCGCGCAGTGCCTCCGAGATCAGAAAGCGCGGTGCTCCGGGATAGCTCAGCGCTGTCGGATGGAACTGGATAAATTCCATATCGCGCACATGGGCTCCTGCCCGGTAAGCAATTGCAACCCCGTCACCGGTGGCTACTTCAGGGTTGGTGGTATAGCGGTATAATTGGCCTGCCCCTCCGGAGCAGAGCACGGTGGCGTCCGCCTGCAGGAACAGCCGCTCCCCGTTAGGCCGCAGCACCAGTGCACCTGCACATTCGCTGTTCTCCGTAATCAGATCGATGACAAAATGATCATCCCAGACCTCTATATTCTCTTCCTGCTTCACCTGCTCTATAAGTGCACGTACAATTTCGTATCCGGTAGCATCTCCGTTGGCATGTAAAATACGGCGGTGGCTATGCGCCCCTTCCTGGGTTAAAGCCAATACACCGTTCTCTTCATCAAATATGGTGCCCAGCCGGATTAGCTCGTGCACACCTGCAGGCCCTTCATGAACCAAGACATCGACTGCCGATGAGGAGTTAAGCCCGGCGCCAGCCAGCAGAGTATCCTGCCGGTGGTATGCCGGCGAATCTTCTTTGGAGAATACCGCAGCAATCCCGCCCTGTGCATACCGGGTATTGCTCTCCATCAGCGACTTCTTGGTAATCACGATAACCTTCCGGTCCTCAGCGGCCTTAATTGCAGTGAACAAGCCCGCTATACCTGATCCGATAACAATAACATCAGTTTTAACTGAAGGAAGCCCGTGAACATCGAAATCTACTAAATATTGTGGAATCATGACCGCTTTTCACCTGTTTCAACGAAAGAGTAGCGCATGCTACCGGACTTGTAGCATGCGCTCTAAGGAGGTTCTGGCTTTGTCGGCGACAGCAGGCGGTACGTAAATCTGCGGCTTCATCGTCTCCAGGCATTTCACCAGTTTTTTTAGATTATTTACTTTCATATTAGGGCAGACAAGGAATTTTGTCGCAAAGTGGAATTCCTTATCCGGACTGTCCAAACGCAGCTGGTAGCCAGTTCCGTCCTCTGTTCCAACGATAAACTGCCGGCGGTCCGATTTCCGGCAATAATCGATAATTGAGGTGGTGCTGCCTACATAGTCACCCATTGCAACAACTTCAGGACGGCACTCCGGATGAACTACAAATTCAGCCTCCGGATATTTGGCCTTCATTTCAATAACATCTTTAACCGTAAGCATATCATGGGTGTTACAGTAGCCTTCCCAGATAATCAGCTTCTTGCCGGTTTTCTCCTGAACGTAATGCCCCAGATTTTTGTCCGGTACCCAGATAATCTCTTCCGCATCCAGTGACTCAATGACTCTGACCGCATTAGCAGAGGTACAGCAAATATCTGTCTCTGCCTTGATCTCAGCTGACGAGTTAATATAGGTTACGACTTTAGCGTTCGGATGCTGAGCCTTCAGCCTGCGGAGTCCATCTACATTAACCATATCAGCCATAGGACAGCCGGCGCGTTCGTCAGGAATAATGACCGTTTTGTTCGGAGCAAGAATTTTAGCGCTTTCTCCCATGAAGTGAACGCCGCAGAATACGATGACTTCTGCATCTGTCTGCGCTGCCTTTTGGGCCAGTAAAAAAGAATCCCCACGGAAATCTGCCACTTCCTGTATTTCATCACGCTGATAATAATGAGCTAAAATAATGGCATTGCGTTCCTTCTTAAGCTGTTCGAGGCGCCCACGAAGTTCACGATTCTGTTCCTGCTTGCGCTCAAGCGCCAAAGCTTCCACGGTTAATTCTCCCCCTTAATTCTAATGGCTTCTATGCCTGCTTTATGAATTCACAATAATTTAATAGTTAATCACTAATGTACACAACGTAATCCCCACTGTCAATGTAACGGTCCTGATTCAGTATGCCCGCGGGATAATAAAAAGTCAGAATGACAATTAATGAGGAAGCTAGCCCCCAGCCTATTGCTCCATAAAAAAAACCGGAGAACCAATTGGTTCTCCGGTGGCCGATCTTTCAGGCTTACTTTACATTAGGTTAGACGAGGTTGCCGCCTCCGTCTTTATTGTTGCCGTCCGGATCATTTCCGTCTCCGGAGTCCGGCTTGTTCGGAATGTCTTTAGTCAAATCAGGCAAAGTGGAAGGTGTTTCATCGGTCTTGCCCTGAATGCGGACACGAACATCGCCGATGGAATCAATAACAGGTTCTCCTGCCTCATGAGTTACACCTGAATCCTCTGATGGTTCTCCGTCTTCAGTAAGGAAGCCCTGCTCAATCAGTTCTCTGATCTGATCAAGTTCCAGTGTTTCTTTCTCAAGAAGAGTGTTCGCAATCAGATGCATTTCCTTGGAATGCTTAGTCAGAAGCTCACGGCAGCGCTCATAGCAGCTGCGGATAAAGTTCTGCATTTCCTGATCGATTTCATAAGCGATGGAATCACTGTAGTTCTGCTCGTGCCCGATATCGCGGCCCAGGAATACCTGACCCTGCGATGTGCCGAACTGCATTGGTCCCAGCTTATCACTCATACCGTACTGCATAATCATGCTGCGCACGATGCTTGTTGCCTGCTGGAAGTCACTGTATGCACCCGTTCCGATTTCACCGATGAACATCTCTTCGGCAACACGTCCGCCGAGGAGTCCGGTTACCTTATCAAGCAGCTCCTGCTTGGTAACCAGCATCCGGTCTTCCTTCGGAAGCATAATGACATATCCGCCTGCGCGTCCGCGCGGGATAATAGTAACCTTGTGAACCATATCCGCATGCTCCAGGAAGTAACCGGCAATCGTGTGGCCTGCTTCGTGGTAAGCAACGATCCGTTTCTCGCGGTCGCTGATAATACGGCTGCGTTTCTCGGTACCGACGATTACACGGTCGATCGCTTCATCTACTTCGCGCATTCCGATATCCTTGCGGTTACGGCGGGCGGCGAGCAGGGCTGCTTCATTAAGCAGGTTCTCCAGGTCCGCACCGGTAAATCCGGTAGTGCGCTTCGCGATAACATCCAGCCTAACGTCCTTGGTCAGCGGTTTGTTGCGGGAGTGAACCTTCAGTACAGCTTCACGGCCCTTCACGTCAGGGCGGTCAACCGTAATCTGACGGTCAAAACGTCCCGGACGCAGCAACGCCGGATCCAGTATGTCTGCGCGGTTAGTTGCCGCGACGATGATAATGCCCTCGTTGCCGCCAAAGCCGTCCATTTCAACGAGCAATTGGTTGAGCGTCTGTTCACGTTCATCATGTCCGCCGCCGAGTCCGGCGCCGCGTTGACGGCCCACTGCATCAATTTCATCAATGAAGATGATACATGGAGCATTCTTCTTGGCGTTCTCGAACAGGTCACGTACACGGGAAGCACCGACACCGACAAACATTTCTACAAAGTCAGAACCGGAAATACTGAAGAATGGAACGCCTGCTTCACCGGCTACTGCACGGGCCAGGAGCGTTTTACCTGTACCCGGAGGGCCGACGAGCAGTACCCCTTTAGGGATACGGGCACCCACTGCAGCGAACTTACGCGGGTCCTTAAGGAATTCAACAACTTCGACAAGCTCCTGCTTCTCTTCATCCGCACCGGCAACATCTTCGAAGCTGATCTTCTTCTTTTCTTCATTGTACAGGCGGGCTTTGCTCTTACCAAAGTTCATCACTTTGCCGCCGCCTCCCTGTGCATTGTTGAACAGGAAGAAGAACAGGATGAACATAATAACCAGCGGGATAATGGAAGAAAGGAATGTCAGCCAGATGCTGTCGCCTTCCATTTTCTTCTGGGT
>RCUO01001008.1_pt1 | contig 11503 bp, 10 predicted proteins | sample 2166161 | NCBI WGS metagenome assembly RCUO01 (sample SAMN09932617, study PRJNA488358) | compost metagenome | feature: garden; material: soil; isolation source: compost soil in cyclohexanecarbonitrile-enriched culture | place: Germany: Experimental Botanical Garden Goettingen | collected 2016-01-27 | reverse complement strand
GTGTCATTATCACTACCTATAATAGAAAAGCATTCCTATACCAAGCGATCCAAAGTATCTTAATGCAGGACTATCCCAATAAAGAGATTACAGTGATTGATGATTGTTCTACAGATGGCACGGAAGAGTTAATGCAGCAACACTTTGGGGCGGAGCCACGGGTCATTTACATGCGCAATGCTACCAATAGCGGACCTGGAAATAATCGCCGAAAAGCTTTCGCTGCACATGGTGATGGGGAATATGTTCTTTTTCTCGATGATGATGATTATCTGATCGACATGAATTATTTCAGTAAAGCAGTCCGCTTCCATCTCCTTCATCCCGAAATTTCATTTGTAGCTGCGAATGTGTTCCTGGAGTATTCCAAAGCCAAACAACTAAAAATCTCCAATCTGCAGCTTAGCAGCATTATTAAGAAACGCGATTATTTCATGAATTTCGAGAAAAAAGGATATCCAAAACCCGCCTCTACTTTAACTACTGTCTTTAAACGAGAGGCCTTAATGGCTATGGATATCCTAGATATGAATATGGTCAACGATGCTTCCATCTATTTGCGTTCCCTGCTGGTAGGTGATGCGGGCTTCATTGATGTGATTGCCGGCGTGTACAGAATACACGGGAACAATATCACCTTTAATCTGAGCCAAGGATTCTTAATTGAGAATCTGGAAGAAAAGAAACTCATTAAGAATATGGCCGTGCAGAAATATGGATATAACGCACAGGAAATGACGGAATGGTTCAACCATAATGCTTACGATACGATCTCATACTATTTATTAAATTCTGCAAAAGATGCTACAGACTTTAAATTCATGTACCATTGGGCGCTTAACCATTGCCCGCTGATCTACAATCAATTAAAAAATGAGTTTCGCATGAAGCTTATTAAAAAACAATTATTACGAATCTCCTTACTCCGTACGCTACTCGGCAGATGATTCGTTCATTAGCTTATCGAGCAGCAGAAAAAACTCTTTAAGTTTTTCTTTTGGGATGTCGGCATACTTGTCTCCAATGCTGATCTCACAATAAGAAGTATGCTCCCCGGTAGCTCTTATTCCCGCGCTTAAACCGATTCCTGTCGCCTCATACACCGCTGACAGAATCGGTTCAATTTGTTCCTTAGACATTTGAAAATGCATGTGAAACATATTGGAGACAGGTTGAGCGGGCAGAGTGGTTACGTCGTGACATTGATTAACCCAAGCAGCAAGCTCCTTCGCGCCTTCATAATACTGCTGCATCCTGCCCTCTCTTTGCCGGAAATAATAATCAGAAGAAATGATGTACGGATATAAGCTGATTAAGTCTCCACCATGCCGCCGTTTCCATATCTTTGATTGCTTCGTAAAGTCTTCGCTGCCTGCAAGAATTGCCCCGGCGATTCCTCCAATTCCTTTATAAAAGGATATATACACACTATCAAAGAGTGCAGAGATTTCAGCTGCTGACTTCCCGTAATACGGGAGGATCTCAAATAATCTTGCCCCATCCAAATGCAATTTAATGCCGCGTGCACGGCAATGAGCAGAAATAACTTCAAGCTCCGTGTACTCTGGCAGCTGACCACCAATCTCGCGCTGGGGTAATTCCAGCAATAGACAAGCGATTTCCTCCTTTAGATTCGCCACATCCTCCAAAGTGATTAATCGGTCCTTATCCGCAAGCAAGACAGGCTCGATATGATGTAATTCCTTCATGCCATCCTGCTCATGGATCTCCAAGTGGCATAAGGGATGATAGGCTACTTTTTTCACCTCTTTTTCATCGCACCAGATTCTTAAAGCGATTTGCTGCGCCATCGTTCCGCTCGGAAAGAAAACTGCGGTTTCTTTGCCCAGGATATTCGCCATTTTCGTCTGGAAATCTTCAATCACTTCGCCCGTTCCATAGATATCAGATGCCGTACTGTTCTCTACGGCTGCCAAGGCTTCCTTCAACACTTGTACATCTCTATTCCCATTCCCTGCGATTCGATAGGCCGTTTCATTAAAAGCCTCTTGTACTGATTTTTTTCCGTTCATTCGTTGAATAACCCCTTCCGGATTTGCCTTGTCCCTAATATAGACGAATTTCCAAAAATCCCATCTTAATTTTACCCGATCTAAGGTGAAAAAACATGAGCGCTGTGCTACAATATTGGAATTGCAACGGCAATCTTAGGGAGGGTTATTGAATCACATGCTCATTATTGGTATCGCCGGCGGCACCGGCTCGGGAAAAACAACCGTAGCCCGCTCCGTCATTGACCGTCTTGGAACGGGAAAGGTAACTTTCATATCTCAAGATAACTACTATAAGGATCACTCACATCTCAGCTTTGCTGAACGTGAATCCATTAATTACGATCATCCTTTCGCTTTCGATAACGAGCTGCTCATTGAGCATCTTAAATCTCTACGCGAAGAACAGACCGCATTCGCTCCAGTGTATGACTTTACAGTCCATGCCCGCTCCACTACAGAGACGGTAGAACTGAAGCCAAACAATATTGTAATCATTGAAGGACTCCACGTCCTTTCTGACGAGAATCTCCGTGAAATGCTCGACATCAAGGTATTCGTGGATGCCGATCCTGATGTGCGTATTCTCCGCCGGGTCCTTAGAGATATTGAAGAACGTGGACGGAGCATCCAGTCGATCCATCATCAATATTTGAGTACAGTTAAACCTATGCATGAAGCGTTTATCGAACCATCCAAAAAATACGCTGACCTGATCATCCCTGAAGGTGGCCATAATGAGGTTGGTATTCAGTTGTTGTCCATCCTAACGGAGAAGCATCTATATAACGATTGGACGTCTTAAAGTCTTAATTAAGCGCTTCTAGCTAGCTGCAGAGAATCTCTCTGCGGCTTTTTTGATATGCGTTGATCCATCCATGGTTCAGAATAATCCCACCTCATTATGGTAATAGCTATATTTACAGCACCAGCGGAAGAGGGATAACAACTATGGGATTTCTGAACAGAACAATAACAAAAGTTTTTAAGAACCCTTCATTAGAGCACCCCAACCCCACTAAAGAATTACCTAAGGAACCTATTAAAGAAAAACTTCAAGATAATATTCAATATATAAAAACAACACTCGGCAATAGTACAGATCTTGTGATTAGAGAATTCTTTATTGGTTCCAAACACCAGATTAAAGCAGCTATTTTCTATACAGATGGATTGGCGGATAGTAAAGCTATTCAGGATTTCATTCTGGAATCACTAATCTTAGAACTTCCAGATCCAAGTCTTGATACACAAACAGCCAACTATCAATTATTAAAAGATCACATGCTCACTGTAGGGGATATTAAAGATGCGACGGAGTTCAATTCTTTATTCACCTCTCTATTATCCGGAGATGTGATCCTCTTACTCAATGGATATACCAAAGGGTTCACCATAGGCATGCGTGACTGGAAAGACCGTGGCGTAACGGAAAGTGCCACTGAAACGGTGATTCGTGGACCAAAGGAAGCCTTCACAGAAAGCTTACGCACGAATACCGCATTAATCCGGCGGAAAATAAAAGACCCCAATCTTTGGTTAGAAACACAGCAAATTGGACGTGTAACACAGACAGACGTAGCCCTCATGTACATCAATGGCATTGTTAGTGATGAGATTCTGCAAGAAGTACACTCACGTTTAGATCGGATCGACATTGACGGTATCCTGGAAAGTGGCTATATCGAAGAATTAATCGAGGATGAAACCTATACCCCATTTCCAACCATCCATCATACGGAACGTCCTGACGTTATAGCTGCTGCTCTTATGGAAGGAAAAGTAGCCATATTAGTAGATGGGACTCCTATAGTAATGACGGTGCCTACCTTATTCGTTTCCTTCATGCAGACAGCGGAAGATTATTATCAACGTGCCGATGTCAGCACCTTAGTACGGATGCTTAGATACTTCAGTATTTTCATTTCACTACTAGCCCCATCTTTGTATGTAGCTATTACTACCTTTCATCAGGAGATGCTGCCCACAACCCTGCTGATCAGTCTAGCTGCACAACGGGAGGGCGTACCGCTTCCAGCATTTATTGAAGCACTCTTAATGGAGCTTGCCTTCGAGATTATAAGGGAAGCGAGTGTACGAATGCCTCAAACCATAGCCCAATCTGTATCCATTGTAGGCACCCTGGTGATTGGGACTGCGGCAGTTGATGCCGGCATTGTTTCTGCTGCCATGCTTATTGTCGTCGCTATTACTGCTATCTCCAGCTTTGTGCTGCCATCCTTCGATCTTGCCCTGACCATCAGAATGCTCCGTTTCCCGATGATGTTCCTTGCTGCATCTTTTGGTTTGTTCGGAATCATCATCGGGGTTATTGCGATAGTTCTTCACATGTGCAGCTTACGTTCCTTTGGCGTTCCTTATTTGAGCCCGTTTGCTCCCTATAATCTCGCCGATCAAAAGGACACCTTTTTCCGAATGCCGCATTGGGCTATGTTTACCCGCCCTAAGCTAATCAATAAAAAAAATATCGTTCGGGAAAAGAGCACACCACCGGAAAAACCGGGAGATCTCACAGAGGAATAGCCCCTGAAACCTTGACCTATGAAGTGATAAATTGGAGTGAACAAAGCCATGCTCGAAAAAGGTAAAATAAGTACTCGCCAGCTTACCATACTGGTTATGTTCCTTACGATCGGGGACTCCATTCTCGTAATCCCCCCTTCCACTACACACTACGCCAGACAAAATGCCTGGATTTCCGCATTAATTGGCATGATCGTAGGTTTACTAGCCATCTATATGTACAGCAAGTTCGCAAAGTTGTACCCCAAACTAACGCTTATTGAAGTGATTCAAAAGGCTTTTGGAAAATGGATTGGGACTATTCTATCGCTTTTGACCTTAATGTATTTTCTTATCGTCACCGTTGGAAGCATGCGAGAACTCAGTGAGTTCGTTACATCCGAAATATTACCGAGAACCCCTATTCCGGCTGTTTTAATCTTATTCATGGTGATCGTGATTATGGCTACACGACTAGGTATTGAAGTCATAGGACGAGCTGGAGAGATCTTTACACCTATGATTATTATCCTATTTCTGATTCTGACGGTCGCAATTATTCCTCAGATGGAGATTGTCAGATTACTGCCCATATTGGAGGATGGCATAAAACCAGTGGTGAGAGGGTCTATTTCCATTACGGCTTACACCTTTTTAGAACCGGTTGTTTTTCTAATGTTTCTCCCTTATGTAAACCAACAACAAAAGATAACCAAAGGCTTATTACAGGGCTGTTTCTTAGGCGGTATTATTATCTTCCTGACCATCACTGTTTCCATATTAGTACTAGGTCCCGATCTGACAACCAGAGATATCTATCCCAGTTATAACATAGCACGGCGGATCTCCGTTGGCGGATTCTTCGAACGGGTAGAAGCCATGATAGCTCTACTTTGGATGTTAACCTTGTTTATAGAAGTTACCTTATACTTTTATGCTTTCGTTCTGGGGTTGTCTCAATTATTCAAACTAAAAGAGTACCGGGTGCTAACTCTACCCACAGGATTGATTTTGGTTACACTAGCACCTCTTATTGCGCCAAATTACACCTATTACAACAAAGTATTCGATAATTATTGGGTGTACTATGTTATAACCTTCGGGTTATTTCTACCCTTGGTGTTGTTAGGTGTGGGGATGTTTCGAAGGGCACTGAGCAAAGGCTTAAAATCTAGAAGCTAAAGATGGGCTGGGAGTCATGAATACCGAAAGATCTAACGGAGGATTAAACCATGAAACGAAGATCGCTTCTGATTTGTGTTCTTATTCTCATGCAAATATTTGTAACAGGTTGCTGGAGCCGCCGAGAATTAAATGATCTTGCGATTGCTGTAGGAATAGGTATCGATAAAATTGGAGATCAATATCAAGTTTCTGCACAAGTGGTCTTACCCAGTCAAATCGCTGGCTCAAAGGGAGGCTCTCCTCAGGCACCAGTCAACCTTTACAAAGCGACGGGGCATACCGTATATGAAGCCCTTAGGAAAATCACAACCGTTAGTCCACGTAAAATTTATATCTCTCATTTACGAATCCTAGTCCTTGGCGAGGATTTGGCTAAAGAGGGAATTAGTGATGTTCTTGATTTCATGTCAAGAGATACCGATACGCGAAATGATTATTTTATAGTGGTAGCAAAGGATGCAAAGGCAGAAGATGCGTTGAAAATATTAACCAGTCTTGAAAAGATTCCTGCCGTGCGATTGTTTTTCAGTCTGGAAAGCTCGGAGAAAAATTGGGCACCTACATCTACTGTGACATTAGGAACACTAATTACAGAACTTGTGAGTAGGGGTAAGAATCCAGTCTTAACAGGTGTTGTCATCGAGGGTAGTGTAGATGTAGGAGAAACTCCGAATAATGTTGAAACGGTAGACTCTCCAACAGAATTGAAATACTCCGGATTGGCCGTATTCAAGGAGGACAAATTGATTGGTTGGCTAAATCCTGAGGAATCAAAAGTGTATAACTATTTAACCAATAAAGTTGAGAGCACTGTTTTCTATATCCAATGTCCCGAAGGTAAAAAGGTTTCGCTTGATGTATTTGAAGCCCGTTCCAAAATGAAAGGCAGCATCCATAGTGACAAACCAGAAGTCAGTATTGAGCAACATATAGAATCAGATATAGGAGAGGTTCAGTGTAGAAATCTAGAACTGACAGACACAAAAACTATCACCGAATTAGAACAAATCGCCAATAAAAAAGTCCAAAATTTATTTAAAACTACTATTAAAAAGGTACAGAATGAATACAAAAGCGATATTTTTGGATTCGGCGAAATCATCCATCGTTCTAACCCGCAGGCGTGGAAGAAACTGCGAAACAATTGGGATGAGACCTTTGTTAACCTTCCAATAAGCGTAAAGATGGATATTAAGATTCGCCTGTTAGGGAAAGTGACTAACTCTTTCCTAGAAGAGACGAAGTGATGAATTGGAGTGAACAAAACCATGTATAACATCGCAAGGCGCATATCTGTAGGTGGAATCTTTGAGTATCGAGTGTTAACCTATTACTACACTTGGTTTTGTTAAGCGCAGTAATGTTCAGAAGAGCACTGAGCAAAGACTTAATATCTCGAAACTAGATGGTTTGGGAGGTTGTGAATATTGGGTATAGTAGTGATTCTCATAGTTGTAGCCATTATAGCAGCCATTGAAGTTCCCCTGATGTGGAGGAAAAAATTAATCAAGGAGATGTGGATTTTCTCATTTCTTCTGTTGCTGGGAACTTTCTTCAGTCTTATTAATGCGTTACATATTTCGTTCTCTAACCCACTGGGATGGATGATATTTATCTATAAACCCGTCTCGGATATGGTAAATGCCTGGTTATCCTAAAATGGGACTGAACCATTCCCTTGAGATGGCTTAGTCCCCATGATTAAACGACGTTGCCAAATCAGCAAGCGCCCTAAAGTTTGTTGCTAGCCGTTCACGCGCCAGCCAGTAATAAACTTCCTGGCCTCTCTTTTTATGGTCAACAATGCGGGCATCCCGTAGGATTTTGAGATGATGTGAAATCGCTGGCCTGCTTATTTCGAATTCCCCTGCAATTTCCCAAACATTCAGCCGACCTTTATTCCCTAATAACGTAACAATCCGAATCCGAGTAGGATCACCAAATGCGGTGAGAAACCGTGTGATGCTGTTGATATCGTTAGGTTTAATCTCTTGCGGTTCTATCTCCCCACCCCGATTCGTAAATAAACTTAAACATACTCACTTGTTGAAACTACAATAAAGACCTCGTAGATTCTCTAACTATTAATTCTGCCGGGAAAATCTGATGCGCATGATTAACCTTCTTATTGATGAGATCAAAAAGAATCTTAATCGTCGCTTCCGCAATCTCTACTACCGGCTGTTTGATGGTAGTAATAGAAGGATTATAATAGAAGGAAATATCCAATCCGTCATAACCAGCAACCGAGTAATCTTCCGGGACTCGCTTGCCCGCTTCAAATATCGCCTTACAGGCGCCGATAGCCATACTATCTGATAAGGTGAAAATAGCGGTGAACTCTTCTCCTAACTCTAGCAATTCTTTTGTAACCGCATACCCATTTTCCATACTGTAACTGTCGATATCTTCTTTCATCCGCCGCACTAGCCGTTCATTATAAGCGATTCCATGATCAGCTAAAGCCTTTTTATAACCTTCATATCTTAACTTACCGATACTTACATCTTCTTCTGGTGCAGTAATGACCGCGATTTTCTCATGCCCTAGATTACATAGATAGTCGACAATTTTATAACTCTCATTAAAGTCATCTACAGATACAGAGGAATAGTCGCTCAAATCAAACTCTTCCGTCATCCCAATCGTACTAAGGACAAATGGAACCGTTAATTGCTGTAATTTCTCTTGAGAGTGTGAGAATAACCCCCCTAAGAAGACAATTCCCTTCAACCGTTTTTCTTTCTCCAGCTCAATCGCCACTTCGATCTCATCTTGATTCTCATCAACTCGTTGTAGGATGAAGGAGTATTTCTTGCGTTGAATCTCTTTTTCGAACACTTTGATCATCGGGCTAAAAAATGGATTGGATATCCCTTTAATCAATACTGCAATCGTTTTCGAATCAGAACGTTTTAAATTTCTTGCACTGTTGTTCGGGACATAATGATTTTCTTTGATAACCCTCATAACCATCGCTTTTGTTTCTTCATTAATATCCGGATGATTGTTAATAGCCCTTGATACAGTAGTCACGCCAACACCGCATAATTTGGCGATGTCTATAATAGTCAGTCTCTCCATTTCTATCTATCCTTTACTTGTTAGTATCTATCAAACTCCTTAATCCTTATTCAACTTCATAGTCAAAATAAGAAAGCAGGGGATTCCTGATGGTCACCCATCAAGAAAAACACCCTACTCGCTTCTTACATGAATATTAATTTATTTAACGAGGTAGATCAAGCTTAACCCTTAACCGCACCTGCAACGACACCTTCGATGATGTACTTTTGACAAGTCAGGTAGAAAATGATGATTGGCACAATAGCTAAGACCAGCATCGCCATCATAGCTCCCATGTCAATCGATCCGTATCCACCTTTTAGGTACTGGATCGCAATAGGAATCGTTTTATATTCTGTACCAATCAGCAGGTCTGGCAATAGGAAGTCGTTCCATACCCACATTACATTAAGGATAGCTACAGTTACAGCAATAGGTTTCAGGATGGGCAATACCACTTTAAAGAAGGCCTGAGGTGGATTACAGCCATCAATCATTACCGCTTCTTCAACCTCAAGCGGGATAGACTTCACAAATCCGCTAAACATAAACACAGACAGCCCTGATCCAAACCCTAAATAGATTAAGATAATCCCAATCGGATTGTCGAGATGCAGCACGTTTGCAGTCTTAGTCATTGTGAACATAACCATTTGGAAAGGCACGATCATCGAGAATACAAACGCATAATACATCATACCTGTGAATTTGGACTTCACCCGGGTAATGTACCATGCAGTCATGGAAGTAAATAACACGATCACAGCCACCGAGCATACCGTGATAAACAAGGACATTCCGAAGGCACTGAAAAAATCAATCTTTGCTACACCACTAGTATAGTTCTTTAAACCAACAAATGTAGTCTCATTAGGGAATAAGAACGGCGTATCACTAATGTAGAACTTACCCTTGAAGGAGTTCATCAGAACAATAAAAATAGGAGATAAGAACGCAATGGCCAAGACCAACAAAATGGTGAATATGGAGTAATCTTTTGCTCTAGTCTTTTGCATTAGTTCTCAACCTCCTTTCTTCTAGTAATGACAAGTTGTATTAAGGCGATTAAGGCTACTAAAGCAAAGAATACGACGGCTTTCGCTTGACCGACACCTTCCCATCCTGATTTTCCGTAGAATGTATTGTAGATGTCCAGTGCTAACATGGAGGTCTGCTTAGACGGAGCACCAGCGGTTAATGCTAAGTTCTGGTCAAACAATTTAAATGAATTGGATAAGGTTAAGAATAAACAAATAGTAATGGACGGCATTACGAGTGGAATAGTCACATTACGCAAAATCTTAGAACGTGAAGCTCCATCAATTCTTGCGGCTTCTACTATATCTTTAGGAACATTCTGAATACCTGCAACATAGATAATCATCATGTACCCTATCAATTGCCAATTCATAAGAACGATTAGTCCCCAAAATCCGTACGTTGCATCAGAGGTCAAAGTGACACCAAATTTGTACAAAATCCCATTAAAAATCAACTGCCAGATGTATCCTAATACGATACCGCCTATCAAGTTAGGCATAAAGAAGATCGTTCTAAATACGTTGGTACCTTTTAGCTTTCTAGTTAACAACATCGCCAAGATGAAGGCGAACACATTAATAGTAAGAACAGATAAAACTGTGAATTTAACGGTAAAACCTAATGCATTTAGAAACTCTTGATTCGAAAAAGCTTTAGCGTAATTGCCAAACCCTATCCATGTTGCATCATTGACTGTAGTAAACTCTGTAAAAGACAAATATATACCCAAAAGAAAAGGGATCACAAATGCAATTCCAAAGGCTATTATGGTCGGTAATGCAAAAAGAGCAAAATATTTTTTTATCGATTTTTCCATGGAGTCTTCTCCTATCTCAGTATGGAAAATGATGAAACGTAGCAAGATCCACTCAAATTGTTGCTTAGTGCCACTGAATCCCGAGGGAGCCCAGTGGCACTAAGCTTTTATCTGTATGACAACTGAGAGTTATTCAAGCATCTTTCCATGCATTTATTATTTTGCTTTTTCAGCCTTCCAAGTGTCCTTGAAGATGGTTACAACTTCATCCCAAGTTTTGTTTCCTTGAGCGTATTGCAAGAGCGCATCACCAAAGACGTTTTTGAATTCTTCACTTGGGAATGCTGCGAATGTCCAAGCTACAGAAGTAAGATCTTTTTCCATCCAAGCAGATACTTCTTTAGCAAGTGGATCTGCTGGTTTTTCGCTGTCTTCAAAGGTATTGAATGGAGCGATGAAACCTAGATCGTTAGTTACATAAGCTTTACCTTTTTCACTGGAGAACAACCATTCCAAGAAAGCGATAGAAGCTTGTTGGTTCTCAGCAGATACTTTGCTGTTGATTGCGAAATAGTTTTCTGTACCTACAGCCAGACCTTGTTTTTCTTCGCCTTCCATACCGGTGTAAACAGGCAAGAATTTGATTTCTTCAGCTTTAACTACGTTACCGTCAACATCGTTGATTTGTGACCAAGCCCAGTTACCGTTTTGAACCATTGCTGCGTTACCTAGTGCAAATTCAGCCATGGAGTCAGCTACGGATTTACTACCCAGCAAGGATTCTTTAGTTACAGAGTTCTTGATGTACAGATCGAAAATATTTTTAAATTTATCGTTGTATTTGAATTCAACTTCTTTAGAAGCTAGACCCGCAAGAACGGTGTTGTCAGACTCAGTATTGTCTTTGAATTCATATTAC
>RCUO01001007.1_pt1 | contig 11507 bp, 9 predicted proteins | sample 2166161 | NCBI WGS metagenome assembly RCUO01 (sample SAMN09932617, study PRJNA488358) | compost metagenome | feature: garden; material: soil; isolation source: compost soil in cyclohexanecarbonitrile-enriched culture | place: Germany: Experimental Botanical Garden Goettingen | collected 2016-01-27 | reverse complement strand
TCACCATTAGATGCAAATGGATATACAAAAAGTCTCTTTCGCTTATATAGGCGGAAGAGTCTTTTTAATTATGAATTATTGCTGTTTCATTTGTGGTATGAATGTGCCATCGGAAGATAAATTGTAACGGCCGTGCCTACTCCCTCTTCACTAGCTATTGCCACATATCCTCTGTGGGCAGTCACGATTTTTTTGACAATCATGAAGCCAAGTCCATTCCCATCACCTCTGGTCGTGTGAAAGGGCTCCCCTAATTTCTCCAGAACTTCCTTGTTCATACCCTCTCCATTATCGGTAAAGGTAATCACCTGGAATTCATCCTTCACATCAAGAGTTACTGTAATGCTCCCGCCAAAAGGCAAAGCTTCCATTGAATTTCTTAGGATATTCAGGAAAATCTGCTTAATCTGATTGCGGTCACATTCGATCTCAGCATCATAATGGATCTTTGTATTCAACGCTATATTATTCATCTCCACCTGAATCGCGAAGATATTCAATACTTCCAGAAGGATCGTACTACATTGTTCAGTCATATAATGCGCAGCCTGCGGCTTACCCAGAATAAGAAACTCGCTCACAATGAGATTCATTCTTTCCACTTCTGACATAATGAGATCATAATGCAGCAGACGTGAATCTTTATTAGCCAGTTGAAGCATCCCTTTCACCGTAGTCAGGGGATTGCGGATCTCATGTGCAATGCTCATGGCCAGTTGTCCTGCGACCACTAGCTTTTCTGTATTGCGCAGCACTTCTTCCGTTCTTTTCATCTCCGTGATGTTGCGCAAACTTCCAATCACACGCGCTAAGTAACCATTCGCATCGTAAACGGGTAGTACATCTAACATATAATGCTCGAACAACCCGTTTTTCTCCTGAATCACTTCTAACCCGGCACATGCGACATGATGTATGATGACATGTTGAAAGTATGCGCCCACATTCCTAATTTCAAAGACACTAGTTCCAACAACAGACTCTTGATGCTCACCACCCAAATGAAGCATGGCTAAACCGTTCTCATTTATATTCACGACTGTTCCGAATTGATCTGTTATGATTACCCCTAAGTAATTGGTCTCTAGCAAAATCCGATTTAATAATTGCAGCTGAGAATTTCCTCTCCGCAACAAAATCTCACGTTCAATCGAGTCAGCCATCGTACAGAGCAGAGGCAGCAAATGGGGATGGGCTACATCTATATCTGCCATAAATGAAATTGTACCTAAGATTTCCTGCCCATTTTCTTTATAAAATGGAGCCGTACAGCATACTAAATGATGCAAAATATGATGGAAATGGTCTCGTCCTGTCAGCTGGAATGGCCTCTGATATTCAAGGGCTAAAGCGATTGAATTGGTACCCACCTCTTTGTTCATCTGCACGCCTTCTTTGATGCCTACCTGTCCTACGAGATCAATAATCGTCGCATCTCCCTGGAACGCCAATAGATAACCTGCATCATCCGAAATCGTAATTAGGATCGGGTTCCCCTTTACTGAGGACAGAAATTTTTTGACAAAAAATTCGATAACCTCAATCACTTCACTATATACGCTAAGCTGCGCTCCCAATTCATCAGCAGAATATCCCTTTGCAAAGACAGGCGGTTGCTCAGGATCAATTCCTTGGTCTATACAATGCTGATTGGAAGCCTTAATAATGGTCTCATCCGTCAGTATCCCTGTTGTCTCATCCAAAGCCCTTACCCCATTCTGTATGAATCTTCAATTTTGCATTGCATAATTATGTATTCTACCTCTCTCCCTCTAATCCTTTTCAATCCTTAAAAATCAAATAATCCCAATGTTAAAAAATAACTTTCTGCACAAAAAAACTCCACCCCTATAAAAGAGCGAAGTTTTGGAGGATTATTATTTTCTATTTTTCTGTTAATGCTTAGTGTCATCCAAAAAAGGTTTATTCACATAATAATACATTACCCCCATCAGTACGCCACCGCCAATTAAATTGCCGATCGTAACGGGGACAAGGTTATGGAACACTCCATACCACGATACCGTTCCGGGATGATCAAGTACAAGCGCAATCGCAAAGGTACACATATTGGCAATACTATGTTCATAGCCGGAGATGAAAAAACAGAATACGAATAAGACCATGGCGAACATTTTGGCCCCATCGCCTTTCATATTCATCGGTATAAAAAAAGCCATACAAACGAGCCAGTTACAAAGAATGGCCCGAAAGAAAAGCTGACCTGCCGGGGCTTCCATCTTATGCTCCACTACATATAACAAAAATCCGTTTACATCTGAGCTATAGAACAGTCCTGTCAAAAAAATCAGCAAGGCAAAAACGGCAGCTCCAAGAATATTACCGATATAACTCATGATCCACATGCGGACAACCTCAGACCATTTCATTTTCCGTCTTAGTGCCGTGTATGTGTAATAAAAAGTATCTCCGGTGAATAAATCCCCACCACCAAAAGAAATTAGAATAATAGCCGCTCCGAAAGTTATCGCAGCCATTGGATATGCAAAGGGGGATTGCTCCATAAAGAAATAGTTGCCTGTCTTAAAGGCTACAATTACACCGAATCCGATAAACATACTGGCCAGCATGGCTCTGGCAATATAGCGCATTACGCTTTGCCGGAATATCTTCTGTTTCTTAAGTGCTAAATGTTCAACCTGAAGCAGCGCCTCGTTCTCCATGTGACCTCCTTAGGGATTTTGGTATTTCCAGCTGATTATGGGCTAATCGTACAGCCTTGCGTTATTATACCCAATAACCCGCTGGAAATTACTTGAACCAATTCACGCCAAAAAATCCCTGAATACTTACGGGGAAGCGAAGCTACCTCTTGCTAATTGTCTTCATTCATTTTAGCAATGGCTTCTGCTTTTTCACTGCTGGCGACGATGATAAGCACGAGTATCAAACAGCCTAAAACCATAGCCTATCCCCACTTCCTCCACATGTAGTCTTGTGACAACTTATGTATGTGGATAGGGCTTTATGTTTGGCTACAGCAAACTTCGTTTGATTAGATCGCGTTTACGCCTATACAGCAGGTGAAGCAAACTACCCCATAACCAAAAAAAAACAGAGCAGCGAGCCCCCAGAAACGAAGGCTCACTGCTCTGCTATATTTTTACGGTCTTTTTTTAACTAATTAGTTCAAGAAACTGCTCAGTTGGCTCTCTGCTTCACCTTGTTTCAGCGCCTCAGGCTTGTCCGCTTCATTGAGTCCTAGACGATTGCCCAGTTGGGTATTGATCGTCGTCATTTTGGATGTATAATCCTGGCAGCTTTCGATAATACGACGGTTTGACTGTTCCGAAGTATCCAATGCGCTAAGCAGATCGCCGATCGCTTGATTCACGGCTTCCATAGACATGGAAGGTTTGGATAGAAGCTCGGTCGTTTTTTCTGTAGTCGTACGCAGCAAGCGTGCATTTTCTTTAAACTGATCTTCAATCGTCTTATTTGTTGCTTCTACAGCGTTGATAACATTCTCCTGATCGGCCAGCGACATCGCAATCATTGCCGACACTGTAATCAGATTAGAAGTTTTATCAATCGCATTATTTACGGAATCGATCAGTTTATCATTATTGTCATTGATGATATCTGTAGCAGCAATCGCTTGATTGTAGAGCAGAATCATCTCTGTCATGGACTGAATACGAACCATCACTTTACGCAGACCACGCTCCAGATAAGCTTTACGGAACTCATTCTCAGGCTTCGCAATCTCCACCTCGAACAGCTCTTTTAGCTTATTGCCGAAGGCAATTTTGGTCTGCAGGTTATAGATCTCCTCCATAGAGGTACGTTTCAGCTGGCGCATATTTACAATACTCTCTTCGAGGGTATCTCTGCCGTCGCGTAGACCGGTAACAATCGCATCAATATTCGTGCGGACAGACTGATATTTGTACACATAGTTCTTCATCGGACTCTTCCGCAGCATTTTGCCGAAAAAGCTAACATTCTTACTCTGTTGCAGATTTTCACACTCATTCCGCAGCTTCATAATCATGTTAGGCACTTCAACACGCTTACCGGACATCAGGTCATTTACCGGACGATCCAGAAGTTTGAGGGTTTGGCCTGCTTTCTCCTGCGTCTTCACCCCAAGCTTCCCGATATCATCCATTAAAGAATCCAACGTGACTGTATCTGTTTGGGATACCTTCTCGATCAATTGTGCCGCTTCTTCGACTACCTTTTGTTCATCTTCTTTTTTTAATTGGATCAACTGCGTGGACATGGGTTTCCCTCCTATAATTCGGAACTGCTATACCGCTGATGAATCAGTTCCGCCTTCGTCTGAAGTTCCATCAGGTCTTTATGTTCGATCGTCGAAGCAATATCCGATATTTTGGAATCAACATCTCTTAGACCGTTCAGCAGCGTTCTCCGATTCTTCGTCTTTGCTTCACCACTTAGGCGCAAAAATGGGTTAATCACACCATTCAAATCCTTCAGAATCAATCTGCGGACCGTGTGATTAATATCGCCATTATTGAGCTCCTGCAGCAGCGGAATTACACGTTGAAGTCTCGCAAAAAGCGCCAGTGATTTCTCGACAATTTCATTGTCCAGTGTATCCTTCTGCCCTTCGGAGATAATCATATCTTCCAGAATGCTAAGATACTCAACTACCGGAGCAAATTCCGGTCCAATCTTCGTCGGTTCGGCCTCAGTTCTACCACTATTGCCCGGATTAAATGGTGCAGCATTATTTGCCGCACTATTTAATTGCGGAGCATTTGCAGAGGGAGCTGGAGCAATAGGTACCGTCTCTGGACCTGCTGGCAGCACCTCAGCCGGAAGGTTGGTTCTCGGACTTCTCGTTGCAAGAACCCCTACAGCAGCACCTGCTACAGGCAACAGCAAGGAGAGTAACTCAGGCAGAAAAGAGCTCGTTAATACAGCGACAACATAGCCAATACCGGCATACAGCAATATTTTCGATTTAAATTTAATTTTTCTCACCTCTTGTGAGCGAGATTGCGAACGCTCAATTCACGGGATCCGAAATTACGGATTCGCCGTTTATTTTCATAATTAGCGGCTGCTCTACATGGCTGGCAAGCACATTATCGCCGAACTCCGCAGGCTGGACCTCTCCGCCGAGTGCACTTTTGACAGCCAGGTATGGAAAGTTAATTCCAGACAGACAAGAAATATGAAGACCTCCAGACATCCGGGGGTTAATCTCCAGCAGTTTGGGAATTCCACCACTATACTTCATTTGAATATTGAAATTGAAAGGTATTTTATATACCTCTGCTACCCGGGAAGCGATCTCCTCCAGCTCCGGAATATGCTCCATCAGCCGCAGACGGCCGCCAGCTTTACGACGGGGCACAGCCGCTAACAGTCTGCCGTTCTCATCTGACAAGCAATCTATACTGTATTCATAACCTTCCAGCAATTCCATCACCATAAGTTCAGGGAATGTAGCTTCACTTCCCAGAATACGATAAGCCTCTTCGAAGGATATCAGCGGTGTTACATGACCAAACAGCTCCTGCAGAGGACTACGTGTGTTATCAATGATACGGAAGCCGAGGCCCCCCTCTGTCTCCGTAGGTTTAAAGCATACGCGATGCCCTTTGGCTACAAGATCATGATAAGCCTCTTTGAACTGCTCTGCTGTACTGACCACATGATAATCAGGAATTGTCATAATCCCGGTTTCCTTAACACTTTCGTAGAACTTACCCTTATCCATGATGGTCTCCAACAAGTCCAAATCTCTACAGACCAGAACCTTGGTACCAATCGCATCAAACATAGCAGCATGCAAAGCTATATCCAGCATATGTAACCGTGGAATAAAGATATCGATCTCATTGCGGCGACAGAAATCCACGCAAAATTGAACATATTCTATTCCAGTCAGTGCCGGTTCAGTCCCAGCAACATCAGCCCCTTGAAGTGACATATGGTGAATATCTGGGTGCGTGGCGAAGATTTGTACAGGAACGCCATCCTCATTATTGCGGATGAGATTCATATAATGGTAAGCGACGGAAAACCAGCGATTGAAATAAATGTTTACCTTTTTCATAGTGGCCCAACTCCCAATACGGTTAAGTTATTATAGATCATGTTTACATACTGTAGAATTTCATCACCAGCAAAAACACCCGCTTGCTTCGTAAAGGGGTACCTTGATTTTACAAGACCACTTTGCTGCTCTGCAAATATTTCTCCATGACAAGGAGCAATCGCATAGTCCGCACTTTCTAGTAAACTCTTATCCAACAAGGAATCTCCCGATGCTACCATCGGTTCTGACCGAACCGTCCGGCGTACATGAACAATCGCATCACTTTTATTTACAGCGGCAGGAACGACATATAGCTTGCGTCCTTGTAAGGATACCCGCCAGCCCAAATCGTATAATTGCTCTGCCAGATTCGTGATCTCATCCATAGGTAATAAATCACGCACTACTACAAAAGTATAAAATAAATCATCACAATACCGCTCACTAATGATCCATTCCTCGTGCACTACAGACCTAACGTGCATTCTAACTTCTTCTGCCGCAGCCGATTCATTTTGAACAAGCCTGCCCACAGAAGCTCTCCAGCTTTTATCTACTTCGCCACCAATCAGAATATTCCCGCCATTACTAGTAATCGCGTAGTCTGGAATAATCGTGTCTTGAAACAGATTAATACGCTTATACTGCGCGATTGTACGTGTTGTAACGGGCATAAAGATAATACGGGAAGTAAGCTCCATCAGATCAGCCAATGCTTTTTGGGAAATGTATGAAACCGTCTTGCCATCCACAACCTCCGCAGGAACCAGGCCCGGAGTATTCTCCGGGACACCGATTGCATTTAGGGAATAGATTAACGTTCGGTCCAAATCACTGGCATAGATCATTCCGTCTCACCTCTCAGCGGTTTAATAATCCCGCAACAGGAATAGGTGAGTCCAGGGAATACTTCTACTGGAACCCCCCTATCCTCTGCTAAGAGAATAATATGACGGAGATTTGGATTATCCATAGTATCGACAAGAATCTTCCACGGTACTCTGCGCAGCAGCACTCGGGTTGTTTCTCCGACTCCGGGCTTGACCAAATTGATGTTATCTATGCCGAACACTTCTTGAATACTCTGAATATCACGCAGCCCCTGCCATGTAATTTCTGGCGGGGATTGCTGCATCTGTTCAGCAATCGCTTGTGCTTCTTCCGCAACGGAGGAGAAATACGGGCAGATCGCCGCAATGAATACATTAGATACATCCGTATCGAGCCATTCCTTGTAGAATTTAGCCCCATGGAATTCTTCCGGACCGATTAAATCATCGCGCAGCACTGTCCGGCTCATCAGCCCTGACACCGTAGAATTGAGGCATGCACTAGGAATAAGATAATCCTCTCTAGTACCGAACGTGCCTGAACAGTTCCCGGGATCAGCCAATACGGCCAGGTCATCATTTAGCCGAATGCCATATTTCTCATACAGGCTGTTGCACGCTTCAATCAATACCTGGCGAATAGCTCCTTTCCCCGTCCATCCATCGACAAACTGCAAATCAGCGTCAAGCCCGTGCTTTTGCAGAATATAGAGGATTGCGTTCTCATCAATCCCCTTGCCCCGAATGATAGAGATACTATAATGCGGCAAATCAGCATCATATCGCTCTTGGATATAACGCTTAATCAGTACACCAATTGGTGTTCCCGCTCTTGCCAAAGAGACTAACACCGTATCAAGTCCCCGTTGAGCGACAATCATCTCAGAGACTACCGCTACTGCTAGAGCGACCTTCTCCGCAGATTGCTCCAGCGTCTCGTGAAATAACTCAATATACTGCTCAGTAGGCTGATATTCCACGGGCAGCATCTCAGAGTAATGTACACCTGATTGAATGGCGGCCTCTCTTTCGTCAGTCGCCCGCTCCAGTGAAACATCACTCAGATCCTTAAGCAAAAATATAACATCTGATGGAGAATAGCTGCCTAGCGGAACCGGTTCGGCTATACTTCTGTTTAGAATTTCTTCAGTTACTGTTCCCTTCATTGGTAGGGCCTCCACTTCTTCTTTCCGAGGTCAGTACAATAAGATGCACTTTATGGCGGGCCAGTTTCTTCAGTATATCAAGCATAGGTTTCATACGTTCATGCGGTACATCACGCTCAATCAGCACAAATATATCATCGTATTGATCAGGAGCTACATTATAGATAAAGTTTGTGATCTCCGGGTCGCCGGCTGAAGGATAGGCAGCAGCACTATGCACCCCATAATCCGGTCGACGCTCAGGGTGGATTGGACTTCTAGTGGAAGACTGATAAGCAATCCCTTCCCCCATTTCCGCCGCCACTCTCATCGGAAGATACATAAATTCTCCTACACCCATTACCAAGGCTTTCGGTCCTCTACGCAATTGCCGCAGCTGCTCAGCTATTCGTTTCACACCCTGATCAAGCCCCGGATTATCCTGCGACACAATTCCGAAACGTCCACTATATTTCATATACGGCGCTGTGTTAATCTCACCATATGAATCGATAGAGGATACCTCCAGTCGTTCCATTCCATCTGGAGCATAAGTGGTTACAACCTCACACTCTAAAGCAGCCTCTCTATCCAGCTGCTCTGTATCCTTATTAAATACTGGTGAACCTATCACTTCAATATTCCCTTGCAGCAGACATAACGACTTAATGCGAATCCCCAGCTCCTGCTCAAGCTCACTATAGTGTTGAAGATTGCTGCCGCTTCTCCAATCCAGAAGAGAGACTACCACATATTCCTCCCGCGGGAACTTTGACTGAATATCTCGAATCGTATTGATCGCGGTTTTCCCGGTCGTAATCTCGTCATCTACCAATATAATGGGCTCTGTCCCAGATAAGAGTTCGGTATCCAAGGCATAACATAGATGATCAACCGCATGAGAATGTTCTTCTACAAAACTTACAACAGACTCCAAATCAGGAATATGCTCACGCGTAGTATGAATATAGGATGCCTGCTCAGCAAAGATGTTGTACACACTGTGACCCAGTGCAGTTGCCGTTTCTGCGAATCCAATAAAAACCACAGGCTTGGGCAAAACCAGCCGGGCCGCTAGCAAATGTTGATAGGCTTCCTTAGCAAATTCAGGATGAATCAGCCCATGAACCGCCATATCCAATAACTTTGTCATACGATCACTATCCACGGAATCACCGTTCATCTCCTGATATAACAGCAGCGCCAACGCTGCTCCGCTTAGAAGTGAAGTATACGGATCGACGGGGATATGCTTGCCAAGCACCTTACTGACAAACAGAAAAGTCCGCTTTTTATTAATTCGCGCCGCCATAGAGAATAAAGAATCCAGAGGCATATGAAAGGGGTTAAAGGTTTCGGTTACATTCACTTGCAGGTTCTCGACTATGTTATACGTGCGTAAATTCGTTTTCGGGTAATAATCCGACAAAATGCTGTTGTTCATGTAACACCCCGTATATTTGAGATCGTAGTAAAGTTCGTCTTGCCCAATTGAGATGGGGCTTAATTTCATTCATTTTATTAAAATATTGACTCTTAAACACGCCCAAACTGCCATCATTACTTTCTACAATGCTTAAAGCATCAACGTATTCCTCATGCATAACCGTATACATCGCCTGAACAGGTCTGAGGTGAGAAGGATGGATAATCGTCTTGCCTACAATTCCATTCTCTTTATCTAAAATAACCTCACGAATTAGCCCGTCTACACTGCTCGAAATATAGCTATTCCGCATATCACGGCCGTTTTTGCCGTAAGTATCCTCAAATGGCGTCTGCCGCAGCTGCGGCCGGAGAACTCGATGACCTTTATTCGCAAAATACTCCCAGACAGGTCCTGAGATCACATATCCCTCTTCAACCCGCCCAAACACATTGATAATGTCCGAGATACAGTCACGGATAGGAGTAAGATCATAAATACTAACATCAGGACTGCGACGCAGTCCGAACAGACTGGAGAAATCCGTTGCCCCAATTCTAACGTTTAGGACAAGTTCACGGTAATTACGGAGTAAATCACGGATAGATAGCAGACTGTCCACTCGACTTTCCCGATAAATAATAGGTGCAGTTTCCAAGATTGGCATCCCGTAAAGCACAGGATCATTATAACCACGCGTATTGTTGTACTCAGCTAACGTTTCAAAATATTGAATTCCATTGTCCACAGAGAACTTAGGAAATACAAACCCTGTTAACATCGTTACCAAGGATCCCAAGCGGAAAATCATTTGCCGGAGTTGGTCCGGGTTACGTACTCGTATAAAAAGAAGCGGGAGGCTGTTTGCCGAATCCAGCTCATTTTCTGCGTAAGCAGCTAGATAAATAAGATGCTGGATAATAGACTCCTCTGCATTGTCAACCTGGTCATCTCCGATTGCGTCCTCCAGATCTATAATAACCGTCACCAGACCTGCATTCTTGAGCTTAATGATGTCTTCTGCAACACTTGCACGGGTAGCCGGCATATAGAGGGCAGCGCCGACAGCGTAGGCTAGCAGTTCCTTGTTCGTGGTATGATCAAATGAGATAGGCGGAGTGTAAAACAAAGAGTTTTCTTGTTCTTTCGTCAGGTAATCGAAGTATCTCAAATCGGTTCCCCCTTATAGTTTTGCGAAGCCAAGCAAAACAAGCGTAGACCTCTCCTCATAGAGAGTGTCAGAACCGGCAATACTGTCCCTTGGGATGGCATCTTGGCTCTCTCAAATATAAGTGAAGGCCTACGCTATAACATATACGATTACCTGAAAGAAGCAGGCGTTTCTATTCTTGCATGATCGGCTCCGACTTCTCTATGGTGCAATTACTTTTTTAATCATGCACTTTTGTGGGCATCTTTTTTCTTACGTCTAGCACTGTAGAGGATCGTACCCACGAATACCGCTATAAGGATTGTAAAGAATACGACATGCGGCAATTCAAAGCCAAAAGCACCCGCTAGCATCTTACCCGCAATAATGGCGATAAGCAGGAACGCTGCCTGTTCCAATTCAGGGAATTTATCAATAAGCTTCAAGAATACCTGCGCCACTCCGCGCATCATCAGAACTCCTAATATACCACCCATAAAGAGAACCCAAACCTGATCGCTAAGTCCAAATGCAGCAATGACACTGTCAATACTGAAAGCAATATCCATTAATTCAACAAGGAGAACCGTCTTCCAAAAAGAAGTACCTTTATTCTCCGTATGCTCTTCGCCACTGCCCTTAAATAAACCTTTATATGCGATATAAAAGAGATACAGTGCACCAAGAACCTTAACCAAAGTAAACTTAATAAGAAATGTCCCTAGTCCAATGGCCAGGAATCTGAACAAATAAGCCCCTAAGATACCGTAGAAAAGCGCCTTTTTCTGCTGCTCCTTAGGTAGATGCTTAACCATAACGGCAAGCACAAGCGCATTATCTGCAGAGAGCAAACCTTCTAGTAGAATTAAGCTTCCGATAATCCCCCAGCTCACAGGATCAGAGAGCGTGCCTACTACAT